>Ga0187892_10000401_pt1 | contig 113780 bp, 117 predicted proteins | sample MA1701073metaG_FD_139345 | JGI IMG/M metagenome (GOLD analysis project Ga0187892, IMG submission 139345) | Bio-ooze microbial communities from a basaltic lava cave in the Kipuka Kanohina Cave System on the Island of Hawaii, USA - MA170107-3 metaG ... | reverse complement strand
CCGTCGCCGAAAGCTCGAGCTTGAAAATCGTCTGCACCGGGAGAATCTGGAAGACGTCGTCAGAACCAGGACAATGGCTCTCCAGCAGGCGCTTGAATGGCTCGAGACGAGCGAAAGAGAGTTGCGTCTCTCACGGGAGGAAACGATTCAACGACTCGCCATTGCCGCAGAATACAGAGACTGCGCAACGGCACAGCACATTCAACGCATGAGCCACTACTGTGAATTGCTTGCCAGGAAGCACGGGTTATCCTCCGAACGATGTGAGCTCATCCGCACTGCCAGCCCGATGCACGACATCGGAAAAATAGGCACACCGGATCATGTCCTCCTCAAACCCGGCAAATTTACACCGGAAGAATTCGATGTCATCTCCCAACATGCAGAGATCGGCTATCGCATCCTTAGCGGATCGGATGCTGAGATTCTCAAGGTCGCGGCATCCATCGCCTGGACCCACCATGAGCGTTGGGATGGCAATGGATATCCGCGCAAGTTGAAAGGGGAAGCGATCCCTGTGGAAGGACGGATCGCTGCAATCGCCGACGCCTTCGATGCGCTCACCACACAACGAGTCTACAAACCGGCTTTCCCTCTCGATCATGCCGTCGAACTTATGACCCAACACCGGGGAGAACACTTCGACCCGGAACTCCTCGACGTCTTCTTCGCCTCGTTGAATGATATCAAGGTTATATATGACCAGTATGCCGACCAATCGCCTCTCAGAATGACTCCTAAGTCCTAAGCAACGGCGAGACTGACCACTCCACTGCTATCGTTCTTTCTTCTGTCCATAACACATGGCAGTGTCCGAATAGGCTTCCGGCTTTCTTTTCGTCATTTCGTTGACCGAGTTTACCCTCGCCGATATACTGCCTTCATTACTTAGGTAGAGCTTCACACCCAGACTCTTAATGTCTGCATCCGAGATTGTTTGCGCGTGCGAAAGGATTGCCACGTATGGCAAAGAAGACAGCCGTAGCCCGAAAACAGGGGGCAACACGCAATTGGATCGCATATCTCTGCGAATCCTTAGTCACTTCAGGAGTGATGCCGACCTGGGAGGCTGCCACCTATCTGACCGAGAACCTGTTCGGAGAAAAACCCAATCCCCGTCTGTTAAGCACAACCAACGCTTACGAGGTAACATCGCAATTTCTTCAAAGGCTGTATCATCCCCTTGTTGAGGCCGCCACTCGCGACATCACTTTGCCAAACGGCTCCATGCTGCACGTATTTACGGATATCAGCCTTACCGGAAAATCCGCCGTACTCGTCGTCTATGTGTCCGGCGATACTTCCCCGCATCAGTTGCTGATGCTGGATACCGCCAGGGCATGGGAACTGGTCTTTACTGATTCGGAGGACGTAAATCGCTGGGCAGAGGAACGATACCGGAGAATAAAGTCGGCCCTCACTGCAGCGATCGGAAAGCCCGAACGGCAAACCTTCCTGGCAGAAGTCTCCTAGCCCGACGCGCAGGCCGATAAGATTCCACTGAGTTTCAACGGTTATCCTACAGCCTGTTGGAAGCCTACAAAGGCCTGCTTCATTGCTTGACTGAGAGATCACCCCCCACTTCATGTGAGAGCGCAATGAGCGTTTCGCTGGTCACAGTCTTGTCCTCATGCGCAAGCGCAGGATACTGTCGTTGAGCCAGCGTGAAGAATTGAGACGTGTGCTGTGGAGGAACGTTCAGCAGCGTGCTCAGTGACGTGAGATACTCCCCTTGGCCTCTAGCGAGATCGGCTTTGAGATTCTCCAGATTGATCGCCACGAACATTTTCACTTTGTACTCAGCCTTCGGCAGACCATCCTCGGTGTACCAGTCGCCGGGCGTCGTGGAGGAGAGAACATCTTTTACGGTTTCGGTGACGGAGCAGCTTGAAAGAGCAAGTGAGAACACCGCGATGCCGGCAACGTGCAGCATAGGAAACAGTTTGGGTATCATTGATTATCCCTCCTTGTTATGCGCAGGTGGAAGGGTATCAACTTTTGATATCTCGGTCAATTCCGCCATTCTGACGACAGCAATGACGTGAGGCATGTCCTGTCAGCGAGGCCGGTGAGCTCGACAGAGCACGTGAGGACACCCTATGAAGAAATGTCCGGCTCGTAATTGAGATTCGGCGACAACCACCGCTCGAGCGTGCGCAGATCCATCCCCTTGCGTCGGGCATAATCCTCGACTTGATCTTTATCTATCTTCCCGACGGCAAAATATCTGGCATCCGGGTGGGCGAAATAGAGCCCGCTCACCGAAGCAGCAGGCCACATTGCAAAGCTTTCAGTCAGGGTGATTCCTGTGTGCTGTTCTGCGGACAGTAAATCGAAGAGCAACCGTTTTTCCGTGTGGTCAGGACAGGCCGGGTAGCCGGGAGCCGGTCGGATCCCACGATACTTTTCATGGATCAGATCCTCGCTCGATAGCACCTCCCCTTTGCCATACCCCCATGCCTCTCGCACTTGCTTATGAAGATACTCAGCGAATGCTTCGGCCAAACGGTCGGCCAAGGCTTTCGTCATGATAGAGTTGTAGTCGTCGTGGTCGCGCTCGAACTCCCGGCACAGGACATCCACATCAATTCCCGTCGTTACGGCAAACGCACCGATATAATCTTCGCGGCCGGACTCCTTCGGAGCGACGAAATCCGCGAGCGCAAAACTGTACTGCCCTTTAGGTTTTGCTGATTGCTGACGCAGGGTGTGAAATGCCTTCACTACAGCGGTCCGACAGGCATCGGTATAGATTTCAATGTCGTCGCCCAGACTATTGGCAGGGAAAAACCCATATACCCCGTTGGCGGTGAATAATTGTTGCTCCACAACTTTGCGAAGCAAGGCCAATGCATCGTCGTATAACTCCTTGGCCCTCGAGCCCACGACAGGATCTTCCAGAATGGCCGGGTAGCGTCCGCGCAATTCCCACGTGTGAAAGAACGGCGACCAGTCGATATAAGAAGCCAACTGTTCCAACGACTGCTTCGTGACGACCTTCACACCGGTGAAGGTCGGTACGGGTATATCGACCTCCGCCCAATTGGTCGGAAATCGATTGGCTCGCGCTTGTGCCAAGGTCCAGAGAGATTTCGACCCTCGGTCCTGATGGATCTGTCGTATTTGATCGTAGTCGGCGCGTACTTTTTTTGCGAAATCGGCTCGCAAGTCGGCATTCACGAGATTCCCGACAACGCCGACCGCTCTGGAGGCGTCCAGCACATGCACTACAGAGTGGTCGTAGCCCGGGGCTATTTTGACGGCGGTATGGGCCTTGCTCGTCGTAGCCCCCCCGATCAGTAACGGCAGATCAAAACCCTCGCGCGTCAGCTCCCGCGCCACGTGTGCCATTTCGTCCAGCGACGGGGTAATGAGTCCGCTCAGTCCTATGATGGTGGCTCCATGTTCACGGGCCGCCGCCAGAATCTGTTCACAGGGCACCATCACTCCGAGATCGATCACCTCGTAGTTGTTGCACCCCAGGACAACCCCGACAATGTTCTTCCCGATGTCATGCACGTCGCCCTTGACCGTGGCAAGCAGGATTTTCCCGTTCGAGTTCGACGCGCCCAATTTCTGCTTTTCGGCCTCCATGAACGGCATGAGATACGCCACGGCCTTTTTCATCACCCTGGCGCTCTTGACTACTTGAGGCAAAAACATCTTGCCGGACCCGAACAGGTCCCCGACAATATTCATCCCGGCCATCAACGGCCCCTCGATCACATGCAGCGGCTTGGCATACTTCTGTCGAGCCTCTTCAATGTCCTGCTCAATATAGTCGGTTACACCCTTCACTAACGCATGGGAGAGCCGCTCTTCGACCGTGCCGCCCCGCCATTCATCGTCTTTCACCGCTACTTTCCCCTGCTGCTTGACGGTCTCGGCAAATGCCACCAGCCGTTCTGTCGCATCTGGACGCCGGTTCAGCAATACATCTTCAACCAGTTCCAGGAGATCTCTTGGAATCTCCTCGTACACCGCCAACTGTCCGGCATTCACAATTCCCATATCCAGACCGGCCTTGATGGCGTGATACAGGAACGCCGCGTGCATCGCCTCGCGTACTCGGTTGTTGCCGCGGAACGAAAAGGAAATATTGCTGACACCGCCGCTAACTTTCACCAGCGGAAGGTGTTGCTTGATCCAGCGCGTGGCATCGAAGAAGTTCACCGCAAAGTTATTGTGTTCCTCGATGCCGGTCGCCACAGTGAGGATGTTGGGATCGAAGATAATGTTCTGAGCCGGAAAACCGATGCGCTCCGTAAGGAGGCGATAGGCCCGCCCGCAGATCTCGATCTTGCGCTCATACGTATCGGCCTGACCGCGCTCATCGAAGGCCATCACCGTCACAGCAGCCCCGTAACGATGGACCAATGTGGCCTGCTCAAGAAACTTGGTCTCCCCTTCCTTCAGACTGATACTATTGACGATAGGTTTGCCCTGAATGTTTTTCAGGCCGGTCTCTAAGACCTCCCACTTCGAACTATCCACCATGATCGGGATTTTGCAGATGTCAGGCTCTGAGGCGACAAGGCGGAGAAACTTCTCCATCGCCGCCCGAGAGTCCAGCATACCTTCATCCATATTGACATCAATAATCTGTGCGCCACCTTCGACTTGTTGTCGGGCCACAGAGAGCGCCGCATCGTAATCGCCCGCCAGAATGAACTTCGCAAAGACCGGAGATCCGGTCACGTTAGTCCGCTCACCGATGTTGACGAAGTTCGATTCAGGGCGGATCGTCACCGCCTCCAAACCGCTCAGCCGGGTATAGGGCTCGATGGTCGCAAGGACGTGCGGCTTCAGGCCTCGTACGGCTTCGGCAATTAACTCGATATGGGCCGGTGTCGTGCCGCAGCAACCGCCTACGATATTAAGCCAGCCGTTCTGGGCCCATTCCCGTAGTTGCGGCGCAAGCGACTCCGGCGTTTCTGGGAAGCCGGTCGGCAACAGTGGATTGGGCAAGCCGGCGTTCGGATGGCTGCTGATGTAGACCGGTGCGATCTGTGCCAGCTCTTCGATCAAAGGCCTCATTTCTTTCGGCCCCAGGGCGCAGTTCATGCCGACACTCAGCAAAGGCACATGCGAAATGGAATTCCAGAAAGCCTCGACCGTTTGACCGGTTACACCGCGATTGCTGCCTGCTTGAATGAACGTTACGGACGCCATCAATGGTAGGCGGAACTGGCGCTCGGCAAACAGCGTTTCAATGGCAAAAAAAGCCGCCTTCGCGTTGAGCGTGTCGAAGATCGTTTCGACCAACAGGATATCGACGCCGCCGTCGAGCAAGCCGCGCGCTTGATCATAGTACGCGCTGACCAGTTGGTCGTAACTGGCACCTCGGGCGCCGGGATTATTTACATCTGTGGAAATCGATGAGGTCTTCGTGGTCGGGCCGATCGCTCCGGCAACGAAACAGATCCTTCCAGGCTGAGCCCCGCAGACTCGGGCGACAGCCCGCTTGGCACATTCCGCCCCGGCTTTTGATAGTTCATAACCCAGCGACTCCATCTGATAGTCGACCAGCGAAATCGCCTGGGAATTGAACGTGTTGGTTTCGATGATATCCGCGCCGGCTTCAAGATACTGCCGATGGATATCCTCGATGACAGCCGGCTGGGTCACGTTGAGCAGATCGTTGTGGCCTTTGAGGTCTTTTTTCCAATCCTTGAATCGCTCACCACGAAACGCGGCCTCATCCAGCTTCCGCTGCTGGATCATGGTCCCCATGGCCCCGTCGAGGATGAGAATGCGTTGTTGCAACAAGGCGTCTAACGATGCCCTCATACCACCTCTCTCCGTGGTCGAAGTCCCTGGGACAGTGAAGGAGTGCGGCCATCATAACCGAGACGTTCTTACGCCAGCAAGCAATCCTCACCAAGGCGCCTTGACAGGAGAGTAGGCCGCCGATACGATGCCGACACCGGTCGGAGAGAAACCTTGCTCCTGCGTCGATACACTCCTCCTATTCATCCGTTTCTCCTCCTGCTTTCAGTTCTCGGCATCTGCCTTCCGCCTTCTGTAGGCCTCGCGGCGCCCTATTTTGAAGACGGGTATCTAGGGCTTACACAAACCGAGTTGCATCAAAAATTGGGAAGACCGCATGCCGTGCGTGACAGGAAGTCCGCCCTGCGCGTCTTTAACTACTACGCCATCACCGATTGGGAGAATTATTTTCGAAAGCTCGTTTCGTCTGAAAATGGCGAGGATGTTTACATCTTTACGCGCGAAGGCATCGAGGTCCGCTACTCGTTCAGTTATACCGTCGACCCCAACGACGAAAGCGAAAATCGAACGTTATTCGTTCGACTCGTCGATATTGAAATTTCTCCGGCCGTCAATCTTACCCGAATCCCTTCACTCGTCCCTGAATTTCACCCTTCGGAAGATCCCAATTCCCCATCTTTCCGGTCAAATATTTGGATTTTGTTGTTTAAGGGCACCGCCTCACCACAGGCTCGTTTTATTGTGAAAGAGGCGACCAAAGACAAGTTGGATTGGACTTTGGCCTACCAGCTTTTTTCTCTGCAAGGTTTGCCGGACCCGCTCTCAGCCAAAGCGCTTGTCGATCGAGTCGAAATTAGCGCTCAAAGTGTCGAACTTGTGACGAAACGGCAGCGACACACCCATGACCCCATTCTCAATCCTTACTCACAAGAATTCTCCCAGCACGCGCTCGCTCCTCAGGCCCCCGCGCCCAAGAAAATTCCTGTCCCCAAGTATGCGGAATAGGAGTCTATTCGATCTTCATGACGGGCTGGAGGTTATGACGGTGAGCTACGGGATCTGCTGGACGCGGTCCTGTCGCTGTTTTTCGACCTGAGAAGCTTTATTCTTCAACACATCCATCGGACCATCATTCGACACATACATTAATACTGGTGTGGCGATACCCAACATGATCAAACCCCACAAGGCCAGGAGACGGATTCCTTGGCCTTTGCTCAGCGTCATGGCAGCAAGCAGAATTACTGCAGCAAAACCGGCAAAGGTTAGAATCTCCGACTGTGACGAAGAGAGTCCAGCGATGGCTGGAACAGTGCTGGAAACCTTCGTTCTAAGCTGCCCTACCCAACCCGATATATGCTCGTTCACGGCGTTGGTAGTTGAGGATTTCTGGGGAGCAGTCGATGCCTCTTCAGTCGTTTTGACCCTTGCACGATATCGTTCAGGAATCGTGTTGAAATCATTCGTGAACACGGGCGTGCCATGCTCATCGATATACGAATACATCGTCGCCGCCGACGCATCAACGTACACCAGCGGCACAAGGAGACTTGCTCCTACGGCCAGAACCCCTATTGCATGAATCCATCGCTTCGGATGGCGTTTCTGTTTGAGTCCGGGACTCTCCACGGCTTCTCCTGACCATCAGTACACCCGTCTAGTGCTAGTATAGCGCAGTTGGTGTATCACACTGATTACTATAGGGAAAGCCTCGCCTTCTCTTGACTCTCTTCAAGTCAGATTGCTACGATACGCCGCATCATGGATCACACCACCGGGGCCACCTATGAATCAATGAACACCTCTCCAACCGATCGGGAAGAACCGATCCCGTTCATCCGCCGACGTCCGGTCCGGCTTATTATCTACGCAGGGCTTGGCTTGTTTGTTTTCATCATGGTGATCTGGCCTCTCATCACCCAACTTAAAGACCCGGATTTTCAGAAACATATCGCAGAACACCGCGTCATGGTCGGCATGTCGAAGGAACAGGTGCTAGAAGCGTGGGGGGGGCCGCAAACGATTAATACGACGTTCACCAAAGAAGGTATCCGTCGCGAGGAATGGATATTTGAAGATTGGGAAAGCGCTGCGTCGGTAAAACACCGCTATCTGTACTTTGAAGAAGGCAACCTCATCGGCGGGTGGTTCCAAGGCTCAGGCGAACGGCTTCCCACTCAATCCCCATCAAACCCGCACGTCCCAAAGCCGCGAAACTAGGTTGTACTTACGGTTGTGTGGAGACATCTCGCACCTCCAACCATAACCGGCTCAGCAACACTTTTGCATTGACTACATCGCACGCATCAACCATGACACTCGAGTTGAGGATAGGAAGCCCCGGATACAGGCTGCTCATATGCTCGTTCTGAACCATGTAGGCGATACCGCTCGCCTCTAACAAACTCGTGATCATAGCCAGCTCGCCCATGCTCTGCGGCTCAGTGAGACGGATCATCGGCATGTAGCATACCCCTCTTTCAAACCGGCCATGGGTGACTCAACCTTCTCGTTTCGTTGCTTTTTCGCATCATCCCTCATACACTCATCCTCTAGCTACGGGGTTTCTCTAATTTGGACGCGGCGCCCCTTGCCAGGACCGCCTGAGACGGTCAGCACACGTTTCCATTCCCGGATCTGATACACCGCCCAGGCAGGAGACTGGCCTTTAAAATAGGCGTCCGGGTCTTCCCCGCTGGCATTGAGAAAGATCGGCTCCGTGAAACCCTCATCCAAGACATAGTCGAGGAGACAGTCCGTCACAAAACCCGATCCCCGCAGAGACACCTCCGCGAGCATCGACAGAATTTCTTCCGGGTTCTGAATCGTCACCTGATTCATTTAAGACCTCCGCGTCACCGGATTGTAACGAGCGGCTCACCGGGAAGGCAACAGACATGACACGCCCCTTGACAAAAAACCGATTTCAGGAAGAGCTCTTACGTATAATGGATCGGAAGCATCATTGGGCCTGGCCGGCATTCGCCGATGGAACGCTCACCGTCAATCAACTCGAACGCCACTTCCAACAGGAATACGGTGTGTACGTGCGTGACTTTCCTGTATTCCTTGCGCGCATCCACGGGCAGAATCCCCCAGCACCGGTGCGTCGAATGCTCGCCGATAATATATACGAAGAAGACACAGGAGGGCTTTCGTTGGGGAAGTCCCATCCGGAATTATTCCTGATCATGATGGCAGGTCTCGGGATACCGGCGCGCGACTTCGACAGCGTACGCCTGTTACCTGCCAGCCGGCGCTACCGCGCCTGGCTGGATCGTGTCTCGAACAGCCGCGATTGGGTCATCGGAGCAGCGGCTCTGACCGTCTTCGTGGAAGGCAGCGTCAAGGACCGTGCTGAGCTCGTCAGCCCTCCCAAGCCCAAAACCGCCGAAGACATTGAAGCGATCATCCAAAATCATCCATTGGTGAAACACCACGGCCTGCTCTCCGATTCCATGGATCTGATTCGCGCACACCAACTGGTCGAAGCCGGGCACCGCCACGACGCCTATACCATGGTGGTGAACTACGCGACGACACGAACCCAACAACGGGCAGTATTGCGCTGCCTCACGAAATGCCTGACGCTGTGGCAGGCGTATCGCGATGCAGTCGCCAAAGCCTGCGGTTTGAAAAAACCATAGCGACGACATTGGTGATCTATCTCCCTTTCTTATTACTTGCTCTGGCCGTCAGCCACCCACCATTGGCCATGAGCGCTCTTCCTTCCGAGGACATGGCACTGGTTCCTGCCGGCGAATTTTTGATGGGGAACCCGGTCGGCAGCGATGGTCTCCCGGACGAACAGCCACAACGCCTCGTTTACACCTCAGCCTTCTGGATCGATCGCCACGAAGTCATAAATGCTACCTATGCTCAATTCGTCCAGGAGACCGAGCATCGGGTGCCCGCAAACGCGAACCCTGCTTCCACATTGTGGGAGAACGAGGCACCGATTACCGGTATCGGCACCCACCCTGTGATAAATGTGAGTTGGGAGGATGCCGCAACCTACTGCGCCTGGGCGGGCAAGCGTCTGCCGACAGAGGCGGAATGGGAAAAGGCTGCACGCGGCAATGATGGCCGTCGTTACCCTTGGGGAAACGAGTGGGACTTCACGAAGGCCAATAGCGCCAGCTATTGGGCAGGGCAAACCATTGATTTTCAGAGTGGAGCGGATTGGGATGCATTCTGGGTCAAGGGTGAAGGGGCGAACATTTCAAAAAAGAAGGGCATAAAAGGGGAAGTGCTCACCATGCCGGTCGGCAGCTTTCCGGAAAGCGCGAGCCCCTATGGGCTGTATGACATGGCAGGCAACGTCGCTGAATGGGTCCAGGACTGGTATAACCCGAACTACTACAAAGAGGCGCCTCTCTCGGACCCTCAGGGACCTCCTCACGGAGCGATTAAAGCGATGCGCGGCGGGTCCTGGCTGAAGCCTGCCATCAGTCTTCGCACCAGCGACCGTGACTGGGGGACTATGGACAGCCGACCCAGCGGCACAGGCTTTCGATGTGCGAAAGACGCGTTCTAACTCTTCGCGGATCAGACAACACTACTTGTTCATCAGCAGATAGTCGAGTCGTTCGACCTTCACGACCGGCATAATCACACCGACGCCTGCCTCATCGTGCGAGAAATCGTACACCACCGATTCGTCAGGTATGAGCCGTCCGGTCATGGCTACGATGATATCGACTGCCGAGCCGCGCGCGAGCCGCTGTTCCAGTTCCTTCCGCAGGGCCGCTGAAACCTTCGCCACAAGGTCGCCCTGCAGATCGTCATACATATATTTAAAACGCACGAGGCCCCATTTGGTAGGGGTGAGCTTCGGACCGAGTGCAACGCGAAACCCACCGGCCTCCGCATCATACCGTGACAATTCACCAAACCAGAGAAAGGTGATACGCCGGTCCAACGCAGGATTGCCTGCTCGCTTCGCATCCCGCTGCCGGTTCAACATGAACAACCGCTCATCGTGGTCGGGATCGAGATGCCCATGGCCGTAGACCAAATTCCAGTCGGGCGGGGCCTCATCGAGTGAGGCAAGAAACTGTTCAATTGAGTGAGGATCGATCAGGATGTGGGAATCCGACGGCAGATTACGGCGGAGATCTTCGGGCGCAATCGTCAGGAGCGGCCTGACACCGACGGCGTCTTCTGCCAGCCCTTCTTCAACCCGGCCGACAGTCAGGAACAGAACGGCGACAACCCAGAGAACCCACATGTGATGAGGTCACTCCAGTGCGGCAGCAACAGCCCGTTCGAAGCTGGTGCGGAGAGCGAGAACCCCTTGCTGTTCTTCCGCCAAGACTCCGTATTCGATCAACACCGCCAGTCGGGGACGTGGATCGATGCGTCGCAATGCCTGGCGCGTGAATCCCCCCGACTCAATAATCTTCTGATACGCGCTCATCCACGAATCTGTCACAGCGCGCAACCCAACGTCGGTGGACTTCATTCTGCCGAGCTTCACCTGTTCAAGCAATTTGATAAGCGGGTCCGATTGGGAGATGGCGGCCATCGCTCGCAGCAGATCCTGCTCGCCGGAATGCATGGTCAATTTGTGGAACAGGAGCCGGGACCACGTGGATCACCGCAACTTCCGCAGGCGCCTCCCCCACGCCCTGGCAGCACCCACGCGTCCGTACCCCCAACCCCGAACGCGGAGATTTGTTTCTCCAGCTTCGTGGCCCGACACTTTGGGCAGGCGGCTTGCGTCGAGCCGTACACCAACAACTCGAATCGGTGATTGCATTCCTCGCAGACATATTCGAAGATAGGCATCAGTTCTCCTCCTTATTCACGAGCTATTATAAAATCGGGCCGGTCACTTCGCAATCTGCTAGGAGCCTATGTGTCAAGAAGAAAAAGTTTTTGCCCTTCGATTCAGCCTGGAAGCGTCGTTTCCCGACGACTATGAAGGAGACGAGGATCACCAGGCCTGGCTGCGAGAGTGGGAAGCGCGAATCAAACCGGATCTGCTCAAGGCGATCTTCGAGTCGCTTCGGCAACACCGGTCCTGGCAGACGCACGTCCGCAATCGTGGGAAATCCCCTGCCGATGAAATCGAAATCGTCCTCGCGCGGGATTTTTCCAAACCACAAGGATTCAGCCTGCCCTCATGATGCCCCCACCCCTCGGTTTATACGTCCATATCCCTTTCTGCCGGCAACGATGCGACTTCTGCGCGTTTTACCTGGAAACCTATCGCGAAGGTCGCGCACAAGGCTTCGTCAAATCTCTCATTCACGAGATGGGACTGTCGGCAAAGGAATATGTACCGGCAGGCAGGCCCATTCAATCTGTCTATTTCGGAGGCGGCACACCGACGGCACTTCCCATCACTCAGCTGATCGCCATCCTGTCGGAGATCCGCCGGCATTTCGCCCTCACCACGGACTGCGAAATTACTGTCGAAGCGCACCCCTGTACCATCTCCGAACAGAATCTCACACGCCTGCTTCAGACCGGCGTCAACCGCATAAGTTTCGGCGCAGAATCGATGGACGACAAGGAGTTAACCCGAATCGGACGGCCAGGCGAGGTCAGTGAGACCATCACGGCAGTGACACAGGCCAAAGCTGCAGGATTCATTAACATCAATCTCGATTTGATGTATGGCCTCCCCGGCCAAAATCTGGAGAGCTGGCGACGGACGCTGGCCCACTGCCTCGAATTAACTCCCTCGCACCTATCCGCTTATGCCCTCACAGTCGAAGCGGGCACAAAGTTCGAGTCCGACATCCGGCGCCACCGAAGTCTCGCGCCGGACGAAGGACTGCAAATTGAAATGGATCAAACCGCGCAACGGACGCTTGCCGACGCTGGCTATGAACGGTATGAAGTATCGAACTATGCCACGGCCGGATATGCCTGCCGGCACAATCTGCTCTATTGGACCGATGGCGAATATCTTGGATTGGGTCCGAGCGCGCAGTCCTATCTGGACGGAACAAGATTCGGCAACGTCGCAGATTTCGATGCCTACGACATATCGCTCGCAGCCAATCGTTTACCGATTGAAGAGCGCGTTACGCTCTCAGAGAAGGAGCAGCTCCGCGATGCCGTGATTTTCGGCTTACGACTGATTCAAGGAATCCCCTCTCACCGACTTCATCAACATGTCGCAAATTATGGACATGCGGCAGTCACCGCGCAGTTTCTCGCGCAACAGCTGATTGAAGAAGACGGCGATCGCAGCCGGCTATCAGCGCACGGCCTCCTTCATGCCGACACCATCGCCGAGCGACTGTACTGACAAACGCTGGTTTGTTTGGTTGATTTGGTTAGTCTGATTAAACCAAACAAATTCGACAAACCGGATAAACTTCTCTGATCAGTACCTCTCCCTCTCTCCGGTTGACTTTAGGCTTCGGTCAGGGGGAAACTGAACGCGAGACTGAACAGAGATACCATGCCCGTTAACATGGACCCAGCCAAGAAGCGACGAAGACAGCATGCCCCACGAGAGGCCGCCTCGCCTTCGTCCGAAACGGACAAGCCTGTACCGACACAAGCAGTTGAGTTCGGTGAAGAGACAGAAGAGGATCGAGTAAAAGACCTGGCGGATGCGGAACAGAAGAATCTGTGGGATGCCACGGAAGTCATCGATATGGATAAGGTCTGATCTGCAGGATGCTCAAAAAACCAGACATCTCACCCGCCCAACCCCTGCGCGCCAAGACGCGCCGTTCCGCAGGCAAGGCCGCAGCGAGTGAAGGGCCGAGACGTACCCTCTGGGCGAACGGTGGGACGAATAAGGAGCACCATGTCTGTGCGCGCCGCCGAGTGGTGAGGCGGCCGGGTGCCCGTTGAGGGTCCGAACGATGCGAGAACGAAGCCCGGGGAAGAGCGCGTCTCGGCGCGCAGGGGTTGGGCGGGTGAGAAAACCGGCTTTTTCAGCATCTTGCTAGGCGGGCAGAAAGAAAAAGGCAATAGCCAGCATCAGGTAGACCCCGACCAGCATTATACCTTCCATCCAGTTCGATTCTCCGTCCATCGCTACGAATCCGACAATCAGGACCGAGATCGTCACCGCAGCCACCTCGAAAGGCGTAAAGATCAAATCCAATGGCGTCCCGAAGAGATAACTAGCAAAGACGAGCAGTGGTGCAACGAGCAACGCGATCTGCAAGCTGGACCCCACAGCAATCCCAAAGGCCAAGTCCATCTTGTTCTTCACCGCCACCAGCACCGCCGTAGAATGTTCCGCTGCATTGCCTACAAGGGCCACAAGAATGACGCCGACAAAGACTTGCGTGAGCCCGAGTCGATGTGCAGCTGGTTCCAGAGCCCCCACCAGCATCTCGCTCATCAGGGCCACGAGACAAGCCACGACGGTGAGAACGGTGATCGAGGCGCCACGGGCCCAGGGTTGTTCGCCGAGATCCGAAGCGTTATGAGCCGCTCCGGCAAACAGATGGCGATGCGTCTTCAAGGAAAACAAGAGGCTTCCCATATAAATGGCGAACAATACAACTGCTATCGTTAAGCTTAGTTCTCGTTCGATCAAGACACCACGATCGGCAGCAGTGAAATGGAAGAGCGCAGGAATGATGAGCCCCACGGCAGCCAGGAGCAGCAGGCTGGCGCCCATTCCGGCAGCAGTTTGATTGAACTTCTGCCGCTCATGCTTCATTCCGCCGGCGAAAAACGCAACCCCCAGCACGAGCAAGATGTTTCCGATAATCGAACCGGTGAGAGAAGCTTTGACAACATCGTGAAGGCCTTCGCGCAGAGCGACGAGGGCAATAATCAATTCTGCGGCATTGCCAAGCGAGGCATTGAGCAGTGCACCGATGCCGGCACCGACGTGAGTCGTCAAATGTTCAGTGGCCCGTCCCAACAGGCCGGCCAGAGGAACAATGGCGAGTCCGGCCGACACAAAAACCAGCAGTGGGTCAACTCGAAGGAATTCGAGCGCGACCGTCGCCGGAACAAAGATGAGAAGGAAGTCGAGCCACGACGTGAAGAGATATCGCACGCGCAAACCCTAGCATGACCGTGAAACTTTGTCGATGAATCAACCACGAGTGCCTCACGCACTATTCTATCCCTTCCATCTATGCCACCAGGAAACCTTGGTTCGGCTCCTGTCTCGCTTTGCCACCATCCATTTTCGCGACTTCATGGCACTGCGATTGACTCCCATGTCCGGGATGACGGCGTTCCAAGACCGGATGGGCATGAGCTTTCCCGAACTCATCGAGTCCGGCCGTCTGGTGCAAGGCTATGACGTGAGCGGACCGCTTCCATTGACTGTCGCAGCTGTCATCGATCGTGATCTTCGCGATCCTCTCTGGCGCGCCCGCTTTCACACCGCGTTCTGCCAGGACCGTCGCTTCCAGCGCGGACTATTCGACCTGTCCCACAGCATTCGTATCGGAAACAGTCTCGTACCGGGCCCTGCCGCACTCCTACGCCTCATGAACGATTCGTTCAGACAACGACCCTTTGATCTCGACCGGGTGAGATCGCTCTTGACGGGACCCCTCGCCCTCGAAGACGGCTATCACTGCCAATATGGGCTCGGCCTCGTGACGACATCCGCTTCACTCGTGTATACGCATACGCTTGCGCAGTCATACCGGCTCCAGCCGGTCACAGACTCTCCGGCTCATTTTTCACTCTATGTACAGTCCTGTGCCAGAGAGAATTGGCCGAGGATCAGCCACTTGCTCATCCGGATAGGCTATTAAAAGATTCTGTTAAGTCTGTTAGAATTCTCCCCCATGGCCGGCACCAAAACTCCAACTCCCTTCGCACCCCCGGTCCCGACAGAGGTCACCGGCATCGACGTCAGTGCCGGATTCGACGCACGTGTGATCGTATTCAATTGCGAATGTCATTCCTATGAGCAAGTTATCGCCCTCTTTTGTCAATACATTCCAGGCATGAACTCTACGAAGGCTTTCGAACTCGCATGGAAGATCGACCATGAAGGCGAAGCAATAGTCTTCGCGGGGACATTGGAACAAGCGGAGGAGATTGCCGCGAAATTGGGGGGCGGGGGATTACGAGTAGCCGTACAGTAATGCCAGTCCGGCTACTTCTTGTGTTTCTTGCGAGCTGTTTGTGCCGGCTTGGATTTTCGCTTCGTTTTCGACACGGCATGACGCGATGGGGCTTTGGTACGAGCGCGTTTCGCCGGAGTAGGCTTTGCGGGAGCAGTTTTCTTTCCGTGACTTCTGGTCCCACCCTTCACAGGCTTCCCCTCAGCGAGTTGAGCCTGAAGTTTGTGTGTCGCAGACGTTCTATTCAGTTTCGAAACCATATCACCGCTGTAGATCCTCACTTGATAGAGCTCTAAGAGCTTCCCGATGGCCTTCTGGTCGCCTTTCTTGGCGGCATTCAGCAACCGGCGTCGATGGTTCATCTCCTCTTCTTCTGTATGGGAGGCAGCCCGTCGTTCCATGGTCATCCTTTCGTTCGGCGGAGGCATGACACCGTTAACGAGGCGCAGTATATCCGAAATGTTCAATGTTTCCTAGCGCCTATATAGACCCAACAGATCAGCTGCGCGAGACGAAGAAGCGTTCACGACGAGAACTTCGCGACTTCAAGAAATGCAAGTCACGACTTTTGAAATTAAGATCCTGTCCTTCCCAGCTCTAACGCCGTCCTGCGCTTGTGACACGTTTTATCCCTTGCGTATAATGCACATCTCATCGCAATCACGAAGGAGACCTCGCATGGAACATCAGAAACAAGATCAGCCTACAGTCGCCGACGATCCAAAGGCCCGTGAGATGCTTCGCCGCGCTTTCGAAAAGACCGCACGGTGGCAGAGTAACTTTAAAGGATTCACCGCCGACCTGACAGTGAATGTAAACGGGAAAGAAACACGCGGACCCGTTATCGTGAAAAGCCCTCGCGAAGTATCGGTCCAACTGGGAGAGGCCGACGTACAGAAGTGGGCGCAGGAGCAGCTCGGCATGATCGCGGTACACCGAGCACCAAGAACGTTCGAGGAATCGGACGGTAAATACTCATTGACCATGGAGGAGGATGGACATCCGTTCGGCACGAAACTCATCATTCACGGGTCGAACTCGTTTTACCGCGTCAAAGACGACCGAATTACCCAGATCAATCGCAAGATGGCGCACCCCGGAATGAACCCCGTTGCCTTTACAATAAATGTGGAGGAGAGCGCGAAGACCCAAGACCAGAAAAATCTGACGACGAAGTACTCCGTATACTACTATTCACCTTCCGACGGGAAGTTGAGCAACGTTGAAAGCTTCACCGACAGCCATGTGCGTATCGAGTCATCGGACTTGCCGGCCACCCGCCGCATCATTACGTACGAAAATGGGGAAGTGGTCGTAAAATACTTGACGTTCAAGAATCACAAGTTGATTTGAGGCGCTCCTTTTCCCCCTTTTCGATGTGGAGGGACGAGGCAATCAAGGAGATTTCAACCGGAATCTGATGGACCTTCGAAGTTCGTTTCCCCGCAGCATGCGGTTCAAAGTAGAGGACTACGTCCATCTGGCACGGATGATCGATAAGTGCCGCGCCGTGCTGGCTGGAACAGAGGGGGAATACATCTATCCCTGCCCGATGGATGAACGACTCATGGAGTTTGCAGGAATCACTGCGGATCAGTTCACCGCAGCCGTCAAATCTCTTCCATCGGATGATGCAGTGGCGAACTGGTTCGCACAAACGGCAAAGGAGCATGCTCCGGCTGAGCTGGAGTTATGGAACCGGATGATGTTGAATCGCGGACCGAGCACGCCAGCGAGCATGGCACGATTCAAGAAGTACCGCGATGCCGTCGATTCCTCCCGAACCGATCTCACCGCGTGGGCCGATCTCCAAGATTTGGAAGAAGGCCGGAACGTTCCACTCCGATCATAATCCACGCTGAAGCTCTCGGAGTCTGACTCAAGAGATCAGCCAAGGCGGGGAGCGGCCAGGCGCCCTCCTTGCTCGCAGAACAGAGGAGGGATGGAGCCTGATGATCTTCTGTGCTCGCGCAACGCGCGGTCGAAGACTCCCCTCGTTGGACGCGCGCAGTGGAAGATCAATCAGCCCCCATCCCTGAAGAAGGAACAAGCAAGCTTGGAATGAGTATGTATATCGTCCGATGCGCGCAGTCGAGGGTAACCTTGGCCACGCCTCTAAATAATGGTAGAGAAAGGACTCGGAGGTAGGAACACCCACATTGGTCCTGTGCTCCTGGAACGCGCGCCCTGAGAAGGGAGTGGCGAGGCAGCTGGCATGGTCTCTGTGCTCGCAGAGCCCCCACGATTAAGCAGTGGTCGCTCGATGCGCGCAGTGGAGACCACGCCAGCCGCCTCGCTGAATGCAGGGGAAGAGTTAGATCCCGCCTCGTTCGACGACCGCGTGTAGACCAACGTGGGTGTCCTTCCAAGAGAGGAATAGAGGAGAAAAAGAAGAGTGGCCAGGCGATTGCCGAATCAGTCAAGGTCTCAACGTCCTTTGTCCACAAAACCTTGCAAGAATTTAGGCCCTCAAATTCTAGCCTGCAAAAATTAGCCGCTCTGTGTCCTTAAATCAGAGCATTTCAATGCTGAAACACCCCATGGGGCGACCGATTCCCGCGCCTTGCCTCATTATCGCCTCTTTTCGCACAGCGATCGGACTCGAAGATTGAAACTTCCATTTAACATTGTTACACGGTTTGGCCGCCGTCGATGACCATAGCGTGCCCAATAACGAAGGCAGCCGCGTCCGAGCACAGCCAAATGACGGCCGCGGCGATCTCCTCGGGCTTGCCCATCCGCCCGACCGGCTCTTCCGTGATCACCTTCGCGCGCCCTTCGGGTGTGCCCCCGGTAAAGCGATCCATCATCGGGGTATCGATGTAGCCGGGGCAGACGACGTTGACGCGGATGTTCTGCGCAGCGTAGTCAAGGGCCGTCGCCCGGGTGAGGCCGATCACGCCGTGCTTCGCGGCGGTGTACGCGGGACTGCCCTTGATACCGATGACCCCGGCCCCAGAAGACACGTTGACGATTGCGCCGCCTCCCTGCTTGAGGATCAGCGGAATCTCGTGCTTCATGCACAGGAACACGCCGCGGAGGTCAATGTCGATGATCCGGTTCCACTCCTCCTCCTCGTACTCCGCAGTCGGAGCCGGCTTCCTCGGCTCGATGCCCGCGTTGTTGAAGGCGAAGTCCAGCCGCCCGAAAGCCTCAACGGTCTTGTCCAGAGCCGCCTTCACGTCCTCGGCCCGCGTTACGTCGCACCGGACGGCGAGCGCCCGCCCGCCTCGCTCCTCGACCAGGCTGGCCGTCTCTTGGTTGCCCTGCTCGGACACGTCGGCGGCCACCACGCTGGCCCCCTCGCGCGCGAACGCCAGCGCCGCCGCGCGGCCGATGCCGCTCGCGGCTCCGGTCACGAACGCCACCTTCCCTGTGAAGTTTACTTTTCCGTTCGTATCCATGGTCTGCTCCTTTTTTGATTTCTACTGACGACCTCCTTAAACAGCCGCAGTGTCGAAGATGTTGCCCTCCGCGTTCAAAGCCGTATCATTTGCCTCGCACTTATCAAAGGGCAATTCGCCGCTGTTTCATACCGACCCGCTCGGCCTGTTACTCAGATTTGAGGGAAGCCATGTCGATCGAGAAGCGGTACCTCACATCGGACTTCAGCAGTCTGTCGTAGGCTTCGTTGACCCCCTGGATGGGGATTACCTCGACATCGGCAGTGATGTTGTGTGTCCCGCAGAAATCGAGCATCTCCTGTGTCTCGAGGATACCGCCGATGGGCGAGCCGGAGAGACTGCGGCGTCTGAACAGAAGGCCGAAGGCAGCGACGGGGAGAGGCATCTCAGGCGCGCCGACGAGGGTGATATTGCCATCGCGGCGCAGCAGGTCGATATAGGCGTTGATGTCATGATCGGCGGAGACGGCATCGAGGATAAAGTCGAAGCTACCGGTCTGCTTCCTCATTCCATCGGCATCGCGGGAAACGACAACTTCGTCTGCCCCGAGGCGGAGTGCGTCTTCCTTTTTGTTGATTGAGGTCGTGAAGACCACGACATGGGCCCCGAGCGCATGAGCAAACTTCACTCCCATGTGGCCTAGTCCGCCGAGACCCACCACTCCAACCTTCTTGCCCTTTGTGACGCCCCAGTGACGCATGGGAGAATACGTGGTGATCCCGGCACAGAGCAGCGGCGCGACTCCTGCCAGGTTGAGGTTGGAGGGAACTCGCAAAACGAAGCGTTCATCGACCACGATGCTCTCGGAGTAGCCACCGTATGTGACTCCGCCGAGGTGCTTGTCTGGGGAATTGTAGGTGAGAGTCAGATTCGGACAGAACTGCTCCAGGCCAGACCGGCACTCGCGGCAGTTGCGATCCGAATCCACCATGCAGCCGACCGCGGCGAGGTCGCCGGTCGTGAAGTTCGTGACTGCGGAGCCAACCCTAGTAACACGGCCGACGATCTCATGGCCTGGGACACAGGGGTACACTGTTGGCATAACGTTCTTCCACTCATTGCGGACTTGGTGCAGATCGGAGTGGCAGATACCGCAGAACAGTATCTCAATCTGCACGTCGTGTTCGGTTGGATCTCGGCGAGCGACCGTCGAGGAAGTAAGCGACGATGTCGCGCTGGCAGCGGAGTAAACCTTTACGTTGTACATGGATGTATTCTCCTCTATGCAAAAGATGTTGGTATACGTCTGATAAACCGGACTCTATGATTATTCCCTTCATTCGGCCTTTAGTTCAGCCTGGTATTGCTCGTCGCGAACCCGTTACATTAGTCGACGGTCTTGCCATCCAGCTACGATTGTGTACTCCTGAAAGTGTCTGGCCCACCTACTCTGGTTTATAGATCGACCGTTTGGCCGCCGTCGGACCATCCATAAACAGCCACAGTGTCGAAGAAGTTGATCCCAGCGTTCAAAGCCGTTACATAGCCACAGTTCATTGTTCCGTGACAAAGCCGCCTTACGTGAAGGCCTGATTGTCCTAAGACAGTGTATTGCATTATCCCTCTCCCATATCGATGACAAAGCGATACCGAGCTTGCTTGTCGACAACCTTTTTCCAAGCGTCATCGATTCCGTGCATCGAGATTCTTGTGATCTCAGGCTTGATCTTATTGAGAGCGCAGAAATCCACCATATCTCGCGTTTCCTGGATGCCTCCTGTGTTCGATCCCGCTAGTGCGTTTCTATACAGTACGAGATTCATCTGACCGATTTCATTTGAGTCGACAACTTTACCAACTCCGACTCTGCAGTAAGTGGCATCACGCTTTAAAAGTGGGGTGAACCGATTGAGATCATGCTTGTACGGAACAGTATCCAGAGCAAAATCGAACTCATGCTTGAATTTGGAGAAGTCAGCTCCGTCTTCGTTAATGGCGACTTCTTTTGCGCCAAAGCGTTCGGCGTCTTTAATTTTGTCCGGTGAAGTTGTGAAGACAGTAACTTCTGCCCCTAATGCAGTAGCGAGTTTGACCGCTAAGTGCCCAAGACCGCCCATGCCAATAATTGCAACCTTTTTCCCGGGAGATACACTCCATCTGCGAAGTGGTGAGTAAACGGTAATGCCTGCGCACAACAGTGGACCTGCTTCTGCGAGATCAATGGCGTCGGGTAGATTGATTGCGAAATCCTCCTCTACAACGACGAAGGTGGAATATCCGCCCTGGGTAATCGTGCCATCTCTATCTTTTGAACCGTATGTTTGAGTGTTTCCATTCAAGCAATAGTTCTCATGGCCTGCTTGGCATTCCGTGCAGATTCGGCAGGAGTTCACCATCGTACCAACACCAACGCGGGCACCTACTGTGAACTTGCTGACACTTGATCCGACAGCGACAACTTCTCCAGCTATCTCGTGACCAACAATTTGCGGGTATTGAAGCTTTCCCCAGTCTCCGCGAATCGTGTGGATGTCAGAGTGACAGACTCCGCAGTAATGAATCTTAATAGCGACATCTTTAGGACCAAGAGCGCGACGCTGGAACTTCATGAGCTTGTGGGGACCAGTCGGAGAATAAGCCGCCACACCTTCAGCGGGATAAGGACCATTTCCAATCGCAATTGAATTCTTTGCTTTCGCTCCCTGGGCAGGTTGTAAGTTCAGTAGGGTTGCAGCACCGACACTCGCGACAGTAGTCGCTGCTAAAACAATAAAGTCCCGTCGTGAGTGACCGACGGTGATTGATTGTTCAGTGATGTCTTCGGCGTTGGTTTCTTTCATTGTTTTCTCTCGCCTATCCGGTCCGGACTGGTTGCTCCCATCATTGGAGTGTGGAATTGGATCGTTCATCTGAATCACCTCCGTATCATTGTCGCCTCCTGATTTTCATTTGCTAAGCCCGCCTCCGCGAACATTCACGCCGTCGCTCGTCTCAGACCTGATGCGGCCCCAGTAACGAGTGCCACTTTGCCGCTGAAGTCCATGGATTATTCATATGTGACAAAGTAGGATGTCTACCCAGATCTCTCACTAGCAGCGTGCGCCAATCCACTTGCAGAGCACGCCAAAAGAGTTGGGAGCAGCGGAGGCGCGAAGTTGGAATTTGTGAGGATGTGGCGAGCGCGTCAGAAAATCCGATTGTGCAGGGGAGGGTCGCTGACCTTAGAATGCACGCCTGGTGGGACCACTACGATTGCGGCGACAGGTCGTGCGACCCTTCTTTCGAGCGCGCACATTAGATGCGTAACGCAGCGATGTCTGCTCCGTGATGCCGTGAACGCCATTCGCCAGGGGACGTGCCCTCCCACTCGTGAAAGGCGCGGAAAAAGGAATTGGCATCTTCATAACCCAACAGAAACGCCGCTTCACTTAGCTCGACCGTGCTCTGTCCGAGGTACTGGTGCGCGAGTTCGCGCCGCGTGTCTTCGACAACTTTCTTAAAGTTCACACCCGCGTCTGTCAGGCGGCGTTGAAGCGTGCGCGCACTCAAACGCAGTTGTTGCGCCACATCCTGTAGGCTGGGGCGTCTTCCTGCCAAGGACCGCTTCAGCGCTTGCTTCACTTGCGCCTCTATGTTCAAGGCCGCGCGACGTGCTTCGATTTCGCTGTCCAACTGTGCTCCAAGAATCTTGAGCAGCTCTTCGTTGTACGTAACAAAAGGGCGATTCACGTCACTGCTACGCAAAACGATCGCGTTCCGCTCGGCTTTGAACCTCATCCGGCATCCAAAATGTTTTTCCAACAACTCCCGATGTTTTTGGGGCCGCATGAGTTCCAGTCGGAGCGGTGTGATCTGGCTATCGGTGCCACGCTGACCGATGAAAACAACCCACGACAAGCACACGTCTACCAGCACATCGGGTTCGCTCTTTTCGGCTTGAAGAAAAGCGAATTCCACGGTCGTTTCCTCTCCTTTCGACTGGACGCGAATCTCTTCGGGGCAGGTGAGTTGTTTGCACAAGGCGATCCGTTCAAGGGCATCGCGGTAGGATCGACTGCAAACCGCTGCGATCTCGCTCGCATCATAACGCTCGAACCGTGGTTCAGACCCCAGTTTTAAGCCGATTTCTGGATCTCCACTGACCTCACCAATCGCCTTCCACAGCGCGAACAGTTCGGCGGTGGAAGCGTAGATCTTTTCTTGTTCCAGAAAATGTGCTGGCAAGGTCGCGTGGCGCAACACCGCAGCGACCGAAATCTGGCGTTCCCGCAGTCGGCTTGCCAAGAGCTTGGAAACCTTGAACTGGTCGCTCATGACTTTGGTTGCGCTCATACTTGAAAGATAGTCGTGAATATTTATCGAACAGAACACGCTGCTGTCGTCGTATTCTCATGATCGACGATAGCACCCTCTGCGCCAGATGTTTCCCGAATCACCTCAGATGTTCGGCGAAAAAGGATGTGAGCTTGTCAAAGGGGATATATGTGAGTTGGTCGTAAAGATCAACATGCCCCGCGTTCGGAATGATGTAGAGTTTCCTTGGTTCTGCTACAAGCCTGTAGGCGTCTTCACTGAAGTACCGTTCCAAAGATTTTTTCCTGTCTTCCTTGCTCATGGTGTCGCCCAGCCCTTGACGGCGGTCCCGGGCCATATAGCATTTTTGACGCGGCTCTAGGAGTTGGTCAATTCCTTGAGAAATCGACCTACTCTCATAGTATTTCTCGGCCGGAATTGTGACCCTGGCATTTCGGGATTTTTCGGAAAGGAAATTCTGAGGGAGAGATTAGGCAGTCGTAAAACGGCCGTATAGCAGGGCGATTTTCCGCTCATTCTATCTCGCTCAATCTCACTCCTTCTCAGATCGCAAGCCATCGACTTTCTTGAGGAAAGTCTGTGAAAGCCACGTCACCCTTGGGGGATGCTGATTAACCCAAAATCAAATCCCGCATTCGGCACCACACTCAATCTATACAAGAGAAATTCCGCTATTGGAAGCTACCGGGGTCGTTGCTTGATCTTGCCACTCGCGCTCGTACGAGACCGGTCAGATTCTCTTTCACCGCGCAGGTCCTAGCCCTCTCCTGTTCCTTCCAAGCTCACTCCTTCTCTCTCTCAGCTCATCGCCCAACCAAGCAAGGGTGTGAAGAGTTTTCGACTGCAGTCGTCGAACGAGGCCCTTCTGAGGAGGCGCGTTCCGGGAGAACAGGACCAATGTGGGTGTCCTTCCATTCCCCTCATCGTGCGCGTTCTGCGAGCAAGAAGGGACGCTTGCGGTTAACGATTTACGATTCACGTCATCACGCTGGATTAGGCGCCACAAACACGAGCACTTTGAGGCGTTTTGCTGTGTGATTCTTTACGCCATGTTCTTCCCCGGCAGGCGCCATCGTCCCTTGCCCTGCAGCTAGTACCTGTTCCTCTGAACCGACCTGAAACGTGCCCTGCCCATCAAGCACGAAATACACCTTATCCTGCTCACCGTGGACATGGCCCTTCTGTTCCTGCCCCGGTTCGAAGCAGTAGATGTCGCAGAAAAATCGTGGCGTTTGAAATATGTTGTTCTTCTTCATCTTCTCATTGTTAAACTGCTGATAGTCTGAAAGATTCACCACTTTCATTTATCAACTCCTTCAGAAAGGTTGCGGATGCTGTCGGCGATGTTCAAGCGTTGCCAGAATGGAATCGACCGAGATCACATGACGCGACAGTCCCAAGTCCTTGGCAGGAAAGCCCATCGCCAGGCCTAAGAGCTGCGGCAGATGCAAGATCGGCAGGTCAAGGGCGCGGTTCACCGCACGACCGGCTCGATCCTGATAGATATCCAGACTCATGTGACAGAGTGGGCAGGGCGTCACCATAAAGTCTGCCCCCTCTTCTTTGGCCTCATTCATATGCGCTCCTGCCATGGCCACAGCAATGGCTTCCTTTTCAAGGATGATAGGAAACCCGCAGCACTTGGTTCTCCCTGCATAGACAACCGGCTCTCCACCGACGGTCTTGATGACACGCTCAAGTGATTGCGGATTTTCAGGATCGTCAAACCCCAACTCCCACGACGGACGCAGAATGTAGCAGCCGTAAAACGGGGCAATGCGAAAATCTTGCATCGGCACAGAAGCCAGCGCACCTAAGCGGACCAGCCCAATATCCTGCACCACGATCCACAGCAGGTGTTTCACTCGAACCTTACCGTGGTAGGCCAGATCCTCCGGCGCCAGGAGCCTGTTGATCCGGTCCAAAATCCCCGGTTCGTTCTTCAATCGTCGATTGGCGGCGCTCATCACCCCTTGGCAGGTGCCGCAGATCGTCATGACGTCCAGTCCAAGCGCTTCCGCTTGCGCAAAGGTCCTGGCGTTGAGCGCCAACGCCATATCGGGATCCGCTTCAGTCACGACTCCGGCGCCGCAACAGGACGCAGCCGTGAGTTCAACGACTTCGATTCCCAACCGGCCGATGATGGCCATTGTCGATTGATAGAGTTCAGGTGTCGCCCCCTGCGCGGCACAACCGGAATAGAGGGCGTATTTCATCGGTAGACCGTTAGGGAAGGTGGGAGATGGTTCGGTTGAGAGAGTCTCGAAGGTCGTCCACGGCAGCTGCTGTTTTTGACTTCACCTGCTCCCAGGACGAAGCCGTTGCAGAATGAACCTCTTCCGTCTTTTTCTGAGCCAGGTCGCTTTTCCTTTCTAATTCTACGATCGCCTTCTTAATATCCGTTCGTGCTTCTCCCGACATATGCTTGACCCGTTCTTGAAGCCGGGATATGCCCACTTGCATCTCATCCAATTCTGATTGAATCTTTTGTTGAAATGCATCCTTCTGCTGAATCGTATAGTCCTTGGTGGCCGTTGCTGCTTCCTGCGTTTTTCGGATAACCGTGTCGCCCGAGACCGGTTTCTCCAATGCTCCAACCTCTCCAGCAACCGATACTGCGAGCACCCCCACTCCCACGACCCCCCACAACCCTCCGATATCATTTCTCACTCCGACGCCCCCCCACCAACACAGAGTTGGGCTTTGCGATTGCCCTTCACCGACTCATGCTGAGTCATTGCGCTCGGCAGCCTCTTTGTCCCGTTCATAGGGTTCCATTTCGATCTCTTTCACGATTTGCTGAAGATGCGTCCATTCTATAGGCGATATCACCTCGAACTCTAGTCCGAATTGTCCGTCCCGGCTCCATCGAACTAGTGCCCCTTGAACGTGAATCGGGTGTTCCTGCCCCACCACGGCAATTCGTACCTCCAGGGAGGTTCCAGGCTGAACTTCGGTTGCACTTTCGATACGGCATCCACGGACCGAGAGATCAACGAGAGTACCCTGTCCACCAATCATGGTGATCGACGAAAATGAACTGCGGAATTGGACGTGAAACCGTGGATTCCTTCGTTGCTCCATCATCGCACCTCGTAGAGCGGCACACTGCTACCCCTTTATATTCCCGATTGGGCGCAATTCCAACACCTTTTTCGTAATTCCCGCGCGATCGATCGACTCTACAACTTCTGATATATTCTTGTAGGCCAGACCGGCTTCCTCCGCAAGACCCGACATCGATACGGCCTTGACCAAAATACCGCGCTGTTTCATTTGCTGCTGCAGCTGCGTTCCTCGGACCATTCTCTTCGCCCGGGTACGGGACATCGTTCGCCCCGACCCATGCATCGTCGAACCAAATGTGTCGCGCACCGCCCGATCCGTCCCGGCCAACAGATAGGAGCCGGTTTCCATCGAACCGCCACAGATGACCGGCTGACCCGTCGCTCGAAAGGTTTCCGGGAGTTCCGGACTCCCAGGCCCGAACGCTCTGGTCGCTCCTTTGCGATGTACCACCAACTCCCCTTCCGGATACCGCTCCACCTTGGCAATGTTATGCGCGACATCGTATACCAACTCCATTCCCAGTGCTTCGGCAGGCCGGCCGAAAACCGTTGCGAAGGCTTCGCGAATCTGATGTGTGATGACTTGGCGGTTGGCAAAGGCTGTGTTCGCGGCACAGTTCATGGCAGAAAAATACTCTTGTCCTTCGGGAGACCGAAACGGCGCGCAAGCCAACTGCTGATCCTTCACGGTGATGCCGTAACGGCGCATGGTCTTTTCAAACATCTTGAGGTAGTCGCTCGCCACCTGATGGCCGAACCCCCGTGAGCCGCAATGCACCATCACGACGATCTGCTCGTGACCGGTAATGCCGAACGCTGCTGCTGTGACCGGATCGAATATCCGTTCGTCCGAAACCACCTGAACTTCAAGATAGTGATTGCCCGATCCCAACGTCCCCAGTTGATTGATGCCCCGTTTTCTCGCCTGGTCGGTGACGACCGATGGATCGGCTCCATCGATGCAACCGCCTTCTTCCATACGGATGAGATCCCGATGCCACCCGTATCCGTTTTCGACACACCATTTGGCACCATGGGTCATCACACGATCAAATTCCTCCCCGGACAATCGGACGAATCCGCTCGCTCCCACACCGGCCGGCACTTTCCGAAAGAGCTCACTCATAAGCGTCTCTAGATTGGGCTGTACGTCTGCCAGCGTGAGATCGGTTCTGATCAACCGCATGCCGCAGTTGATGTCGTATCCCACACCGCCGGGGGAAATGATCCCGTCCTGCGCGGCGAATGCCGCGACACCCCCGATCGGAAATCCATAGCCCCAATGCCCATCCGGCATACAGAGCGCATACCGGCGAATCCCAGGCAAGCAGGCGACATTGGTAACCTGGTCGAAAACCCCGGAATCCATGGATTGAAGAATGTCCCTGGTGGCATAGATTCTGGCCGGCACCAACATGCCCGGTTTTTCGGACGGAGGAATTTCCCAGATCTCGTCCGTAATACGATTCACCGCCATGTCGGTATTGAGCTTCATGTCAGGCGACCGAGACTTGGGGACGAGCGAGACACGCGCGACGTGTTCAAGACGGTTGTCTTAGCTTACACTTCTCACTTGTCTCGCCTGTCCTGCGTGTCGCGCAGAGATTAGACGTCGAGCACCACACGCACCTTCCAGCGGCCGTTTGTCCGTTTGAGTTCGTAGAGGTGCTTCGTGACCCCTTTCACATCGTCGCGGAGTTCTTGTGTCTGCGGATCAACCGGCGCCCCGGTCATGCGCCCCCGTAACTGCCACACGTTTCCACCCTGGGTCAAAGTGAACGTGGCCTCACGGAATACTACCCCTGCGGCATCTTTCCAATAGACCATATCCGACAACCAATCGAACAACAGCGACGACAGGTCAACATCGCTCCGTTCAATCGCACGCTCCCATCCTCCCAACACTGTGGCAGGATTCGCCATACTCTCAAGAAGGGCCTGCGTCGCGCCGTGAAAGACTTCTTCGACCGACTCTCCTTCGGCTTCGAACGCGATATCGGCCATTGCGATATCATCAAGAAATCGAAAAGTCCAGGTCATAAGAGTCAGACCGGAGGCACGGGACGTCGTATCCGCTGGATAAAAGCCTTGAGTTGGGCAAGCCCGGGAAGGGCGTGTCCGAAGGGATTGGGAATTTTCCCTTTGAGAAACATCTTCACGCCAAGAGGCAGGATGCGTAGTACGCTCTGTGGCGCTATCCCGACCACTTTCAACGGCATGATCGCTTCGTTCAAGCGCCCTTGTTGTTCGATCAGCTCGGTAAAGCCGAGGATATGGCGCGCACCGCCCGTGTTCGTCAACCCTCGCTCGAGCGAAGCCCGTCGCAACCGGACGATCGCCTCCATCGGTTTGACATCCTTCGGACATACCTCCACGCAGAAGTTACATCGTGTGCAATCCCAGATCCCATTCTCGTGCTGAAGAGCCGAAAGCCTGGCGCGTGTCGACGAGAGAGATTCCCTTGGATCGGAGAGGAAGCGATCGGCCTTCGCCAGGGCAGCCGGCCCGACAAATCCCTTCGAAACTTCGTGAACGGTACAAGCCGCAACGCAAGCGCCGCACATGATACAAGCATCTACATTGTGGAATTGCGGATTCGCATGGCCTCCCGCCTTCGTTTCAACAGACCGGCTCTCTTCCGCAGGATGAGCCCCCGACACCAGCCATGGGTGCACATCTTGGATCTTTCCCCAAAATGAAGCCATATCCACGACCAGGTCCTTGATCACCGGCAAGTTACGGAGTGGCGCGACCGTAATATGCCCATGCCGCTCAAGTTCTTTTCGAAGGGAAGTGCGGCAGGCCAGTTTTTCACTCTCGTTGATCGTCATCGCACAAGAACCACAAATTGCAGAGCGGCAGGAGTAGCGGAGCGCCAAACTCCCGTCGCACTCCTGCTTGATGCGAATGAGTCCGTCGAGTACGGTCATTCCACGCCCGACGTCGATTCGGACATCTTGCGGATGGGGAACGGAATCAACTTCGGGATTGAACCGTTGAATGGTGAAGGTCAGGCGCATGGGCTAGTGCTGAGTTATGAGTGCTGAGGACTAAGTCTCGATGAACAGGGGTGAGGAACTCAGCACTCAGGTCTCAGCACTTCGGTCAGTCGAGTTCGAACGTCTTGGGAAAGTTCGTCAGGTTGCGGCATCCGTCCTTCGTGACAAGCACCATGTCCTCGATACGCACCGCACCAAGACCTGGATAGTACAGGCCTGGCTCGACCGTGACAACGTGGCCTTCTTGAAGAAGCGACCCGGTGCGACTGATACGCGGCAGTTCATGGATGTCGAGGCCAACCCCGTGGCCAGTGCCGTGGAAGTAGCCCTGCATACGGCCGTTCACCAGACCGGTCTGGTATCCGGCTTTTTCAAATCTTGCCAAGATCCCCTGGTGAATTCTCTTCCCGTCCGCCCCGTCTTTGATTTTCGTGATAGCTTCTTCTTGGGCGTCCAGAACCGTCCGGTAGAGTCGCTTCATTTCAGAACTTGGGGTCCCACGGACCACTGTCCTCGACATATCTGCGAAATACCGGTTGGCGGCCGAGCGAGGAAATACGTCGAAGATAATGCTGCGGTGGGCCGGCAACGGCCCGCTGCCTTCGTTGTGCGGATCGCAGGCCTGTTCTCCCCCGGCAACGATGGTATGTTGGGCGACGCAATCGCCTTCCATCAACGTCACATTTATCTGCTTCTTGACCCGCTCCGACGTCAGCGGTATTCCTTCGAACCACAACAACCCCTTGTCGATCGAGGCTTGACGCAACACGTCGTGAGAAGCCGCCACCGCCCGTTCAGTCGCGCGTTGGGCTGCTTCGATGCACCTAATCTCCTCGGCGGTCTTCACGACACGTCCTTCGTAGAACGGGTCCTTCTTGGGATACAGCTGATACCCCAAGGACTGAAACTTGAGCGCGTGCCCGAAAGAGAAATTCGCAGGGACCAGGATCTGCGTGATGCCGGCTTCTCTCAGGAGGATATGAACCACTTCGACCGTGCCCGGTTCGGCAATGCCTTGTGTCTTCGCTCGCGCTTCCACCTCCGAGTAGGACAGCACCTTATCAACCGACGACTGGCTCTTTGCGCGATCCATTTCAAGATCACTCATCACCAGAATCCGTTCCCCCTTAATCTCTAAATAGATGAAGGGGTCCGGCGCGATAAATTTTGTCGCATAATAGAGATTTGCGTCAGCCTCGCTGGCTGCGATGAAGACGGTGGCTCGTTGAGATTGGAGAGTGTATGACGCCATAGTGAATGTCGATGGGAATCTAGCATGAGGGGGGAGGTCGGTCAAGGCGCGGAGGGAACCGGTTCGGGCGCGGGCATGGTGTCTTTGTCGGCAGTTTTACCCTCCTGCTCCGGCGTCATTAAATCGATCGGCAGCATGACCGTATTCTTTAAGACATCGAACGCAAGTTGTGCCAGACCTGTCACGCCGGTGGCGAACGATTTTATCGGCAGGTACGTCACCTCCGGATCTGCGATTGATCCTTTGACGGAAAACATTGCGGTCGCAAGGCCTTTGCGGTCACCCGCGAACAGTTGCCCGAAGAGTGGAATGGTTTTCAAGAATTGTGAGTAGGGACCGAACGGGCTGGCGGCCCAAACCATGTCTATCTGATCCGTCGGCAAATCATAGCTGCCGGCCGCGGTAATCTTGACGATCGGGCTATCGATGATCATATTCTCCGTTTCAAAGAGCCCGTTCCTCGCAAGAAACGTCGCAGAAATCCTGTTATAGGGCAACCCCTCTTTCTCCAGATCGACTTTTCCCATGAGCACGGCCGGGAGATGCAAAATGCTGATGATTTTCCAGATCGCCCGTTCCTCCGATTTAAAAATGCGACCGTTTTCAAGCAGAACATCTGCCTTGCCGTTCAAAGTGGGATACAATCCGTGCGGGTTCTTCCCATGACCGCGGATCGTTCCCGTTATTCGAGCCTCCCCGGTGGCCATTCCCGCTTTAGGGCCCAAAAATCTCAGGATGTCTTCCACCAACAAGCCGGTCGCTCGAACGGAAAGCTCAGCATCGGCCGGCTCTTTGCGAGGCAGTTGCACCACGATACGGCCGGCAACCTCTCCATCAGTCGATTGACCGGACAGGCGATCCAAATCGAGCACGCCGTCTTGAATCGTAATGCGGGCCGAAAGCTTGCCGAATTTGAGATGTTTATAGTGGCCGCGTGCCATCGATGCAGTTGCTTGGACTTTGCTGGTGGCCGCAAGCGTTTCCAGAAATTCCCGGATCGGGGATCGTTGACCTTTAGGGATGAGAAGATCGAGATCCATCTGGTTGGACTCGATCTTGGCGGTAATCGTGGGGTTCGTTGCCCAGTTACGAATTGTCCCGTCCAGGGTCAGATCGCTGTCGAGGAGCCGGAATGATAACCGCTTGATCTCTGCGCTGTTCTTCACAAAATGGGCACGGAGGTATAAGTCTTGGATCGGTCCCTCAGTCCCTTTGACATTCATGAGACCGTTGGTCAGTGCGAGCCACCCGGTGATCTTCCAGGCTTTCCAATCGAGACCTTTCCCCTTCATGTCGAGCGACAACTCGATATTTCCCGCCTCAAACCCTCCCTTCGCAATCCATTCCTGCACGCGGGACAGCGACAGCGTGCCGGTCGAAAGCGCTGCATCAATCGAGAACCGTTCACCCAACTGAATCTTGCCTTTCACCGGTAGTCGGATGGGAGGGACGATCAACTCAATCCGATTCAGCAAAACACCGGAAGCTTGTGGGAGTTTGCCTTCAAACTCCACCATCGCCTCGGCGCCTATCGGTTTTTCGACTAGACCAGGAACGGTCACTTTCGCTTCGGTCAGGATAACCTCACCCCTCAAGTGCGGCGCGACAGTCGTTCCGGTCAAAACGACTGCGCCGTTGACCAAGCCTTCGATTATCCCCGCTGGAATGGCTTTCGAGGGCAACGCCTTGGCCATAGACCCAGCGTCGCCTTTGACCCGAATTAGAAAATCGTGAAACGCACTCCCGCTGCCTCCCGTGACGCCCCCGCTAACCTCCAGAGCCAAATCGCCCAACCGTGCGGTCACCTGATCAACCTGAGTCCCTCCATCCGACACCACGAACCGGCCCTGGAGCGCTGTCAGCCGATCGGGTAACAGCGGATGGATCAGACTGACATGCTGAACGATAATCTCCCCTCCCGCAAAGGTCACTCCGCCAGGCTCATTAAGGGCGCCTACCATACGAAACGTGGGAGCGGCATGACCTTCAACCTCACGCGAATCGGCTAACACTCGAGACAACTGTTGCGACGTGACGGTCTTTGCAAGAAACTGCAAGAGGTCTGCAGCAGTCATCGTTCCAACAATGTCCATTTCCAGCCACGGCCCCGCCTCCAAAAATGAGACAAGGGCCTTGCTCTCACGCATATGAATCGCGCCATAGAGTCCACTCAGGCTCGACACTCTCAGACGGCCCGCTTCGACCGACACCGTCGCCGATAAGTCCTTAGCAGGGATATGTCCGACTCCGATGAGGGCCTGCCCCTGTTGCACGCGAAATTCCCCTGTCAGCGACAACTTCGTTCCCTCTACCGAAGATCCTGTGACGGTCGCAGAAACAATCTCCACGATTCCGTCGATCTCCCGGTTTTTTATGACAGCCGGCAGCTGCGGATGCGCCCACTCGGCCGGTAGCGTTTTGAACAATCGGCTCATCTGAACCGGAGGCGCCGACACGGTCACCTCAAATGTGGGTTGAGGCGTCATCAGCCCTGAGAGGCTCGCCCGGCCGGTAAGGCTCAATTGGTCGAGATTTGCACTCAAATCGGACAACACGACATCATAGCCTGCGATGCCCGGTACGGCCCGAACGTGACTCCGCAGATTCACCGCGCCTTGCAGCTGGTCCGGAACCGGCTGGGGTCCGAAGAAATCTGCAACCTCACGCAGGTTAAGATTGGCCGCTTCAAATACACCGTCGAATTGAAGGGTAACTGGTAAACCGGAGGCCTCGTCGACCTCCAACCTCTGGCGCTGAGCAACACTGATGGATCCGGTCAGAGAAATCGTCGAGAGGCCTTTGTCGTCCGCACGACCTGTGGAAATGCGCACGTCCGCCTGTTCCCTCTCCCCTCTGATAACGAGCGCCGCTTCCACCGATTCCAATGCAAACGATCGTGTGCCGTCAGGCCGCGCGTCGTCGATAACGAGCAGCTTCCCGTTTACCACGCTTGCTTCACGAATCCGGAAGATCCGGCTGATCGTTTGGACGGTATCCTGATCGACTCCTTCCCCTTGTGCGACCTGATCGAGGAAATTCCAATGTCCGTTGCGGTCTCGCCGAAGTGTGACGGTCGGCGCTTCGATAAGCAGCCGCTTGCCCACCACCTGCTTACGCAACAGCGGGAGAAACCGCAATACCAATTCGAGTTTTTGAGCCGATAATAAGACCCCCTCGGAGTTCCGATCGTGAATGGCGACTTGCGTCAGTTCCAAACGGATGCGAGGGAATAGGACGAGCTTGATACGGTGGACGTCGATCTTGCGACCGATGCTCTGTTCCAGCTGGCGAAGAAAAAACTCTTTGACGTAATCGTCTCCGGTCAAGTAGGTCGAAAAAACGAGAAACGCGCCGCCGCCGATCAGCAGGATGGTAATCAGGGCGACAACAACACGAGTTCGGACCACTCCTACTCCCTGGATCGATCATCCCCGGTGGGTAAACCGCAGCATTTCTGCGATGGTGTCATATTACCGAATCAACTGCATGAAATCTACGAAACCTGTGTATTGACGGGGGTCCTCTCTTTCGTGCGCGCCACATTCGAAGACCGAAGCTTCTGTTTGCACACGAGCGACGGGACGACGAGAGAAATTGGTGCAACTGGCTCGATGCCGAGTGACTTGCAACACTGTTTCGACATGGCTGGCGCACCTGAACCCAGGCGGTTTTCACCGCGCCGAAGACTGCTAAAGACCAATACGGTTCAAGACTCCGGGGATGATGTTCACGCACTCAGCGAGTGGGGAAATGAAACCGGCTCGCGATCGACTCGACAGTGCACGCGGAGGGAAGGGGAATAACAACTGATCTTCGTTTCACGTTTCAGGCTTAACGTTTCACGTCCCCTGGAAGTAATGCGAGAGGGTCTAAGCCTATTTTCGTCAGATCGATCACGAGTTCATCGGGCGTGTTGGCCAACAGACTATCCCAGAGGCTGTGCCGTTGCGTGACGGTCGCCTCAGCCGACTCAAAGAATAAGTCGAATGCCTTGGCGACCGTCGGTCGCATAGGATAGCGCCGATCATAGATCATTCCATAGGTCGGAATCCCGTAGAGCACCTGCCAATTTCCTAAGATGAAATGTAACTCGGTGCCATGTATGTATAACCCTCCGGTGGTGATGATGCGCTTGATGGACGTTTGCGGTTGACTGAGGTAGAACGTGACTCGCTCATCTGGTCGGGCTTCGGAAAAGGCTTCTGCGATCTGTCGAGACAAGAGGTCCAGTTCCTCGGGGCGAAATGCCGGAATCATCGGCGCGTCGCCCTGCAGCCACTTCTGTAGCCAGATGCGATGTTCTTTGACCGAAATGCCACTGAGGATGCGAGACACGTCTTCGGGGCGCAGCGCCTTCGGATGCACATGCGCGCTGGGGGCCCACTCCGGCAGGACTGAATCATCCACCTCCAGTCGAACATAGTTCACCGGATCTTCGTAGACTGCACGATAGGGCACCATGGGAATGGCGCACGCGGAAAGGAGAAGTAGCGTTGAGAGCTGAGAGCCGAGTGCCAAGTAGGAAATCAGCCTCGGGATCCACGATCTATTGTTATCTCTTTTTTCGCGCTCAGCACTCATTGCTCAGCACTCAGCACTTCAGTCCGTAATCGTCACTGTCATCTCAACGCGTTCGAGGGGATTGTCCCTGCCGTCACGCTTCATGCCGACCACTTTATCCACCACATCCATCCCGCTGACCACTTCACCGAATGCCGTGTATTGCCAATCAAGAAAGTTCGAATCTGCAACACAAATAAAAAACTGTGACCCGGCGCTGTCCGGATCGTTCGAGCGAGCCATGGAGAGCACCCCACGCTTATGCGGCTTGCTGTTGAACTCAGCTTTGACTCTATGTCCCGGCCCGCCCATGCCGTGCGACGCCCGGTCAGGATTTCTACTGTTGGGATCGCCGCCCTGAATCATGAAAGCCGGGATGACCCGATGAAATGTCGTACCGTTGTAGAAGCCTTCCCGTGCCAGGTTCGTAAAATTCTTTACGTGCCCAGGGGCTACATCATGAAAGAATCTCAACACAATCTCGCCTAACTGCGTACCTTTGCTGCTGACCGAAATGGTGGCGCGTGTTTTCTCTGTCAGCTCTGACATCGTTCTCAAGCCTTTCGTTGGCTAGCGAAAATGGAAAGGCGCGGGTGCCTGTCCTTCCGCGAGACCTTGGTTAATGGCACTCCAGGTTTGTCCGTTATCATCGCTCCGGAACATCCCATCGCTTGTCCCGGCATAGAACACGCCGGATCCGGATTCAATCAAAACTTGTATGGCCATACTCGTCAATCCCTTATTGAGCGGCACCCACTGCCGCCCGTTGTCGGTCGTCTTGAAAATACCGTGCCCCGTCGCCACAAAAAGTCCCTGGCTGTTGAACAGAATCCCGCGAATTGAATCGTTCGGAAGCGCCCGGCTGATGGGCCGCCACGTGACACCTCCATCGACGCTGCAAAAGACCCCTCCGTCGAACGTTCCGGCATAGATGCCGCCCTCCAGATTGATCGTCAACACGCGAATAAAGTTTTCCGTCATCCCCTCATGATTTTTGAGCCCGTGCGGTTGACGCACCCAACCGGTGGATTGCGCTTTAAACCGCACGATACCTTTTCCTGACGTTCCGGCAAACAGGGTTCCGTCGGACGAGAGGGCCAACGAATGAACCAGGATGTCGTCCAGACCCGTGGTGACCACCGACCAGTGGTCAGCGGCAAGCCGGTAGACCCCGTCGCTCGTACCCGCGTACACCACATCATTCACGGCAAGAAGAGCCTTGACTTCCAGACGCTTGAGTCCGCTGTTGATCGCCTGCCAGCTCTTCCCTTGATCGCGCGATCGAAAGACACCGCCTCGGAAAGTTCCAGCATAGATGGCACCGTCTTTCCCAGTGGTGAGCGTTAAAATAAACGGATCGGTCACACCTTCACCCGATTTTGTCCAGTTGACCCCGCGATCCTCACTGCGATACAGGCCAAAACCAAACGAGCCGGCATAAATCAGATCGTTCCCGACAGACGTCAGCGCTTGAATGCTTGCGGCCTGTTGACCTGACGAATCGTATTGAGGACGGTTTTCTCTATGGCCAGTGGATTCCTGGGTAGATGGCGGGAGCGGTGAAGGAGCCTGGGTGGCAGCTCCCAATATCCCGCTTCCGCTCCATATACTCAGCGCAAACCCTATCGATATACTCTGAGCCCAGATTTTCATCTATGACCCACCATTTAACCCTCATTCCCTTACCAGCTTCTATCAGTCTGTCACAAACTATTCGGGCACAGTAGAGCTTCAGTGACCACACGTTTAGAACAAGATTCGTCCCTCGCAGAATGCTCAAAAAGACCGTTCAGCAAGGCCGCAGCAAGCTATCACTTTGTTTTTGTTAAGGGTGGCTGGGATGATCCCCGTGCGCGCGTCCAACGCGAGCCTTCCGAGGCCGCGCGTTGCGCGAGCACGGGGATCGTCCCAGCTACCCCGCCTCTTTTCGGCATTCTGCTATCGGACCCGCTGCCCGGCCGGTCCCACCGGCAAATCTGGATCGCGAGGCAAGGTGACGTCTTTCGGACCTCCATGTCCAAAAATGCGGGCTCCCAGAATTCCGATCTCATACAGCAACATTAACGGTACGGCCATCAAGAGCATCGTAAACAGCGTGGCATCTGGCGTGATGATAGCCGACAGGATCAAGGCGATCAGAATTGCATGCTTCCGATACTTTGCCAACACCTGGGCCGAGACCACTCCAACCCTTGCGAGAATGGTGAGCACCAGCGGCAATTCGAACGCACAGCCGAAGATCAGGAGAAATTTGACATTGAAATCGATGTAGGTGCCGACACTCAATTCAGGGGTGACATCGTGATCCATACCGAAGCTGACGAAGAAGTCGATGACAAGCGGAAGAATGACGAGATTGCAAAAGATTAACCCGAAGGCAAAGAGGGCTCCCGCCAGCACAAACAACGGAACTCCCCAGCGCTGTTCCTTAGGGAGCAGCGCTGGGGCGACACACTGCCAACACTGATAGAAAATGACCGGTAGGCTCGCCAGAACGGCTGCAAGAAAGGACACTTTGATCGATGCGAATAAGGCTTCTGTCGGTCCATAGAACACCAGCTGGTTGGGGAACGGCCGATTCAACCACGCAATCATCTCTCCGGAAAAAGCAAAGCATGCCATCATGGCCACCAGAATCGTGGCTCCGATAACGATCAGTCGTCTCTTGACGGTCCGGATATGCGTGGCAAGAGGATTGAGAACCTGTGCCATGACTCTGGTCCCTGTTGCTGATTGACACCGGCCGCACAACGATATTTCTCACTGTGGAGAGGCCTGCAACTCCTGATCTCGCCAGACACGTATCATCTCAGCCATCTTGTCCTTCTTGGCCAGCTTCTCTTTGTGCAAATCTTTCATGGTCATCTCTTCAGCCGGTGTCAGTATATGGCGCTTCTGTAACTGGATCAATTCCAGATCTAGGCGTTGGTGCGCTTCTTCCAGTACACGGAATTCGTGGCTGGATTGGCGCAGCCGTTCCGTAATCATCGCAATCATACTGTCCGTCAGCATGTCGCACCTCCTGGCTATGTGATTACTGCAGCGGCCTGATACGTTCTCTCTCGCGACCGGCTTCCAGTGTCGATCGAGTGGCTTCCGACACAATCGGATCCAGTTCCATCAGCAAGGCATCTTCTATGGGATTGGTATAGTACTTTGGCCGGGTTGTTATGTCGCGAAACCCAAGACTTCGGTAGAAGGCATGTGCGGCATGGTTCGAAGCCCGCACTTCAAGCACGGCGCACATCGCCGCTTGTTCTAGCCCCACCTCCAAGGCCCGCGTGACCAATGCCCTGGCAATACCCTTGTGTCGCATCGACTCGATGACCGCGAGGTTCATCAGCCGTACTTCCTCGAAGACGACCCAGAAGCAAAGATACCCGACGATCGAAACGGAACCTACTTCGCCCGATGGCGGCTGCTTTGCCAATAGAAAATGCGCAAACGGATTGCCGCTCAATTCCGCCTCCAGCATTTTGCGCGTCCAGGGGGCCGAGAAGCAAGCTTCTTCTATCTTCAGAATATCCGGTAGCGCCTCAACGGTCGCAGGTTCGATGGTCCACTCGCCCATCACCACTCCCCCTCCAGGCCGTGAAAGGTACGGTGTAACAGGTGAACCGTACGACTGCCGCGCCCTCTTCGCCCGGAACATTTCATGTTTCACCTTTGCGTTTTAGGGGCCGTGTGACGGCCTTTCCTGTAGCCCGCTTCTGACGCAGAGCCGCTGGTGGCTGGCCGCCGGACTCCTCGTATTTCAGCTCTGCCGCGGTGCGTTGTACGTACAGCGGACTGATGCCGACTCCGGCAACCTCACCTCGTTTGAGACGTGCAATTCCTGCCAAGCCGATTGATACCGCCGAGGGTTTCATGGCCGGGTCCGACACCTCGAGAATCTTAGTAGAGGAATGAGTCGACGCACGAATGGCCGGCGCTTCGACCGTCCATCCTTCCCCGAACACGAGAACTGATCCTGTAAGGCTATTCCCCAGCATTGCAGCCGTACCTACCTGCTCTGACATGACCCTCTCTAATACGTCGTCGCTGGTCCATCGAAATAGGGCCCAGTAGAGTTCCCCACGACGACTATTGAGAACGGGACAGAGGAGGCTTGAGGCTCCCTTGAAGTTCCAGGCCAAGCCCTCCAACGTCGGCACCACTGCCAAAGGGAGCCGACTGATCGTCCGGAACCCGAGAAGTGTCGCCAGGCCGACACGAAGCCCCGTGAAAGACCCGGGACCGATCGAGACGACAAGGCCATCCAGTTGGTTAAGTGTCACACCCGTCTCACGAAACAATTGATCGATCGTCGGCAGCAACAGCTTGCCGTGCGACCCTACCGCATCCTGGTCTTGCCGGGTAAGGACCCGAGAATCATCGAGGATCGCCACACTCTGCCATGAGGTTGCGGTCTCGACTGCCAATACTTTCATCGTTGCCTGTAGGCTCCTGGAAATCTACGTTGGCACCGTCTGGCAGGATGCTCAAACAGTTCGTTCAGCAAGGCCGCAGGTGAGTCGAAACCGGAGGCGTACCCTCTGGGGCGCACGGTGCGACGCATAAGGAGCACCACGTCTGTGCGCGCCGCCGAGTGGTGAGGCGGCCGGGTCCCCGTTGAGGGTCTGAACGATGCGAGAACGCCGCTGGCGGACTGTTTCAGCATCCTGCTAAAGCTGAGCAAGATCGGTGGCCGTCAAAGGTTGGTTGGGAATCAACTCATGAAATGTCACCTGCACGCTGCCTTTTCCCTTCCCGTCCTCCAGTTCAATTTTAAACGGCCGAAGCAGCCGCCCATCACCGATGGCGCGGAAGTCATCGTATTGGATGGTTGCTTCCACTGCGCCGGATTCCGTGAGGCGATCTTCCTGTACGACATGCAACATCTGCCGTTCGAACCACAGTCGCCGGCGCAAGAGGTGCGTCCCACCGGGCGAAGGACCGAAAACCTCCAGCCGATAGCGGTCCCCCTCTTCCGCAAGAACAACTGTCTCGTTTTTCGCAATCGTGCCGGTCCCCAATACGCCACTCATCGCCCACACGCTTAATTGAAACGGTCGTGCAAGCTTTCCCATGTCACCCATGTCGGACGGATTGCCGGACAAGACACGGCCCATCGTCGGCAATCGCAAACGGAACTGATCTTCAGCCTGTACAAACTCAAAGATCTCGCTGCCCACTGCCGTGAACCCGCGGAGACGCATCGCGCTCGGACGGCGATAGTACAACGTCCCCTCCAACCGTGACGCAATTGGAATGATCCCTCCCCGCACCTTCGCACTGAAGAGGCCTTTCATGGTCTGAATCGCCGCCTCCCGCTGACTCAATAAAGTCGTCAACTCCTCTGCCGTCGCCTGCTTGAACTGGACTCCCCTATTCGGTGCAAACAGGGCACAACCGGACCAGAGAGCAAGAGCCAACAGAGCCACACCGACAGTCTTAACGAAAGAACTCCTGGCCTTCGCCCTGCCTCCTCCACCAATCACAGCAAAAAGGGCAGGTGGATGAGCCTCCACCGTGCGCGTCCAACGGGAGGGATCCGCGACTGCGCATTGCGCGAGCACAGAGGCTCGTCCACCTGTCCTTTTTCTACGCCAGTACCACATCCAATGCCTCCCCTACCTCCCTAATGCCAATCAATTCGATCCCATCTATGGACTCCAGCTTGGCCAGATTCCGTTCAGGCAACAGGCACCGCTTGAATCCCATTTTCGCTGCCTCACGAATCCTCATCTCAGCCTGACTGACCGCGCGGACTTCGCCGCCAAGTCCCACCTCGCCCAACACCAATAACCCCGGCTCAATCGGCATTTCGCGCAAACTCGATGTGATTGCCGCCACTATTCCCAAATCGATGGTTGGCTCGTCGATATGCATCCCGCCGACGACATTCACGTAAACGTCTTGTCCGGACAGGTGCATGCCCAGCCTCTTCTCCATCACTGCGAGCAATAATGAAACCCGATTCTGTTCCACGCCGTTCGCCATACGTTTCGGCATCGCATAACTCGTGGACGACACCAATGCTTGTAGCTCAACCAGAATCGGCCGCGATCCTTCGAGACTGGCAACCACCACCGATCCGGTTGTACGCTGGGACCGTTCCGCCAAGAACAACTCTGAGGGATTACTCACTTCCTCCAACCCGGAATCCTTCATTTCAAACACGCCGATCTCGTTGGTTGAACCGAAGCGATTTTTCACCGCCCGGAGGATCCGGAAACTGTGCCCTTTGTCTCCTTCGAAATAGAGTACCGTATCGACGATATGTTCCAGCAGGCGCGGCCCGGCGATCGCCCCTTCTTTGGTGACATGCCCGATAATGAAGACCGGCACGCTGCTGCGCTTCGCGTACCACATTAATTGGCCTGCCACCTCCTGCACCTGACTGATGCTCCCGGGCGCGGACGTGATCTGTTCCGTGTAGACCGTTTGAATCGAGTCCACCACAACTGCGGCCGGTTGGATCTCCTGGACGGCCTTGAGAATTTGCTCGAGGGACGTTTCTGCCAGAATTAGTAGATTTGGATTCTCGATACCGAGACGCTGTCCCCGCATCTTGATCTGCCTCGGGGATTCCTCCCCGGAGACATACAGCGCAGGTTCCTCCTTGGAAGACAGGCGCGGGAGCGCCTGTAATAACAGAGTTGTCTTGCCGATCCCCGGATCCCCGCCGATCAGGATAACCGAACCGGGAATCACTCCCCCGCCCAATACCCGGTCGAATTCGCCGATCTGCGTCAGCCGCCGGTCCTCACCGACCACTTCAATCTCGGCAATCGGCGTTGCCTTTGTCTGAGCCGTCTTCATCGCAGCAGGCCGCCCCTTACCGGTCGCTGCCTGCCGCTCCTCTTTCATTGTGTTCCAGCCGCCGCAATCCGGGCAACGACCAAGCCACCGGGGCGACTGGTGGCCGCAAGCTTGGCAGGAAAAACTAATCTTCGCCCGCATTCAGAGGAGCCTCACTAAACAAATCTGAGACCCATCTTAATCGAAAGAGATCGCTAAAGGAAAGACGCTGACAAGGGCAATCTGGTTACCCTGCTGAGAAAGGAACGGAGGAGAGCACGGAAAGGAATCGTTTGATCGGAAGACGAGATGTACGAGTGCAAGACTTAACTCTGAATGCCGGTTGATTTGGCTTCCGAAAATAACAATCAAAATGTCGTCGCGAGAAAACAACGCCCAACGCCAGCGCTCGCCGATCAGGTAACGTACCTGGTACCGCCGACTCGCCAGCCGTCGGCTGCAGCGCATTGTTAGGCTACGCCACGATCGGGCCCACATCCCGAACGTTGAATTGCACCTCGTACTCAAGCAGTGCGACGTTTGGCACGACGCAGGCCGCGTACCTAAGTCGTTCGTCGATGGAACGCGCTACAACCGCCCCACGGACCTCTCGATCTCCGGCGAGGTGCGTCTTAACCCAACCCATGTACCGTGCCAACTGCCCAAGCGCTCGGTCCGGACCGCGGTCGAGCTTGAGCTCGAAAACAAGGAAGTTTCCCGCGTCGTCTATTGCGAGAATGTCGATTGGGCCAACGCTGGTTGGGTACTCTCTTCCACCCCGGCCTGACCCGTCAACGTACAAACGCACACGACGTCCGCCGATTGGGATTTGCGATATGTTCTCAACAATGAAGTCGCGAAGCTGCGCTTCCATGGCAAAAGCGGCCAAATCCGCGTCCGTAGGCGTATCGTCATCAGCTGAGACTGGAACATCTAAGATCAGATCCTCGTCAGGAACTCCCCCACGAAGAAGCTCGTCGTTCTGATTCTTGAGGTCAAGATACTGCTGCCGGCGCTGTTGGCCTGGTGGGGTTGCAAGAGCAGGCCAGTAAAGCTCCGCGAACGCGCCCATTTGCTCTCGACCCTCGAAGAGTTCGACGAACGCACCCTTTCGCGGAACGTGCCGCTTCTTTATTCTCGGATCGACGCGCATCGCTTGGATATCGAGGCTCTCCGCCTCAAGTCCATGCGCCGAAGCAAAGCGGTACGCGTCAGCTATCTTGAATCCCGGTCCGGGCATCTCACACTCCGTGATGACGTTCGAATGTGCAGCCTAACTATAATAGACTGCTCCACCTAAGATGCGGAGCTCTGGTTTTCTGTCCATATAACACGCCTTGGGAATTCTTGTCGAAGGTCTGTAGCCCCTTGTAATCAATTATTTACTGCCTGTCCATCGGTTTGTCACGGCATCTTATGCGGATCCGCGTAACACCACCTCCGTGAATTGTTCTCAAACAAACGGGCGCCGGGACTGTTCTTCCCTGCGCGCGTCGAGGGACCGTCATCCATCTAAATGGTCCCTCCAAACTCGCTTGCTTTCCCTCTCTTGGAATGGCACGCATGTTGGTCTAGGTGCGGCCGTCGAACGAGGCCCTTCTCAGGGCGCGCGCTCCGGGAGCACATAGGCCAACGTGGGTGCCCTTCCAATCCTTTTCATCTTCGTCTTCTACCTTCCTCCTCCACCCAGAGCGGAAGGTGTCCCGACGAGCGGGTGACCGGTTTGTCCTTTACTGCACCAGCGAAAAGAGCTTCAACTGTCACTCCTCAAGGGGAACAGCCGGACTGTTCTTCACTGCGCGCATTGAGGGACCACCGTTTCATCGTGGGGCCTCAGCGAGCAAGAAGAATGGTTCGGCTGCTCCCCTTCATATCTTTCTGAGGCCGTACGTTGCGCGAGCAAGAAGGGCAACCGGTCACCCGCTACATTATTACTTTCCGCACATCCTTCCATGTCTTCGCCACCTTCGCTTTGCGTGGGGCCTCTCCCTTGGCCGGCTCCGGCACCATCACCGCATCGAGGCGTCGCTGCAGAAACGCTTCGGCAAAGGCCTTCGTGCGCCCCACACCGATCTTGAGCGTCTTCCATCCGTCGTCGTGGAATTCGTCGAGTTTTGCCCCAAGTGCCTCAGAGCCGGGCGGCAACACGAGAATATGTCCGACCGGAAACTTTTGATCCTTCAGCCATTGCCTGACTTGCGCGTTTACTTGATCGTTTGAACCTATGACCTTGTCCGATGACGCCACGTAAAGCACGTTGTAGTAGAACTGCGTCAACTTGCCGAGTTCCTCCGCAGCATCAGGTAATGGGGGTCTGCTTTCCGCCTCTTTTCCCGGCAAGATCATGATTGGGTTCTGGCCAACGGGATCTTCCATGAGCGCCGCCAGTTCAACCGCCATGATCGGACTGCGACGGTCCCACACAGCAAGATTCGCACCGGCTTCGGCCACGGCGACTCTCGGAGTGGTTCCGACGCGCACAGTGAACGGAAGTGTGCCTTTGGCCTTCGAACTGTATGACAAGATGGCCCGTCCGTCGCCACCGGTCATAGCGATTGCGACGACCTTGCCGGCGATGAGGAGCTCAATGGGTTCGCCCCCCAGACCGGTCTCCGACAAGAGATTCTTCCTCGTGAGCGTCGCCTGAATGGTGGCCGGCTGGTTAGGGGAAGTAAGACTATCGCGAACCGTCAATGTTCCTGAAACTTTCTCTTCCGCGGAAAGGATGGTGGTGGCAGTCGAGAAGAAGAGAATGATGAAAAGACCGGCTCTGCGGAATGAAACACCCATAAGCCGCACAGCCACCTAGCAGGCTGAGGTCGAGGTCAAGGTTGAGGTACAATCACATTCTTGCAATCTCAGCCTTGGCTTCAACCTTATCCTTTCAAAACTCCCTGCACTTCCTCCACATGGCCGTCGACCTTGACCTTGCGGAAGATCGCTTTCAACTTTCCGGCTTGGTCGATCACGAAGGTGCTGCGTTCGATGCCCCAATACTTCCTGCCATACATGTTTTTTTCTTTGTAACAACCATAGGCCTTCGAGACAGCGGCCTCTTCATCGCTCAGCAGTGTGAAGGGCAGGCCGAACTTCTTGATAAACTTCTGGTGAGATTCTTTGCCGTCCAGGCTTACCCCGAGAATGACAGCTCCCGCTTTCTTGATCGGTCTAACGGCATCGCGAAAGTCACACGATTCCTTGGTACAGCCGGGAGTATCGTCTTTGGGATAAAAATAAAGAACAACCTGCTTGCCCGAAAAATCCTTCAGGCTGACCGGTACTCCCGATTGATCGGGAAGCGATAGAGCCGGAGCTGGATCTCCGACGCTGAGTTCCTTTACCATATGTGCATACTCCTTTTCCGGTTCCTTACTCCGTTACCGCGGGCCCATGGCGGGCCTGTTCGCCCCCATTGGCATTTGCTTGTACTTTTTGGGAGCCTCTACGTCGCCATAGGGGCGGAGCGGGGGTGAATCCCAGATGACTTTGTCGCCCGGTGCCAGGTTAGCCGCTTCTATGAACTCATGGCGCGCCTGCTCCGTGTCGCCCACAGCATGCAACGCCAAGGCATAGTTATAGTGCGCGGGTCCCGACTGAGGGGCCGTCACTACCGCTTGAGAAAAATATTTCTTCGCGTCGTCGAACTGCTTAGCCTGATAGGCCTGCGTCCCTTCTTCAGTCAGAGTCACCGCTTGCGGCTTCACTCCGAACTCGAGCGTCAGCGGAACCAACGGTTTCCCTTTACCAGAGGAACAAGCAATCGCTCCCACAAGCAAGAGAACCATGCCGAGCATCGACCGGGAGCTCTTCGCACTAGCACGACTGTTCAGCACTTCATGACTTTGCATGCTTTCGCGTCTCCTCTTCGAACGTTTTCCGATACAGCACGTCCCACTCCGCGCTCCCCTCAACAATTCCGCGTGAGTAAGATGCCAACTTCGCCTTAACCTTTCGATCGATGTCTTCCTCCTGCGCCAACTCCGATGCCAACACTCTCTTGATCTCTCTCAATACCCTCGCCTCGTCGGCCTGTAGGGTGACCATCGGGCTCTTCTTGACCGCCTGGAGAATGACGTGCGAGAGATGACTGGTTTTGTCTTCAGTTAACATGGTACAGCCGTGAAACGTCAAACGTAAAATGTGAGAGGTGCAGGGATTGAAGGTTCAATGAGGAAACGTTTCACCTTTTACGTCTCACCTTTCACATTCTAAAGAATGATACCTCGCTCCTGCACCAGCTTCTTTTTGACCATCGTGAACATCCGCTGATAGTCCACATGTCCCTGCTCGATATCCTGCTCGTACGCTTTCAACAGCTGCCGTACTTCGGCATTCAGACGGTCTTCGATCGACAGTTCTTCGATAATGGCATGATCGATCTGCTCGATGAACGCCTTGCGATCTCCGACGATCGCCACATGACCTTCCTCTTGCAGTCTCGCAGCAAGCGATTCAGCGATATGGTGAATGCGCTCTTTCGATAGCCGCATGGCTAGCAAGCCATGGAAACACTATGCTGCACGCGAACTTTGGTAATCCGCACATGCACCACAACGAGAGCATGTTCTCGTATGATGCTCAAACAATCCACCTTCTCACCCACCCAACCCTGGCCTGCCGAGACGCGCCTTGTCCCAAACAAGGCCGCAGCGGATTATCACTTTACAAGGGACGGCTGGAATGATCCCGACTGCGCGCGTCCAACGAGGTCCTTCTGAGGCCGTGCGTTGCGCGAGCACGGGGATCGTTCCAGCCATCCCACTCCCTTTTCAGCATTCTGCTATATCCGTTCGATTTGAATGGTCGGCACATCCATCACCCGTCGCAGCACCGAGGGATCTCCGAGGATACGGCCGATGACATTGACACGATCTGCCGGGACAGGATCCTGCCCTACACTCATCGGCGTGCGTCCGAAAAAAATAGCCAGGACTTGTCCCGCTCCCCAGAACGCGACATCGCCTATTTTGACTTGATTCGTCGCAGTTTCTCGATAGTCCTTCACTCCGGCCAGCTTAAAATAGAACTCTTCCCCCCACGTGTTGACCGGACTTTCAACCGGTAATGTGGCATAGACTTCCTGCGCCGTTCTCGTCGATTTGAGTTCCGCTTCGAGCTGTATGGTGCCGACCGTGATACGAATTCTGTTGGAAGGATCAGCCATCGCGTGTCCATCGGTTCGTCTCGGCAACCGTAGATCAAACCCGCTCAGGCAGCGGACTTTAGCTTGTTTATTCTGTGAAATCAAGGCTACAATCCCGCGGTCTCATGCTCGCATCATCGTTCGTTCTTCTCAAAGGTATCGGTCAAAGCTCCGAGCGCCGTCTCTGGCAGGAAGGCATTCTCGATTGGACTGCGTTCCTCCAGTCTTCAACGCTTCCCGGCATCTCTTCGGCCAGAAAAGACTGGTATGACCGTGAACTCACCATCGCTCAATCGCGCATGAAACAAGGAGACGCACACTTCTTCGGCGCCTGCCTGAAAAGTAGGGACCATTGGCGCCTCTTTGAAACATTTCGTCGCCGCACTCTCTATCTAGACATCGAGACGACAGGGTTGTCCGCACGCGAAGGAGATGTGACAGTGGTCGGATTGTATCGCAACGGGGACATGACGAGTCTGGTCCGAGGGGAAACGTTAACCGAGGACCGATTGCATACAGAATTGGAACAGGCGGATCTTTTCGTCTCGTTTTTCGGGAGCGTGTTCGACATTCCATACTTGCAAGCGAAGTTCCCCCGGTTGAGTTTCACACAACCGCACTTCGATTTGTGCTTTGCGGCACGCAGACTCGGTATGCGCGGCGGATTAAAACACATTGAGCGCGAGGTCCAGATTTCTCGGGAAACTGATGTGCTGGGACTTGATGGATGGGAAGCCGTTCGTCTCTGGCGCCAATGGGGTGATGGAGACGAGGCCGCACGCGATCTGTTGGTGAGATACAACGCAGCCGACACGCAAAATCTTGAACCGCTCGCGGCACTGCTCTATGAGAGAATGGTGGCTCGCTTCGGCCCGGCTTCTGTCGGGTTTCCACCTGCACGTCGCCAACATCCAATCGAGGTGGCTTCGTGACTCAAACTCAGCCTTGGACCGGCGTCGGGCAAACCGCAACGGGCTATGTTCGTGAGACGAACCAGGATGCGCTGGCCCTCTTGAATGACTGCGGCGTCTGGATCGTGGCAGACGGAATGGGTGGTCACCCGGCAGGCGGTCTGGCTGCCCAGACTGCCGTAGCTGAGGCAACACGGCGCGCGCGGGAACGGGCTACTTCATTCCGCGAGCACCCGAGTTCCGCCCCTGAGTTCGTCGCGGACCTCGTGACGAGCGCCAACCGAAGAATCCATGATCTCATGCTGGCTAATCCATCCTTGAAAGGGATGGGCACAACCCTTGTCGGCGTAGCAATACCCCCAGAAGCCGCATCGGTGGCCCACATCGCCCACCTGGGTGATAGCCGCGCGTACCTCTATCGGGCAGGCCAACTCACGCAGTTAACGCGCGATCACACACTCGTCGAGAAATGGGTGCAGCGAGGCCAGATCGACGCCGCCACGGCACTGACACATCCTGAGCGTCACATTCTAACTAAAGGCCTCGGCATGGGCGTCGACATGAAACCGGAGATCACTTCGACTCCAGTCATCTCTGACGATCTCATCATGCTCTGCAGCGACGGGCTCACGAAAATGTTGGACGACGCGGTCATCGCATCGCTCCTCTTTCACGCGAACGGCGATCCCCAACGCGCCTGTCACGCCCTGATCGACCAAGCCCTGAGCAGGGGTGGAGAAGATAACGTGACTGTGATTGTCGTCGCGCATCAGCATGATTGACTCACATGACGCGCGTGCCCTGTCCCTGCCCTCGCGCTTTTTCCACCATTCTTGCCTGTCTTGGTCGAGTCTGAAATTTCTGATTGCAACAAATGCAAACATGAGAACGACAGGTTAGACGATCCCTTCCTTTGTCATTGACAAGATCACACCGCCTGTGTAGCCTGCGACTCAATCAATAACAAAGAGGTGGTCATGCCTTGCGTTCTTCGAGGCGCGCTGTTTGCTATTGCCTTTCTCATAGTGACCGAGCCTGTGACCGTCAGCCTCGCCTATGAACCGACCAGTCCGGAGGCCACCATCCGCACTCTGGTTCGTGCCAACGCCGAGAAGGACATGCAGACACTCGCCCGCTTCATGGCGCATGATGCCGACATCATCAGCTACACCATAGGCGGACGGAAATATGTCGGGTGGTCTGAGCTCGAACGTGAGATGCGAGAAGAATTCTCCTCCGTAACAAAACTTGAAATTCCAATACATGAACTCAAGGTCTGGACGAAAGGATCTCTCGCCTGGTTTACCATGGAACTGGACTATATCCGCATTGTAGGAGAGGGGGCCATTCAAAAAACAACGGTGCTCCCGCTCAGGGAAAGCGGCGTCTTGGAACGACGCGAAGGCCAATGGGTCCTGCTGTCCTGGCACGAGTCGTTCCGAAACCTGCAATTCGACACCGCGTTAGCCCAGGGTCCCACGAGGCCCTCTCCACAACGTTTGGTCAGCAACACTCAACTTGCTTCAACCCTCGACTTGAGTGGGGAGTGGGAAGTTCTCGAAGTTGAGGACAACAAGCGCTACAAAGCCATGCTCGACAAATCCGGCAACGGCCCCTATACCCAGCACAACGGACGATTCGTGACCACGAATTTCGCCGAACGTCTATGGCAAGGGACCTGGCAGCAGCCAGGTAACAACCGCGAAGGGGGCTTTGAACTCCTCCTCTCTGAGGATGGGACCGAAGCCAAGGGCATCTGGTGGTATTCACGATTCGAGAGCCATAAGAACATTCCCCCTCGTCAACACGGCGGGACATATCATTGGAAGCGACTCACACCCGTACCACCGTCGCCATGAATCGATTCGCCGACTATGCGCTGCCGAACAGCGTCACCCCTTGTAACGGCTCACTCTCTGATATTGATTCAGTTTGATCCAGCTATGCTGCCACTCGCTTCATACATCATGAATACACTGAATTGAAAAAAGTGATCAATTTTGATCACTTTATGGTTGCCGGAACATGCTAGCTTTTGAGCGTAAGATACCAACTCAGTCCCCGATTTCTGATAGTCGGGCATTTTTCGGAGGAACTATGCTCCCTCGCTTGTTGTGCCTGCTCGCTCTGTGCGTCGGATCGCCTGCATTCGCATCCGGTGGTCACGATCACCATGAGATCCCCACGCTCAAGAATCAAACCGCGACGACCATTTCGTTTCAGGATAATGTGGTAACGCTCACGTTCGGCCCGATCGACCTTCCCGCCGCTCATGACGGAGAGCTGGCCGCGTCGATGCCCAAGCACAATTTTCAACTTCCCAAAGATATGTACCTGGTGGGGTACAAGACAGCGGTCTTTACCAAAGAAGGAAAGCCGCTCCCCAAAAACTATCTCCATCACATCCTGATGCTCAACAACAGTAAACCGAGCGTTTCATGCGAAGGCGAGCCATTGTTCTTTGCGGGGGCAGGGCTGGAGATGACCGAGACGCGTTTTCCGGAAGGCTATGGGGTGAAGCTCGCCAAAGACGATCACCTTATGTCGATCGTCGCATTTTATCATAAGGCGCCGCCCACTAAAGACGTGATGGCCACCTTTACCATGTACATGGCGCCCGAGGGCGTCCCGATCAAGGAAATGGACGTGTATCAGGTCGGAGTGAATATGGTTTGCTTCAGCAAGTTCTCTCAGCGAGGCCCGGATCAGACAGACGAAGGAATTGAAATTACCTCCGGGGTGAAGATCCATACTGCGCCACTCAAGTTCTCGATGGATGGTTGCGTGAAATTCGCCTACCCGCATGGACATGACGAACTCTTAATGATCGGGCTGGATAACAAGACGAAGAAGCAAACACTGCTGCGCACAGTTCCCGACGTCGCCCAGGACGGAACCTTCATTGAATTCCAACCACATCAGGTCTACAAGGACAGTCAAGGGTTTCCGGTGACGAAGGCTGACGATTACGAGATGGTCATGGTCCATCATCACCCATTGCAGAAAAAAGAACCACACCATGGAATGGGAAACTACCTGCTGTACATGACTCCCGGCGCCTGTCCGGCGATAATCTCTTCGTCACTCGCCATTCGGTAAGGTCTGACCGCACGGTACTCGCTCCACACGTTGCGCGCCATCACTTTCTTAACTGCACCGCCGCATCTTGACTCCATCCGATCCCGTTCAATTTTGTTCGCCTTCGGAGCCCCTGCGGGAACCCCCTACCAAAGAAGGAGTGCATTTCGCCTCACGTAGACTGGGTTTCCCACCTTCCCCTGTGTTATTCACATCTTCATTCTCAGATGCGTGTTCCTGGCCGCTTGCGGCAAAAGTGAGGGCTGGTGTGTCTCGCACAACGTAACGAACGAATGTCGTCTTGTCGCTCCGAAACTGGACTTGCTCGGATTCCCAGGAAGCACAGGGACATCTAGATGTCGCAGAGTGAGTCGGTCGCGATCCTGATCATCAGTGAAGAAGCTGAATCCGTTAAACTCATCACCATCAGTCTGCGCGGTTTCTTTCCCGACTGCCGAGTGGATGTCGCCTATTCAGCTGACGAAGCCCGTGCCTGGACGTCTTCACAGGAATGGGCCCTCATTCTCATCGACGAGCAGTGTCTCGACGACGGCCACACCCCTCTGACTGAGCAACTCAAACGCCACGCCCCGTATGCAGGAATTATTCTGTACGGCGACCGCTCTGATGCGGCCTCTGCGCTTCAGGCGCTCCACGCCGATGTTGATTTTTTCCTCTCGAAGAAATCTCCCGCCTTCCTGACGGAAATCCTGTTCTGCGCCAAAGACGCCATTGAAACAGGTCGTATGAGAGCGGCCAAGGACCACGAGCACGAACGCTATCGACGGCTCATCGAATCACTCGGCGACATCGTCTACGAACTGGATGCCGGCGGCCATTTCGTGACAATCAGCCCGAGCATTACCATGCTCTTGGGCTACTCGCCCGATGAACTGATCGGATTACCGTACACCGCTCTGATTCCTCCCGATCAGGAAGCAGCAGCTCAGTTTCGCCTCAATGAGCGCCGTTCCGGAGCGCGGGGCACCAGCCGGTTTGAACTGATCTTGCAAAGAAAACCCTCTCAAGACAACCAGTCGCTCACTCTGACGGCGGAGATACATGCCAGAGGACTCTATGACATCCTTCGTCGCTTTCTCGGCACGGTAGGACTGATTCGGGACATTTCTGAGTCCAAACAACAACGCACCACGATCTATCAGCTTCGACAGCAACTCCAACGCACGGACGACCTACTTTCACTGGCCCAGAGAGTCACGCTCTTGTCCCAACAGCTTCATGATCCACTGGCCTCACTGCTGGCACAGTCCCAACACCTCCTCGCCACGATTTGCGATGCACGATTAGGCGACCAAGCAGAAACTCTCGCCAGCCACGCTGCAGAAGCAACGAAGCTCGGAGCGCAGTTGGAGCAAGCGCTCCACGAAAAACAAGAAGAGATGCTGGGATATACGATCGACGAAATTCTTGATGCCATACTCATGTCCACAACGCCGCCAGTTGTGGATGGTGCAGGCATCATACGGAAGTTGTCTTCGGGCCTCCCTCACCTCATCGGCAACCGGGAGCGGATCACAAAGCTCACTCACTCGCTCCTCACTTACGCCCAGACTCATTTGCAGACGGTGGGGCGTGCGCATCAGCTCATTCTGAGCACACGCGCAGGCGCACCGCCCTCGCTTCCAACGGATGACCCCACGCTGTTTCCCCTCGACTCGACTAAGAAGATCGAAGTCGAGTTGCTCGAATCAGATCTGATCTGGCCTACCCAATTTCCTGTCACGTCGCCCCCGTCCGTTAATCTCCTCGAGTCCTATCAGCTCGTCCGGGAATTGGGCAGCGCCTTGGATGTATCGGCTCCTGCGGAAGGCCCTCTTCGTATCATCCTTAATCTACCGGTCATCTTTCGCACCTCTCTTAATGTAATCCCGCCGCCCATCGCTACCGTTGTGCGTCCAGCCGCAGTTGCCCCTGAAACGAAGAGCGACACGACAACTTCTCCTGCGACGACTGTTTCCGGCAGCCGACCACATGACCGGCGTCGTTCTCCTCGAACTCCAACCACGTTACCGGCCACGATCACTGTCGGATCTACTACCTGGAACGGCACTATTTCCAACCTCAGCGTCGGCGGGACCTGCATTACACTCCCCAATGATTTCCCCCCGATAGCGCCACAAGACGCCTACGTGGTATTCAAAACGGTGGTGGGAATCATCGAACTGCAAGGTCAGGCTCAGGAAAGACCTATCTCGCTCCGTTCCGGAACGCCGATCTCTCACCTCGTCATCGCTTTTGATTCGCCCAAGCGCGGAGAAGCCGACGTCCTGGCTTCAATGGTCCAAGCTGCGCAGGAAGAAGCGTTGTCCTTTTCCCTCGAAGTGCTCCTTGCGGCAGGACCACAGATCGAGCCGACTGCCATCGCCTCTCCCGTATCGCACGAGCAGAAGGACTTCGACCCCCGAGAAGCGCTACGGGTAGTTTTGCAGCTCCCCGTTCGACTTGATATTACAGATCCTGCTGGGACTACGTACCGCTTCGAAGCGCTCACGACTAACCTCAGCCGCGGTGGCGCTTGTCTTCACCTGAATGCTCGTCCTGAACTGTTAAACGGTGTTGTTACTCTTCACTTCACCGTCTCTCAAACGCAGAAACACCCCGGGACTCATGAACCTGCACCGCCGGATTCCGCACTCCCTGCCCGGATCGTCTGGTCGGCCCCCGATCCTATGCTGGCAGGGGAATTTCGCGATCAACGCTCCGACCCGCCACTTCGAATCGGCCTCCGTTTTCAAGACCTCGTACCCTACGCTGAGCGCGAGGTGAACCGTATCGTCCGACAACATCTGACCTCTGCGAGCGAATCAGAATCCCTCTCGCAGCAGACGCCGATCGCCAGCATTTCACGGGAGTGCCGGAATCCGCGCGATCAGACGATCGTGATCACCGACGACCATCTCCGCCAATCACTCACACCTCACACGCCGGTCGTCATCATTGCCCCCGGCTATGGCCAGACTGCGTTGGATGTTGCCCCCTTGTCCTATTACCTCGCACATCACCGCCTCCGCATCTTGCGATACGACCACACCAACCATGTGGGGTTGAGCGACGGCGGGCTGGAACTGACGACCTTGCGGAGCATGCAAGCCGACCTCCTTAAAGTTGTGGAGTTGGTGCAGCATACGTGGCCGACCGCTCCTGTCATCGTGATAGCGAGCGATTTGACAGCCCGCGTTGCCCTTAAAATGGCGGCGCAATTCAGCCCCCTCGATCTGCTTCTCCTCATCAATCCTGTCGTGGATGTTCAGGCCATGCTCATGACCGTCCATGGTCATGACCTCGTGACCGACCACCGATACGGACTCCGACACGGCATCGCCAATCTGCTTGGACTGGTCGTCAATGTCGATCGTTTTGTCGGCGATATCTTCGCGGGCTACTTTGTCGATTTGGCGTCCACCATTTCGGATCTGCGCCTCCTGCGCTCTCCGACATCCCTTCTTATGATTCCCAGCCATCCGCTCGGGCCATGGCCTCCGGCCGATCTCCCACAGGCATTTCTCACGGCGCTGGGAACCCATACCAGTCTCGCGACAGTCCCCGCACCGCTGATCGGCCAAGATCTCCCGCTCAATGAACCACATCCGCAGGCTTTCAAACAGATCCTGGGACAGATCGAGGCAACTGTGTCTCTGCCGGCCATTCCCGCCGAATTCACCGCACAAACCCGTCGTACGCTCGCTCGTCAAGAACTTGTCGAAATGGAGCGCACCCGTCTGCGTCATAATCTCTCGCAATTCATGCGCGAAGCCTTGGGGTTTGCCCACCTGCAACAGCTCCCTCAATTCGGAAATCTCCATGAATATTGGAAGTTCATGGACGATCTCTACCGTCTGCTCGGCCCGCTCGAGCCGGATTCCACGCTCATGGACGCGGGAGTCGGCCATGGTGATTTAATTCGAGCTACGATGGTCAATCAGGCCTATCGCTCACGACAACATGGATGGAGCCTGGCCCCTCCTATCCATATGATCGGGATAGGACATTCTCAGGAGTCGTTGACACAAGCCCAGCAGAATCTTGATGCCCTGCATCGGGAACTCAACAGTGACTTCGGAGGCACCCTTACCGTACACCCTCCCCTGATCATCGAATGGGTGCATGCTGACTGGGCACAGCAACTTCCATTCAAGGAGCAATCCATTCACCGAATTGTTTGTAATCTGTCCCTTCCATTTGTTTCCTCTCCGCTGATCACGATTCGGGAGCTATACCGCGTACTTCATCCGCAAGGGCGCCTGGTCCTTACAGTCTTTCACCCCCACACCGATCTTTCTTCTCTCTATCGCCATTACCTGCGCAGAACGCATCATGATGAATTTACTCAACAAGCTCACATTTTCTTGCATCACCTGGGTCGACTCCGAGAGGCCATCCGGCATGGTCTGCTGCACACCTTCGACCGACCTACCATTTCCTCGTTCCTCCGGCGAGCTGGCATCCAGGCACCCCGTATCTCTTTTGGGCTTGAGGGACAGATCCTTATTGTCGTCATCGAAAAAAATAAATCTGCTGGCTGAACGTCTCCTGGCTGTGTATACTCTCACCCGTACAACTTTGAACACATAAGCTATCCACGCGCAGACCATATTTTCGCTGGTGGGTGACATAGCGCCCCCTGCACTCCCTGTGTGTTATGACATCACACCCACCGAATACCGACATCCTGGCGCCTTCTTCAAGCGAACTGTTGGATATAGTGACACGGTTTTCGGCAAACCTGGGAGCGATGACCGACCTGGCGACAATCGGGAACCGTATTATCCAAGAACTCTGTCGTGCGAGTGCCACAACCCATGGGACGCTATTCCTATTGGATCGCGACCATGAATGCTACCGCCGAATCTGCATGATTGGTCCGACCATCCCCTCTCTTATTCCTTCCACGATAGCGGTGGACCATTCTCTGCCCCATCACCTACGTGCGACCAACAGAATCATGACGCAAGCCGAATCTGCTGAAGACATCCAGGAAACCGAATCAGGATCCGGCGCGCGCGCTGCCATGGAAGCCATGCAGGTGACACACGCCTTGCCGCATCATATTAAAGGCCGCCTCATCGCCTTCTCGCTTCTCGGCACAGCCCAACCTTCGACTGAAGAAAACGCTCTGAGCAGATCGATGCTCGTCGCACTGGCACAAACCGCCACGAATGCTCTGGACAGTATTGTGTTGTACGAGGACCTTCATCGCTCACACACACTCATAAAGCGCACAGACCGACTTAAATCCCTTGAGACGATCGCAGGCGGCTTCGCCCACGAAATAAGAAATCCGCTTACTTCGATTAAAACCTTTATCCAACTGGCCCCTCAACGAAAAGATGACCCCCAATTTATCCAGGAGTTCAGCAAAGTCGTGCTGGACGATGTGTATCGGATCGAGCGGTTGATTCAGGAAATTCTTGACTATGCCCGATACATGGAACCCAAGTTGACGGACGAGGACTTCAACGACATTGTCGCATCATGTTTGTATTTCATCGATGTCAAGGCGGACAGTCACGGAATCAAGATTGAAAAAGAGTTGGCGTCCGACCTCCCTCGTGTCATGCTGGACCGGCAGCAAATCAAGCAGGTTCTGCTCAATCTCCTCCTAAATGCCATGGACTCAATGGCAGGAGCGGGTGGACGCCTGCGCGTTCAGACCCGCAAGCTGGAGAAGCCGGGAGGGAAAATCTGGGCTCATATCGAAATCGAAGATACCGGTGAAGGAATCCACGAGACGAATCTCGAACACATTTTCGACCCGTTTTTCACGACGAAACACGAGAGCGGAGAGCATGAGGGAACGGGATTGGGCTTGACCATTGTCCACCAAATTATTCAAGAGCATCATGGCGAGATCCGGGTAAAAAGCTCGGTTGGTGTCGGCACCACGTTTTCCGTGAGCCTGCCCGCGTTACCAGCATAACCGCCAACACCATATGGATAACGGTATGAAGAAACGAGTGCTCTTGATCGACGATGAAACCCGGGTACGAGCTTCACTAAAGGCGGTACTGGAACCCACCTATGAAACGATCCAAGCCGCTGATGCTCAGGAAGGCCTCGAACTGTTTCGCAAGGAAGCTCCCCATTTAGTCCTCCTCGACGTGATTCTGCCCGGTACCGACGGGCTTTCGGTACTTCAAACCCTTCGCGCCGAGGACCGTACGGCGCCTGTCATCATGCTGACGGGAACGAAATCAGTTAAAACCGCCGTCGATGCGATGAAATTCGGCGCCGCCGACTATCTCTCGAAACCCTTCGATGTGGATGAGCTCCGCATTATCGTCGAGCGCGCGCTCGCGGACCAGGAACTTCAACGTGAGGTAAAACAACTCCGCGCTCAAGTCGTTCGTCGCTATGCCTTTCACAACCTGATCGGCAAGAGCCCGTCGATGCAGGACATCTACAACAAGATCGAACAAGTCGCGGATAGCCGCACAACCGTCCTCATCACCGGCGAGAGCGGCACGGGGAAGGAACTAGTTGCCAAGGCGCTACACTACAACAACAACAGCAGGCGGGAACGCCCATTTATCGCGTTGAACTGCGCAGCTCTTCCTGACACGCTCATCGAGAGTGAACTGTTCGGCCATGAAAAAGGGTCCTTCACGGACGCCACGGCTCGTCGAGTCGGACAATTCGAACTTGCCAATAATGGCACACTCTTTCTGGACGAGATCGGCGACCTCAGCGCTATGACTCAAGCCAAACTACTGCGCGTACTACAAGAACGGGAATTTACCAGAGTCGGTGGGGTGCAACCCATCAAAGTGGACGTGCGCATCGTCGCGGCGACGAACAAGAATCTTGAGGAACTTGTCCGCAAAGGACAATTCCGTGAAGACCTTTATTACCGCATCAACGTTATCGCGCTCTATTTACCCCCGCTGCGGGAGCGTGGTGAAGACGTTCCCCTCCTCGCCAAACATTTTCTGGCCAAACGAATCGAAGAAGACAACCGGCCTGCTCAAGACTTTTCAAAAGACGCCGTTGACCTTCTATCCCGCTATCCCTGGCCAGGCAATGTACGGGAAATGGAGAACATCATCGAACAGGCGTTTATTTGGTCTAAGGGGTCGGACACCATCACCCCCGAACATTTCCCGAACATCCTCAAGAACGACACAAGGTCTTCCTCGCTCCGCGATGATACACTCGCTGGACGGCTGTCGCTCGAAAAGGCCGTAATGGAATTCGAGCGAGAAATTATCCTGGATGCTCTTAAGCGAACGAGCTACATCCAAACCCATGCCGCAAACCTGCTGGGGATCAGCCGCAGGATGCTCAAATACCGCATGGACACACTCGGAATCGGACGGCCGGACCAAGAAGTCGGCGTCGAGCCTCCAACCGTAGTGCAGGAATAGCACATCCATTTCTTTCCCACTGCGTCTTTTTTGCACAGTTGGGGATGGATTTCGTGTAGGTGTACGTAGTGTTTCGTTCAAGAGAACTACATATGGGTCTCAATCGCGTGTGAACCACACTCCGTTGAGCCTTAACTGCTAACCTTGTGAAACGGAATGAGAATTGCTTCGCTTTATAAGTAGTTCGTGGTAGAGAACGCCCTATGACCGCTTCTGTGATTACAGAGCCAGTGAAGCATAAGCCGACTTTGCTCGTGATCGACGACGAGGCAGGACCTCGCGACGCTCTAAAAGTGATTCTGCGCCCTTTTTTCAATATCCAGACGGCGGAATCTGCCAACGCCGCGATTGACGTGCTGAACTCCCAGGCGATCGATCTCATCACGCTCGATCAGAAACTTCCAGATCGTCAAGGCATGGATCTCCTTCAGGACATTAAGCACCACCACGCCAATGTGGAAGTCATTATCATCACCGGATACGGCAGCCTGAAGTCCGCCATGGAAGGAATACGTCATGGGGCCGCCGGTTACCTGCTCAAGCCGTTCAATGTCACGGAATTACTTTCCCTCGTAAATCAAACACTCGAAAAGAAACAACGGCTCGATTTTCTCAGGCATTTTATGGGCACATCGACCGCGCTCTGGGGTTCAGAAACAGAGTGCAACAACGCTTGGAAGGAAATGATCGCGGGATATCGGGCAATCGGAAAACCGATGTCTGACCAAACGTCCGGCTCTGATTGCATGCCGGACCTTCTCCCGCTGCTCTCAGACCTGCTTGAAGCGAAAGATCGCCAGTTGCTCAACCACTGCAGCCGGGTCAGTTTCTATGCCACGCTTTTGGCCAACCGGGTCAATCTGACACTTGCAGAACAGAAATCGTTGGCGCTAGGGGCATTCCTCCATGACATCGGTAAGATCGGACCTGCGCCCTACCGGTTTGCCGATGATGATATTACTGCCCCGGGAAAGGGCGTCGCCGATCCGCATCATCCGGAGAAGGGTGCGAAACTCGTGGCGCCGTTGGGGCTTCCGGCTGAGGTAGGACAGATTATTGCCTATCACCATGAACGGTGGGACGGTACCGGCTACCCTTCAGGACTTCAGGGAGAAGGAATTCCCCAGCTCGCCCGCATTGTCTGTCTCGCTCAAACGTTCGATCATCTGACTGCCGAACTTCCCGGGCGGGCTCCCCTCTCAATTGATGACGCCTGCCAACAGATGCTTGCGTCTACCGGGATCCACTTTGACCCGAAGTTGATCGAGCTTTTTGCGCGCGTAGTCAAGGAATACGAGGCTTCTCTTCCTGCTATGGCGATCGCAACGACCCCCACCGACCGACTCGACTCCTAAGGTTGACTGGTTCACTCTGACAGCTTTCCCCTTGCCCCCGCGATGAGTTCCGCTGCCGTTTCACGTACTTTTTTCGTTATGACCGGTCCGCTCAGCATCCTGGCGATTTCTTCTTCTCGGCCCATCCCTTTGAGCGCTCTGACCGATGTGGAGGTCCGCTGGCTATCCAGTCCCTTCTCGACAAGCAGATGGTGTTCCGCCTGGGATGCAACCTGAGGGAGATGGGTGATGCAGAATACTTGATGAAATGATCCGAGCTTGCGCAATCTTCTTCCCATGGCCGCAGCAACGGCCCCACCGACTCCCATATCGATCTCGTCAAACACCAGAACCGGGACCTGATCCATCTCGGCCAATACAGTCTTGAGCGCCAACATGATACGGGAGAGTTCCCCACCGGAGGCCACCCTGCCCAGCGGTCGTGGCGGTTCACCTCGATTACTTGAGAGAAGGAACTCCACCCGATCACGCCCTGCCGCTCCGAGCCCATCGGCAGACTCATCGATCGAGACCATGACCTGGAAGATCGCTTGTCCCATCTTCAAAGCTCCCAACTCCGCCTCCACCAGGGTCTCCATCCGCTTGGCAGCATCGACTCGCTTCTTGGATAGCTGCTGTGCCAGCACAAGGAGACGACGAACCTCTTCGTCCAGTCGCGCAGTCAACTCAGCGGTTTTTCCTTGATGATTCTCCAATAACTGAAGCTCCTCCGCCGCCCTTCTGCCGGCCGATATTACCGCCTCAACCGATCCTCCATATTTTTTCTTCAACCGTTGGATCAGATCGAGCCGATCCTCCACAACACCCAGTCGATCAGGATCTGCCTCTAATGCTTGCGAATAGTGACGCAGCCTCCCGGCAAGTTCTTTGAGCTGGATCGCCGTTTCCTCAGCAACCTGTCCACAATCGCACATGACCGGATCGGTCTGAGCTAATTCTGCAAGGATTCGACCCGTCCGACCCAGCCTGGTAAGGACAGCCTGTTCATCCTCCTTCAACTCGACGTACGCCTCGTGTGCCAATTCTCTGAGCCGATGTGCATGTATCAGTCGCTGCCGTTCGCTACGGAGCCGCTCTTCTTCATCGGGTAGCAGACCAGCTTGTTCGATCTCCTGAACCTGAAACTGCAACAGATCTTCCTCTCTTGCGCGATCCGCAACGTGATGTTGGAGAGCATCCAACTGCGCTCGCAGTTCCTTCCACTTCCCGTAGCAATGCTCGTATTTCTCCCGTAGTCCACGGAGATGACCGAAGGCATCGAGGGCGTCCAATTGTCTGGCGATGGCCAACAGCGATTGCTGCTCATGCTGACCATGAATATCAACGAGAGTGCCTCCAAGATCTTCGAGCACCCGTAGAGGACAGAGCCTGCCGTTGACATATACTCTGTGGCGACCTGACCGGGAGAGTACGCGTCGAAGAATCAGCTCGGACTCGTTCGGACCGATGACCTCGTGTCGTCGTAGATGTTGAAGGAGTGGGTGAGTATCCGGAAGGTGGAAGGCGGCCTCCAGTTGGGCTTCTTCTTCTCCGGAACGGATCTGGTCGACCGAAGCACGCCCGCCGACGAGCAAGGCGATAGCATCGATAAGGAGAGATTTACCGGCCCCGGTCTCTCCGGTGAGGGCCGTAAACCCTGACTGGAACTGAAGACTGAGCTGCTCAATGAGCGCAAAATTGAGGATGCGCAACTCGGCGAGCATTGCGGCAGACGGCTACAATCCTTAGGCAGAACCGGCCGGTTGGGCCAGCAACGAATCGATCATGTCCTTGAACTGCCGCTTCGGCCGCGCCCCAACGAGTTTCTCTACGACCTGTCCCTTCTTGAAAAACAGGATCGTCGGGATGCTCATCACCTGATAGCGGCCTGCGACTTCGGGGTTTTCATCGGTATTAAGCTTCCGTACCTTCATCTTCCCCGCATACTCTTTGCTCAATTCTTCGATGATCGGAGCGACCATCTGACAAGGACCGCACCACACGGCCCAGAAATCCACCATCACAAGTTCAGAGGCCTTCATGACCTCTGCGTCCCACGTTGCATCTTCGACTTTCAGTGCATCTCCTGCCACGTCGCATTCCTCCTTCGCTGAGCACACGATAACACCTGGAGCCAGACTGGCATCGTATAACAGCCTTCTTCGAGGAGTCAAATCCGCTGAGCGGGCACGATACGACCCGCACCGTTGAGACAAGCACGCCTAGCGAGACATGCGCGACGCAAAGTTTGAAGCTCCGGAAACGTCAAACTTCGGACCTCGAACTGCCATCCATCCGGCCCTCTCGCCTTTCCCGCAAGTCTCACGTGTCTTGCAATGCAAGATGTTCACCGCCCATACCCTCCCAACTCAGGCTGAGGCATGGTCGATTGTGGTGTGCCATACGGCCCTCCAGGCGTGGGCCAAGGCAGACCTCTCTCTCCGATCAGCAGGGGGCTGAGGATACTTCGGATGACCGCTGCGCCGAAATTCTCCGTCCAGCCGATCCCGGTCAGGCTCAACATAAAGTTAAACTGTTCGCGATCTGGGAACTGCAAATAATAGAGTCCCAGTGACCAACACTTGCAGGGGTTCTGATAGAGGGCGACGATATCATACTCCGGACTCTTGCCCGTCTTCACATCGTAATAACCCTTTGCGCCGACCGTCCATCCCCAGGGCGTGCGGAACGCCCCCCCCGCAGTGACAAATTGAATTTCAGGGGTCGGAGCATAGACCTCATTGAACGAGATAGGATTCCACACATCTCCGCGACGAACACGATTCCCTTCGTGCGTGAACCGCTGCCCTACTTCGAGATACCAGTAGTTGGCCTGCTGAACCCGCAGGTTGGTGTTGAATTGACTCAGCGACGACTGGTAGGGATCGAAAAACGCGTCGACGGTCAGGTACTGGTTCGTAGCAGGCCGTTGCCCGGGAAGACCCCAGGCACCTTGAGCAAACGCGGCGTCTGCCACCTGAGTCGGCGTGTACTGCGGGGTAGTATTGCCGATGACGACCCGCATCCAGAGATCGGAAAATTTCTTCCCTTCTATGGCCACCGTCGCCGGCTGTAGCGGTTGCGTCGTCGACCCGAACGGCGGAATGACTCCGGGCGTGAAATCCCGCGCTCTCGTTTGTACGGCGCTCACGTGATAACTCTGTGCCATTGTAAAATCCAGCCAATTGAAACTGCTGCTGCCCTCTTGCTCCAACAGCCGGCTGCGAATCGCATAGGTCAGCAAGTTTTTCTTCGGCAGATCGTCCACCTGATCGATTTGAGTCAATTGTGACTGATTCGTCGACGGCACATATTCATACATAACATTTGGCTCGATGGTGTGCAGCAGAGTGCCGCTCTCGCTCGTCGCGAAGCGGCGACTCAATTTCGACCTGGCATCAAGCCCGATCCAAAAAGTTTCCCGGTGCTGACTCTCTGAAGTTTGAACTCCCCGTGTATAGTAGACCTCGCGGACTTTCACCTGTGGTGTGAGTCCCACGATGTGGCCGAAATTCAAGACATCCGTCGACAGTCCGGGCATGATATCGATTCGATTCTGGGAAAATCCCTCTTCGCGATAAAAATTGACGAAATTCGTGTCCATACCCAGCAGGAACGGCGAACTGAACAAGGAGACGTTCGGCAGACTGTAGCCGATTTCCGGGAGGCGCTGGAACGTATCCGGTCCTCCTGCTAGCAACGGCTGCAGGTATTGACCGAGAAGATAGGTGTGTCCGTACGGCAACCGTTGCCCCAGGAAAAAATTCGACTCACTGCTGGGAAGGGCCCGCAGGGTACCGGAGTTGCTCAGCTGTTGCAGGTAGGTTCGGTCGGTCACCAAATTGGCTTTTGTACGTAACAGCAAGTCCGGTGTGAAATGCTGGGTATGGGTTCCGGTAATCAGCGCCCGTGTCCGGTCTTCGTCTTGTCCCGTCTGAGTTGTGCCGGATGTACTCGGATCTTCAGTCTGGTGTAAGGCACTGACGAACCACTGGCCCCTGGATTTCCGATCCAGCACATAACGATATCTGAAATCACCCCCATAACCCAGGTCGCTGTAATAGTTGGGAGCGATCGTGAGATCCTGGCTGGGATTGATGGCCCAAAAAAAGCTTTCTTTGAGGTGTAAACCAAAACGACTGTCGAACCCGACAATAGGAACGAGGAACCCCGTGTGACGCTTAGAAAGCGGGTATGCGAACGCAGGAATCGGAACCATCGGGACATCGCTCACGCAGAGCCATCCACCTCTAATCTTCGCTGTGTCGCCGGCATGCAGATCGAGATCTTTGAACTTAAACCGCCAGGCCGGCGTCTCGCCTTCCTGTGCATCGCAGTTCGTAAATCGGCCTTCTTTTACCCGATAGTGATCCTCGGAAAACCGCTGCAGAACGCGCCCGTCCACCCAAGTATTCGTGGATTTGATATGCATCTGCCCATGGGTGACTACCCCGGCTTCGGTATTCACATTGAGTTCCAACCGTTCGGTCACAAGATCGGCTTTGGGATCAGTAAGCCGGACATGACCCGTGGCAATCACTATTCCTGGCAGCGTCTGAATGGTCATATGATCGGCCGTCAGACGCAGGGTTCCTTGATTGACCACCACCGAGCCATCCGCTTCGTAGGTTTCGGATTCCTGTAGGTACTCGATTCGTTCCGCGGTGATATCGATCGGAGGGCCTTGAGAAGACGCTGCCGCCCCTGTAACGTCTCCCACGTACAAAATCAGTATTCCCAGCGTCAACCAACCAATCGGGTATGTCCATAGCTGCGTCGCAATCCCTGCCATATCAGCCCCGAAGGGGGGAAAGCCTGCAACCACGGAGCCATGCCTTGCACTCTCCCACCAGCATGAGTGATCCTGTCACGCAGACCAGACCTTCCGGCGTTGCCAGCTGTCTAGCCAGCGTCATGGCATCGCCGAGCGACGGCACGACATGCGGGTGAGGGATCAGATCTCCGAGCAAGCCCCGGAGTTCATGCGCGGTGGCAGAACGTGGAAGATCCGCCTGCGTCAATACGACCTCATCAACCAGGTTCCTGAGCGGTTCGACAAAGCCGCGATGGTCTTTGTCTCGCATCATCCCGAGGACCAGGACAGCAGGACGAGGCCGATGAGACTGGCCGTAGTGCGTAAGAAATTCTCCCAAAGCCCTTGCGGCAGCTGGATTATGCGCTCCATCCAGCAGAATGGTCGGAGAGCTATCGACCAGTTCCAATCGTCCGGCCCAGTTGACCCTGCGCAGCCCCTCGTCTACTGCCTCAGCCGTGACACCAATCCCCTGAGGAGCTGCCGCTTCTATCAGCGCCAACGCACAAGCTGCGTTGTCCAATTGGTGTCTGCCCTCCAGGGCGCAAGTCAGTCCATCATATTCCACGCCGAGACCGCGGTAAGAAAATCGTCTGGGGCCCTCTCCTTCCGCATGAAAATCCTCTTTCAAACGAAACACGGGGGCCTGCCGTTCCCTTGCCACTTGCTCGATCGTCAGGCGTGCGTCATGTTCGAGCCGGCCCAACACCACCGGTGTTCCCGGCTTGATAATGCCGGCTTTCTCGAAGGCGATCGATGAACTGGTATTTCCCAGATACTCTTGATGATCGAGTGAAATTGTCGTGACGGCACAGGCCATCGGCATAACGACGTTGGTGGCATCGAACCTTCCTCCCAATCCGACCTCCAATACGGCTATGTCCACCTCGGAGTCAGCAAAGTGCTGAAAGGCCATCGCCGTCGTATATTCAAAGAACGTCGGCGACAGGTCCGGTTGGCAGAGAGCCTGGAGCTGCTCGGTCAGTTGTGCCACCTGCGATTCGCCAATCATCTCGCCGTTTACGCGGATCCGTTCCCGGAACTCCACGAGGTGCGGGGAGGTATAGAGCCCTACTCGATACCCTGCAGCCCGCAGCACAGCAGCGGCCATGGCTGCGGTCGAACCCTTTCCATTCGTGCCCGCGATGTGCAGCGCGCGATACTTGGCCTGCGGCATACCAAGGCGAGTAACCAACGCTGTTATCGTCGCAAGACCTAGTTTAATGCCATGTTTTTGCAGACGATACAAATAGGCTACGGCAGAGGAGTAGGTCATGGTGTAACCAGGCAGGGGGGAGAACGCTAACCAGGATTCTTCATGAAGGGTCCGTGGACTAAAAATGCGCAACGAGGGTGCTTAAGGTTTCTTTCAGCTGTTTGCGCTCCACGATCATGTCGATCATACCGTGCTCCAACAGAAATTCCGCTCGCTGGAACTGATCCGGCAACTGCTGTTTGATGGTCTGTTCGATCACCCGTGGACCGGCAAAGCCGATCAGCGCTTTCGGCTCGGCCAGAATCACATCGCCCAGCATGGCGACGCTGGCAGTGACGCCCCCGAACGTCGGATCGGCTAACAGACAAATAAACGGGATCCTGGCCTCGCCCAGCTTAGCGACAGCGGCAGAAGTTTTGGCCATCTGCATCAGGGAGAGAATCCCCTCTTGCATACGTGCTCCCCCGGAAGTCGTGACCAGAATGACCGGTAACCTGGCTCCCAGCGCGCGATCGATTGCCCGACAGATCTTTTCCCCGACGACCGATCCCATGCTTCCGCCCATAAAACTGAAATCGAACACGCAGAGCATCACCCGGCGACCGTTCATCATTCCTTCGCCGATCATCAGGGCATCTTTGCGGCCAGTCTTCCCCTGGTGCGCCTTCACACGATCCTTGTAAGATTTCGTGTCCTGAAAGTTCAGCGGATCCTGGGGGCCGATGTCCGCATCCCACTCTTTGAAAGTTCCGAGATCGACCAGGAGTGCAATCCGTTCCATCACTGAAATCGGAAAATGGTAATCACACTTCGGACAAACCTTGTTATTACGCTCGACCTCTTTGCGATAGACGATTTCGCGGCAGTGGTTGCACTTAAGCCACATCCCTTCCGAAACCTTGGACCGCTTCGCAGGTTCAGGCTCTGCCGTTTTCTGTTTTTTAAACCAGGCCATCAGGCGCTCCTCTCACGCGCGACATGACGTGAAACGTTCACCACATCGACACTGTTTCGCCGGCCTGTGCGAGTCTCAGGCGGCAGAATATCATAGCCGCCCGGATGACGCACGTAGATTTCCCCTCGAGTAACCGGAAACTGGGGATCAGAAGAGTTGGCTGCCCTGGGCAATTTGGAACATCATCATCAGTCCTACGGCAATACTCCCGAGACTCGCCAGCCCCTGGACCGCCAAAAAGACAGGACGGCCGAAGTTCAACGACCACAACAGTGGCAGGCTGATGGCGATCCCGACCAGCACCATTCCCATGATCGAGCCGAGTCCGAATACGAGGATATACGTCAGCCCTTCCGGCACCGACCGGGCAGAAGACAGTACGATCAACAATAATGCTGCCGACCCGGCAAGACCATGTGCCATGCCGATACAGAACGGCCGGAAGGAATCACGCCACCAGTGTATATGCCCATGATCCTCGACCAATGCGTGACTATGCAGATGCACATGCCGCTCACCGTCATGGTCATGCGTATGGACATGCCAGCGTTCCCGGACCAACCGCATCCCGAGGATGCAGCCGAGGAAGACGAGCATGACCCCGACGCCGAACTCGGCCGCCAACGCGAACGGTTCAGGAATCGACACTCGGAGTACCAACACCACGGCCCCGACCAGCAACAACACGACCGTATGTCCGAGTCCCCAGCTAAATCCGATCATGCCGGAAGCCCGGATTGAAGGCCGTTGCGCCAGCACCGTGGATACGGCGGCCAAATGGTCCGTGTCCAAGGCGTGGCGAAGCCCCAGCACCAAACCGAGTCCAAGAATGGTCAGGAACTCAGTGTCCAGCATGTCCGATCAACAGGGATTGGCCCTGCGGCACATGTGTCTGCCGTGCGAGAGGGCCTCAACCGCCTCGAGCGTGCATCTCGAGATGTGGATTCTCGCGAAGTTTCTCAATACCGATAAACCCCCCGACACGCAATCCGTCCCGTTCGAGCGCCTTGCGCTCTTCTGCACCTCGATCGCGACGGCCTTCCCATCCGGCACGGATCAATGCTCGCATCTCGTCGTCCGAGGCACCTGTGCGAAGAGCCTTGCGTAGATCCGTTCCCGTCGTGGCGTACAGACACCGGTACCACATGCCATCGGCAGTTACCCGACTGCGGTCGCAGGCCGCACAGAACGGCATGGTCGTCGAAGGAATAATTCCAACCGTTGTTCCATCCGGCAGCAGAAATCGCTGCGCCGGTGCAGCTCCTCGATCAGGTACTGGCTCGATCGCCCCATAATGCTTACTCAACAAAGTCAGCATCGCAGCTTGAGAAAACACTTGTTCATGAGACCATTCGTTCGCACCGGCAACATCCATATATTCGATAAACCGAACCTCCGCCTGCAGCTGTTTGCCGAATTCGATCAGATCGACCAACTCATCATCATTGAAGCCTCGAATCGCCACCACATCGAGTTTTAAGCCAGTAAACCCCGCGCGAGCCACCGACTCAATCCCCTCTATCACGCGCGCAAATTCATCGTGGCGGGTCAGTTGAAGAAATCGTTCCGGTCTCAGCGTATCGAGGCTGACTGTGATGCGGTGTAACCCTGCTTCCTTCAACGCCTCAGCCTGGTCGGCCAGCAGAATGCCGTTCGTTGTCAGCGCAATGTCCGTCACACGCCGGTTTCGGAGTAACAAACGGATCAATTGCGGTAGGTTGCGTCGAAGCAACGGTTCCCCGCCGGTCAACCGTATACGATCCACGCCCAGGTCGGTGAAATATCCGGTCAGGCCCGCCATTTCCTCATGGGTCAGCACATCCTCGCGCGGCAGCCAGACATAGTCCTGCTCAGGCATGCAATATTTGCAACGGATATTGCATCGATCCGTCACAGACAGCCTTAGACTTCGCAATGGGCGACCGAAGGCATCAATCACTTGGCTCGAAGCATTATTGACTGCTGCTGAATTCAATGGCTCTCCTTCGCCTCAGAGTTCGATGTACCCCTCACCCCTTACCCCTCACTTCTCTACGGGTGTTCCTCCACCCAGACTTCGCCTTCCAGCGTGTGTTCGAGTTTCCAAATCGGTGTGATTCGTTTCAATTCATCAATCGCCCACTTGCAGGCACGAAACGCTTCGGCACGATGCTCGGCGCCGACGACAATCAACACAATGTTTTCACCAATGCCGATTTCGCCGTACCGGTGGAGGATCGTGACCTCGATGACGTTAAAATCCTTCAAAGCGCGCTCGCGGATCTCGCGGAGCGTTTTCTGCGCCATCCCTTCGTAATGTTCGAATGTAATGCTATCTACATCCCGCCCTTTGGACCGATCGCGCGCCGTGCCGAGAAAAATCGAAATGCCGCCGATGCGCTTCGACCGTCCTCGCACCCGATTGATCTCGGCATCGACGGAAAAATCTTCCCGTTGTACGCGGACGAACTGGGCATCACCGGAGATGTCACTCATTGAGGAAGTTCCACCGGCAAACGGGGGCAACAGAGCGACCTCATCCCCATCCCGAATCGTTGTATCCTCATGAGCAATCTCCTGGTTGACCGAAACGAGGACCTTCTTTTTCTGTATCAGTTCCCCGATGGCCGGGTATCCCGTTTCTAACACACCAATGAGGTCCTTCACCCGGGTCCCATGGACGAGGTTCAAGGACAGTGCTCCCTGATTACCTGCTAGCATTTTTGTCATCCCGAAGAGACGAAGAGTAACCACGAAACACCCTGATCTGTTACTTTTGGTCAGATATGTTAACGCTTTGTAAATACGCCTGATTTCCCGCCAGACTTTGATAGTACACAGATGTCATTGAAACTCATCCCGCGATCAACCGCTTTGCACATATCGTAAATCGTGAGCGCCGCCACCGAAGCCGCCGTTATCGCCTCCATCTCCACTCCTGTTGGCCCTGTCGTTTTAGCCGTGGCAGTGATGGTAATCGAACAGCGGCCTTCATGATCCGGCTGAGTTTCTTCCTTGAACGAGATGTCCACACTAGTGAGGAGAATCGGATGGCACATGGGTATCAGATCCGGGGTTTTTTTGGCTCCCATTACACCGGCGACCTGCGCGACGGACAAGACATCGCCCTTGGCGATCTTTCCCCGTTGAATCTTCTCAAGGGTTTCAGGCTGGAGAAACACCATAGCCTGCGCGGTCGCAATCCGTTCAGTCGAATTCTTGGCACTGACATCGACCATCCGTGCCCGCCCCGACTCGTTGAAATGAGTAAATTCTGCCATTCGGTGAGTTGAATCAGCTGGTTGCAGGATGAAATGTGAAGTGATTATAGGGGCCGGCAGAAAGGGCAGTCAAGGGAGGGGGAGAGCGAGAGTGGCCTGTTAGTCTCCTGTGCTCGCGCAACGCGCGGCCTAAGAAGGCCCTCGTTGAACGCGCGCAGTGGGAAACCAATCAGACCACCCTCGCGCAGGAGGGAAAAAGAAGCTGGGAGGAAGAGAAAGAAAGCGCTAGCAGGGACGGTCCCTTTCGCTGGCAGAGTGCACACGATCAGAATGTGGTCCCTCGATGCGCACAGCAGGAGACCACCCAAGCCGCCTTCGCCAGAGAGGGACGAAGAAGTTCGGAAAGAGGAATTCAGGAACGCCAGATGCCATCCTTGATCACAGAACGCGCAGGCTCAAACTGTGCCCGTTCGATGCGCGCAATGAATGGCTACTTGGTGCCTCCTCCTGAGATGAGCGACCGAAAGAGAGATACAGCTAGCGATCGCGTACGTATCAAAAGGGCGTATTGAACACGTGACGGATCTCCAAGTAGACTTGTCTTCCGTCAGATTGTTCAGGCCACCGTGCTATTTCGCACACCAACTGCAGCATACTTCATAGTGCCGACACTGTACTGATTCGGATGGACGTGGTTTGCTCATGATTGGAACACACCTGTTCTACGTTGGGGTCGTGCTGGCGACGACCACAATAGTATCCTCCGTATCCTTCGCCGAAACTCCTCGGATCATCAGCAAGGTCATTCCGGCGACATCTACGATGGTGATTGTGGCTGAAGGAGACCATGAACCGAGAAGTCTTGGAAGCTACAGCGTAAGGGTTTACGGCGGGGCCAATCCCCGTTTCCCTTACGACGACTTTATCGCAGGCACCGTCCGGTCGCGAGACGGAACGGTGGATCAAGTCTTGTTCTCCGATCTGAACCACGACGGATCGCCAGAAATCGTGGTGATCATTCGTTCGGTGGCGACGGGGGGCTATCTTTCTGCAGACGCCTTTCATCTTCACAGTTCCACTCTGCTGCTCGTTGAATCAGTTTCAGGATTAGCCAAGGATGCTGATCCTGTTCGCGCCCTTGAGGCCAAGCTCGCAAATCAGGCCGATCGATGAAAGTACTGTATCAAGTGTCGGGGCTAGTGTTGGGTCTAAGGACGGGTCCCGACAAGCGGGCGCAGTAATTGAGAGTTTCGCAGAGGTGGTGTGCCTCCTGAGCGGCAGCCTTTGGGAAATAGAAAAGACATCAGGCACTTACCATTGGCAGGGCTTGACACCTCCCCCTCTTTTAACGGTATGCCCAGGTTGCCTTTTACTGCACCATCGTACTGACTAGACTTCGCCTTGTTTCCTAACGGTGGAATGACTTCCGTGCTGCTCCCACTGCGCCCGTCGATCGAGGCCCTTCTGAAGGCGCGGGCTTCGGGAGCACGGGAGCGGCACGTGTGTCATCCCACTCTCCCCCCTAACGATAGGTTGACAGCCGGAAATCCAATCCTTGACAATGCTTCCATGGCTGGGAAGATTATCATTGAACGGCTGGAATTTCAGGGACGATGCGGCGTGACTCCGGAGGAGCGCCGGCGACCTCAGCCGTTGGCGGTTGACCTGGAGCTCGATTGCCAAACTGAAGTAGCGGTAATGTCTGATGATGTCCGCCAAACAGTCGACTACGCCCAGGTAACAGATCGCGTTGTCGGCATCGGCGCGACGCAGGATTGCGCCTTGCTGGAAACACTGGCAGAGCGGCTCCTCACCATGCTCTTTGCTGAATTTCCCGTTGAGCGGGCCAGGATCTGGCTGCGGAAGCTTGTGCCGCCGCTGGAGCATGTAACCGGCTCTGTGGGCGTACAACTGGAACGATCACGTATGGCTCATCAGATTCATGATGTAGGACCGACTCCAGCCCGGTTTCTGGCTCAACAACTCCATCACTTGCCCAAGGGCCGCGCGCTTGACGTCGCGGCGGGGTCCGGACGCAACGCGCTCTATCTGGCCTCACACGGATTTCAGGTTGATGCGATGGACCGCGATGATCAAGCCATGGCACAACTCGCCGCTACGGCAAAGCAACGGAACCTCCCGAATCTTTCGGTTCACACGGTTGACCTGGAACGAAAGGCGGAAGAGCGACCGGAGTTTCCGAAGCAGGAATATGATGTGATCGTCGTGTTCTTCTATCTCCATCGCCCGCTATTCCCGGCCATCATTGATTCATTGAAACCGAACGGGGTGTTGGTCTACGAAACCTTCACCATTGACAACTATTTGCGCCATCATCATCCACGTCGATGGGAATTTTGCCTCGCGCATAACGAGTTGCTGCGGCTCACCTCCACTCTGCGCGTGTTGTCGTACGACGAAGGCGAGCATGAGGGCGGTCACGGACCAGGCTCTGTCTTCACCGCACGACTCGTCGCCCAGCAGGCCGGCTCAGGCAGCCTGCACCATGAGTCGACATGAGTCGTATCGATCTCCATCTCCATACAACCCATTCCGATGGAAGCCTCTCTCCAGGGGAGGTGCTACGGCTTGCGCACAAGGCCAAGGTCAAAGCGCTGGCCATAACGGATCATGACATTGTGTCCGGTATTCCCGAAGCCATTGCAGCCGGAGCAGAGATGGGAATTGAGATCATCCCCGGCGTAGAAATCAGCTCCTGCTTCGGCAATAGTGAACTCCATATTCTCGGCTATTGCTTACACTGGCAAGACCCGGAACTGAACCGACGACTGACCTCCTTGCGCGAGAGCCGGCACAGCCGCAACCCGCGGATCATTGAACGGCTGCGCTCATTGGGGCTGGACGTGACCTACGAAGAGGTGCGGGCTCTGGCCGGTACAGATTCGGTCGGACGCCCGCATATTGCGCGCCTTCTGATGGAAAAGAAGTATGTCACATCCGCCAAGGACGCCTTTGATCGCTATCTGGCAGAAGGACGCCCTGCCTATGTGGCGCGTGAGCTTCCTCAGCCGGCCGATGCCATCGCCTGGATCAGAGCCGCCGGCGGCGTCGCCGTACTGGCCCATCCAACCTGGGCCAAGGTGTCTGGGGAAGGACTGAACACACTCCTGACGGCATTGAGATCCGAAGGCCTTGGCGGTATTGAAGTCCACTACAGTACCCACACGAAACGACAGACGATGGAATACCTCGACCTAGCCAAGCGGCTGGACTTGCTGGTGACCGGTGGAAGTGATTTCCATGGTGTCACCAAACCGGATATCGAGGTCGGCACGGGCCTGGGCGATTTGAGAGTCCCCGAGAAGCTGCTTGATCCCCTCAAGACAGCCGCCTCCTTGGTTGGTCGTTCGTAACTCGTATCTCGTCGTTCGCAGACAATCATACTTTCTGGATTGCGAGATACGCTTCACGGGTGTCGAGAGTACACCGTTGCTCATTATCTCTCAATTCATTGACTCTCTCCTTCCATCCGCTACACTTTGAGCTGTTTGCGGACAGCCTCAAAGATTCCTATGTCGAAATCCTGGAATTGGGTCACCCCCTATACGATTGCCATCGTGGCTGCGCTTCTGGCCGGCCCTCTGCTGAGCAGCCTGTCATTGATCCAATCCGCCTCGGTCTCATATTTCCAGCTCAACGGGCCCCAAGCCATTCGCTTATGTGCTGCCCTTCTGGCGCTCGCCATCCTTTGGGTATTCGCTTTCACTGCCTCTCATAAAATCCCGGGCAATGGCTATGGGTCAAGCTTTCTCCGTACCATCGTCCTGCCACTCGCCAGCCTCGTCGTTGTCCTCTTGGCCAATAAAGCGTTCAGAACTGTCGGCCTGCCACTGATCGAACAGTTAGGCTCCACTCGATTCGCTTGGGGTTATGCAATCAGCCTCGTCGGGGCCGGTCTCTGGCTCACGGCAGCCTGGTACATTAACCGGGGTTCGCTGCGCCTAGCGTTCGTTCCACCAAGTCAGACACGACGCAGAGAAACGTCGGGGCTGTCCGAGCATGAGGATACAGAACAAGAGGAAGAAGCGGAGTTTCCGGAAGAACCAAAGAATACAGCCGCCACTTCGACGATCAACAGCTCCACACCAGGCATGCTTGGGCGCTACAAGGTATTGAAAGAACTTGGACGCGGCGCGATGGGACTTGTCTACCTGGGAAAAGATCCAACGATCCAGCGGTTCGTCGCTATTAAGACAATGCGACTTGATCAGATCGACCACGACGACAAGCTGCAAGAGGTTAAAGCACGATTTTTCCGCGAAGCGGAATCCACCGGGCGGCTCTCCCACCCCAATATCGTCACCATCTACGATGCGGGAGAAGAACATGATCTTGGATACATTGCGATGGAGCTCATTGAAGGAACCCCATTGAAACAGTGGTCGCGAAAACCTAACTTGATGCCGATTAACGAAGTCTTTTCCATTGTGGCCACCGTGGCAGACGCCCTGGACTATGCCCATCAGCAAGGCATCGTGCATCGCGACATCAAACCGGCGAATATTATGCTCACGAAGGATCGTGTCGTGAAAGTCATGGATTTCGGTATCGCGAAGATGGGGTCGAGCAGCAAGACGCAAACGAATATCGTGTTGGGCACGCCGACGTACATGTCACCGGAACAAATCGCAGGCAAGAAAGTAGACGGTCGGTCGGATATCTTTTCACTCGGTGTCGTACTATTCGAACTGCTCACCGGGCAGCTCCCGTTCACGGCCGACAATCTCTCGGCCGTGCTGTTCAGCATCACCCATAATCCTCATCCATCCGTTCAAACCCTGAGGCCCGATCTCCCCTCCATAGCACAGGAGATCGTGGATCGCGCGTTGCAAAAAGAGGTGGCCCACCGCTATCGGCGTGCGGACGAATTCGCCGGCGAGCTCCGAGCGTGTCTGCAAAGTCTCGCGGCGTGAGGGAGGTGTCTTCTGGCCCTCGAACGATTGCATAGCGCCAGGTCCGATACCGGTCTTAAACGGCTCCATAACGAGGATCGTTATGTGGCCGACTCTCCCCTCGGCCTCTATGTTGTCTGTGACGGCATGGGCGGCGGTAACGCGGGCGAGATCGCCAGCGCTCTGGGGGTCGAGACGATCCGCGCCCATCTGGTCGAGGCAGCCCGACACGCAGACCTGCCGCTGATCGGCCCCTGCGATCCTACAGTGTCTGCACCCGCTAATCGTCTGGCCAGCGCGATTCGTTCCGCTAACGACGCCATTCATTGTGAATCCTGGAGCAGGCCCGACTATGCCGGAATGGGTACCACCGTGATCGCCGCGTTACTGCATGATGACGTGCTCGCTATTGCCCATGCCGGCGACAGCCGGCTCTACCTCGTTCGTGATGGCACGATCCAAGCCCTCACCACGGACCATTCCTGGGTGGCCGAACAGATCCTCAAAGGTGTCATTACAGAAGAAGAGGCCGAGCGCTCACCGCAGAGAAACATCGTCACAAAAGCCCTCGGCGTCGAGAGCAGCATCGACGTCGAATTGATAGAGGTTGCGGTCAAAAGCGGGGATCTGCTGTTATTATGCTCGGACGGGCTCACCCGAGGTGTCCGCCCGAGCGACATCCTTCATGTCCTCAGTGGATCGGAAGACCTTCTCACCAAGTCCGATCGCCTTATCGCTATGGCCAATGAGGCTGGCGGCGACGACAACACGACTGTGATCATCGTTGCCCTGCGGGATGAACTCCAAACCGGACTGTGGGAGTGGCTGAGAAAGCGATTCGCCGCATAACGAACCACGGAGACACGCAAAGGAGGAGAAACCATGCCGGAGACACTGTCACAACCAGCCACATTGCTCGTCAAACTTCACGGGAAAGGTTCGCGGCATGTCGAACTGACTCATGACACATTCACAATCGGCCGGAAGGCCGACAATACACTTGTGATCGAAGATCCCGCCGTCTCAGGCCATCATGCGCGGATCGTAAAGGTCCAGGCAGTGTTTTTTCTCGAGGACCTCAGTAGCACCAATGGTACGGCTATTAATGGGCAGTCGATCACACGACACCAGCTTCGTGACGCGGACGTGATTGCCATCGGCCAACACCGGCTCGTCTTCCAGGAGAATACAACGGCCGGCTCGGAAGCGCCGGCCTCATTTGTCGACCTGGATCGAACCACGGTAATCAGAAGATCGGACCGTACACCCGACACACCGGTACTCACCGCTAAAGTTCTCGTTACGGCCGGGAAGACCGATCGGATTGAATACTCACTCACCAGACAGGTGAGTGTCATCGGGTCGCAGGAAGGGGCGGTCATTCGGTTGACCGGCTGGTTCGCCCCAAAATCTGCGGCAACAATCGCCCGACGAGGCTCCAACTACTACATCAGTCCCTCTAACAATGCGAAGGCACTCCTCGTTAATGACACCGAAGTCCTGGGACAAGAAGACTTGAAGGATGGAGATCAGATCGAAGTGGCGGGCGTGAAGTTGACGTTCCGTATGCCCTCAGGAAACAAAAACATCCCGCTCGAATAGCATCCGACTACTTAAAAAAGAACGTCCCTTTCGGAAGGGTCTGGTGGCATTGATCCGAAACCTCCTGGTCATGCGACTGGAGACACTGGAGGAGTTCCCCGCTTCCAGGTTTGACCGCTCTGCAAAATCGCTTGACATCCTCGGCACACGCGGCGATCAAACGATTTCGATCTTCCTTCCATTTTATAAACTGCTCCCGTAACTGACTCTGGCACGGAGGCGGAAGTTGCTTAGCGCGCTGTTTTAAACACCGCGTGCGACCGGGGCCGTCCAGAGAGTCAGGGCACAATTGTTCGATATCCGCTTCACACTTCAGCCTGGTAGCTTGGAACGCATGAGAGTCCAATCGGGTTACAACCGGAGCTTCAACACCGGAGTCGCGTAGTCGATCGTCGTCCGACCTCGCCATGGCCGTCTCTGAAGGCAGCGGAGGAAAGACAGGAATGGATAGATCCAAAGGAGGTGACGCAGACTGGGGGGACAAAGGACTTGCCGCCTGGCGAGTCTGAGCGGGCGGCGCAGCAGAAGACAATTCTTCCTGAGACGGAAAATTCGCGGCCACCGTCACCCATACGATCCCAAGACCAAGGACGGTCATGATGCCGGCCAGGACCCTTCCTGAAGATTGCTGCTGAGCCATCGGTGCTCCTTGGTTCTAACCAGCTTCAGCATAGGATATGGCGTTGAAAAAATCGATGAATTGTCCAGTTTCTACCGGTGATTGTCCCTCAGTGATATTGTCACGAGGTTGTGATGCCGCACGGCAAGGGAGGCGCACGAAACCGTGAGAGGATGAATCGAACGAACAAGCAGAACGCCGGTTAATTGTCAGGAGTTTCGACGATGTGGTTTTCGAACCTGGTGCATCCCTCGGCGAGAAGCCGATTGGTCAGCATTTCTCCAGGCCATTCGATGGGCAAATCGGCGGTGAAGATCCACACATCAGGAGAGGTCCAGACAGGGCCGTGGTCTTCAGGAAGTTCGGGGTCGAACAGATCGGTCCAGACCGGCATGTAGACACCATTCCCGCATTGCGTATGGAGGTGCACGATCGTGCGCGCACGAACGAGGGGGTCGAGATCGCGCCAGACCGCCGCGGTCTCATCCGCCAATCGATGGAGCCGCACGGCATTTTGCGCATCGAAAATGGCATAGGCGGCATAGACTGGCGCCTCGATCATATCGGGAGCCAGGGCTAACTCGGGACATTGCGCCACCAGACCTTCAAGAAGAGCCAGACGGTGCCGATCTTCGAGCGAATCGGGTAGCGCGGAATCCGGCACTCCGATCAACTCAAAGAAGAGAAACGCGGTACTCTCGACAGGGGGATACAGCCTGGCGGCGATTGACGTAGCCCGCTGGGAATCAGCTACCGTGCTCAAATGATCGTTCAAGCCCTGCAGGCTGAGCGGCTCCAGGGTCGAGTCCGTCAATAGACGAGACTCCACGCGCACCACTGTCCCTGCAGAGAGCCTAAGGTGTTGGTGCAAGAGATCCGCCGTCACAACAGGATCGATCTTCAACTTGAGCGGGTGGGCCAGATTGGCTTGGAGAGGAAGTTCCAAAGCCGCCATAACGGCATAGGACAATTTTTCATCGACAGGTCCATCAATCAGCACGGAACAGGATGCTTCCGCGAGAAGATCAAAGAGCCATTCCGCCATGTCCTCATCCAGTGCTGCCAACACGGTTAAGAGATCGTATTCCCGTCCCTGCTCCAAAAACGCTTGCAGTGTATCGATTGCCGCATCGGTATCGCCATGATCGTGGCGCCGGGCATTGATCAGATGAACAAGATCTCGTGTGAGGGGATCAGGGCGAGACCAACTCAGCATCTGGACAGACTCCTACCGCATAGCCGTGCGTCATTGTGTCCCATGTTGCCAAACTTTCTCCGCGGTAGCAAGCGCTCCGCTAGTTTACTTCTGTTCCAGGGGCACAATCGAATGCTCCCACATTCACGACCCGATCACCTTCACCAACACACGTTTTCGTCTCCGTCCGTCGAACTCCCCGTAGAAAATTTGCTCCCACGGACCGAAGTCCAGCCGGCCTCCTGTAATCGCGACGACGACTTCCCGCCCCATCAGCTGGCGCTTAATGTGGGCATCGCCGTTATCTTCTCCTGTCTCGTTGTGTTGGTAGGTTCCGCCTTGAGGAGCAAGCGTGTCTAAGAATCGGTCATAGTCCTTCAGTAAGCCCGGCTCGTCGTCATTGATGTATACGCTGGCCGTGATATGCATGGCATTGACTAGCACAAGCCCCTCCTGGACCCCGCTCTTCCTGACCGCCGCCTCAACCTGGTGCGTGATATTGAGATAGGCTCGCCGCGTCTTCGTCTCGAACCAAAGCTCTTCGCGATAGGATTTCATGGTTGCCGATCAATGAGGGTTCATTTTGCCGAACCGGACAGGCAAGATGCAAGCTGCGCTCTTGCTACATCATCGATCAATCGAACCGCTGTCAGTATATAATGCAGACATGTCTCTCAAAATGAAGACACCCATGTCTTCACAGCCACCGCGATCCTCACGACTTCGACTGTCAGACAATGCCAAAGTCGTTCTCCATGGACGCTATCTGGCTAAGAATGAAACCGGAAAGACCGTTGAGACACCGGCGCAGTTATTCTGGCGCGTTGCGACTGACATTGCACAAGCTGAACGACGCTACCCTGCAGCCGGACGGCTACCCCATGCCGCTCACCGCTGGTACGACTGCATGGCCCGTCTCGATTTTCTTCCCAACTCTCCCACGCTGATGAATGCCGGACGACGTCTCCAGCAACTCTCCGCCTGTTTCGTTCTCCCGGTCGAAGACTCCCTGGTCTCGGTGTATGACAACCTGAAGCATCAGGCCCTCATACACCAATCGGGCGGTGGTACGGGATTCTCGTTCAGTCACATACGCCCTCGTAACGACCGAGTCGCCTCTTCAAGCGGTGTGGCCTCCGGGCCCATTTCCTTCATGCGCCTCTTCAATCTCTCGACGGATGTCATCAAGCAAGGCGGGACCAGGCGCGGCGCGAATATGGGTGTCCTCCGTATCGACCATCCCGATATCCTCGACTTTATCGGGCTCAAACAAACACCGACCGAGATGACAAATTTTAATCTGTCGGTCGGCATCACCGATTCATTCATGCAGGCCCTCGCCCATCGTCGCACCTATACGTTGATCAACCCCCGCACCAACAAACCGACAAGGCGGCTTCCTGCGCAACTGGTATTGGATCGACTCGTCGAAGCGGCTTGGGCCAGCGGCGAGCCGGGCCTGGTTTTTCTAGACACGATCAATCGCGCCAATCCCACCCCTCGGCTTGGCACCATCGAGTCGACCAACCCCTGCGGCGAGCAACCCCTGCTCATCTATGAATCCTGCACCCTCGGTTCCATCAACGTGGCCAACTTCGTCGTACGACCCGATGGAGGTCCGACCATCGACTTCACCAGACTGGCCGATACCATTTCTCTCGCTGTGCGGTTTCTCGACAATGTGATCGATCGCAACCGCTTCCCGTTAACTCAGATCGACCGCATAACGAAACGAACCAGAAAAATCGGTTTGGGAGTCATGGGCTTCGCCGACTTACTCATCGCTCTGAATATCCCTTACAATTTCGAAGCCGCACTCCACACGGCGACGACCCTGATGGAGTTTTTTCAATCTTGTGCCCATCGCTCATCGGCAGAGCTTGCCGCCGAACGCGGCGTATTCCCTGCCTACCAAGGCAGCCGACTCCAAGCGCGTCGCCAGCGGTATCGAAACGCAACGGTCACCACCATCGCACCGACCGGAAGCATCAGCCTCATCGCAGACTGTTCTCCGGGCATTGAACCGATATACGGCGTGCGTGAAGTCCGTCGCGTCATGGACGGAGTCGTGCTGACCTCGCTTCATCCCGCCTTCATCCAGCGAGCACGAACACTCGGTCTTGATCTCGACATGCTCTGGCGCGAGTTGGCGACGCACCCCTCGATTCAACATGTGACCCATATCCCCGAAGAGTTACGACGTTTGTTCGTCACCGCGCACGATGTGTCGCCAGAGCACCATGTGCGTATGCAAGCTGTATTTCAGCGCTATAGCGACAGCGGGGTCTCGAAAACCATCAATTTGCCGGCTTCGGCGACCAAAGCCGAAGTAGCCACGGCCTTCCTCCTTGCTTACCAACTTGGATGCAAAGGTCTCACAGTCTTTCGTACTGGCAGCCGAGAGGGGCAAGTCTTTTCCTGCAGTCCAGCTCATCCTTGTTGAATCCTCTTGCTCGTCTGCGAAATTCCGAAACAAAATTGACACCATCGGACGATGGTGATAGGTATTTTCACAGATTTGTGTACGTGGGGCCGAATCGCTCAGTAGGGAGGTGCTCGATGGCTGCGCTCGCTGGGAACCTGACATCGGCGTGGAGTCCGTTGAATTGGACCCTCCATTTCGCCCGCCAGCCAGAGCCGGATCTGGAGTTCACCGAAGAAGAACTCGAGCAAACGGTCACCACGAAAGCGAGAGGCCCGGTAAGTCCGCGTAAAAAACCAAGCGGTGGAGGAAGCCCGGTCCTCTGGATACTGATCCTGATCCTTGTCGGCGGCATTGCCTATGTCTCGATGGAACCGGAACTGATGACGGAATTGATGAGCCCCTACCTGGGTGAAAGTACCCCGCCTCCTCCGGTAACCCCCAGGCCGATCCCGAAGGCTGCCGCTCCCCCAGCACCACCGGTAGCTCCACCCCAGGCCGCTCCCAGTCCTGGCCCTGCTGCCTCGGCCCCCTCGGCTCCGACAACTCCTCCCGATGCAGCCGTCGCTCCTGCTGCCCCGGCAGTCACTCAACCGCCTCAATCAACAGCGACTCCCGCTGCGCCAGTCGCACCTTCTCTCGACCCGATGTTCAGTGAAGGGCAGAAAGTGACCGTTACGACCGAAGGAACTACTCCCGGCGGGAATCTTCTCTTGCTTGCGGACTCATCGGGCAGCAAACCTGGGCCGTCCATTCGCGCAGGAGATTCGCTCACCATCATGGACGGTGATCTTCAATCCGGAAGTTGGATATATCTCGTGCGGACCGACGAAGGCCTGACAGGCTGGGTATCGGAGAAACGTCTTCGCTTGAAGTTCTGACCCTCCCCCTTTTCTCTTGCACGAACGGCTTCCCCAACAGAGACATTCCGCCTGTTCAGGCGATCTTCCTGTGCTATAATCCGCCCGCTTTCCATCTCGTGGCCATACCAACACTATTGATGCGGTCTCAATGAACACTCTATCGGCGATTATCTTCGACTTCGATGGTGTGATCGCAGACACGGAGCCTCTCCATTTCGCTGGCTTTTGTCAGACGCTGGCTGAAATCGGCATCAACCTGACTGAGTCCGACTACTACGCCAACTACTTGGGATATGACGATCGTGGCTGCTTTAACGCCGCACTCACTGCGCACCAACGTCCCGCCGATCCCGCCGACATCGTGCGGCTTATGCAACGGAAAGCCCGTGCCTATTTGGAATCTGTAGAGAATCATCTGGTTATTTTCCCCGGAGTTCGCGAGTTTGTGTGCGAAGCCGCCCTCTCATATCCATTGGCTATCGCGTCCGGCGCCCTCCGTCATGAAATAGAAGTGATCCTTGAGCGGGCGGGGCTCCAGAAGGAATTTCTTCATATCACGAGCGCGGAAGACGTGATCAGAGGAAAACCTGATCCGCAGCCCTTTCTCCACGCGCTTGACGCGTTGAATCGGCAACACCGGGAGCAGACCGTCACACCTGGATCCTGTCTGGTGATTGAAGACTCCCTTCCAGGAATCCGCGGCGCCAAAACTGCGGGGATGAAAGTCCTTGCCATCGCGAACACACACACGATCCAGGATCTGCATGAAGCCCATGAGGTCGCCTGGAGCCTGGCGCAGGTTCGTCTCAGCGACCTTCGCAAGCGCCTGTGGCCGACACATGACAACTGAGTGACATGAGAATCTGCTCCCTGCTTCCAAGTGCGACTGAGGTGATTGCCTTGCTTGGCCTGAGCGACAAGTTGGTCGGGATTAGCCATGAGTGCGACTACCCGCCCTCCGTCAAGGGCGTGCCCATCATGGTTGAGCCGATGATACCTTCTCATGGACTGGCCAGCGCCGACATCGACAGGCAAGTAAGCCAGCTTGTAGAGTCAGGACAACATCTCTATCGGTTGAAAGACCGTCAGTTGCGGGAAGCACAACCTGACCTGATTTTGTCTCAAGACCTCTGTCATGTCTGCGCTGTCACGCCAGACCAACTGCACGATGCCGTTCGCTCCATGCCTCGCCAACCGGCGGTCCTCACGTTGAACCCCGGTACCGTTCAAGAAGTGATCGGTGATGTTATTCGGATCGGCGACGCCGCCGGTCGACCGGCAGAGGGTCAGCGTCTCGCCGCCGGATTACGCGATCGTCTGAACACCGTCCGGAAGCGCAGCGAGGGTGTATCGCATCGACCTCGGGTCGTCTGTGTCGAATGGCTCTCTCCTCTCTATATCGCAGGCCATTGGGTTCCTGAAATGGTCCGGTTTGCCGGAGGTCAGGATGTTCTGGCGGAGCCCGGGAACCCTTCGCGGGTTGTGACGTGGGACGAGGTCATGGCGGCAGCTCCGGATGTCCTCATCGTAATGCCTTGCGGTTTTTCCATCGACCGAACACAAACAGAACTGCTCCGGCTGATACAGCAGCCGGGCCAATGGCCCGTATCCTCCGACCTCGCGCAACATACTTTCCTGGTCGATGCCTCTTCCTATTTCAGCAGGCCCGGCCCCCGCCTGATCGACGGTATCGAACTCCTGGCAGCCATTCTGCACCCGTCAGATCACGACCAGATTCAGGAATCCATGGCCTGTCGGCTTAAACCGCTGCCGATTCCTCAACGCTCATGACTTCACGTTCAGTCGCAGACGCGCAAGCCTACTGCACGGCTCTCACCAAGAAGAGCGGGAGCAACTTTTATTATTCCTTTCTCTTTCTGCCGAGAAACCGACGTGCCGCAATGTACACGGTCTATGCGTTCTGCAAAGAAGTCGACAATGCGGTCGATGAACCTCCGGCAGGAAGCAACCCTCAGGAGGAACTACGCCGATGGCGGACCGAACTCGAAGCGGCCTACCGTGGCACGCCGACGCTCCCGGTGACTATCAGCCTGGCCGAGCATGTCCGACAACTCGCGATCCCGCAGGCCTATTTTGAAGAAGTCATCACAGGGGTCGAGATGGATCTCACGGCGTCACGGTATGCGTCGTTTCAAGACCTCTCTCTCTATTGCTATCGTGTTGCATCGGTCGTGGGATTGGTCTGTCTCCATATCTTCGGCCCTACGTCGCCCAGAGCACAGGACTACGCAGTGGCTCTTGGCATGGCATTCCAACTCACGAACATTCTACGGGACATCGGAACGGACGCGGAACAGGGTCGCATCTATCTGCCGCAGGAAGACCTCTATAAGTTCGGCTGCACCGATGAGACAATATTACAGCGGCAAGAAAATGAAGCTGTGCACGAGCTTTTCCGTTTTGAAGCCGCGAGAGCCCATGAATACTACGCGAAAGCGCAGGCAGCCTTCGAATCCCTGTCGGAATCCGACCAGAAGGCGTTGACCGTTTCTGAAATCATGCGCGCGGTGTATTTTCGAATTTTACAAAAGATCGAGGGACCCAGTCATCGGATATTCGGCCCTCGAGCCAGGCTCGGAACGAGCCATCGACTGGCTGTGGCCGCCGGAGTCTGGTTCCGTTCCCGATCCTCGTGACGTCCAATTACACCCAATCGGTTGTAATTCTTGGAGGAGGCCCGGCCGGTCTGACCGCCGCCTACCATCTCATCCACCACGGCTATCGAGTGACGATCGTCGATCGGCGTCCTTCTTTTGCAGGCACTCTCATGGGCGAAGATCTTTCCAACGACCCGGAGCCCTTCACCATCCTCGGTTGCCATCGTGCAACGCAATCATTGTTGCACTCGCTACATCCAGACCTGCGGCAGCCGGAAGAACTGGCAATTTCACCGGAGTTTCGTCTCCCCGACGGCTCCTTCGTTCACTACCCCCGCACCAGCTTCCCCGCTCCTCTTCATACATGGACGAATCTCTTGAGATTTGCCGGCATCCCCTGGAAGGAACGATGGCGCCTGGCATCATGGGTGGAACAGCTGTGGGAGGGCGATGCGCAACTGCCTCCCGACCTGGAGCAACGCACCGCCTGCGACTGGTTGGCTTCAATCGGACAAAGCGCGCAGACGCGCCGCGTCGTCTGGAATCCTCTGGCCCTCTGGCTGACCGGTAACGATCTCTCCACGATGTCCGCCGATGCCTTCGTGCGATCACTGAAACCCGTCTTTCTCGGTACTCGCCCCGATAGCCGCATCTCGGTCGTACAGGGCTCGCTTCACAGCAGCCTCGGCCAACCGATCTGCGACGCATTGAAGCGGGGGGGCGTAACCATGTTGCACAACACTGAAGCTGCACAGCTCCGTTACGAGCGGGAGCGTGTCTCTGGTGTGCTCCTGCGTGATGGGTCCCTGTTGCAAGCCGATTGGTATGTAGCGGCTTTACCCCATGAAGAACTCACGTCTCTACTTCCTGAACAGTGGCTCACCCGCTACGCTTATTTTCAACAACTCACGGAGCTGCGATCGATTGATAGTGCCATTCTTCACCTAAAGGTTGAACAACCCTGCGCCGGCCCTCGCCTCATCCTGTTGGGTGACACATCCTTTCACTCGGTGCTCGTGACAGCGGCAGTGCCTCAGCGGACCTGTTTCTCTCTCGTCACCACCGATAGTCGCTTCATGCAGGCACAACCTGACTCAAATGTTGATGTCGCCGTCCTCGGCCTGCTCAGGTCGTGGGATCTTCTCACGACCGAACCGGGGATCGGGTCGACCCGTCTTCGAGCGATTTCGAGCTCAATCCTTTCGCTCAAACCGGGAGCCAAATTGCACCGACCCATCCAGCGCAGTCCGATCGCAAACCTGCTCGTAGGAGAAGCCTGGACCGATACCGGCTGGCCTCCCAACCTCGAGAGCGCCATCGTCAGCGGCAATCGCTGCGCCGATGCAATCGCAGCTAGATAGGCCGCATTGAGTTATAGATGATTTAGATGGAAATAGGTGATGTTTTACTTTATTGCTGCGCGAAGGTAACACATATCCTCCAAACGTCCGGCGCCTCGATACTGAGCGATGACTGCCCACTCAGCTCGCGCATCTGTCAAACTGACATATGCACTCCCGTCCAGCATGAACGGCTCGAGAGTAAAGACCCCCGTCAATGACGTCCGGCTCATGTCCGCTTCCTCAACGGGAAGTTGCGTCAAGGGAGAGGTTCCACCCGTCCGTTCAAACTTATCGGGCGTCGCCAGCAGAGGCGACAGGTCCTGCCAACTGGCCTGCTCCAGGAGAGTGCTATCGGCAGGAAACATGTAGAAACTGTCGCTTGGGCTTCCCTTCATACAGAACGTCGTCTTGACCACCAAGTCCGGGTGCCCATCGTTGTTCATATCAACCATCGCCATATGCAAACTCGAACAGCGGCTGGCCTTCGGCCCTTGCCCCCTCAGCTCGACCGGCTTCCATGTGATCTGACGAAAGATCTCGTGCTGGTATCGCAACCGGCCTCGATCGTCTACATCCGCACGGAAAGCTTCCAGCACTCTTGAGCAGAGCTTGCTGTCTCTCCCTGCGACAAGCTGATACCCGCGGTCACTAGCCCAGACCATGCCTACGACGGTCATGCAGGCGAGAATGCCGAGTACGACCCGTTTTATGAATCGCATGGCGCTCTCTTAAGACTTCGCTCAGATATGCTGCCCACGTATTCATTTCTCCCATGTTTCTCTTTCGTTGACAAGAAAAGCCGGCCCGCCTAAAATTCTTCGAAATTTTCAACGGCTGCATTCCACTGCTATGTCTCTCCTCGAACTCAGTAAGTCCCTGGTCAACTGCCAGCGTTGCAAGCTCGCAAAGATGGGCCGAACCCAGGTGGTGTTCGGTGTGGGAAATCCTCACGCCAGCATCATGTTCGTGGGGGAAGCGCCGGGCTTCCACGAAGACAAACAGGGGGAACCCTTTGTCGGGGCTGCGGGAAAACTCTTGAACGACCTGCTGGCATCTGCAGGACTATCACGCAGCGATATTTACATCGCAAACGTCATTAAATGCCGCCCCCCGAACAATCGTGATCCGGAACCGGACGAAGTCGAGACCTGCAAACCTTTTCTAATGCAACAGATCCAGATGATCCGCCCGAAACTGGTCTGCACGCTCGGCAACTGGGCCACGCAAACGCTATTGGAGAGAAAGGTCGGAATTACAAAAGTAAAGGGGCAGGCCTTCTACATGAAAGACTTTGTGATCTTTCCCCTACTCCACCCAGCCGCGGCACTGCACCAAGGCAACTTGCTAGATACACTAAAAGAAGACTTTAAGAAACTCAAAGAATTCCTCGACCGCCACAGCCAACCAGCCCCCGCCGAAGCCGCAGCACCAGCCGCACTAGTCCTCAGCATCGAACCGCCACAACCAGCCCAGATGGATTTATTCGGATCATAACTCATCGCTCGCCTCTCACCCTTCGATTCAGCTCAGGCCAACCGGGTTTTCTTATCATTCAAAATGTGATGACAATGTGGCCTCAGAGGAGATTCACATGAAAGTCCGCATCGTTCGAGTCGGCAATTCCCGTGGTATCCGCCTTCCGAAGCCGCTGCTTCAGGAAGCTCAGCTTGATGATGAGGTCGAAGTTCAGGCCGAGCCTGGCCGTATGCTAATTTCCAAAACGGTCAAACCGCATGCCGGTTGGGCCGAGGCTGCCCGCCGTATGCGGGAACGGGACCAAGATCGCCTCATCGACCAACCGACGCCAGCTCAGTTCGATAAGCGAGAGTGGAAGTGGCGGTAGAGCCCCCCGGTCCCAGCCGCAGTGATATGTATGTGGTCGGACTCGATCCTACCCGCGGCAGTGAAATCAGAAAAACAAGACCCTGCCTGGTGATCTCACCCGACGAACTCAACCAGCACCTGTGGACAGTCAGAGAGCACTACTCCTCATCTTCTAGACGGACCCCTCCCGGAATCGACCGGCAGAAGAAGAGCCGCCACTGACAAAGGGCGGGCAACTCCGGCTTGCCTTGATGCGATGGAGCCAGGTTGCACATGAACGTTTCATTATTCGCCGTGCGCCTTACCGGATCAGAAGAACAGCACCATGGCAACAGCCTCCGTGCCCATCCCTTCCATCCGAGGCAGATAACATAGAGGAATCTGCTCGCTCTACGTTCCTACTATGAAGTCGCCTTGCTCCCAGAGCTTTCTGATGTAAGGGAGCGCATCATCATGCACTCTGGAAAATTGAGTCGGACAACTGATTCGCTCAAGGAGGAATCTGCTGAGCGAACACCGCCGGAGGCAGACAATGACGATGATAGTTATAGTTATAGAGGAACGGAGGACTACTGTGATGTCGAAGGTCTTTTTCTGATCTTTGAGTGCTAGCGGAGAATCAATCGTGCAATCTGCTAGCTCGTGGTGCGATGCCGAGGCGCAGAGCGGACATCACCGATGGAGCGGGGCCCCGTCGAGGCTCTGCTGAGAAGGAAAGCGGAAACTGGCTGAGTCAGTGATGGAATTTCCGAAGGGCCCGCTCATCGGAGCCCGAACGGGTTGCTCCGGGAGGTGTGGGAGCGGTTGAGCCTCGGCATCGCACCACGACCGAATCCTAAATGCCAATGTGGGCTATGCCTTGGATGTGATCGTCGAGGAGGAGTTTAAATCCGCGGTCTCGCCGGCTACTTCTTTGGCAGGCTTTTCTTCTTCCGGTACGTCGAACCACTGCACCAACATCTCATCCCACCAGGCCTCATCGACTTCGGAGCCTGGATCGACGCCAAGAAATGCAACATCGTCCCGAACAAGATCAGAGCCAACCTCGTTGGGCTGGAATTTGGCCCGGTCGATGACCTCTCTCGTTGCATAGCCTCCGACAATCCAGGAATCCGGATCGGCACGGCGGGATTTGTACGCCTTGAGCCCGACCTTCAAGTACATGAAGATCTGCTGCTGGACCGGATCAGCGATACCGGACTGCGGCAGACTCAATGTTTTTTCGATCTTTTTGCGCCAATGCCGGTCGTCGTAGCGCGACGTAAGCAGTTGGAGCAGGGTCTTTCCCTGTTCGGCATCGAGCGGCATGCTGCTACTCCTCAATTCACGAACTTCTATTCGAGACGCTGATCAAAATGACCGTTCAGCAAGGCCGGGGGGAGTTCGGCGCCTGAGGCGTACCTGAAAAGGTACGTCGCAGGGAGACGAGCGACTGAGAACGAAGCTGGCGGTCATTTTCATCAGCCGAGATGTTGCTTGAAGAATGCTTTCGTTCGCGTCCAGGCGTCTTTGGCCGCCTCAGGCCGATATACGGACTTATCTGTGTCACGGAAGAATGCATGAGGTGCACCGGCATAGGTCTTGATTTCACCAGGCTTATTGTATTTCTTCAGCGCCGCCGCAAGCCGCTGAACATCCGCCTTGGTAATCCAGCCATCGTCCTCTCCATAGAAATACAACACTGGACCTGATAGCTGCTGCAACGGTGCGTCCGGATTCGGCACTTGACCATAGAACGGCACTGCCGCTCTGATATCTTTGTTCACACAAGGCAGCATGAGCGCATAGGACCCTCCCATACAGAACCCGGTTACCCCGATTCTGGTTGCATCGACTTCGGGGGCGGACTTCAGATACGCAACGGTGGCGTTGAGGTCCTTGAGCCCATCCTCCTGTTGCAGCGTGTTCATCAACTTACCTGCCTCACCTGGGTCGGTAGTGAGGGCATTGCCCAATCGGGAGTATAAATCGGGGGCGATCGCCACATAGCCCTCAGCGGCATAGCGACACGCCACGTCCTTGATGTGGTCGGTCAGTCCCCACCATTCCTGAACCACGATAATCGCAGGGCGTCGCTCTTTGGTGTGTGGCGCAGCCACATAGGCGCGAACGGTTACGTTTCCGCTCGCATACTGAACCATCGTTTCTCTGATTGACTCGGCCATAAGTCACCTCTGCACACAAAGTGTGAGTTGTAAGTTCTTAGTTTTTAGTTGTTAGTTCGTCTCCCCCACTCACAACTCAAAATTAAAAACTCAAAACTGTTCTCTGCCGCGTTTCGCGGCTAGTTGCCGGCCACCATCATCTCTGCAATCTTCACGGTCGGACTGGCAATACGCCCGCGAAACACGAGATCGCTGCCGATCATCTGGATTCCCGCAAACATATCTTTCAAATTGCCCGCAATGGTTATCTCTTCCACGGGATAAGCTAACTCGCCCTCTTCGATCCAAAACCCTGCGGCGCCGCGCGAGTAATCGCCAGTCACCATGTTGATGCCGAAACCAATGAGGTCCGTGATATACAGACCCTGCTTCACTGTCTTAATAATCTCTTGCGCTGTCTTTGTCCCTGGGACGAGATAGAAGTTCGTGGGACCGACCGAGGGATTCTCGCCGACACTGCGCGAGGCGTTACCGGTCGATGCCAAACCAAGCTTCCTTCCGGAATAGGTATCCAGCAAGTAGCTTTTCAACACACCGCGCTCCACGACTGTCGTCTTTCTTGTCGGTAGACCTTCGCCGTCAAACGGTCGAGAACCCAGCCCTCCGAGCATTCGCCCGTCGTCGTATACCGTGACAGACTCCGGCGCCAGCGATTTGTCTAATTGGCCTCCCAGAAATGAAGCTCCTTTGTAGAGCGCATACCCCGATACCGCACTGCAAAGATTCCCCATAAGACTTCCGGCCGATTCTGAGTCGAATACGACAGGAACCCGTTGGGTAGCCATTTTTCTCGCTCCAAGCTTTCGAACCGTCCGGCGCGCCGCTTCCAATCCCACCGCCTCCGGGGAATCCAGCTTGGCGAATTTCCGCTGCACGTCGTACCAGGAGTCCCGCTGCATCGATCCGGTCTTCGGATCGGTTGCAACAGGCGACACAGACATTGAGAAACTCGAACTCTGATACTCTCCCAGAAATCCATGACTGTTCGCGAGGATGACGCGTCCCGATGAGGAATCGAAATCCCCGCCTTCGGAATTCGTCACCCGCTCGTCTGTCAACATGGCAGCAGCCTCGACCCGTTTGGCGAGCGCAATCTGCTGTTCCGTGTTTAACCTGGTGGGATCGTAGAGATCCAGATCCGGCTTCTCACCCGCCATCTGGTCCGCCGGAGGCAAGCCGGACACCTGATCTTCCACGACAGCCTTGGCCAGTGTACAGGTCTCGGCAACGAGTTGATTCAGAGAGTCCGCTGAAAAATCGGAGGTGGAGGTGCTGGCAGACCGTTTCCCCACGAAGACACGCAGGCCGAGATGCTTCTCCCGCGCCTTTGTGAGGCGATCGACAGCGCCCAACCTGACTTGCACTGAAAAGGTTTCGCCATCGGCGATAATGATGTCCGCTTCCGTCGCCCCGCTTCGCTTCGCTTTTGCCAAGAGATCGGACGCAAGATCTGCGAAGCTCCGCCGCTCCTCAGTTACTGACCGATGTCCTGTTCTCTCCAACTCAGCACTCATTACTCGATACTCCGCACTATCATCCTTGTGTCCCGCCCACTGTGATTTCGTCGATGCGAATGGTCGGGAGACCGACGCCCACCGGCACGGACTGCCCTTCCTTGCCGCAGGTACCGATGCCCTCGTCGAGCTTGAGGTCGTGTCCGACCATCGAGACCTTGGTGAGGATCTCCGGTCCGCTGCCGATCAATGTTGCGCCCTTGACCGGCTTCGTGACCTTTCCGCCTTCGATCAAGTAGGCTTCGCTGGCGGAAAATACGAACTTGCCGTTGGTGATATCCACCTGCCCGCCGCCGAACGATACGGCATACAGCCCGCGATCGACCGAGCGGATAATCTCTTCAGGTTCCGATGCTCCGGCCAACATAAACGTATTTGTCATACGGGGCAGCACTACACTCTGGTAGCTTTCCCGCCGCCCGTTGCCGGTCACTGGAATGCCCATGAGGCGCGCATTGAGCTTATCGGTGATGTAGCCGCGCAGAATGCCGCGCTCGATGAGCATCGTACGACTGGTCGGAGTCCCTTCATCATCCATGTTGAGCGAGCCTCGCCGCCCCGGCAAGGTCCCATCATCGACAATGGTACACACATCGGACGCGACCCGTTTACCCAGAAGATTCGAAAATGCCGACGTTTTCTTGCGATTGAAGTCCGCCTCCAAGCCATGGCCAATGGCTTCGTGCAGCAAAATCCCCGGCCAGCCTCCACCCAGCACCACCGGCATGACGCCGGCCGGCGCTTCGATAGCTGATAAGTTGAGGATCGCCTCCCGTGCCGCTTCACGCGCGAACCGTAAATACCGGTCACCTTCGTGATAGAACTCAAATCCTACACGCCCCCCGCCGCCGAACGAACCGGCCTGACGCTGGCCGTCCTCTTCGGCGATGCAGGTCACTTGTAATCTCGAAAGCGGTTGCACATCACCGATCATCGTCCCGTCGGAGGTGGCGACCATCACCACCTTATACTCCGTATTGAACGAGGCCATGACGTTCTTGATGCGTGGATCGTACCGGCGGGCCTCGGCATCGATGGCATTTAATAGAGAGACACGATCTGCTGTGACGACGTCGGCCTGTGCCCGTTCAATCGGGTAGAGATCTCGTGTCGGGCGCCGGCATACCGGCGTCGGAACCGTCTCAGCCCCGCCCGGCGAATTGGCGATATAGCGGGCCGTATCTGCGGCCAGCTCGAGATCTTTCTTCGTCAGTTCGTCGGAATAGGCAAAACCGGTCTTTTCTCCCGCCGTCGCCCGAACCCCTACACCCTGCGACACGCTCTTCGTCGCGCGTTTGACGAGAGACTCCTCCATCGAAACGGATTCTGAGACACAGGACTCAAAGTAGAGATCGGCATAATCGACATCTCGAACTTTGACCCTCCCGAGCGCTCCAAGCACCTCGCCCTCAGTCAGACCGAAGGACGTCAACTGAACAAGTTCACCCATGATTTACGAATCCTCACAACGATTGGCGTGTAAATAGATCGGAAGTATAGCCGATCATTTTCCGCCGGCGCAACGACAATTCTTCCAACTCTTCGCTTTTACAGGACTTTTACTAAAAATCGTTTGACATTCCTCACCCTCACCAGTAGACTTTGCTCGCCTACCGCAAGATCCTTGTAAAAAGGGATCTTTATCTAAAGCACTTTTTATGGACATGAAAGACTTATCCGCCGTAGGTCAGCTATCCGTAGAAGAGCTGGCTGCCAAACTTGACCTGGACCTCTTACCCAAGCACGTCGCCATCATCATGGATGGCAACGGCCGGTGGGCCGAACTGCGAAACCTCCCTCGCATTGCCGGTCATCGGGAGGGAATCAAATCCGTCCGGGAAATGATCACGGTCTGCTTGGAACTGGAGATTCACGCCCTGACAATTTATGCGTTTTCACAGGAGAATTGGAACCGTCCCCTTCAGGAGATCTCCTCTCTCATGGGCTTACTTGAATACTATCTTTCAACGGAGCGATCAAAACTCATCGAGCAGGGAGTCCGATTGCGCACGATCGGACGGCTCGACTCTCTCCCAGCCTCTGCCCTCCAATGGGTTCGGGCTGCCGAACAGGAAACCGCTCATCTCGACAAACTGCATCTCACAGTAGCCCTCAGTTACGGTGGCCGCACGGAGATCGTGGACGCGGTGCGCGAACTCCTTCATGACGCGCAAGACGGGAAACTGCAAACGGACGATGTGGATGAATCCCTTTTTCAGCAATATCTTTATACCTATGACCTTCCCGATCCCGACTTATTAATTCGCACCAGCGGCGAATCTCGAATCAGCAATTTTCTTCTCTGGCAGCTCGCCTATACCGAGCTCTATTTCACTCAGACATTGTGGCCCGACTTCCGTCGCCGTGGACTCTTGCTCGCGCTACTGGAATACCAGCGACGCGAACGGCGATTCGGTCGTGTCTTCAGCGCCATTTCGTCATAGTGGTCGATCTCAATCTCCCCATGCAGCAATATAAAGCCGCCGGTCAACAGCAGGCTGAACCCGCACCCACAGCGACGCCTCGATTCGATCTCCGTCGGATCTATACTGTTCTGGTCCTCGCCCCGCTCCTATATGCCGTCATTCGCTACCTTCCGCCTCTCGCATTTTCTGTCGTCGTGGCGCTGGCGGGGGGACTCGCCCTCTTCGAGTTCTACCGGTTGTGTTTCGGCGATTCCAGCCGCCACTCCTGGCTGATTGGACTCGGCCTGACAGGATTCGTGGCGCTGATTATCGGAACACACTGGCCAAGCATCATCGTTCCAGCCCTCCTTGTTACGCTGCTCGGTATCGTCTCCGTCCCGCTCTTTACCCACACTTCCCTCGAACAAAGTTTGAAGGATGGCGCACTGACGGTCTTTGGCGTACTTTACCTGGGCCTCACACTCACTACTCTCTCGATGACGAGACTCCTGCCTCAAGGTGAATGGCTGATTTTCTTTCTCCTGCTGGTAACCTGGGCCTCCGATACCGGCGCCTATTATGTCGGCATACTGTTGGGACGTCATCCTCTGGCCCCCCGGATCAGCCCCAAGAAAACCGTGGAAGGTTTGGTGGGCGGTTTGGTGGGCGCTCTCATCATCGCGTATGTCGCTCATTGGTGGTTTCTCCCCGAATTGTCCGGTTTCGATTGCCTGGCCCTGGGAATTCTACTGACGATCACAGGACTCTGGGGTGACCTGGCCGAATCGGCTATGAAACGCAGCGTCGGCATGAAAGACTCCGGCGGGATACTACCGGGCCACGGTGGCATGCTCGACCGTCTGGATAGTCTCTTGTTCACCGCCCCCGTCTTCTACTACTATGTGACGATGGCGAGCCGGTTACGAGTCATCGAGTGAAGGAGTCTCCTATGAAAGCGATCGTCATCCTCGGATCGACCGGATCGATCGGCACCAGTACCTTGGATATCGCGGAACGGTTTCCGGACGAATTCCGCGTCGCAGGACTCACTGCCGGCAGCAATGATGGAAAACTCGAAGAGCAGATCCGGCGCTTCAAGCCGCGCATGGTAGCGCTATCGGATGCCTCGGCGGCCGCCAGACTCAGGCAGCGCTGTGCGGGACTGCCGGTTGAAGTCTTGCCCGGGCAAGACGGCTTGATTCAAGTGGCTTCTGCACCCGAAGCGGAACTCGTCATTTCCGCCATTGTCGGTGGAGCCGGCCTCGTCCCCACCCTTGCGGCAATCCGAAACGGTAAGCAAATCGCCCTGGCCAACAAGGAGCCGATGGTCATGGCAGGGAAACTGATGCAGGATGAGGCTCGCCGGCATGACGTACGGATCTTCCCGGTCGATAGTGAGCACAGCGCGATCTTCCAGTCATTAGAGGGTCATCGGAAAGAAGATGTCCGCCGGCTTATCCTGACGGCATCCGGGGGAGCTCTCTGGACCCTCGGCCGGGAGGAACTGCAGGAGGTAACACCTGAGCGTGCACTCCAACATCCTAACTGGAAGATGGGCGCAAAAATTACGATCGACTCCGCTACTCTCATGAACAAGGGTCTCGAAGTCGTTGAAGCCCGCTGGCTCTTCGATATCCCGGAATCCCAGATCGAAGTGATGATCCATCGGGAAAGCATCATTCATTCTCTGGTAGAATATACGGATCGTTCGATGATCGCACAATTGGGATTGCCGGATATGCGGACACCTATTTCTTACGCCATGAGATACCCGGGGCGCATGCCGCTGGATCTGCCTTCGTTGGATCTGGCTGAGATCGGGAAGTTGACGTTTTGTAAGCCGGATCACGAACGGTTCCCCTGCTTAGGCCTGGGCTACGAATCCTTACGGATCGGCGGTACGATGCCGGCCACGATGAACGCGGCAAATGAGATCGCAGTCGAGACATTCCTGAACGGAGGCATCCGGTTCACCGACATTGCAGAGATCATTCGCAGCACAATGGACGCCCACGTCACAAAAGAGGTCGAGACCGTGGAGGATGCGCTGGAGGCGGATCGCTGGGCGAGAGAAAAAGCCGAATCGTTGGTTGTCGCGTTAGCACGTTAACTGGATGCTGACAGGCGTGCTTTTTGTGCGATGCGGTGATAGGGCCTGAATAGCGAACAGGATGCTCAAAAAGGCCCTCCAGCAAGGCCGCAGCGAGCGAGGAGGCGAGGCGTACACATCGGTACGTTGATCCTCTGAGCGAACTAAGAACGAAGCCTGGTGAAGGTGCGTCTTGGCGCACCAGGGTTGGGCGGATCAGAAAAGCGACTTTTCAGCATCCTGCTGGGTCTACACGAAGGAGCATACACTGTGTTCATGGCATTAACCTGGTCCCCCGATTCCGTCTGGTTGCTCATGCAGAAGGCGTGGTGGTTCCTGGTCGTGCTGGGCATCTTGGTTGCGTTCCATGAACTCGGGCATTTTCTCGCTGCGCGTTGGGTCGGTGTCAAGGTTCTCAAATTTTCTCTTGGATTCGGGCCGAAGCTCGTCGGTCGGAAAATGGGCGAGACAGAATATCTCATCTCAGCTATTCCGCTCGGCGGGTATGTGAAGCTCTTCGGAGAGGATGAGACTGAAGCGACGACTCAAGAGGATCGCGCGCAGTCGTTTGCCCACCAACGATTGGGGGGCAAAGTCCTGATTGTTGCTGCGGGACCCGGGTTTAACTTCATCTTGGCGTATTTCATTTTTGCAGGATGGCTCGCGACCGGAGCTCCCCTTTTCGTTCCAACTTTCCAGGATCTGACACCTGATGTCGAAGCGATGGTCCCCGGTTCCCCGGCCGACAACGCCGGCATCCTGATCGGAGATCGTATCAGCCGGGTCAATGGACAGGATATTGCTACCAGATCCGAACTGTTCGACGCCGTAGCGAAGAGCAAAGGACAGGCACTGACACTTGAGGTCAAACGAGGCGAACAGGTCAAAACACTCACGGTCACGCCCACCATCGCTCCCGGGTCACAGTCCTCCGCAGAAGAACCCGGATACTACCTGGGCGTTGAAGAAACGCCGCCCCTCGTCACCTCCGTCATGCAAGGTTCTCCGGCAGCGAAAGCCGGGCTCCAAGCCGGGGATCATGTGGCAACCATCGAAGACCAGACGATCCATACGTGGTCTCAGATGACCGGAATCGTGAAGGAAAACCCCAACCGCGATCTACATGTAGAGGTCTTGCGGGAAGGGCGTCGTGTTTCGCTGACAGTGACGCCCGCTGCTGAGAAGACGACCGTCAACGGTCACCCCGTCGAAGTCGGCAAGATCGGCATTTCTGGGCCGGGTCGTTCGGTCATGCGCTCCAGCACGCCCCTTTTGTCGCTCTATGACGGTTTGGGGGCCACGTGGGGTTGGACCGAACTGACCGTAGTCGGTCTCTACAAAATGATTGTGGGCGACATCTCCAGTAAAAATATCGGTGGTCCATTGACGATTGCCAATATTTCCGGAGAGGCCGCGGCTCAGGGGGCTTCAAGTGTCATCTTCCTCATTGCCATCCTGAGCATTAATCTGGGCGTTCTCAATTTGCTTCCCATTCCCATTCTGGACGGCGGCCATTTGTTGTTTTTTCTGATTGAGGGCATCCTCCGGAAACCCCTCGCCGAACGCCAGAGAGAACTCGCGCAACAGGCCGGGCTCGTGCTATTAGTGTGCATCATGATCTTTGCGTTTTGGAACGACCTTGAACGGATCTTCTCTCGATAGAAAATGAATCCCGAGGCCTGAATGTCGAACGTCTTCCTGTCTGCGAAACGTTTCTTCGCTCATCAAAGCTTCAGACCTGGTGACGTTCGGGCTTGATGATTTCTTGACCCTTCTCACAGGATCATGCGGACCTCCCAAGTCTTAATCCCTACATTGCGAGAAGACCCGGGCGAAGCGGAAACCGTCAGCCATACCCTTATGCTCCGAGCCGGTCTGATCCGGAAGGTCGCGGCCGGTATCTACACATACCTCCCGCTTGGTCTTCGTGTCATCCGGAAGGTCGAACAGATCATCCGCGAGGAGATGAACCGGGCCGGGGCACAAGAGCTTCTTATGCCCATTGCCTCTCCCGCCGAGTTGTGGCGGGAAACCGGCCGATGGAGCTTCTACGGCAAGGAATTGATCCGCTTCAAGGATCGCCATGAGCGCGAATTCTGCCTGGGACCGACCCATGAGGAAGTGATCACCGACCTCTTCAGACGCGAAGTCCGTTCGTATCGACAAATGCCGCTAAACTTCTATCAGATCCAAACGAAGTTTCGAGACGAAATTCGCCCCCGCTTCGGGCTCATGAGGGGACGCGAGTTCATCATGAAGGACGCGTACAGCTTCGATCAAGACGAAACGAGCGCTAAACTCAGTTATCAGAAGATGTACGATGCCTACGATCGTATCTTCACGCGCTGCGGCCTGATATTCCGCGCCGTGGAAGCCGATACGGGCTTGATCGGCGGCAGTTCATCGCACGAATTCATGGTACTCGCCGAAACGGGAGAGAATACCATCCTCTACAGCGATACCGGCAGTTATGCCGCCAATATCGAACAGGCCGAAGTGCTTCCTCCTGTTGAAGTGAACACCGAAGCCACTCGGTCCTTACGCGCCGTTCCAACCCCTCACTGCCGCACAGTCGAAGAGGTTACGCGATTCCTGAATCTCCCCTCCTCCCAGCTCGTAAAAACGCTCCTGTACTCGACAGAAAAAGACACGGTCGCTGTCTTGTTACGCGGCGACCATGACGCAAATGAAGTCAAGATCCGACGATTCCTGAGCGTGGCGGATCTTGAGCTCGCTACTTCCACCATCGTCGAACAAGTCACCGGTGCGCCGGTCGGGTTTGCCGGTCCTGTCGGCTTAAAGCACGTTCGGATTATCGCCGACCACGCCGTCAAAGCCATGCGCAACATCGTCGTCGGCGGCAATCGGAGCGATACGCATTACGTCGATGCGAATTGGGACCGTGATTTTCAGATCGAACAGTTTGCCGACCTCCGCAACGCCTGCGCGGGGGATCCGTCCCCGAGAAAAGACGGGATACTAAAGACGACGAAAGGCATCGAGGTGGGACACGTCTTTATGCTTGGAAGCAAATACAGCGAAGCCATGAAAGCCTCCTTTCTGGATCTTCATGGCAAAGAGCGCCTTGCCATCATGGGTTGCTACGGCATCGGCGTTGGGCGCACTGCTGCTGCTGCGATAGAGCAGAACCACGATGCGAAAGGTATTATTTGGCCCTTCCCGATCGCCCCGTTCCATGTGCATCTCCTCCCGCTGGCCCAGTCAACACAGACCTCCCGGGTCACCTTACAGCTCTATGATGAACTGCTTGCGGCGGGGTTTGAAGTGCTCTGGGACGATCGAGATGAACGCGCCGGCGTGAAGTTCAACGATGCCGACCTGATGGGAGCCCCCTTTCAAGTTGTCGTCGGGGACAAGGGTCTGGCAGAAGGAATGGTTGAGGTCAAAACTCGAAAGGACGGGGTAAAACTCAAGCTGCCTCCGGCCCGAGTCGCCGCTCATCTGATCCGCATACAAGCGCCCTGAATGCTCTGCCACCCGCAAGCGGTTTTCCTCGTCTTGTCGCTCACGTAACCACCTCAGTCTGAAACCGCCTTTTCCTTGCCTTCCATCCGTGATCCGCTAGACTGAGCTTCAGTCACTGCCTCAAGGCACGTGCGGCGCCGTGGATCTGACCCACTCCTCATCGCGCATAAGGATCCTATGATGACTTACGTAGTCGGTAATCAGGGGCTTATGTAATGCAAGCAAATCCTGTCCCGCAAAATCTGCAGGAACTTCAACAGAAAGTGGCATTCGCCGAAAACGTCAAGCGGATCACGAACCAGATCCATGCAGCCAGCGACCTCGACCATATTCTCCTCGATCTGCGGAAGGAAGTACTTAGTATTTTCGATGCCGAAGACCTCACCATCTTCGCGTTCGATCAGGAAAAGAAAGAAATTTTCTGCAAAGTTCCTCATATCGACAACATCGAGGAGTTCCGCATTCCCATCACCGAACAAAGCCTGGCCGGCTTCTGCGCGAAGTATCTCCGCCCTGTGAGCATCGCCGACGCCTATAACGTCGCAGAATTACAAGGCATCCATCCCTCTCTCGTCCACGACACTTCCTATGACAAACGGACCGGCTTCAAAACGAAACAGGTCCTGACCTACCCGATCGTAGCGGACAACAAGTACTTGATGGGTGTTCTTCAACTCTTCAACAAGAAGAGCGGTGCCCGCTTTACTCGAAAAGACGAAGAATCCGTCGCGGAGATTGCAAAGGCGCTGGGCATCGCCTTCTTCAATCTCCGGAAAGTCGCGAAGAAAAACCCGACCAAGTTCGACCGCCTGGTCGCAAACAACCGCATGACCCAAAACGAATTAGACAATGCGATCGCCGAGTCCCGGAAAGGTGTATCGGACTTCGAGAGTATCCTGATTGAGAAGTACAAAGTACCGAAGGTCGAGATTGGCAAGTCGCTCGCCCAGTTTCACAAATGCCCTTACATCGAGTACAGCGAACGCACGATTGTCGATGTCGAGCTCCTGAAGAACCTGAACGTCGACTACCTCAAAAAGAACCACTGGATGCCCCTGAAGCGGGACCGAACCGCTATCGAGATTTTGACGGACGACCCCGGCGATCTCGACCGTGTGGCGGATATCAAGCGAACGTTCCCCGGTCTTAACATTCGCTTTGCGATCAGCCTTCGCCGTGACATTGCCCAGTTCCTCAACTCCGCCACAGGGCAGAGCGATGCCGGCGGCCTCCGAAAATTAGATGAGAATGTCTCGGACATTCTCGGCGAACTCGTCAACGAAGCCCAGGACGCAGCGGCGGAAGACACGGGAGGCGGGCTCGACGAAAATGATAACGCCATCGTGCGACTCGCCAATCAAATCATCGCCGATGCCTATCGACAGGGCGCCTCCGATATTCACGTCGAGCCTTACGGCGACAGGCGTGAAACGCTTGTCCGGTTTCGGGTCGACGGCGACTGCTTCGAATACATGAAGATTCCGCAAAGCTATCGGCGCGCCATCGTATCGCGGCTGAAGATCATGGCCAGCCTCGACATCGCGGAGCGGCGCAAGCCTCAAGACGGCAAGATCAAATTTAAACTGTCCGACAGTAAGGAAATCGAGTTGCGCGTCGCGACGATTCCTACTGCCGGGTACAACGAAGACGTGGTCATGCGTCTGCTCGCAGCCAGCGAACCCTTGCCCCTCGACAAGATGGGATTCTCGGACAGAAATCTCGCTGGGATTAAGAACATTGCCGCAAAGCCCTATGGCATCATTCTCTGCGTCGGCCCAACCGGCTCGGGAAAAACCACGACCCTCCACTCCGTCCTCGGCTTCATCAATACCCCCGACCTGAAGATCTGGACTGCGGAGGACCCCGTTGAAATCACGCAATACGGACTCCGACAGGTTCAAGTCCTGCCGAAGATAGACTTCACATTTGCCGCTGCCATGCGCGCGTTTCTTCGTGCCGACCCGGACGTGATCATGGTCGGAGAAATGCGCGATAAAGAAACGGCTGAAATCGGCATCGAAGCATCATTAACCGGACACCTCGTCTTGAGCACTCTCCACACAAACAGTTCGGTGGAGACTGTCACTCGGCTCCTCGATATGGGTTGCGACTCATTTAGTTTTGCCGATGCGATGTTGGGAGTCCTCGCCCAACGCCTTACCCGTCGAGTTTGCAAGGACTGCAAGGAACAGTACGTCGGGACAGCGATCGAATATGAAGAAATCCGCCAAGGTTACGGGCCCGAATTTTGGGACAAGCTCGGCATTCCACAAGACAACACGTTCCGCCTGTCTCGCGGGAAGGGGTGTGAGGCTTGCAATCGCACCGGTTATAAAGGTCGCGTAGCCCTACATGAGCTGCTTCTGGGGTCGGATAAACTCAAGCGTATGATCCAGATGAAAGCGAGAACGGAAGAGATGCTTAAGGCCGCCATTGAAGAAGGGATGACGACCCTCATGCAGGACGGGGTTCAGAAAGTCCTCCTCGGCCAGACCACTTTCAAAGAAGTCAAGGCCGTGGCCATCAAGTAATCCCACTCCAGAACCCGGATCACGCTTCATCGGCTCACACCCTTTTTTGTATACGCATTAACGGAACACTGCTACCGGACTTCTGTGAATTGAATCAGTCGAACGATACTCAGAATTCGGCGAATACACGACATCGCGTGCCCCAAGCCCCCCGCGCGATTCCGGCTCAATGTGAGAGAAGACCAATTACGCGGCAGTCATCGATGCGACAGCCACGTATTTGGCTAGGCGATTCGCTGCAGCAGGAGAGAGTTTCTTGAACGCCAGGCCAAAGAAGTGATCTTTGGCCCATTTCACAGTAGCGACGGCAATATCAGCCGTCTTGATTTGCTTGGGAAGACGCAGACTCAACATGACTTCATCTCCCGGCCTGATCTCAGCCTGCGTGCTGACTCGGGCGCCACGTACCGAAAGATCGTAGACGACCCCCAAGTCAACACCAGGCTTCTTCATCCAATGACGCGATTGGCAATGAGACAGGGCGCAGACAAACGGGGCGGAGATGCGGATCCGAGGGTACTGGCGAAACCTATTTAAGACAGAGGGTCGATGCGAAACCTGTCCCATAGAACGTCCCCTACCATGCTTCTACCGTACATCAAGACTCAGGTTTCACAAATATATTTCCTCAACCACGCAAGCTGAACCGTACTAACGGTAAGAACTGCGTCCGATATGTCACTGACGCCGGCGCTCTCGTTTGCCCCACGTATCTACCCGATTTGACTCGTATCGAAGCGCATGGTAGCTTGAATTGTTTTACGAGCCAGCACGCCCATCGCGCGTTTCGAATTACTTTCGATTGTTTCAGTGCAATTACTCTCATCGCAGAAGTTGCGCCGACGCCATTATGTTCCGCGTTTTGGCGCCCAGCAGGAGCACGGACGGAATGATTGTGACATGGCTATCACCCCCCATCTCCTGAGAATGATTTAGCGATCTGAGACAGAGGACTGATTAAGGAGCACGCATGAAGCTATCCAATGGGTGGCGGGTCGATAGAACCAGGAAGAATCGAGCACGAGCGACCCGGAAACCAAAAATCAGATGGGAGGTGCTCGGCCTGCCGAATCCTCTTGATACTGAAACGGCAACTTCCATGGAAGATATCCGTCGGCAGGTGTCGAACATGGCAAACCGTGGTTTCGTGCAGGGTACTCGTTCCCGCACAGGTGAGCGAGAGCCCAACATCATCGACCATACTCTTAGCGCAAGTGGCAAGCCACGTCGTGGAGCGGGAAAGGCGTCGTAGCGCTCCGCGAAGATAGATCGTTTTATACAAACATCAACGCAATGAGTGACTCTTACGAGTCACGACGAAAGGAGGGTGCCATCGGACGAGCAGGAAAAACGACTCTCGCAAAACGAGACCGTGAGAAAGCGAAGCAACTTCAGCGGCGTGAGAAAGATGCCCGCCGACAACAGCGCAAAGCCGAGAAGCCTCCTCGCCCACTGAATACAGAGGGGGAGGATCCTGATTTGGCCGGCCTCCGCTGGGGCCCGCAAGAGCCACTGTACTAGAGATGGCGTGACCGTGGCCCCGCATTTCACTGCTAGCTTACGCTGCTTTCACGAAACGGTCAGTGCCTAACGCTGCCTGCAGTTGTTGGGTGACTGCGCGGCGATATTCGCTTTTTTGCTTCACCATCAGCACGACACCGTCCGCATCAGTCAGAACCAGCAAATCGTCTTCGATCGCAAGTGCTCGATCAGGATCTCCGACATTGATCCGATACTGGGTCCGGCTATCCGGATTTCGGCCAGGACCGATGACCAATTCAGTTAGCCCGTCGATGATGCCCTCGCGTCCATCCCCACGAAATCTGACCTTCGTACCGTCAGGAATTCTCACCCATCTTTTTCCCGTATGCGGCCCGTCAGTCTTTGGATTTGCCATAATCACATTCCTCCGATCACTCAGACCTCTTAACCGGCCGATCTATTTGCGTCTCTAGATCTCCCTGGCTGTTGGACTCCGTCCTACGTAACCGGGGCTCATTTTGTAGGACGAGGACCGTGGCTGATGCTGGCGTGTCTCCTCGCCTGGACGGCCCCAACCCTGATGGCCGCCCCTGGGGCGTTCAAGTATCCGAGAATGCGGGCGATCATTGGGACGAGGGCTTCCCTCTGCCAAAGGCACGGGATGTCCCAGATACGTTTCAATGGCGCGCAGTTGCCCGCGCTCTTCGAAGGTCGCGAAACTTGTAGCTCGTCCGGTCATCTTCATGCGAGCGGTCCGTCCAATGCGATGAATGTAATCTTCCGGACAGTTCGGCAAATCGTAATTCACTACATGGCCGATATTCGCTACATCGATCCCGCGAGCCGCGATATCCGTTGCGACAAGAATTCTGACCTGTCCTCGTTTAAATCCGTCCAGAGCACGGAGGCGCTGGGGCAGACTTCTGTTTCCGTGGATAACAGAAACGCGATGACCGGCATGCGCGAGAGTCTGGCCGAGGTGATCAACCCGATGCTTTGTCCGGGCAAAGACGAGAACAGTTCCTCGCTCCGCCGCCAGTAACGACACGAGTAACTTCGTCTTCTCTTGAGATGTCGTATGGTGCAATGCCTGAGTCACACCTTCAGCAGTCGTCGAAGCAGGCGTCACCATCACACGGACGGCACCCTTCAGGCTTGCCTGAACCAGGCGGGTGACATCCGTCTGAATTGTGGCGGAAAAGAGCAAGGTCTGTCGCTCCGCCGGCAATGCATCGAGAATCTGATTGATCTGGGCAGCAAAGCCCTTATCAAGCATCCGGTCCGCCTCATCGAGCACCAGGATTTTAATTGGAGCCAAATTGATCGTACCGTTCCACATGTGATCCAGCAACCGTCCCGGTGTGGCGATCAGAATATCGGGCCGTTGGCGTAATCCTCTGACCTGGGCCTGCATATCGCTCCCTCCAACGATGACCGTGGCAGAGAGGCGGTGACTTCGACCGAGCTGTTCGATTGAACCAAAGATCTGGAACGCTAATTCACGCGTTGGTGCGAGGATCAATGCTTGCGGGTGACCTTTCGGCAGGATCGAAAGCCGCTCGATCAGGGGAACGACAAATGCTGCCGTCTTCCCGGTGCCGGTTTGTGCGCAGCCGATCACGTCCTGCCCATGAAGGGCGGGTGGAATGGCTTGAGCCTGGATGGGAGTGGGAACCAGGAGTCCCGCTGCCGTTAAATCCCGCAAGAGCGGTTCAGAGAGACCGAGATCGGAAAAACTCGTAGGAACAGAGATATGCACTGCGCTATCCTTTCAGTGTGATCGCATTTTGACGGGCTCAGTGAGCCGAGGGGAGAGAAACCAGGGAGGCATTCGCTCCGACAGGATCTGGTCGCGGTGCGATCGCGAAGTCCGTTATGGTGTATACAGCCGTGCCGTCGGACTATTGCGACACCGATGTGATTGTCATCATATAGCACGCTATCTCTTACGTCAACTCCCTCAGGAAAAGACCCGCAGGACGGGACAAGGGGAGATGTCAACTTCTCGTTCAAAATATCGGGGTCTGGCGAGGTTATCGCGTCATACCGGACCGACGCGTTCGCTATCCTCGCCTGACTGTGCTATGGTAGGGCCCCGTGCATGTCCGGTCACTACTCTATCCCTCGCGCCTTCACTCCCTCTCGTTAGATTCTGCGCGATCGATGCTCTAGTTTCCGCCCTGCTCTGTCACAGGTTTCTTCGGAGAAGCGCAGAACAGCGTCAGTCTATGTCGAAGCGGACAGGTGTGTATGTCGAAGACTGTTCGCCGCGACGGATTAGTATGACAGGAAAGGATTCTCGATGAAGAAGCGGGTGCTGTATGTGGGAGGACTACCAGACAAACTTTCTGATTGTGAGCTACGTGGCATCTTCACCTCCTATGGCCTCGTCGCCAGAGCCTACGTGGTCCGATTCAAACATACGGGGAAGTCTGCCGGGTACGGATTCGTCGAAATGGGGTCCGCCGAACAAGCTTTGAACGCAGTGGTAGCCCTTGAAGGAACCGAATGGGAGGGACACCCTCTCAGAATCTATGTGACTCCCTATGCACACCAGGCCGTATAAAATTGCTCGCGTTATGAAAAAGGAGTACGCATGGGCAGGACCAACTTGGACCCGATCATGACCTTTCCAGATGGATCGCACCTCCTGATTAGCACAACCCCTTCAGGAGAAGGGACCTTTTCCTGCACCCTCTATATGGCGACCATCGCCGCTGATGATCAAGGAGTCTTCCGCATCATCTCCAACCATCTAGCCGGAGCCACCTGCTTAAGTGCGCAAGAAGACGCTTACAGTCATGCTCGACGCCTCTACCCCTATTCAGCAGAGACAATGAAAAAGCCGCCCTATCTCATCTGGCCAGGCCCTGGCCCCAGTGGCAATACCGACGTATAGGGCAACGGTTATCTTTCCGTACCAAATGACCGTAGATATATCCTCGACACACCCACATCATCTATCCTTCAGTGCGCCAGCGCCGGACACTATAGGAAACTTCGGACTATAGCTTTTCACATACGTCTCTGTTAGGATGACCTTGTTTCATGCGGCGGGTCTCGCATGAAATAGTGAATTAGAACGGCCCATCACCGATGTTGTTTTTACCGAGAAGCTGATCGGAAGCTCGACCCAAGCCGCCGCTATGTTCGCGTCTTCGGCCCGTTCCTTCCCCTCGTGTGTTCGTTCTCGAGTCTCAAACAATATCAATTTCAGAAGGAGGAACCCCCATGGGTTCAAAACTTTATGTCGGCGGGTTGCCCTATGCGGCAACCGAATCACAGCTCACCACCCTCTTCGCCGCGCACGGCACCGTCGAGTCTGCGCGTGTGATTACGGACAAGTTCACAGGGCAATCACGAGGCTTCGGCTTCGTCGAGATGGCCACACAGGAAGAAGCCAAGGCCGCGATTACCGCGTTGAACGGCTCACAGATGGACGGACGTTCCCTGACTGTGAATGAAGCCAAGCCACAAGAACCCCGCACCGGAGGCAGTGGTCGTTTCGGTGGCGGTGGTGGTGATCGCGGCGGGCGCGGGCGCTTCTAACCAGGCGCCAACGAGCTGTACATACAGAAGGGGCACTTCAGTTGAAGTGCCCCTTCACGCTTTACCCCACTCCTCGCACAGCATGTTCAACGTGCCGGAGCCAACGATCCTCGGACCTCTGGAGCTCCACCGGCATGTATCAGTGTGTGGATGTCCTGTGAATCAATCACGCGCTTGACCTCATCAACCCACGAATGTTAGCCTCGCCCCGCGTAATCGCGTCGGGGTATTCGAGATCCATCTTCAAGCGGACATATGCTATGAGATTTGTCCCTCTGGGCATCGTGTGCGTCTGCGTCTCATTATCGATTTCCTCCCTCACCTATAGTCAACAACTACTGGACGAACACGAACTGACCTCGCCCACTATTCTCGAGCCGTGGAAGGGCGACCTTGACGGGATGATCGGGCGGCGCGTCATTCGGGCGCTTGTGGCGCCGTCCCGCACATCGTACTGGCTCAACGGCGCAAGGCAGACCGGCGCAGAGTACGAACTCCTCAAGGCTTTCCAGGAGGAAATCAACAATCGTTACGAAGCGAAACGCAAGCACATTCTTATTCATGTGGTCTTCATCCCAACGTCGCGTGACCAGCTGATCCCCGGACTGATTGAAGGGCGGGGCGATATTGCAGCCGGCATCCTGACCGTCACACCAGAACGTCTCGAACAAGTCGATTTCGGCACGCCCTTTTTCCGGGGGGTCAAGGAGATCGCCGTAACGGGACCTTCGTCACCTCCATTGACCTCTGTCGACGACCTCTCAGGCAAAGAGGTGTTCGTCCGCAAGTCATCGAGCTACTGGACTCACCTGGAACATCTCAACGAGCGGTTCGCTCAGGAGCAGAAACCGCCGGTGGCACTCAAGGCGGCGCCGGAGGATCTGCAGGACGACGACCTGCTAGAAATGGTCAACGCCGGGCTTGTGGAAATCATTGTGGTGGATCGCTACCAAGCTCTTCTCTGGGCAAAGGTGTTCAAGAATCTCAAACCACACAAAGGTATCGTGGTCCACAAAGGTGGCGACTTGGCATGGATGATCCGAAAGGACAGCCCGAAGTTGAAAGCGGAGATCGCCGAATTCGCCAAAAAATATGGCCGCAAATCCGAATTCGGAGATGCTTTGATCAAGAAATACGGCGGCGATGGCAATCCACGGATCGTGAAACAGGCCACATCGATCGGCGAGATCAAGAAATTTCAGAAGATGGTCGAGTTCTTTCGCAAATACGGCACCCAATACGACATGGACTATCTCTTGATGATCGCCCAGGGGTACCAGGAATCCCTGCTCGACCAGAACGCCCGAAGCAGTGTCGGCGCGATAGGAGTGATGCAGCTCATGCCCGACACCGGCAAGGAGATGGAGACGGGCGACGTGACGCAGCTTGAACCCAACATCCATGCCGGCATCAAGTACATGCGGTTTCTCCGGGATGAATATTTCGAAAATGAACCGATGGATGCACGCAACAAGATTCTCTTTTCGTTTGCCTCATACAACGCCGGGCCGGTCCGTGTTCAGAAACTCAGGAAGGAGGCGGAGCGACGAGGGCTCGATCCAAACGTCTGGTTCAACAACGTCGAGATCATCGCCGCACGACGGATCGGTGAGGAAACGGTCACGTACGTCGCCAACATCTATAAGTACTATGTCGCGTATAAACTGGTCGAGGAACAGCAGGCCGTAAAGGAGAAAGCCCGCAACGAGCTCCTGGATGGCATCACCAGGACCGAGTAGCACCCGCACACGCCCTAGGTACCCGAGGGCAGAAGGTCGCTCTGCTTTTCTCGGTACTCGGGTAAGCGGATAGAGAAACAGGCGCCTTGCCCAAGCTGACTCTCACACCAAATCGCTCCGCCCAACAGATCCATCAATTCCTTGGCCACTGCCAGTCCGTACCCCATCGCAGCTTCGCCGCCTGTTGGAACGCTACTGAGACGTGCGCCCTTCTGGAATAACTTGGGCTGATCCTCTTTGCTCAGCCCCGGCCCTTCGTCTTGCACGCTGCAGATGAGGAAGCCAGGCTCACGCCGAACCGTTACGAAGATTTCTTTCCCTTGTGGAGAATACTTCACGGCATTAGAAAATATGTTGTCCAGGACAGCGGCGACCGCCACACGGTCAGCCCACACGAAAGGCTCCTCTGTCCGGGACCGCCAGATAATGCGAATGCGTTTGTGGTCTGCCTTGCGTTGATAGAAATCACAGACCTTCTGAACTAACACGGTCAGGTCCACTTTTGTAAAGAGAAGCCGGAGCGCGCTGCCGATCGAGGCATTGTTCATCAGTCCGGTGACAATCTGGCTCATCATGACAGTGGCTTGTTGAACGCCTTCCACCAAAACACGGAGTTTAGGGTCAGGGTGGTTTGCCAGAGCCTTCAGAAGCAGCTCTGCTGTTCCACCGGCCACGGTGAGATAATTGTTAAGCGCGTGAGCGGCATAGGCAAGCGAACTCGGATCAACAGCGGGCAGCTGGTCCAGATCGGAGAGCGCCTGTTCCAGCTCAGTTTGTGCCTTGCCAATTGCTTCAGCAACTCGATCTTTTACATCTGTCACGACACCATCCTCGGCCGACCCCCAGCTTTCAATCGATGACAGGTCGGTCAAACCATGTCGGTCTCACTTGGAAAAAATATCCCCGATGGCGTGATCTTCCGCCTCAATATGGGTCGCACGATAATGCGAGTCTGGCGAGTTGTCAATGCGATTGCAGCATCTTCTCTACGGAGTCGCTCCCTGCGTCTGTTCCGATACACGCCCCGCAGCTTGCTCCAATGTGCCTTCAACAGAGCGAGCCTTATCCATCGGCGTCTTGATAGCATCGACTGCCTGCTGCGCTGCTCGATCGACGGCTGAAGCCGGCTGCGACGGGCTGGATTGTTCCGTAGGAGCTTCCTGCTGGCAGGCGTAAAGCCCTGTTACGACGAATAACACGAGAAACCCGATGTTTGTTTTTCCGGTCATGGCAACCCTCCTCCGGAAAGTATACCTGACAGCAGGTCTGACGGTGGCGGAGAGGTCACTGAATAAGCACCGCACGGCCAAATGAACGACAGGAAGTGTTCTATGGAGCGAGGGGCGTAAGAGGCTGGCTCTTCTCCCATCGCAGACTTCCTGGCCAGATGTGAGACTGCAGGTTTCGACCTATGGCCCTTTCCAGTCATGTAACAGTGCCACATGCCCTTTCCGTTTGGCCCGTTTCACATACGCAGTGTCGGCTGTGAGGTAGAGACCCTTGGTCTGTAAGGCGAGCACATGGTAGGCAGAATCATAAAAGGTGACGTATTTCACCTCATGCATGTGTTCAAGCACGGCCAGACTATACTCAATCCTCAATGGAACTTCTTCAAATTCGTACGCCAATAATGCGCTCATCAACTCCGTGGCTACAGTGGGCTTCTTGAGCCCTAAGACGTTCCCTACCTCATACCGCCAGAGCGTCGGAAGTCGAATTTCGACCACTTCATCGAGCAAGGCCTGTTGCAGCTGGATGGCCTGCCCATGATCGGGCTCGCTATCTTTCTCCAACACCCACTTCAAAAGGACTGAAGCATCAGGCACCACGATCATCGTTCAGTCCTCGTCCGATCCCGACGCACGGCTGCCACAATCTCTTTCCCGCTGAGCGTCGCACTCCGTTTCCTCAACTGACGCAAGACTTCCGTTGCATGCTGGCGTTTGCGCCTCAGCAGTTCATTCCGGAGCGCTTCGTTCACGACCTGACTTCGACGACGAGGAGGAACGAGCCTGAACAGCTCCTCTCTGAGTCGATCATCGATTGACACATTCAACTTCGCCATACCTCCTCCTTCCGCAAGAAAGGCTCTCTCTACCCCGTGATTATGCTTCCTTAACTAGGCTCCTAGTCGATGTGCCTTACAGATCAACCACAGCCTCATCCCCTCGCTAGCAGGCTTCCCGCATTCACAGCCGCAAGCAGCCAGCCATCTTCCTCAGTCACACTCATCCGATAAGCCGGTACTCGCTTTGGACCATGCCGCCCGGATAAGTCCGTGTTGCGACATGATTGAGGGGGATGTCGCGAGGGAGGGAGCCAAAGAGCGGGATTCCTTCGCCGATAAGCACAGGCAGACGACTGATGACCAGACGGTGTATCAACCCGGCGCGCAAAAATTGCTGAATCGCGACCCCGCCATCCACGTACAGACGATGGGCACCGGAATCGGCAAGCTTGGAAACAATCTCAGGAGGAGATCCTGCCATCACCTCAACGATGCCTCCACGCGCCTGCGCAATGGATGGGTCAAGGGAGCGGCTACGACTCAAGACGATGACGCGCTTGGTTCCGTAGTACCATGTGCCGAACGTCAACGCTTTCTCGAACGTCTTCCGACCCATGACGATTGCATCGATGTGGGCAATGAATTCGTTATAGCCATACTCTGCACTGTTTCCCCCGCCCTCGCCCATCAGCCAATCCAGATCGCCATTCGGCCGCGCGATGAAGCCATCCAGGCTGACACCCACAAAGACTGAGCACTCCGGATCGACCATCGGTCTATTTCACTTTTACGACGCCAATAAGACGGGCGACTATTGGTGTGCCAGAGCCGCCTTCTCGGCTGTCTCCCGGAGCTTGAGTTGATCGTTGGCGCCTAGTCCGCTCGTGCCGAGCTTGATTTCCAGCTTATTGAGCGTGCCGGTGAAAGTGAACGGCATTTTCTCCTCATAGTCGTCGATGACCGGGGTGCCGGTGTCCTGACCGCAATCGAAGCTTTCATCGAGCGAGTATTTTCCTAGCGGGGACGTTTTGTCGATGCGTGCCTCGGCCACTTTCTTGTCGTCGACCGACAGCGTGGCGAGGCCGCCTTTGCCGATGCCGCCACCGTCGTATTTGAAATCGAGCGTGATCGTGTGCTTGCCCGGCGTGAGCTTGTCGGAGCCGGTGACGCGGATCTTATCCTTGTTTTGGTTCGGATACTTCTCGCCGTCCTGATTCGTGTACGCGTGCGCGTACATCGGTTTGCCATCGAGGAGAAGCAACGCCCAGCCGCCGAACCGTCCGCCCGCGGTCGCAAGCACACCTTCGGCTCCGCCTTTTGGAATCTCCACGTCGGCGATGACTTGAAACGATTTGTGATGCACATTGGCCGCGTTCGCTTCCGGAATGCGAATCATGCCCGGGTAGTACGTGAAGTGGGTTCTACCGCGAAGCAGGTTGGGGCGAATTTCCGGGTCCATTCGATCAGCGAAACTCGAATCGATCGGCAGCACGTCATGCTTCACTGCCTCCATCAGGAAGCGGGCTTGCAATTCGAGGAGCCGTTTGGAGTCCTGCTGCGCGACGTTCTTCGACTGGCTGAAGTCGTTGGACAGGTTGTAGAGTTCCCACGGGTACTCGTCCGGATCGGGCGCAACGCCGATTGTTTGCCACGGCGTGCGCAGCGGAGTGGTACTGGCCATCCAGCCGTCGTGGACGATCGCGCGGTTGGCCGTCATTTCGAAATACTGGGTTGTGTGCCGCGTCGGCGCCTTGGCATCGTCGAACGTGTAGACCATGCTGACGCCTTCCATCGGCTTTTGTGGCGTCCCGTTGAGCATCATCGGAGCGGCGATGCCGGTCGCTTCGAGGATCGTCGGCACGACATCGATCACATGGTGGAACTGCGAGCGCTGTTCTCCCGCTTTCTTAATACGCTTCGGCCAGCTGAGAGCCAGTCCGTTGCGCGTACCGCCGAAGTGACTCGCGACTTGCTTGGTCCACTGGAATGGTGCGTTCATGGCGTGGGCCCAGCCGATCGGGTAATGATTATACGTGCGATCGCCGCCCAATTCGTCGATCATCGAAACCAGGTACTCGATCGACTCGGGCGCGTATTGAGCCGACACTTCGTTAGTCGTGCCCTGCATCGTCCCTTCGGCGCTTGCGCCGTTGTCGCCTTCGAGATAGATGACGAGCGTGTTGTCGAGCTGCCCGGATTTCTGAAGGGCATCCAGGATACGGCCGATTTCATGATCGCTCTGGGCCGTGGCTGCGGCGTACACTTCCATCATCCGTGCGTAGACTTTTTTCTGGTCGGGGCTAAGCGAGTCCCAGGCTGGAATGTCTTTAGGCCGGGGCGTGAGCTGGGTGTCCTGCGGCACGACGCCGAGCTTCTTCTGACGCGCGAGCGTTTCTTCGCGCACCTTGTCCCAACCCTGGTCGAACTGACCTTTTAACTTTGCAATCCAATCCTTCGACGCATGGTGCGGCGCGTGACTGTTGCCCGGCGCGAAATAGACGAAGAAGGGTTTGTCGGGGGCGGCCGCATGTTGCGTGTGGATCCAATTGATGGTCCGATCCGTCTGATCGCGGATCAAAATGTAGTTCTCGTCGTGGAACGGCGGCAGTACCGGCGTTGTGTTCTCGAATAGCGCGGGGTGAAACTGGTCGGTGTCACCTCCGAGAAAACCGAAGAAGTATTCGAAGCCCAGCGCCCCTGCCCATTGATCGTACGGGCCGCCCGGGCCCTGCATCCACTCGGGTACGAGGTGATGCTTGCCGAACCACGCGGTGTTGTATCCGTTGTTGACCAGGATGTTACCGATCGAGCCGACACTTTTGGGGATAATTGAGGTGTACCCCGGATAACCCGTGGCAAACTCCGTAATGTTTGCCATACCGGCGGTATGATGATTGCGCCCGGTCAGTAGCGCTGCGCGTGTGGGCGAGCAGAGCGCGGTGGTGTGGAACATGTTGTAGCGCAGGCCGGTTTTCGCGACTCGCTCGAGCGCCGGAGTCGGTATCGGACCGCCGAACGCGCTGGGTGCCCCGAAGCCGGTGTCGTCAGTCATGATGAGCAGAACGTTCGGCGCACCCTTGGGCGCCGTGACTGCCTTGGGAAAGTCCGGCTTGGATTCGTTCGCTTTGCGGCCGATGACTCCGCCGAACGGCGGATCGGGAACCGGGAGAACCGGCGACCCACCGGTCCGCCAATTATCGGTTGGCTTGTCCTGCGCCAGCGTCACCGGAGGAAATGCAGGTAGCGAGCCGATCTGGGCAATGACCGCCAGAGCAAGTGCGATGTATCGTGGTTTCATGATGTGCTCCTTGT
>Ga0187892_10000399_pt1 | contig 113866 bp, 78 predicted proteins | sample MA1701073metaG_FD_139345 | JGI IMG/M metagenome (GOLD analysis project Ga0187892, IMG submission 139345) | Bio-ooze microbial communities from a basaltic lava cave in the Kipuka Kanohina Cave System on the Island of Hawaii, USA - MA170107-3 metaG ... | reverse complement strand
CTAGGTTCGCAGCGAGGTGCCGGTCCGTTCGCTGTGCAGCGCAGCCCGAGGTCGGCGGCGCTCGGAAAAGCGGACAGGTTTAGGTTCGCACTCGGGACGGTCGGCTGCCGGTGGAACGACCCGTCCTGACCGCGTCTGCGGGTGCGACTACATCACCCCGCAGAAAAAGCGGACATATTTAGGTTCGCACCCCATCTCCCCAGGACCCGCATGGTTGCTGGGGTGCGATCGTCCAAGTCAGGAGGTCTGGATTCCCGTCCCGCACCGAGTGACCCTCACATCCTCGATCGACGTGGAGTTGCCGGCGATCCCCAGGCCGGCGAACCCGGTGACCTCGCCGTTCCGGATGCGACAGAACAGCGGCGAGATGTTGACTCCGGTGGCGCTGCCCCCGCCTCCCGAGATGGTGAACCCGTTGAGATCGACCTCGACGTGCTCGGCGGCCACGATGATCCCGCCCGTGTCCGACGGCACCGTGAGGTTCCCGGTCAGCCGGTAGCTGCCCGACTTCGTGATCGTGACGGGGAACCCCGGTGGGTCATCGGTCAGGCTGCCGGTGACCCCCCCCGCCATGGCCTTCGCCTGGTTGATCTCGATCACGCCGTCGACGGCCCGGACCGGGCGCGGCGCGACGGCCCCGAGCACGAACAGCGCGGCGCCGAGGGCCGCGATGAGGAGAGTCCTCTGGTGCATGAGTAGTCCTCCGAACGCCCGCCTTCGTGGCTGGTCCGCCTCGAGTGTAGGGTCGAGGCGCCCGCGCCGGGCACCCGCAGAACTGCAGGGATGGCGCGGGCAACTTCCGGGGGCCGCGCGGAGGAAGGTCAGCCGACGCGGATCGGAGACGCGGGGCTCGCGGTCTTTCCGCGCTTCAGGGACGGTCGCCGCGGTAGGGGTTAAAGGACGGAGACGCCGGTCGCCTCGAAGTCCGTCACGTTCCGCGTCACCACCATGAGGCCGTGGCGCAGGGCCGTCGCGGCGATGAGGCCGTCGCCGACGGCGACCGGACGACCCCTGCGGGCGGCTTCGGCCGAGAGGCGGCCCCAGGCGTCCGCGGTCTCGGCGTCGATCCCGAGGAGGCGGTCGCGAGAGCCGGACCGCAGGTCCTCGAGCCAGCGCTCGAGCTTCCGGCGTCTGGCGCCGGGGGGCAGCCGCGCCGCCCCCTTCGCGATCTCGCCCAGCCTGAGCACGCAGAGGTGCAGGTGCGCCTCCGGCGTCGCCTCGAACCAGCGACGCAATCCCTCGTCCGGTCGCGGGCGGGCGAGGTCGGACACGACGCACGTGTCCACGAGGTTCACGGAAGGTCGACCTCGCGGCCGGCATCGCGCTCCGGCTCACGTCGACCCCGGCGAGCGGCGCGCGGCGCAGGAACTCCTTCAAGCCCGGACGGTCTCCGGCGGGGCGCCGGTAGTCCTCGAGGGAGACGACGAGCACGGTCTCCCGTCCGCGGCGCGTGACCGTCTGCGGCCCTTCCTTCAGGGCCCGCTCCACGACCTCGCTGAAGCGGTTCTTCGCCTCCTGGAGCTGCCACGTCCTCGGCACGGTCCGTCCTCCCCCGGCGTTCGGGCCACGAGCCCTCCTGTCTAGCCTGGTCAGCATCTTGCCCCGGCGACGCCGGGCGTGCGAATGCCGGCGGGGCCCTCGCCCGGGGCCAGGAGCTCTCGACGGCGCCGATCCCGGGGTCAGGCCTCTCGCGGCGCGCCGGAAACCGAAGCTAAGCCGGAGTCCCGATCCCGCCGCCATCCGGCGCTGGCCCGGTGGCCTTCGGGTGCACCTGGTAGAAATACGCACCGATTCGCGGTACCTTTGCGGGAAGCCGCCGTTTCCCCGCCCGGGGAGGATGCGGGGCGAGGGAGGGCCAGGGGGGCGCGGATGCGGGCCACCGTCGAGACGGCGCAGGCGCAGGTCATCGCGGGGCGCTACCGGGTCGAGCGGCTCCTCAAGCGGGGCCTCGGCGTCGAGACGCTCCTCGCCCGCGACCTCGAGCGGGGCGCGGACGTCGTCCTCAAGACGGCGCCCGCCGCCGGCCTCTCCGCCGGTGCGCGCGGGCGGCTCGAGCACGAGGCGGCGTGCCTGCGCGACCTCGATGGGCCCCACCTCACGCCGCTCATCGACTTCGGCCAGGACGGCGACCGGTTCTTCCTCGTCGTGCCCTTCGTCCCGGGCGAGCCGCTCGATGTCCGCCTGCGCGCGGGCCCGCTCGCGGCGCGCGACGCGCTCGCCGTCGCGCGCTCGCTCCTCGCCGCCCTCGCCGCCGCCCACGCGCGCGGCGTCCTCCACCGCGACATAAAGCCGGCCAACATCATCGTCGCCGCGGGCAGCGGCGCGGGCGCGCCCCTGATGGCGACGCTCGTCGACTTCGGCCTCGCGCGGAGCGCGGGTCTCGACGCCTCCGTGCGCGAGCTGCCGGTCGGGACGGTCCGCTACATCGCGCCCGAGCAGGCCGGCCTCCTCGCCCACGGCGTCGACGAGCGGTCGGACCTCTACTCGGCCGGGGCGACGCTCTACGAGTGCCTCGCCGGCCGGCCGGCCTTCGCCGGCGAGACGCTCGGCGACGTGCTCCGCGCCCACCTCGGGCCGCGCCCGCCCCCCTCGCGCACCCTCGGGCGCGAGACGCCGCGCGCGCTCGACGAGGTCGTCGCCCGCCTCCTCCGGATCGACCCGCGCGAGCGCTACGCCTCGGCCGACTCGGCCCTCGCCGACCTCGACGAGATCGCCCGGGCGCTCGCGCGCGGCGAGGTCGAGCCCGACGTCGTCGCCGGCGCCCGCGACCGGCGCCGCCGCGCGCTCGTCGAGCCCGCGTTCGTCGGGCGCGCGGAGGAGCTCGCGGCCCTCGACGCCGAGGTCGCGCGCGCCGCCTCGGGACGCGGCCGGCTCGTCCTCCTCGAGGCGCCTTCGGGCGGCGGCAAGACCCGGCTCCTCGACGAGCTCGCCGGCCGCGCCGCGGCGCGGGGCGCGTGGGTCCTCCGCGGCGAGGGCGCGGACCAGGCGGCGCCGCGCCCGTTCCAGGTCCTCGACGGCGTCGTCCGCGAGGTCGCCGCCGCCGCGGCCCTGGAGCCGGGGCTCGCCTCGCGGATCCGCGCCGGCCTCGGGCCGCAGCTCGAGGCGGCCGTCGCGGCGCTCCCCGAGCTCGGCCGGGCGCTCGGCGCGGGGCCGGCCGCCGCCTCCCTCGGCCCCGAGGCGCACGGCGAGGTCCGCACCCTGCGCGCCCTCGCGGCCCTGCTCGACGCGCTCGGCGCGCCGGGTCGCCCGGCGGTCGTCCTCCTCGACGACGGCCAGTGGGCGAACGACCTCACCTTCCGGCTCATCGCCGACTGGTCGCGGGCGGCCGTCGAAGCCGGTCGCGCCGCCCCTCTCCACGTCGCCGTCGTCGCCGCGTTCCGCTCGGAGGAGGTGCCCGCGGGCCACGCGCTGCGGTCGCTCGATCCGGCGCCGCGCCTCGCCATCCGGCCCTTCGACGCCCACGACACGCGAAGGCTCGCGGAGTCCATGGCCGGCGAGCTGCCGGACGGGGCCGTCGACCTCGTCCATCGCGCCTCCGAGGGCAACCCCTTCCTCGCGGCCGCCGTCCTCCACGGGCTCGTCGAGACGGGGGCGCTGGTCGCGAGCGCCGGGGGCTGGCGCGTCGAGCGCGACGCGCTTGGCGACGTGCCGATCTCGCGGCGGGCCGCGGCGCTCCTCGCCCGCCGGCTCGAGCGCCTGCCCGCCCCCGTGCTCTCGTTCCTCTCGGTCGGCGCCCTGCTCGGGAAGGCGTTCGACGTCGACCTCGCCGCCGCCCTCGCGGGCGCGGACGCCGCGGCGGTCGCGACTCCGCTCGCCGAGGCGCGCCGCCGCCAGATCGTCTGGACCGACGCGACCCGGGCGCGGGCCGTCTTCGTCCACGACCGGCTCCGCGAGGCCCTGCTGGCGCGCATCCCCGACGAGGAGCGCCGGCGCCTGCACGGCCTCGCGGCCGAGCGGATCGAGGCGGCGGACCGCGAGCGCGTCTTCGACCTCGCCTACCACTTCGACGGGGCGGGCGACGCGGCGCGCGCGCTCCCGTACGCGCTCGACGCGGCCGAGCGGGCGCGGGCGCGGTACGCGCTCGAGGTCGCCGAGCGGTACTACCGGATCGCGGAGCGCGGCGCGGCCGGGGCCGGGGCCGACCGCGCGCCGCGCCTGCGCGCCGTCCTGGGGCTGGCGGATGTCCTCGCCACGCGCGCGCGGTACGACGAGGGCGCGGCGCGCTACGCGGAGGCCCGCGACCTTTGCCCGGACCCCGTGGCGAAGGCCGAGATCGACGGGCGGCTCGGGCACCTCGAGAACAAGCGCGGCCGCATGCAGGCCTCGATCGAGGCGATCGAGCGCGGCCTTGCGCTCCTCGGACGACCCGCGCCGCGGAGCCGGCTCGGGTTCGCCGCCCGGCTCGGCGTCGAGGCCATCGTCCAGGCGCTCCACACGCTGCTCCCGCGCCTCTTCGTGGGGCGCCGACCGCTCGAGCGGGCCGGCGCGGACCTCGCCGCCGCGCGGCTCCACCACCGGCTCTCCATCCCCTACCTCATGGCCCGGGGCCCGATCCCGTCGATCTGGTCGCACCTCTGCGCGCTGAACCTGGCCGAGCGCTACCCGCCGACGCCCGAGCTCGGCCGGGCGTACGCCGAGCACGGCTGGGCCCTGGCCCAGGCCCTGCCGAACTTCGAGCGCGGCCGCGCCTACAGCGCGCGGGGCCTCGCGATCTGCCGGGAGCTCGGCGACCTTGCCGACGTCGGGCACGGCCTCTCCAGCCTCGGGTACACCCTGTACTCGCGGGCCCGCTTCGCCGAGGCCCTCGAGGTCCTGCTCGAGGCCGACGCCGCCTCGGATCGCGCCGGCGACCTCTGGGAGCGGGCCAGCGGCTGGTTCTTCCGCGGGAACTGCCTCTACCGCATGGGCGAGCTCCGGGCCGCGCACGAGCTCGCGCGGCGGGCGTATCCGGTGTGCGCCGCGAGCGCCACCGGGGCGTACCAGCTCTACGTCCTGGCGAAGGCGACGGGCGGGAGGGTCCCGCGCGAGTGGCTCGAGGCGGAGCTGGCGCGCGGCGGCGACCACATGGTCTTCGCCCAGACGGCCCTCCACGTGAAGGCCGACTGCCGGCTCGCCGAGGGCCGCACGGCCGAGGCCGTCGCCGCGCTCGAGGAGGCGGAGCGGATCGTCCGGAGGGCCGGCTTCCGGGCGGACCTCGTCACGCCGATCCCGATCCAGCTCGCCCGCGCCTTGCGCGAGGAGGCCGCGAGGGCCCCGCCCCACGACGCGCGCGGGCGCGCCGCCCTGCTCGCCCGAGCCCGGAAGGCGGCGAAGCGCGGCCTCGGCCTGGCGCGGACGTTCCGCAACAACCTGCCGCACGCGCTCCGCGAGCTGGCCCTCGTCGAGGCGGCGGGCGGGGCGTCCGCGCGCCGCGTGCGGCGGCGGCTCGACGAGTCGCTCGCGACGGCCGGGCGCCAGGGCCAGCGCTACGAGCGGGCGAGGACGCTCGCCGCCCGCGCCGAGGCCGGCCGCGCGTTCGGGTGGCCGGGCGCGGCCGAGGACGCGGCGGCGGCGCGCCGGCTCTTCGCGGAGATCGGCGCGGCCGAGGCCGAGCCGCGCGACGCCGCCCCCCCCGCTCCCGCGTCGGCCGGCGAGCCCGAGGCCGTGACCCTCTCGCTCGCGGACCGGTTCGCGAGCGTCCTCGTCGCGGGCCGGCGGATCGCGACGGCCCTCGCGCGCGACGACGTCCTCGCCGCCCTGCGCGAGGCCGCGCTCGGGCTGCTCCGCGCCGAGCGCTGCGAGGTCGTCGACCTCGGCCCGGACGGCGCCGGCGCCGCAGGCGCCGTTCTCCGCACCGCCGTCGAGCGGGCGCTCGCGGCCCGCCGCCCCGTCGTCCTCGCCGGCGGGCGCTCGGCCCTCTGCGCGCCCGTGCTGGCCCACGGGAAGCCGGCCGCGGCCTTCCACGTCACCCACCGCCAGGCGGGCGGGCTCTTCGGCGAGGACGAGGTCCGGATCGCCGGGTTCATCGCGACCATCGCGGGCGCGGCCCTCGAGAACGCCTCCGGCCTCTTTGCGAACCGTCTGGCCGAGGACGAGATCCGGCGCCTCTCGGCGGCGCTCTCCCGGGACCAGGAGGACGAGCGGCGGCGCCTCTCGCTCGCGCTCCACGACGGCGCCGGCCAGATCCTGGCCGCGCTCGGGCTGCGCCTCGAGGAGGTCGAGAGCGCCGAGACCGCCGGCGGCCCCGCGGCCTCGCGGGTCGCCGGGGCGCGCGCGCTCGCCGACCGCATCGCCGAGGAGGTCCGCCGGATCGCCCACGACCTCCGCCCCGCCGCCCTCGACCGGCTGGGGCTCCCGGACGCCCTCGTCGACCTCGCCGGGACGTTCTCGACGGGCCCGCTCGAGGTCGTCGCCCGCGTGCCGCCTGCCGCCCCGGGACCGGCGCCGTCCCCCGAGGTCGGGGTCGCCCTCTTCCGGATCGCGCAGGAGGCGCTGTCGAACGTCGCCCGCCACGCGGGCGCGGGCCGCGCGCTCGTGACCCTCGAGCGCACGCCCGCGGCGCTCCGTCTCGAGGTCGAGGACGACGGCGCCGGCTTCGACCCGGCCTCGCTCGACGCGGGCCACGGGATCGGCCTCGTCGGCATGCGGGAGCGCGCGGCCTGGATCGGCGGGACGTTCGAGCTCGATGCCGGGAGGGGCCGCGGCACGCGCATCCGCGTCGAGATCCCACGGGAACCGGAGAGGGAGGCGATCCGAGCGTGACCAGGACCCCGTCGTCGACGTCGTTGAGGCCCGGGACGCTCGGCCTGCTCGCCGCGCTCGGCGCGGCCTTCGCCCTCTGCGCCCCGGCACGCGCCGAGAACGCGGCGCGCCTCGTCGGCGTCGGCCCCGTCTCCCGCGCCATGGGCGGCACGGGGATCGCCGCCCCCCAGGAGGCGATCGGCGCGCTCACCCAGAACCCGGCCGGCCTCGCCTTCCGGCCGCGCCCGGAGGCCGTCGAGCTCGGCTTCGGCAGCTCGCTCTTCTTCGGGGGCGCGGCGGCGAAGGTGACCGTGGGCGGGCAGACCTTCCGCGGCAAGGACTCGGCGTTCGCGCCGGTCGCGACGATCGGGGCGGCGCTGCCGCTCAACGAGCCGGCCCCCGGCGACGGGGACGCGCCCGGCGTCCGCTGGTTCGGCGGCTTCTCGATCTTCGCGGCCGGCGGGTTCGGCGTCGACTACCGCGACGAGGACATCGACCAGCCGGGCTTCTACGACCTCGGGCCGGCGGGGACCGCGCCGCTCATCGTGGGCGAGTTCTCGCGCTTCCAGGCGCTGAGCTTCGCCCCGGCGATCGCGGCGCAGCCCTTCGACTGGCTCGCGCTCGGCATCGCGCTCCCCCTCACGTTCTCGACGCTCGACCTCCGGCAGGGCTCGTCGGACGGGTTCAGCGTCGGAGCGCAGGTCGGGGTCTCGGTCAAGCCGCACGAGCGGGTGCTCGTCGGGGCGACGTACCTCACGCGGCAGAAGACCGAGTTCGAGAACGTGATCGACCGCAACGGCGACGGCGCCGCCGACGACCTCGATGTCGAGCTGCCGGAGCAGGCCGGCATCGGGCTCGCGGTCGAGGCGCTCCCCGGGTGGCTCCTCGTCGAGGTCGACCTCAAGTGGCTCCACTGGGCGGACGCCGCCGGCTTCGAGGAGGCCGACTGGCAGGATCAGTACGTCTTCGCTCTCGGCGTCCAGGCGAGCCCGGTGGACGGGGTCTTCCTCCGCGCCGGCTACAACTACGGCCGGAGCCCGATCAACGTCCACTCGCCCTTCGACGGGCAGCAGCCGCTGCTCAAAGGCGGCGCCGTCGTCCCCCGCTACTACCACGAGACGGGGCGGACCATCGGCAACCCGAGCTTCGCCCAGCACCACCTGACGGCCGGCGCCGGCTGCGTGGCCTCGGCGCGGACGGAGCTTCACCTGGGGCTGCTCTACACGCTGCCCGAGACGGTACGGGAGAAGGGCACGGACCTCGTCGGGCAGCCGGCGACGATCGTGTCGAAGGGACGGTACGCGATCACGGTCGAGACCGGCATCACCCTCCGGTTCTGAGGTCCGAGGCGTGGTCGAGACGCGCACGATCGGCGGGCGCTACGAGGTCGTCCGGCCCCTCAAGCGGGGCGGCGAGATCGAGACGCTGCTCGCGCGCGACCTCGAGGGCGGCGGGGACGTCGTCGTGAAGACGGCGCCGGCGGCCTCGCTCTCGCCTTGCGCCCGGCGCCGCCTCGAGCACGAGGCCGAGGTCCTGCGCGGCCTCCGGGGCCCTTTCCTCGCGCCGCTCGCGGCCTTCGGGGAGGACGGGGACCGGATCTTCCTCGTCGTGCCCTTCGTGCCGGGCGAGCCGCTCGACGCGCGCCTGCGCGGCGCGCGGCCGCTCCCGGCGCGGGCGGCGCTCGCGGTCGGGCGCTCCGTCCTCGCGGCGCTCGCCGCGGCCCACGCGAACGGCGTGCTCCACCGCGATGTGAAGCCGGCGAACGTCATCGTCGCGCCGGACGGCCAGGGGAGCGCGCCGGCGCCGGCGTCGGCGACGCTCGTCGACTTCGGCCTCGCCCGGAGCGCCCGGCTCGACGCCTCGATCCGCGAGGCGCCGGTCGGCACGGCGCGCTACGTCGCGCCGGAGCAGGCGGGGCTGATCCCGGGCGGCGTGGACGAGCGCTCCGACCTCTACTCGGCCGGGGCGACGGTCTACGAGTGCCTCACCGGACGACCGGCCTTCGCCGGCGAGTCGCTCGGCGAGGTCCTGCGCGCGCACCTCGGGCCGCGGCCCCGGGACTCGCGCGCGCTCGGGCTCGCGACGCCGCGCGCCCTCGACGAGGTCGTCGCCCGCCTGCTGCGCCTCGACCCGCGCGAGCGCTACCAGTCCGCCGAGGCCGCGCTCGCCGACCTCGACCTGATCGCGGCCGCGCTCGAGCGCGGCATCGCCGACCCGGAGATCGCGATCGGCGCCCGCGACCGGCGGGCCGCGCTCGCCGAGCCCGCCTTCATCGGCCGGGGCGACGAGGTCGCGGCCCTCGACGCGGAGCTCGCGCGGGCCGCCCGGGGCCGCGGCGGGCTCGTCCTCGTCGAGGCGCCGTCGGGCGGCGGCAAGACGCGGCTCCTCGACGAGGTGGCGCGCCGCGCCACGCGCGCCGGCGCGTGGGTGCTCCGCGGCGAGGGGGCGGAAGAGGCCGCGCCGCGCCCGTTCCAGCTCCTCGACGGCGTCGTCCGCGAGGCCGCCGCCGCCGCCCGCGCCGAACCGGCGACCGCCGGGCGCCTAAGCGAGCGGCTCGGCCCGCACCTCGACGCGGCCGTCGCCGCGCTGCCCGAGCTGGCGGCGGTGGTGGGAACGGGCCCGGGCGCCGGCGCGGCGCTCGGGACGGAGGCCCACGGCGAGGTCCGGACGCTCCGCGCCCTCGCGGCCCTCCTCGACGCGCTCGGGTCCGCCGAGCGGCCGGCCGTCGTCCTGCTCGACGACGCCCAGTGGGCCGACGAGCTGACGCCGCGGCTGCTCGGGGAGTGGCGGCCGCCGCGAGGCGCGGGCGAGGCGAAGGGCCACGTCGCGCTCGTCGTCTCGTTCCGGACCGAGGAGGTCGGCGCCGATCACGCGCTCCGCCGGCTCGAGAGCGCGCGCCGCCTCGTCCTGCCGCCGTTCGCGCCGGCCGAGACCCGGAAGCTGCTCGAGTCCATGGCCGGGCCCCTCCCCGACGAGGCGGTCGAGGCCGTCGCGCGCGCGTCGGAGGGCAACCCGTTCCTCGCCGGCGCGGTCCTTCACGGCCTCGCCGAGGCGGGCGCGCTCGCGCGCGGGGCGGACGGCTGGCGCCTGGACGCCCGCGCGCTCGCCGACATCCCCGTCTCGCGCCGCGCGGCCGTCCTCATCGCCCACCGGCTCGAGCGTCTGCCCGCCGGGGCGGCGCGCCTGCTCCCGGTCGGGGCGCTGCTCGGGAGGGAGTTCGACGTCGACCTCGCGGCCGCGCTCTCGGGCGAGGACGCGCGCGAGGCGGCCGCCGCCGTCCTGGACGCGCGCCGCCGCGGGCTCGTGTTCGCGGACGGGGCCCGCGCCCGCTGCACGTTCGCTCACGACCGGCTGCGCGAGGCGCTCCTCGCGCGGCTCGACGACGGCGAGCGCCGGCGCCTGCACCGCCTCGCCGCCTTGCGGATCGAGGCGCTCGACCGCGAGCGCGTCTTCGAGCTGGCCCACCACTTCGACGGCGCCGGCGAGGGCGGCCGCGCGCTCCCGTACGCGCTCGCCGCCGCCTTGCAGGCGCGCGCCCGGCACGCGGCCGAGGTCGCCGAGCGCTACTACCGGATCGCCGACCGGGGCGCCGGCGCGGCCGATCCGGCCACGCGCCTCCGCGCCGTCCTCGGGCTCGCCGACGTCCTCGCCCTGCGCGGCCGCTTCGACGAGGGCGCCGCCGCCTGTGAGCGCGCCCGCGCCCTCGCGGGCGCCGACCTCGTCGCCAGGGCCGAGATCGAGGGCCGGCTCGGGGACCTCGAGCGGAAGCGCGGCCGCGTGCAGGACGCCATCCGGGCGCACGAGAGGGCCCTCCGTCTCCTCGGCCAGCCCGTCCCGAGGACCCGCCTGGGCCTCGCGCTCGCCCTCCTGCGCGAGGTCGCCGACCAGGTCCTGCACACGTGGTTTCCGCGCCGGTTCGTTAGCCGACGGGCGCCGGCCGGGGCGGAGCGGGACCTCCTCGCCGTGCGCTTCTACGACCGGCTGTCGCTCGCGTACTTCTTCGCCGGCGGCCACCTCCGCATGCTGTGGGCGCACCTCCGCGAGCTGAACGTGGCCGAGCGCTACGGGCCCACGCCGGAGCTCGGCCGGGCCCACGGCGAGCACGGCTGGGCGCTGGCCGTCGCCTTCCCGAACTGGGAACGGTGCCGCGTCTACGCGGCGCGCGGCGCCGCCACGTGCGAGGCCCTGGGCGACCTCTGGGGACGGGGGCACGCGCTCACGTGCTCCGCGTTCGCGCTCCTCGTCGTCGGCCGCTTCCGCGAGGCGATCGAGCACGCGGCGGAGGCCGAACGCGTGATGGAGAAGGTCGGCGACCCCTGGGAGATCGAGAGCGCGCGGTACTTCCGCGCCTGGTCCCTGTACCGGCTCGGCGACCTGAGGGCGGCCGCCGAGCTGTGCCGCAGCACCCACGAGGCCGCGCGCGCGTTCGACTCCCAGCTCCCCGTGGTCGCGACCCTCCAGCTCTGGGCGACGGTGACCGAGGGACGCGTGCCGGCCGCCCACCTCGACCGCGAGCTCGCGCGGCCGAGGGACAACCCCGTCGCCGTGCATCACGTGCTCCAGGCGAAGGGCGCCTGCTGCCTCGCCGCCGGCGAGACGGACGAGGCGGTCGCCGTCCTCGAGGAGGCGGACCGGGTCGTCCGGCGAGCGGGCCTCCGCCACGACACGCTGCCGCTGCTCCCGCTCAAGCTCTCGAGCGCGCTGCGCGCCGCCGCGGCGAAGCGGTCGCCCCTCGACGCCCGCGGGCGCGAGGCCCTGCTCGCGCGGGCCGCGAGGTCGGCGCGTCGCGGGCTCGGGCAAGCGCGCACGTTCCGCACGAACCTGCCCGCCGCGCTAAGGGAGGTGGCGCTCGTGGACGCGGACCGCGGCGCGGCCCCGCGGCGCGTGCGCCGGCTCCTCGACGAGTCGCTCGCGCTCGCGGAGAGCCAGGGCCAGCGCTACGAGCGGGCGCGGACCCTCGCCGCCCGTGGCGAGATCGGGCGCGCGCTCGGCTGGCCGGACGCGGCGGCGGACGAGGAGGCGGGGCGCCGCGGCCTCGCCGCGTGCGGGGCCCTCGACCTCGAGCCCGGCGGCGGCGAGGCGCGGGACGGCGCGCCGGCCGTGACGCTCTCGCTCGCGGACCGGTTCGGGACGGTGCTCGAGACCGGGCGCACGATCGCGACGGCGCTCGCGCGCGAGGCCGTGCTCGCGGCGGCGCGCGAGGCGGCGCTGGATCTGCTGCGCGGCGAGCGATGCGAGGTCGTCGCGATCGGCCCGGACGGCCCCGAGCCGCGGGACGGCGTGAGCCGCACCGCCCTCGAGCGCGCGCTCGCGGCCGGGCGTCCGGTCGTCCTCGCCGAGGGCCTTTCGGGCGACCCGGCCGACAGCGTCGTCCTCGCCGGCGTCCGCTCCGCCCTCTGCGCGCCGATCGTCGCCCACGGCCGGCCGGCGGCCGCCCTGTACGTCACGCACCGCCAGGTCGGGGGCCTCTTCGGCGACGAGGAGCTGAGGCTCGCCGAGTTCATCGCCGCGCTCGCCGGCGCGGCCCTCGAGAACGCGGCGGGGATCGCCGCCAACCGCCGCGCCGACGAGGAGATCCGCCGGCTCTCCGAGGCCATCGGGCGGGGCCAGGAGGACGAGCGGCGGCGGCTCGCGCTCGCGCTCCACGACGGCGCGGGGCAGCTCGTCGCCGCGCTCGCCCTCAGGCTCGAGGGGATCGCGCCCGCCCGCGCCGACGAGCCGGGCGCCGCCGGGGTCGCCGGCGCGCGCGCCCTCGTCGACCGGCTGGGCGAGGAGGTGCGCCGGATCGCCCAGGACCTGCGGCCGGCGGCCCTCGACCGGCTCGGGCTCGCCGATGCGCTCGTCGACCTCGCCCGGAGCTTCTCGTCCGCCGCGCTCGAGGTCGAGGCCCGGGTCGCGGACGGGGACGGCCGGGAGTCGCCGGCGATGGCCGCGCCGCGGTCCCTGCCGCCCGAGACCGCGGGCGCGCTCTTCCGCATCGCCCAGGAGGCGCTCGTCAACGTCGCCCGCCACGCAGGCGCCCGGCGTGCGAGCGTCGTCCTCGAGCGCGGCCCCGGGAGGGTCCGCCTCACGGTCGAGGACGACGGCCAGGGCTTCGACCCCCGGACGCCGCCGGCCGGCCGCGGGATCGGGCTCGTGGGCATGCGCGAGCGCGCCGCCTGGCTCGGCGGGACGTTCGAGCTCGAGTCGGCGCCGGGGCGGGGGACGCGCGTGCGGGTGGCGGTCCCCGTAGACTTACGGACGCCGGACCCGGAGAATCCGGGTGTTGCGCCGGCGCCCGGGCCACGGCGAGAATCGAGGCCGACGGAGGCCAGGCCATGAAGGCCGCGAAGAAGCTCACGGTCCTCGTCGCCGACGACCACACGATCGTGCGCGAAGGGCTGCTCGGCCTCCTCCGGCGCGAGCCCGACCTCGACGTGGTGGCCGAGGCGGCGGACGGCGAGGAGGCGCTCGGCGGGGTCGAGTCGCTGGCGCTGGACGTCGCGATCCTCGACATCGCCATGCCGCGCATGACCGGCGTGGAGGTGGCCCGCAAGGTCCGCGACCTGGGCTTGAGGACGGCGGTCGTCCTGCTCTCGATGCACATCGAGCCGGCGTTCGTGCGCGCCGCCCTCGACGCCGGCGCCTCCGCCTACGTGCTCAAGACCGCCGGCGCCCGCGAGCTGGTCGAGGCGGTGCGGGCCGCGGCCGCCGGCGACATGTACCTGAGCCCGCGCGTGACGTCCACCGCCCTCGGCGCCGTCCGCACCGAGCCGCGGGAGGCGCCCCCGCTCACGCCGCGCGAGCGCGACGTGCTGCGCTTCCTCGCCCGCGGCCTCTCGAGCAAGGAGATCGCGACCGAGCTCGCGATCGGCGCCCGGACGGTCGACGGCTACCGGGCCGAGATCATGGAGAAGCTCGGCATCCGCCACGTCCCGGGCCTCGTCAAGTACGCGATCCGGCACCAGCTCGCGACGCTCGACGAGGAGAGCTGACCGGCCCTCGCGCCCGCGCCGCGGGCATCGCGGGCGTCGCGCGACGCTTTGACGCGCCGCCCTCCTCCGGGTAATCTGTCCGTCCTTCTGCCCGGAGAAGAGGACCCGTGACCGCGACGCTGAGGAAGACCCCGCTCCACGACGCCCACGTCGCCGCCGGCGCGAAGATGACGGAGTTCGGCGGGTGGTCGATGCCCGTCTGGTACGGCTCGATCAAGGACGAGCACCGGGCCGTGCGGACGAAGGCGGGCCTCTTCGACCTCTCGCACATGGGACGGGTCGAGCTGCGCGGCGCTTCGCGGGTGGCGCTCCTCGACCGGCTGGCGACGAACGAGGTCGCGGGGCTGGCCGTCGGGGAGGCGCGGTACGCGCTTTTCTGCGACGAGCGCGGCGGGACGGTCGACGACATCGTGTACTACGTGCTGCCGGACCGGCTGCTCGTCGTCGTCAACGCCTCGAACCGGGAGAAGGACGTCGCCTGGATGCGCGAGCAGGCGCGGGCCGTCCGGGGCGCCGAGGTCGTCGACCGCTCGGACGAGCTGGCCATGATCGCGATCCAGGGGCCGCTCGCGGCCGAGATCCTGGCGCCGCTCACGACGGCGGCGATCGCCGACCTCGGGTACTACCGGGGGGCCGAGGGCCTCTTCCTCGGGACGCCGGCCGTGATCGGGCGCACGGGCTACACGGGCGAGGACGGCTTCGAGGTCTACTTCCCGCGCGAGCAGGCCGAGCGGGCGTGGGGCGCCGTGCTCGACGCCGGGCGCGCGCGCGGCCTCGTGCCCGTCGGCCTCGGGGCGCGCGACACGCTCCGCCTGGAGGCGGGGATGGCCCTCTACGGGCACGAGCTGACGGCCGACATCGACCCGCTCGAAGCCGGCCTCGGCTTCGCCGTCAAGCTCCAGAAGCCGGCCGACTTCGTCGGCAAGGCGGCCCTGGCGGCGAGGAAGGCGGCAGGCGCGCCGGCGCGGAGGCTCGTCTGCATCGAGGGCGAGGGCCGCAAGATCCCGCGCGAGGGGCACGCCATCTACAGGGCCGGCGAGGCCGGCCAGGCCGGCGCCACCGACCCCGTCGGGAAGGTGACGAGCGGCACGTTCTCGCCGACGTTCGAGAAGCCGATCGCCATGGGGTACGTCGCGGCCGCGGCGGCCGAGGTGGGGACGCCGCTCGAGATCGACGTCCGCGGCGAGCGGCTCCCGTCCCGCATCGTGAAGAAGCCCTTCTACAAGAGGCCGAAATGACGATCGTCCCGCCACCGGACGTAAGGTACTCCGAGTCGCACGAGTGGGCGCGCCTCGACGAGGACGGCAAGACCGTCGCCGTCGGCATCACGGACTTCGCCGTCAAGGAGCTTCAGGACCTGGTCTTCATCACGCTCCCGAAGCCGGGGACGAAGGTCGCGCGCGGGCAGCGGTTCGGCGAGATCGAGAGCGTCAAGGCCGTGAGCGACCTCATCGCCCCGGTCGACGGCGAGGTCCTGGCCGTCAACGGCGCGCTCGAGGGCAAGCTCGAGGTCCTCGCCCAGGACCCGTACGGGGCGGGCTGGATGATCCAGGTCCGCACGGCGGGCGGGCCGGAGGTGCTCGCCGGCCTCATGGATGCCGAGGCCTACGCCCGGTTCACGCGGGAAGCCGGTCACCACTGACATGCGCTACGTCCCCCACACCGAGGACGACATCCGCGAGATGCTGGCGACGATCGGCGTCGCGTCCGTGGACGAGCTGTTCGCGCCCGTCCCGCAGGAGCTGCTGGCGCGGGCGCGGCGCGACCTCGACCACCCGCCGAAGCTCGCCGAGGCCGAGCTCGAGGCGCACCTGCGCGCGGTCGCGGGCAAGAACGTGCCGCTCGGCGCGCGCCCGAGCTTCCTCGGGGCGGGGTGCTACCGCCACTACATCCCGGCGATCGTCGACGCGATCCAGGCCCGCGGCGAGTTCCTGACCGCGTACACGCCGTACCAGCCCGAGGCCTCGCAGGGCTCGCTCCAGGCGTTCTTCGAGTTCCAGTCGATGGTGTGCGAGCTGACGGCCCTCGACATCTCGAACGCCTCCCTCTACGACGGCGCGACCGCGCTCGTCGAGGCGCTGCTCATGGTGCACGCGGCCGGTCGCAAGGGGAAGGTGCTTCTCTGCGAGGGCCTGCACCCGGACTGGGTCGAGGTCGCGCGGACGTACTACGCGAACCTCCCCTACGCGCTCGAGACGCTGCCGGCGGGCCCGGACGGCGTCGTGCCGCGGGCCGAGCTCGAGGCCCGGCTCGCGGGGGCGGGCCCCGGCGGCTGCGCGGCCGTGGCCTTCGCCTCGCCGACGTACTTCGGGACGATCGACGATGCGGCGGCGATCGCGGGCATCGCCCACCGCCACGGGGCCGCGGCCGTGCAGGCCGTGAACCCGATCGCGCTCGCGCTCCTCGCCCCGCCCGGCGAGACGGGCGTCGACATCGCCGTCGGCGAGGGCCAGCCGCTCGGGGTCCCGCCCCAGTTCGGCGGCCCGCACGTCGGCCTGATCGCGGCCCGGGCCGAGTTCCTGCGGAAGCTGCCGGGCCGGCTCGTCGGGATGACGAAGGACCGGGACGGGAAGCGGGCCTACGTCCTGACGCTCCAGACGCGCGAGCAGCACATAAGGCGCGAGCGCGCGACGTCGAACATCTGCACGAACGTCGGCCTCATGGCGCTCCGGGCGACGGTCCACCTGGCGACGCTCGGGAAGCACGGCCTGCGCGAGGTCGCGCGCTGCTGCCTCGAGCGCGCGCACCACGCCGCCCTGCGGATCGCGGGCGTGCGCGGGTTCGCGCTCGCCTACCCGCGGACGCCGTTCTTCCACGAGCTCGTGGTCCGCTGCCCGATCGACGCGGACGAGGTGAACCGCCGGCTCTTCGACGACCACGGGATCATCGGCGGGGCGACGCTCGCCTCGCGCCCGAAGGACCTGCTCCTCTGCGTCACCGAGATGAACCCGCCCGAGGAGATCGACGCCCTCGTCGCCGCGCTCACGGAGATCGGTTCGTGAGCGCCCCCAAGGCCGTCGAGCGGCTCAAGGTCGAGACGCCGCTCCTCTCCGAGGAGAGCCGCCCGGGACGCCGCGCCGTGAGCGTGCCCGAGCCGCGCGTGCCCGAGCGCTCGCTCGACGAGATGATCCCGGCCGAGCTCCGGCGCAAGGAGGAGGCGGGGCTCCCCGAGCTCGGCGAGCTCCAGGTCGTCCGCCACTTCACCCGCCTCTCGCAGAAGAACTTCTCGATCGACGGGCAGTTCTACCCGCTCGGCTCCTGCACCATGAAGTACAACCCGCGGATCAACGAGAAGGCCGCCGCCCTGCCGGGCTTCGCCGAGATCCACCCGGGGCAGCCGGCGGAGCAGGTGCAGGGCGCGCTCGAGCTTTACTGGCGTCTCGAGGAGATGCTGAAGGCGATCACCGGCCTCGACGCCATCTCGCTCCAGCCGGCGGCGGGCGCGCAGGGCGAGCTGACGGGGCTCCTCTGCATCCGGGCCTACCACCGCGACCGGGGCGGGGCGGCGGGCGCGCGCCGGCGCAAGGTCCTGATCCCCGACAGCGCCCACGGGACGAACCCGGCGAGCGCGACGCTCGCCGACCTCGACAGCGTCCCGCTCCGGACGGCGAAGGACGGGACGGTCGACCTCGGCGACCTCGAGAAGCGGCTCGACGACACGGTCGCCGCCCTCATGATCACGAACCCGTCCACGCTCGGCCTCTTCGAGCGCAACATCCAGCGGATCGCGGCCAGGCTGCACGAGGCCGGCGCGCTCCTCTACATGGACGGGGCCAACCTGAACGCCATGATCGGCGTCGTGAGGCCCGGCGACTTCGGCGTCGACGTCATGCACATCAACATGCACAAGACGCTCTCGACCCCGCACGGGGGCGGCGGGCCGGGGAGCGGGCCGATCGCCGTGACCCGGGCCCTCGAGCCCTACTTGCCCGTTCCTCGGATCGTGAGGGAGGGCGAGCGGTTCGCGCTCGACCGCGACCGGCCGAGGTCGATCGGCAAGGTGAAGGCGTGGCACGGGCACGCCGGCATGGTGTGGCGCGCCTACGCGTACCTGCGCGCCCACTCGCGCGCCGACCTCGCCGGGATCGCGCGGACGGCGGTCCTGAACGCGAACTACATCCTGGCGCGGCTCCGCGACCACTACGACCTGCCGTACCCGGGGCCGTGCATGCACGAGGTCGTGCTCTCGGGGCGGCGCCAGAAGCTGCGGACGGGCGTCCGCACGCTCGACATCGCGAAGCGGCTCCTCGACTACGGCTACCACCCGCCCACGATCTACTTCCCGCTGATCGTCGAGGAGGCGCTCATGATCGAGCCGACCGAGACGGAGTCGAAGGAGACGCTCGACCGCTTCTGCGACGCCATGATCGCGATCGCGCGCGAGGCCCTCGAGTCCCCGGACCTCCTGCGCGAGGCGCCGGCGACGCTCCCGGTGCGCCGCCTCGACGAGGTCGCGGCGGCGCGCGAGCCGCGCGTGCGCTGGGCCGACGGCGGGGCGCTCGCGCGGCCGGCCGAGCTGGGTCCGCCGCAGGGGCCCGAGCGGCCGACGGCGTGACGGCGGGAGCGTAGCCCGGTGGCGAAGCGCAAGCCGGCCCGGACCCCGCGGACCTCGCGATCGAAGAAGCCCGCCGCCCGGGCGGGGCGGCCGAGAGGAGCCCGGGCGCCCGCGCGGCCGAGGGGAGCGAAGGCCCCCGCGCGGCGCGAGCGCGCCCTCCCCCGCCCCACCGGCCGGCCCGTCTCCTGGGTTTGCTCCGGCTGCGGCCGGAGCTTCCGGGCGCGCGCGGTCTACCGCTGCCCGACGTGCGCGAAGCCGGTCCGGTACGTGGGCCCGCGGATCAGCGCCCCCGACGAGGAGGAGGGCACGGGCATGTGGGTCCCGAGCCGCTCGACCGACCTCGTCTCGTGGTCGGGCCCGACCGGCAAGCACTCCGCCGAGGCGCGCGCCTCGCGGCCGTCGGCCCGCGTGCCGGTCCCGCAAAGGCCCGCTCGCCGGCCCGCGGCGGCGCGAGCGCCGGCGCCGTCGAAGAAGGCGGCCCCGCGGACGAGGCGTACGTCGGCGCTGAAGACGATCCGCAAGGCCGCGACCCGCCTGATCCGCAAGGTCCGCAAGGTCGCGACCCGGATCGGGCGCAAGGTCGCGCCCAAGGCCAAGGGCGGGCGGCGGACGCCGAAGCGGTAGTCTAGTGGGAGGTGGGAGGTGGGAGGTGAAGGATGAGGGGTGAAGGGTGCGGGGCGTGAGGAGCCCGCGAGCGTCGCGCCGCCCCCTCCCCCCGGCGCCGTCCCCGAGCCCCCCCGCCCCCGCTCGCGCTCCCCGTTCCCGTTCCCTCTCCCGTCCCCGCTCGCTCTCCCCGGAGAGCCTCGCTCAGGTCTTCTCCCCGAACGCCTTCGCCAGCAACGGCCCGAGCTCGCCCGTCTCGTGCATCTCGGTCACGATGTCGCAGCCGCCGACGAGCTGACCGTCGACGAAGACCTGCGGGAACGTCGGCCAGCCCGAGAGCTCGTCGAGGTGGTTCCAGAGCTCGGGGTCCGAGAGGACGTCGTAGGCGGCGAACGGGCGGCCGTGGAGCTTCAGGACCTCGACCGCCTGGCGCGAGAAGCCGCAGCGCGGGAGATCCTTCGTCCCCTTCATGTAGACGACGACCTTGTCGCGGGCGAGCTGGGCCTTGATCTTCTCGAAGGCCGCGGCCTGGTCCGTCTCCGCCTGCGGCTCGGGCGGGCGCGGGGCGGCGCCGCCGTGGCCGTGAATCGGCATCATCGCAGGAGCTTCCTCCACTGCTCCGGCGTGTAGGTGCGGAGCGAGAGCGCGTGGATGCGCCCGTCCTCGACCTCGGCGCGGAGCTTCGACTGCACCATCCGGTGCCGCTCGATGAGGGCCTTTCCCTCGAAGAGCGGCGACACGACGACGACCTGGAAGTGATCGAGGCCGCCGGTCAGGTCCGTGACCTCGACCTGCGACCCCGGCAGCGCTTGCTCGAGCGTCGAGCGGATCTCGTCCGGAGCCATCATGGTCGGCTCATCTTAGCGTATACTCCCCGGTCATGGCCATCGTCTCCTTCCGCAACCTCGGGCGACGGTTCGGGTCGGTCGCGGCCCTCGACGACCTGACGCTCGACATCGAGGAGGGGGCCGTCGGGCTCCTCGGGCCGAACGGGGCGGGCAAGTCGACGCTCCTGAAGGTCCTCCTCGGCCTGGTGACGCCGAGCGCCGGCGAGGGGCGCGTGCTCGGGCTCGACATCCGCGACCGCCGCGACCAGCTCCGCATCCGGCAGCGCGTGGGCTACATGCCCGAGGTGGACTGCCACCTGCCGGGCCTCAACGCCGTCCAGTTCGTGGCCCTCTGCGGCGAGCTCACCGGCATGGCCCGCGTCGAGGCCATGCAGCGCGCCCACGAGGCGCTCTACTACGTCGGTCTGGACGAGGAGCGCTACCGCCCCGTGGACGGCTACTCGACGGGCATGAGGCAGAAGGTCAAGCTCGCGCAGGCGCTCGTCCACAGCCCCGACATCGTGTTCCTCGACGAGCCGACGAACGGCCTCGACCCGAAGGGCCGCGAGGACATGCTCGTCCTCATCCGGCGGATCCGCGCCGAGAAGGGGATCAGCGTCATCCTCTCGAGCCACCTGCTGCGCGACGTCGAGCGGACGTGCGAGCGCGTCGTCGTCCTCCACCAGGGGCGCGTCCGCCTCGCCGGCCCGATCGCCGACCTCGTCCGCCCGCACCGGGAGACGTACCGCCTGCGCGTGACGGCCGGGCGCGAGGCGCTCCTCGCCGAGCTCGCGCGCGAGGGATGGGAGAGCGAGGGGGTCGGGGAGCACGCGCTCGACGTCGGCCTGCCCGAGGGCCGGCGCCCCCGCGACCTCTTCGCCGTCGCCCTCCGGGCGAACGCCCCCATCCGCGCGCTCGAGCGGCGCGACGACTCGCTCGAGGACGTCTTCTTCCGGGCGCTCGGCGAGGGAGCGACGTAGCGCCATGCCCGTCTACGACGTCGGCTACCGGCGCTGGGAAGGCCGCTTCCGCACGCGCGTCCTGCGCTGGTGGCCGATGGTGCGGCGCGGGGTCCCGCAGCTCGCCCGCTCGCGCGTGCTCGTCGTCCTCCTCGGCTTCTGCCTCGTCTTCACCATGATCGCCCAGCTCATCACGATCGCCCAGCTCATGGCCGGCGCCACGCTCATGTCGACGTGGTTCGTCAAGGGCTACATGGACTGGATGCTGCTCTTCGACGTCACCCTCCTCGTCTTCGCCGGCGCCCGCCAGATCGCCGACGACTTCCGGGCGAACGCGTTCCAGGTCTACGCCTCCAGGCCCATCACCTGGGTCGACTACTACAAGGGGAAGTTCTTCACGGTCGCGGCCCTGCTCTGCCTCACGACGCTCCTGCCGGCCGTCGCCTTCTACCTCTTCGGCATCGGGGCGCAGGCCGTCCTGCCGCCGCCCGCCCAGGTCGGCCGGAGCCTCGCCGCGATCGCCGTCTACGCCCTGCTCATCGCGGCCGTGCTGTCCGCGCTCATCCTCGCCCTCTCGGCCCTCGCGCGAAACGTCTGGTACGCGGGCGTCATGGCCCTCGGCCTCTACCTCTTCCCCTTCCTGCTCGCGGACGAGCTGGCCGAGGCCTTCTCGAGCCCCGTCCCGTACTACTTCTCCCTCCACCACCTCCTCGCCCGGATCGGCTGGGAGTGCATGACCTGGTCGCGGATCGCCGACCTCGCGTGGCTCGACCTCCCGGTCTCCGGGCTCCGCGAGCTCGCGGGCGGGAGCTTCTTCTCCCTCCTCGGCCGGCAGGACGCCGGGTCGCTGCTCGGACAGCTCCCCGACCTCTACGCCCTCCAGTCGCTGGGCGACCCGGCGGCCCTGCGAGCCGTGATCCTGGAACGGCTGGAGGCGCTCGAGGTCGTGCCGCCGGCCTACGAGTCCATGAGCCTCGGGACGTCGCTCGCCGTCCTCGGCACCCTCGTCGCGGCGTGCGTGGCCGCGACCCTCCTGCGCCTGCGCCGGGCGGTGCTCGAGCGATGAGCGACGCCGCCGTCCCGCCCGTCGTCTCGCTCGAGGGCGTGTCGAAGTGGTACGGCGAGGTCCTCGGCCTCTCCGACGTCACGCTCTCCATCGGCCCGGGGATCACCGGCCTCCTCGGCGTGAACGGGGCCGGGAAGTCGACGCTGCTGAAGCTCGTGACCGGCCAGCTCCGGCCCGACCGCGGGAGCGTCCGCGTCCTCGGCGAGCCGGTGTGGAACCGGCCGGCGCTCGTGCGGCGGATCGGCCTCTGCCCGGAGCAGGACAGCTTCTACGAGGAGATGACGGGCGCCGCCTGGCTCGCCTGGCTCGCCCGGCTCACCGGGCTCGGCCGCGCCGCCGCCGACGAGCGGGCGCGCGCGCTCCTGGGCGAGGTGGACCTCCTGGCCGAGGGCGGGAAGCGGATCGGCCGCTACTCGAAGGGCATGCGCCAGCGCCTGAAGCTCGCGCAGGCCCTGCTCAACGACCCCGAGGTCCTGTTCCTCGACGAGCCGCTCACGGGCACCGACCCCATCGCCCGCGCCCGGATCGTCCGCCGGATCCGGGAGCTGGTCGCCGCCGGGCGCCACGTCGTCATCTCGTCGCACGTCCTCCACGAGGTCGAGACCCTGACCGACACGATCGTCCTCCTCCACCAGGGACGGCTCCGCGCCGAGGGCCGCGTCGAGGAGATCCGGCGCACGCTCGCCGACTACCCGTGCGAGGTGCGGATCGAGGTCGACCGCCCGCGCGAGCTCGGCCTGCGGCTGCTCGCGCTCCCGAGCGTGCGCGCCGTCCTGCTCCAGGACGGGGGAGACGCGCTCCTCGTGCGGACGGACGCCCAGGAGACCTTCTTCCGCGCCCTCGCCGAGCAGGTCGTCGCCGGTCGCTTCGACGTCACGCGGCTCGCGCCTGCGGACGACCGCCTCGAGTCCGTCTTCCAGCGGCTGGTGGCCTGAGCCGTGGGGACCGAGGCGGCGCGCGCGACCTGGCTCATCTTCGCCCGGACCGTCGCCCGCACGCTCGGCCGGCCGCGGAACCTCGTCCTCGCCTTCGTCTTCTACGCCTTCCCGCCCGCGCTCGGCTGGCTCCTCGTCACGCTCGCCGAGCCGCGCGCGCAGGCCGCGGCCTTCACGACCTTCTACGGGATCGTCTACCCGACGCTCTACCTCGCCCTCCCGGCGCTCCTCCTCGGCGGCAGCGCGATCGCCCGCGAGGTCGAGGAGCGGACGATCACGTACCTCCTGCTCCGCCCCGTCCCGCGGTGGACGGTCGTCGCCGGGAACTACCTGGCCGCCGTCCTCGTCCTCGGGCTCCTGACGACGGCCTCGCTCGCCGCCTTCTACGCGATCTGCGGCTTGCGCGGCGGTCCGGCGAAGGAGCTGGGCGGCACCGAGGCCGTCGTCGACTCGTTCGAGAAGGAGCAGGCCGAGTACCGGCGCGAGGCCCGGGCGCTCCGCGAGCGCGAGGAAGCGCTGCGGCACGAGCAGCGGGCCCGCGGCCGGGGGGCCGAGGCGAACCGGCCGCGGCCGACCGACGACGTCGACCGCCAGCTGGTGGAGGTGCGGCGCGACCGGCGGTCGCTCCGGCGCGACCGCGGCGACGTCGGCCGCCTCGACGAGCGCTGGCGCGCCGGCGAGGACCGCCCCGACCGCGCCCTCGTCCTCGTCGGCATCCTCTGGCTCGGGATCGCGGCCAACACGGCCCTCTTCCTCTTCCTCGGGACGGCGATCCGCCACTACTTCATGGCCGGGATCGTCTACGCCGTCCTCTACCCGCTCGTGGCCATGCCCCTCTTCCGCGCGAGCCGGATCAAGTGGACCGTGCTCCACTTCCACGTCCAGACGCTCGTCCACAACGAGGCGCTCGCCGCCCCCGGGCGCCTCGCCGACCTCTACCTCGGCGAGGCGAGCGCCGGCGCGCTCCTCGTCCTTCTCGCGACGGCCGTCGTCTTCCTCGCCGCCGCCTGCGTCCTCTTCCCGCGCAAGGAGTACGTCCTCGACCGCTGAGTCTGAGGCTGAGTCTGAGACCGAGAGCTCGTGAATGGACCTGGTTCCGGGTGAGGGACCCGGCGCCCCTGGGCGCCGGGAGAGGGGCGAAGCCCCTCTCCGCGGGCGGGGTGAGGCCGCCAGGCTCTGCCTGGCGGCCGAGGGGGGCGCGAAGCCCCCCCTGCACGTAGGCCAGAGGCTGTGAGTCGATGGACTCACAGCCTCTGACCCGGCGCCCGCCGGGCTTCAGCGGGAAGCGGAGGGGGGCGAGGCGCCCGGCCGCCGCGCGACGCCGGCCGCGCGCGCGGCCGCTTGCTCGGCGCGGATGACCGCCCGCGGGTCCGGCGCCTCGAGGCGGACCCTCGCCGCCGGGTAGCCGGGGAGGCAGCGCAGCGCCGCCTCGTAGGCCGCGCCCGCCTCCGCGAGCCGGCCGGCCGACGCCTGCGCGTCGCCGTAGAGGACGCGGAGCGAGGCGGACGCCTCGCGCGAGCGGCCGTCGTCGGCGCCGAGCGCCGCCTCGAGGTCGCGCCCGGCCTCGCTCTCGCGCCCCTCGAGGAGCCGCGCCTGCGCCCGCCGCGCGAGCGCGCCGGCCGTCTCGCCCAGGCGGACGAGCTCGTCGGCCAGGGCGGCGGCCTCCTTCGCGTCTCCGAGCGCGTGGTGCGCGTCGAAGAGGACGGCGAGCGGCTCGGGGTCGCGCGGCCGCGCCGCCCGCAGCCCCTCGGCGATCTCGATCGCCGAGGGGAAGTCGTGGGCGGCGAGCGCGAGCCGCGCGAGGACGGCGCGGACCGGCGCATCGGGGGCGGGATCGTTCGCCAGCGCCTCGCGCGCCGAACGCTCGGCCCTCAGGTAATGGCCGGCGTCACCCGTCTCGCGCGCCTTCTCGAGGAACGCGCTCGCGAGCTGCGCGCGCGGCCGCGGGTCGAGGGGGTCCCGCGCGGCCTGCTTCTCGTGGAAGGCGATGAGCGCGTCGAGGTCGACGGGCGAGAAGCAAGGCGGCGGGTCGAGACGCGGCGCGGGCCGGTCGAGCGGCGGCGCCGGGCGCGGGTCCGGACGCGGCGCGGCGACGAGCGCGACGGCGAGCGCCGCCCCGAGCGCCGCCGCGCCGACGAGGCCTCTCACTGCGGCGCCAGCGGCGGCCCCAGGAACGGGAACGTGCCGAGGAAACGCCCGCTCTTGGTCGACGCGTCGACGTTGTCGGTCGCGATCCCGCCGTTCGTGAGGAGGCCGAGCGAGATGTCGACGACGTCGTCCTCGAGCTTGCGCCCGTTCAGCATCGCGTAGTCCGTCGGCTGCGCCGTGTCGATCCCGAGCGGCGTCGGGAAGAGCAGGTTGACGTCCGCCGTCGCGTCCGCGAGCGTCTGGTTGAACGGGAAGCCCGTGAGGATCGCGATCGCGCCCGGCACGAACGCCGAGTCCCCCGTCGCCGCCGTGCGGTTGAAGTCGTCCTTCGCGAGCGGGGTGCCGACGAGCACGGTCTCGATCGCCGGCTTGCCGGCGCGGTCGACCTGCGTGAGCGGCGCCCCCTGGATGCGGCCGCCGCTGCTTCCGCCGCCGCAGCCGCCGAACCCGAGCGCGAGCCCGGCGACCATCGAGGCGGCGAAGACCGCCGGGAGAGCGATCATCCGCCGGCTCTTGCCCGTGCTCGTCCTCGTCTTCATCTTCGTCCTCGTCATGGCGAGGCCCTCCTCACTTGAGCGTGACCGCGACGAGGTTGAACCGCGTGCCCGTCGTGACGCCGCCCTGGAGGAAGGCGACGGGCGTCCGGATGACGATCGCCGAGATGTTGAACCCGGCGAACCCATCGGGCGCCGGGGCCGGCCGCGGGAAGTTCATCCCCGTGCGAAGGAACCGGTTGAAGCCCACGCTGTCGAAGAAGAAGGGGTCCTCGCGCTGGCCGCAGAAGATCGTGTGCCGGAAGCCGCCGAGGTCGAAGTCGAACGCGGCCGGGCTCGGCGGCGCCGCCGCGATCGAGGGCGGCGTCGTCATCATCGGGTTGCCGCCGACGTCGGTCGAGACGCCGTTGACCGCGATCGTCTGCCGGTTGTCGGGCTGCTTCGGCCCGAACCGGACATCGAACGTGAGGTCGGGCACGAGGTCGTCGTTGCGGTCGACCTCGAACCGGTAGACGCCGGTCGTGTCGAACACGCTGTTGCCGTTCTGCGGCGGCGCCGTGAAGGGGTTCACGGTCATGGCGAGGATGAGCTGGCCCGGGTCGGCCGGGTCGCGGAAGGCGTAGAGGTCGTTCAGGTCCAGGGCCCCGCAGACGGCGACCCCGGGGGCCTCGCGGTGGTCTGCGGCCTCGGCCGACGGGACCCGGATGGCGCGAGCGGTGGCGAGACCGGCCGCGAGACCCGCGGCGGCCACCATGGGGACGACGAGCGGGAAGCGCATGTTGCCTCCTGGGTGGGGATGCGTTCTCTCAGGTTCCCCTCTTCGGAGTCTACCGCGCACGAGGAGCGGTTGACAAGTGGTGGCCGAAGGGCCCTACTCCGGGTCCCCGAACCCCTTCGTGCGCCAGTCGGGCGGGAGGAAGTCGCGGACGTGCTCCATGAGGCCGGTCTCGACCAGCTCCTCCTCGACGCGGTCGGGCGAGGGGTCGGCGAGGTCGAGCTTCACCTCGTCGACCACGAGCTTCGCGAAGCGGCGGCGCGCGCGGGAGAGCTGCTTGCGGAAGGCGTCGGGGCGGAGCGGGCGGCCCGCCAGGCGCGAGCAGCGCGCCGCGAGCGCGTCGGAGGGCTCGTCTCCGTGGTCGACGGAGAGGCGGAGCACGGTGTGGAAGAGGTTCCCGGGCGTCCGGCTCTCGTGGGCCTCGAGCGCGCGCCAGGCGCGGTCGAGGATGCCGCGCCGCCACTCGTCGAGCCAGGCCCGCTCGGCGGCGGCGAAGGGGTCGGCGTCCGGCCCCGTCGCCTCGAGCCGGTCGAGCGCCTCGGCGGCCGGCTTCGAGCGGCTCCGCGCCTTCAGGCGGCTCAGGGCGGCGTTCCGCGCCGAGACGCGCAGGTAGTCGCGGAACCGGCCGCGCTCCGGGGTCGCGCGCTCGAAGCCGCGCTCGAGGACCCGGAGGGCGAGCGCCTGGAGGATGTCCTCGCCCTCCTGCTCGTCCGGGATGATCGCCCGCAGGTAGCGGCGGAGCGCGGGCCCGTAGCGCGTGATGAAGTGGAGGGGGTCGCGGATGCGCGACCAGGCGGTCGAGATCTCGTCGAGCCGCGCCCGCGGCACGCGGCTCGAGGACTCGGGCCCGGGCCCGAGACTCGGGTTCGACCCTTCGTCGGGTGACGGCACGGGTGCCTCCACCAGCTCGCGAACGCTCTTATACCCGCTTTCCGCCCGAGGAGGAAAGGCGACGGTAGAGCGCGTGCGTCCGCTCGGCGACCGCCCGCCAGGTGAAGTGCGCCTCCACCCGGCGCCGCCCGGCGCCACCCATGCGGGCGCGCAGGTCGGGGTCGGCGAGGAGAGCGTTCATCCGCTCGGCCAGCCCGGCCTCGAAGCGCTCGGGGTGCGCGGGGTCGAGGTCGACGAGGAAGCCCGTCTCGCCGTCCTCGACCGCGTCGGGGATGCCGCCCGTGCGCGTCGCCACGACCGGCGCCTCGCAGGCCATCGCCTCGAGGTTCACGATCCCGAACGGCTCGTAGACCGAGGGGCAGCCGTAGACCGCGGCCCGCGCGTAGAAGGCGCGGACCTCGTCGCGCGGGACCCAGGCCTTGAGGTAGTGGACGCCGCCCGGGGCCCGGGCGGCGCGCAGGCGCTCGACGGCGCGGTCGACGCGCTCGCCGTGCTCGGGCGTGTCCGGCGCCCCGGCCAGGAGGACGACGTGGGCCCGCGGGTCGAGGCGGCGGGCCGCCTCGAGGAAGTGGAGGGCGCCCTTCTGCGGCGTGAGCCGCCCGACGAAGAGCGCGTAGGGGACGTCGGCCGGGACGCCGTGGCGCGCGAGGACGGCGCGCGACTCGTCGTCCGGCGGCCTCCGCCACGCCTCGGCGTCCACCCCGTTCGGGATCGCGTGGACGCGCCCGGGCGGGACCGCCGGGTAGACGCGGAGGACGTCCTGGCGCGCCGGCCCCGAGACGGCGATGACGGCGTCCGCCGCCTCGATCGCCGTGCGCTCGAGCCAGCTCGAGAGGCCGTAGCCCGCGGCGCCGAGCTGCTCCTCCTTCCAGGGGCGGAGCGGCTCGAGGCTGTGGGTCGTGAGGACGTGCGGGAGGCCGTGGAAGCGGGCGAGGAAGCCCCCGAGGGCCGCGTACCACGTGTGGGTGTGGACGAGCGCCGCGCCCTCGAGGTCGCGGGCCATGGCGGTCGAGACGGCGAGCGCCTCGAGGGCGGGGCCCCCGCCCGCGACCGCGTCCGGCGCCCGGAAGCCGCGGACGCGCAGGCCGGGCGCGCTCGCGTCCTGGTCGCCGAAGCAGCGGACCTCGACCTCGCAGAGCCGCGCGAGCGCGGCCGCGAGGTGCTCGACGTGCACGCCCGCCCCGCCGTAGACGTGGGGCGGGTACTCGCGCGTCAGGAGGACGACCCTCAACGCCCGGCGCGGGCCCGCACGCGCCGCTCCGCCGCCGGCCCGGCCCCGTCCCCGACCTCGGTCCCGGTCTCGCCCGGCGGGCGGCACGTCTCGAGGTCGGCGAGGATGCCCTCCGCCCAGTCCTTCGCCGTCCGGCGGCGGACCCGCGCGATCAGCGCCGCCTGGCGGGCGCGCCGCTCCCCGAGCGGCATCGAGAGCGCCCGGGCGAGCGCGTCCGCGGTCCCGTCGACGTCGTGCGGGTTCACGATCACCGCCTCGGCCAGCTCCTGGGCGGCGCCGGCGAAGCGGCTGAGGACGAGGACGCCCGGATCGCCGGCCTGGCAGGCCACGTACTCCTTGGCGACGAGGTTCATGCCGTCGCGGAGCGGCGAGACGAGGCCGACGTCGGCCTCGCGGTAGAACGCGGCCAGCTCCTCCTGCGCGTAGGAGCGGAAGAGGTAGCGGACCGGCACCCAGTCGGCCTCGCCGAACCGCCCGTTCAGGTGGCCGACGAGCCCCTCGACCTCCTGGCGGAGCCGCACGTACGCGGCGACGCGCGTGCGCGAGGGGGCCGAGATCTGGATGAAGCAGACCCGCTTGCGGTAGCGCGGGTGCCGCTCGAGCATGCGGCCGAAGGCGCGCAGGCGGAGCTCGATCCCCTTCGTGTAGTCGAGCCGGTCGACGCCGAGGATGAGGCGGCGGCTGCGCACGGCCTCGCGGAGCCAGCGGGCGCGCCGGACGGAGCGCCGCGAGCAGGCCCACTCCTCGTAGGGCCGCGGGTCGATCGAGATCGGGTGGGCCGCCACGCGCTGCCGCGCGCCCGCGTCGATCCCGAGCTCGCGCCTCACCGCGAACACGTAGTTCTCGGCATCGCGCGCCGTCTGGAAGGCGACCAGGCCGTAGCGGAGCAGGTCCTCGAGCAGCTCGCGGGCCCAGGGCAGGATCGAGAAGATGTCGTGCGGCGGGAACGGCACGTGGAGGAAGAAGCCGATCGGGACGTCGCCGAAGCCGCGCCGCCTGAGCTCCCCGCCGAGCGGGAAGAGATGGTAGTCGTGGACCCAGATGCGGTCGCCGGGGCGCAGCCGCCGCCCGATGACCTGAGCGAAGCGCGCGTTCACGCGCCGGTAGCTGGCGTGGTCGGCCGCCTCGGCGACCACGCGCCCGGGAAAGCAGTGGAGGAGCGGCCAGAGGGCGCCGTTGCAGAAGCCGTTGTAGTGGCCGGCGACGTCGGTCTCGGGGAGGTCGATCCCGACGAGCGACGCCGGCCGCCCGCGGTGCGTGCGGACGGCCGCGCGCTGGCCCGCCCCGACCGACCGCCCGCTCCACCCGAGCCAGAGGTTCTCGGGCGACGCCTCGAGCGCCGGCCGCAGCGCGCTCACGAGGCCGCCGACGGAGGCGGTCTGCTTCTCGGTCAGGTCGCGCGGGGAGACGACCTCGGGCAGGCGGTTGGAGACGACGACGAGACGTCCCATGTCCCCAGGATACCCGAGGGGACCCTCGACATCTCTCTCTCTCTCTCCTCCGTGTCTCTCCCTATCTCTCGATGAAGAGGCCGCTCCCCTCCTCGAACTCGAGCCGCCCCGTCTTCCCGTAACGCTCCCACCACTCCCGCAGGCGGCGCATCGCCGGCTCGTTCGAGGCGCGCGTCCCCGCGACGGCGTAGTAGAAGACGAGCGTCGTCCGTCGCCGGAGCGTCTCGAGCGCCCGCCGGCGCACGGGGCGCGTGGCGACGGCCTCGTCGTCGAGGAGCTTCACGATCTCGGGGAAGCCGGCCGGCTCGCCGAGGTCGGGGAGGGCGAGGGCGGCCTCGCGGCGGACGGCCGGGTCGGCGTCCTCGAGCCGGCCGCGGACGGCCGGGGCGGCGGCGAGGACCCGGAGGCGGCCGGCGACGAGGCAGGCGTTGGCGCGGACGCGCGCCGCGGCGTCGAAGAAGGCGCGCGCGAGGCCGGGCGCGAAGGCGTCGGCCGGGAAGCGCGACAGCGCCTCGACGAGCGCGTCGAGCGCCGGCGGCTCGCGCTCGTCGAGGAGGACGAGCAGCTCGAGCGCGCGCTCGCGCCGCTCGCCGGCCGGCGCCCTCTCCGCCAGCCGCGCGAGCCCGAGGGCGGCGGCGGCGCGGACGCGGAAGTAGGGGTCGCGGAGGCGGCCCTTGAGCGACTCGCGCGCCCCCTCGACCTCGAGGCGGGCGACGGCCGCGCAGGCGGCGGCGCGGGCCGGCCCGAACGGGTCGGCGAGCCCGCGCCCGAGGGCGGCCGCGACCTCGGGCGGGCCCGGATCGAAGGTCGCGAGCAGCTCGTAGAGGGTCGCGCGCGTCCACGGCCCGCCCGGGTCCTGCGGCCCGGACTCGAGGATCGGCCGGAAGACGGCGAACGGCGCGCCGCGGAGGCGCTCGACGACGCGCGCGCGCAGCTCGCCGCTCCGGGCCGAGGCGGCCTCGAGGAGGGCGCGGGCCGCGCGCGGCGTGGGGGAGGCGGCGAGCGCGTCGACCGCCGCCTCGCGGACGTCGCGCTCGGGGGCGTCGAGGCAGGCCATCGCCGGCTCCTCGAGCTCGGCCGAGAGCCGGGCCTCGGCGACGAGGGCGAGCGCCGCCACGCGCCGCCCCGGCTCGGCCGCGGCGCCGAGGTCGTCGGCCAGCACGCGCCGGCGCGCCGCCGCGCTGCCCCGCCCGCCGCGCCAGAGCTCGTAGAGGGCGCGCCGCGCCTCGGGCTTCAGGCCCTCGCGGTCGCCGTCGAGGAGGGCGAGGAGCGGCGCCTCCATGTCGACGTCCGGCAGCGCGCCGAGGACCTCGACGAGGACGCGCGCCGCCGCGTCCGACGCCCCCGCGATCCCGGCCGCGAGGGCCGCCCCGTCCTCCGGGCGGGCGAGCGACGAGATCGCGTAGCGGGCCTCCTTCGCGACCTCGGGGTCGGCGTCGTCGAGGACGCGGACGAGGGCGGGCAGGGCCTCGCGGCACTCGAGCCGCTCGACCGTCCGGACGAAGATGAGGCGGACCACGGCCTCGCCGTCGGCGAGGACGAACGGCGCGACCTCGGCGACCGTCGCCCGGGCCCCGAGGTCGCCGAGCGCGCGGACGGCCCCGAGACGGACGAAGTGGACGGGGTCCTTGAGCGCGGCGACGACCGCCTTCAGGCCCTCGGCGACCTGGCCGCGGCCGAGGAAGGCGACCGCGGCGTTCCGCGCCTCCCAATCGGGCGCCTCGCGCGCCAGCCGGATCGCCCGCTCCCGGAGCGCCGGCGGGGCGAAGAGGCCGAGCTCGGTCGCCGCGAGCACGGCCGTCAGCCGGCGCGCAGCCGCCTCCTCGCCGTCGCCGCGGGCGTCCATGGCGGCGGCGAGCGCCGGCGCGGCCGCCTCCCCCGCCGCCCCGAGGTCGAAGAGGGCGCGGTCGATCCCGGCCCCGTCCTGCGCGCGCACGGCGCGCAGGAGGTCGTCGAAGGCGACGGCGGGGTCGGCGGCGAGGGCCGGCCCGGGGGCGAGGAGCGCCAGGGCCGCGAGGAGGAGGAGGAGGAGGAGGAGGGGGGCGGGGGAGCGAGCCACGGTCAGAACCCTTCGAGCATCGGGTTCAGGAGGTCGGCGCGGATGCCCCAGTTGATCCCGCTCGCCGAGTAGAGGAACTCGTCGCCCTCCCGCCCGCCGACGACCGTCGCCCCGAGCACGAGCCGCACGCCCTCGGCGGCGTTGTTGACGCCGATCAGCCGCCCGCGGGCGTCGATCATGGGGCTCCCGGACGTGCCCTTCGTCGTGAGCGCGCTGTGCTGGATCAGGAACGCCCGGCTCGGGTCGCCCGACCGCTTCTCGAAGTCCGTGATGCGCCCGATGTACCCCTGCTTGAAGGTCGCGATCGGCGCCCGCGGGTCGGCCTCCTCGCCCGGGAAGCCGATCTGCACGACCGGCATGCCCTCGCCGAGCGCCCGCAGCTCGTCCGCCGGGGCGAGCGGGATCACGACGGGGAGCGGCTCGCCGTGCGTGTCGATCTTGAAGAGGGCGACGTCGGGCGAGAACGGCGTCGAGAACTCGGGGTGGATCTCGTAGCGCACGACCTCGTAGCGCCGCTCGGGGTGCTTGTTCATGACGCAGTGGAACGGCACCGGCGCGCCGACGCGCTCCTCGAGCTCGTCGATCGCCGCCGCCACGTGCCCGTTCGTCGCCAGGACGCCGTCCGCGCGGACCGCGAACGCGGTCGCGACCGCGATCGTCGGCCCGCCCGGCGGGTCGGCGGTGACGAGGTAGATCGCCTGCTCGTAGCGGCGCGCGAGGTCGGCCAGGTCGGCGAACGTCCCGGCGGCCTCGGCGCGGGCGAGCTTCTGCTCGAGGGCGCGGACCTCCTCGATGAGCGCGGCGCGGCGCCGCTCGCTCTCCTCGCGCTCGGCCGTGAGCGCGCGCCGCTGCTCGTCCGTGCCGGCGGCGAGCGCACGCTTGGTGTCCGAGAGACGCCGGCTCTCCAGGTCGAGCTTCTCGTACGCCTCGCGCAGCCTTTGCTCGCCCGCCTCGGCCGCCGCCTCCCGCTCCGCGACCCTCGCCTCGACCGCGACCCGGCGCGCGCGCTCGGCGTCGAGCTCCGCCCGCCAGCGCCCGAGCTCGACCAGGAGGAAGGCCGCCCCGCCCGCGAACGCGAGCGCGAGCGCCCCGAGCCCGATCTTGAGGCCGCGCGACGAGGACTGGGTGACCTCCTCGAGGACGTCGCGGAGGAAGAGGGGCGCGCGCAGGCGCTGGCTCGTCGCCGCCTCCTCCCTCGAGCGCAGGGCGGCGTCGTGCAGGATGAGGCGCAGGCTCTTCGTGCGCCGCGTGCACTCGCCGCCGCCCGGTCCGGACGGCTCGCGGAGCCCGATGTTGAAGCGCAGCTTCGGCCCGCACGGCCCGAGCTCGATCAGGTCGCCGTCGCGCAGCTCCGCCTCGCCGCGGACGGGCGCGCCGTTCAGGTCGACCTCGGCCGCCTCCCCGCACGCGACCCGGACCCGCTCGCCGGCGACGTAGATCCGCGCGTGCTCGGGCGCGACCGCCGGATCGGCGAGGATCACGTCGTTGGCCGCGCTCGACCCGACGGTCACGACCCGGTCGGAGAACTCGTCGACGCGTCCCTTCCCCGGCCCGTAGACGTGCGTGAGGACGAGCTTCATGCGCCTGTTGGATAGCGCCGCGGGGAGGGGGTGTCAAGCGAGGCGGCCGGCCACACGCGGCGAGCGCCTGGCGCGCCCCCCCACGCCCTTGCCCCTCCCCCGTTTCACCGCTACCATCCGGGGCGCCCCCATGAGCGAGCGGACGAAGCCGACAAAGACCCCGGGCCCCGCGGCCGCAACCGGCGCGGCCGACGACGAGGAGGTCGCCCAGGGCGAGCCGATCGCCGTGAAGACGGGGCGGGTGTATCACCTGCTCGTCTACCCCTGCGCCCACTGGTCGAAGACGAAGGCGCTCTGCGGCCAGGAGGTCGAGCTCGTCGTCAAGGTCGGGCGCGGGAAGGCGGCGGAGGGACCGTTCGAGCTCGAGGTCTACGAGCGCGACGAGATCGGCGCCGACGACTTCGTCGACAAGGTGACGCCCGAGGCGCGCGAGGACGAGGTCGTCGGCAAGTGGAAGGTGAAGTACGTCGACGACGCCGACGACATCGAGAGCGCCCTTGAGCTCGAGACCAAGGGCTACAACCTGCCCGAGTACTACTTCGTCGTCAAGCAGGCCGGGAAGGTGCTCTGCGACTCGGGGACGGACGAGGAGTCGCTCCTGCGCGTCCTCGACGTGATCGACTGCCCGATCCACGACGGCGTCGCCGGCACGCCCGTGCCGGGCGCGCGGTACGAGGTGACGCTCGCCGACGGGCAGAAGCGCGAGGGGACGCTCGACGACGAGAGCCGGCTGTTCGAGGAGAACGTGCCGCCCGGCCAGTTCTGGGTGAAGCTCGAGACGGGGACGGTCGAGAGGTTCGACCCCGGGCCGTCCGCGGTCGAGCTCGACGGCGCGTCGCCGCTCGGCGAGCCGTCGTCGGTCGACCCCCTCCCGCCCCACCCCGGGCTCGCGATCGTCGCCGTCACCGCCCACCCGCGCCAGGTCGAGGAGGGCCGCCCGGTCGAGCTGCGCGCCCGCCTCGTCCACGCGCGCGACGGCGACGAGGTCCGGTTCAAGATCTACAAGCTCGCGGCGGGCAGCGGCGGCGGCGGGGAGTCGCCCGTCGCCGAGGCGACCGGCCGCGTGGCCGGCGGCGTGGCCCGGGCGACGTGGACCGTCGCCGGCGCGCGCGGCGGCGGCCGGATCGGCCGGTTCGCGTTCGCGGACTTCGACGTCGAGGCCGAGTGCGGCCCCGCGGTCGGCCGCACGCTCGGGATCCCCGAGCTCCGGGGCTTCGCTCGGGAGGGATAGCCCGTGGGCGCCACGACGGCCGGCACGCAGGCTCAGGCGAAGGCGGGCGACGACGGCACCGCCGCCCGGACCGGCCGCAGCGACCAGCCGAAGGGCGTCGCCTGGTTCACGCTCGAGAAGGCGCGCGGGATCGCCAACGGCTACGGCGATCCGCTCGCGAAGGTCCTCGTCGACGACGCCGCCGACGAGCTCGAGCAGCTGAAGGAGCGCCCGAAGACCCAGGCGCAGAAGGACCGCCTGGCGCGGACGGACCCGGACTACTTCGAGTTCAAGCCGCTCGTGCTCTTCATCGGCGACGCCGCGAAGAAGATCTTCGAGGGCCTGGGCTACGTCGAGGCCGACGAGGCGGCCCGGAAGCTCGGCAAGACGCGGACCCTCGACCTGACGAAGATGGACGGGTCGAAGGTCCTGGACGGCTTCGCCGACCTCGTCGAGTGCGTCTACAAGAAGGAGAAGGTGAGGGCCCGCTTCTTCGACGCCCTCTCCGACTGGACGAAGAAGAAGCTCGCGGGCGGCGGCCTCGTCGCCTCCGACCGGACGACCGGCAAGCAGAAGGCCACGATCGACGCCCGCGCCGGCGCCGTCTGCGACCTCCTCGTCGGCGTCTTCCGCCTATGGGCCGAGATCCGCGCCCTCAACGAGCCGAAGAAGGACGACGGCCAGGCGAAGACGACCGGCGACAAGGCCAAGGACTGGAAGGCGCTCCTCGACAACGTGGCCACGATCGTCGGCGCCGTCGTGACCCTCTGCGGGAGCCGCGTCGGCGTCAAGTTCATCCGCCGCCTCGCCGGCGACCTGAAGACCAACACCCACCTCCACAAGGAGCGCTCGCAGCGGCTCGAGAAGCGGCTCGACGAGATCCGGGGCCTGACCCCCGAGGAGAAGCGGGCGAAGGCGGCGGAGCGGCGCGACGCCGACCGGAAGGACTTCGAGAAGCGGCGCGAGACGCCGGAGTCGAAGCTGGTGGGCGACGAGATCGCCCGGTGCCTGAAGGGGATCGCCCACATCATCGAGCAGGCGGGCGCCTTCTGGGACGCGTTCGTCGAGGTCTTCCCGGAGGACCTGGCCGGCGAGTGGGCCATCGAGGGGCTGCCCGACCCCGACCGCGTCTGGACGATGAAGCTCGAGAGGGAGGGGGACGCCGACGCCTACAAGGGCACGATCTCGGCCGTCGGCTACCCCGCCGGCAAGAACTCGCTCGGCACCGACCCGCCCGTGCGGGAGGAGAAGGCCGACGTCGTCCTCAAGCGCGTCGCCGGGGCCGACGCGTACGAGCTCTGCTGGACGCCGAAGGTCACCGGCGCGCCGAAGCTCCCGGTCCTCGGCGACAAGGCCTTCGCCGCCGGGGCCTGCGTCGTCGAGCGCCTGACCCTCGTCTCGACGCGCTCCCTCGAGTCCGCCGCCCCCACGCCCTTCGGCCAGCAGCCGACCGTGACCGCCCCGATCCGCTTCGGCCGCGTCCAGGCGGTGACGAAGTGGTTCAACCTCGTCATGGCCGGGTTCAAGGTCGTCGCCGCGGTCCCCGACGCCCTGCCCGCGAAGTGGCGGAACGAGCTCGACGCCTGGATCCGCGGCCGGTTCGGGCCGACGCTGACCGCCTGGCAGACGCGCTTCCTCCCGAAGGCGGTCCAGAAGTACGGGCGGATCGCCTGCGCCGACGGCCGGCTGACGCTCGGCTTCTCGTTCAAGAGCACGTTCGCCCTCTCGGCGACCTGGGACCTCGCGAAGATCCTCGAGTGGGCCTTCGCCGAGCCGGCCGCCCGCTCCGCGACCGCCACGCCGTGGGTGCCGGTCGCCTGCGAGGGCACGATCAAGGTCCCGAAGCTCCCGGTCGACGTGACGATCAAGCTCGAGCCCCACGACCCCGCCTCGAAGGCCGGGGCAGAGGCCGGCAAGCAGGGGATGGAGGAGAAGCTCGACGCCTTCCCCTGGAAGCACGACCTCGACGCCTACCTCGCCAGCCTCGGGGCGAAGGTCGACCTCCTCGAGCCCATCCTGCGCGGGGGCGACGTGTCGCGCGGCGACCTCTTGCCCGCGCTCGTGATCCCGATCGTCCTCTACCTCGAGGAGTACCAGTCGAAGGTCGGCGACAAGGTCGAGAAGTGGCGCTGGTTCGTGAAGATCACCTGCGGCCTCGGCATCAGCGCCGAGGTCTTCGCCAGCTACTTCCCCCACGTGCGCGCCGCGCTCTTCGCCTGGCAGGCGGGCTGGGCGGTCGGGACGTTCCTCCGCGAGGAGGTGCTGCTCCGCTTCGACTGGTACCGGGCCGGCGAGGCCGGCTTCCAGGACCTCGTGCTCAAGTGGTTCTACGGGATCGACACCGAGTTCGAGAAGCAGGTCGAGGTCCTCGAGCGGGCGATCCAGGACCGCTTCCGGCGCGGCTTCATCACCGGCTACGAGCAGCAGATCGCGCTCCTCAAGGCGCCCCTCTACCTCTGGCGGAGGGACGGGCGCGACGGCTTCCCGGCGTCCCTCGACCAGGCGATCGCCGCGAAGTTCCGCGAGGGCATCGAGCGCCGCATCCACCTCGCGAAGGGCCTGCCGGCGCCGGCCGACTGGGCGCGCGGCTACGGCGACCCGCGGAACCCGTTCTACGTCAACACGGAGGCCCAGGGGCTCCTCTACCTCCACCTCTTCGGCCAGGGGACGGCCCCGCCGCGCGACCGGATCCAGGCCGCGATCGAGAAGGCGGTGAAGCGGAAGGACCTCCTCCAGGCGACGGCCTGGCTCTACCTCACCTACCTCTTCCCCGAGCAGTACCCGGACCACCACGCGCGGATCACGGGGATGGCCATCTCGCGGCGCGGCAACTACGGCGCCGTCGAGGAGAAGCGCGTCTTCGAGACGACGCGCTACGGCGTGCCGGTCCTCACGTTCAAGGAGTTCGTGGACCTCATCGCCACCCCCTGGCCCGACATCGCGTACCGGGACGACTTCAAGATCTACAAGCTCCCGCAGTCGGGCTACCGCTGGCGCGTCGAGCGCAAGGCCGCGAACGAGCCCGTGTCGCTCCGCTTCCTCGAGACGGCCTACGTGAACGACGTCCTCGTCACGGACGCGGGCCAGGAAGCCCTGCCCGGTTACGCCTACCGTCACTACATCGAGGGCTCGTTCGAGGGGATGCGGGCGAGCCTCAACCGGTTCAAGGACCGGGACGGCCGCATCGAGGTCTACGTCGAGGTCCGCGACCCCGCGGGCACGCGCGTCCTCTGGAAGTCGCCGGCCTGGAAGCTCGCCGTCGCCCCGAGCGGCGACGTGCTCGACGCCGTGCCGTCCTGATCCCTCGAACCCCCTGAATAGTGTGGGCTTGTAGGGGGCCATCCCCGGCGCTACGATTCCGAACATGGCCCCGAAGCCGCCCCCCGTCCCGAGCTTCGCCCACTCCATCGCCAAGGGCGAGAGCCTGGCCGACGTCGCCAGGGCGTACAACTGCACGATCGCGCGGCTGCGCCAGGCGAACCAGGCCCTCCTCGCCGGGGTGAAGGACGACGCGCCGATCGACCGCGTCAAGGTGCGCGCCCTGGCCGTCCCGCGGGTCGACCGCGGGACGAAGGTGCTGCCCGGACTGCAGACGGAGCAGACGCACGAGCTCGAGGTCCCGCACCGCCTGGCCGTGCTCTACGCGGCGGACCGGTCGGACCTGACCGGGCTCTTCGACGTCGTCCGCCCGGACGGCGAGGTCGTGCGCGACGTCCTCTACGCGCGCTTCGACATCCGCTACGTCGTCCCGGGCGGCGTCGAGAAGGTCGCCTGGGCGGCGGGCATCGTCGCCTCGAGCGAGAATCCGCTCGAGAACTTCAAGAAGCGCGCCGGCTACTGCGCGGCGAAGGACTTCGACGTCCACGAGCTGAAGAAGTTCGCCGGCGGCGGCGGCGGCGGCGGCGGCGGCGGGTCGGGGGCCGCGAAGGGCGACCTCGAGGGCGAGTTCAAGCGGACGGGCGCGATCTTCCTCGGGTCGGGCGAGCTCGCCGTCGAGCCGGGGCGCCTCGCCCACCGGGCGGTGCGGATCGCGATCGCCGAGGAGGACGCGCGCGCCGACGAGGACGCGTCCGGCGCGACCATCGTCGTCCCCTGGAAGACGGTCGACCTGAAGGACCTCGACCCGAAGAAGCGCTACCGGATCTACGTCCTCGCCTCGAACGGGAAGACGGCGGTCGACGGCGCCGGGAGCGGCGACATCCACCTCCTGCGCGTGACGCTCGACGTCGAGATCCCCGAGGTCCTGCCCGGCATCCCGAAGGAGGCGGACGCGCGCTTCGAGGTGCGCATCGCCCCGTTCGAGCTGTCGGCGCCCGAGGAGGTGCGGCGCCTCGAGGACCCCGCGATCCACTACTGCACGGACTCCGTCCCGCTTCGCCGCCCGGGCAACTACAAGGAGAAGCTCGAGCCCTTCCTCGACAAGGCGTTCGTGAAGCAGGAGGAGTACAGGCACGAGGCGCGCAAGGTCCTGAACGACGCGGCCGACCACCGCGCGTTCCAGGTGACGAAGGAGGCGCGCCGCATCGACGTGCCGGCGAACGAGCTGCTGCTCCTCGCCCCGCTCGCGAAGGGCCTCCTCGACCAGGTCGTCAAGGACGACAAGCCGCAGGAGGCCTACGACCTGAAGCTCATCGCCGGGCTCGCCCCGCTCGCCGCCGACCTCGCCCGCGTGCGCATCTTCACGCGGACGATGGACCCGATGGCGAACGTCGAGCGCGCCGAGGTCGACGGCGCGGCCAGGGACCTCGAGGCGAAGGAGAAGGCGCTCGAGGCGGCCGAGAAGGAGGCGCGCGCGGCCCGGGCCGAGAAGCTCGCGGGCGACGCGGCCGAGCGGGCGCGCCTCTTCCCGCTCCACGCCCGGCGCGCGGCGCTCGAGAAGAAGCTGCGCGCGGCCGGCGAGCGCGCGAGCCGGCCCGATCCGGCTCCGCCGGTCGGGCCGCAGGGGGTGAACGAGGGAGGGCGGCGAAGCGGAGGCCCCTCCTCGACGACCGGGGACGATCCGCAGGTCGAGGGCGCCGACCACGAGCGGGCGCGCTTCGAGCGCGACCGGCTCCGCGAGGAGCTGCGCGCGCTCTTCGCCGACCACCGGGCCGACCTGGCCGAGGCCGAGAAGCTCGCCGCCGGCGGGGGCCCGGGGCCGGCGGCGGCGACGCCGGGGCCGGCGGCGGCGCCGGCCGCGAAGAAGGACCCGTCCGCCGACCGGCCGGCGCGGGCCGCCGAGGCCCTCGCCCGGGCGCGCGAGGACCGGACCGCGGCCGAGAAGCGCCTCCTCGACCTGGCGAAGGTCCAGGTCCGCGAGCTCGTCCCGTTCGGGGCCGCCGGCGACCGCTTCGAGGCCGTCGCCCACCGGGTCGAGGCCGGCGCGACGAGCGTCGTCGTCCTCTTCGCCGACGGCCACGAGAGGATCGCCTCGGCGCGCGTGGACACCGAGGAGGTGATCCACCGCGGCGAGAAGGAGGTGCGCGGCGCGACGGGCCCGAGCGGCAAGCCGCCGCGGCTGCGCCGGATCGCCGAGACGTCGGACGCGACCTTCGTCCCGCCCCCGCCGCCGCCCGGGAGCGAGGCCCGGTTCGAGCGGATCGAGAAGCGCGTCGTCCGCCCGCGCTGGACGGGTCACGACGGCGACGCCCGGCGGCACGCGCGCCCGGACGAGGTCGTGTGCATGACCGCCGACCTCGAGGGCTTCGCGCCCGGGCTCGAGGCCCGCTTCCGCGTCTACGAGAAGGACGAGAGCTCGCCCGACGACTTCATCGAGGAGGTGAAGGCGAAGACGGGCGCCGGCGAGGTCACGGCCGAGTGGAAGGTCCGCTTCGTCGACGACCAGGACGACGCGAAGGCCGGAAAGGACGGGCCGAGGGAGTTCGAGGAGCCCGAGTTCTACTTCGTCGTCAAGGTCGAGGATCAGGACGAGAAGGAGGCGGCGAAGAAGGAAGCTCGCTCGGGGCTGCTCCGCTACCAGGACTGGATCGAGGTCGAGGCCCACGACGACGACGGGCGCCCGCACGCGGGCTGGGTGCTCGTCGTCAAGGTGAAGGAGCGGGAGCTGCGCGCCGTCCTGGACGCCTACGGGCGGGCGCGGCTCGAGCACCTGCCGCCGGGGCCGTGCGAGATGCGACTGCTGCCGCCGGAACGCCCGGCGCGGCCGGCGCCATAGGAGGCTTCCGCCTTGCCGTTCTCCCTCGCCACGCGTCGCATCGCCGGCGGCAACTCGCTCCCGGTCGCCGGCAAGCGCCTCTGGCTCGGGCTCGACGCCGAGCGGGACGGCGACGCGAGGTCGAGCTACCAGCTCTTCCGCACGGACGCGGACGGGCGCGTGCTCTCGGCCGCGGGGGCCGAGGGCGGCGGCGACGTCGTCCTCCCGCCCGGCAAGCACCGCCTGTTCGTGCGCGGGGGCGACAACGACTCGCTCGCCGAGCGCGCCTGCCGCGACCTGGCGGCGGCCCAGGGCACGGCCCCGAAGGCGTACCTCATCCTCGACGGCACCGAGGAGAAGGGGCGGATCGCCTTCCAGGTGAAGAAGGGGCTGGCCCTCGTCGCGGACCTGGAGGCGGCGGGCCTGGCGAAGGACCTGCTGAAGGCGGCGGACGAGGCGAAGGCGAAGACGTGAACCTGCTGAAGACGCGCGCCTACGCGGCCTGGCGGTTCCTGCGCGAGTACCGGAACGCGCTCTACGACGAGCTCGGGGAGCTGGCCTTCCTGGACGAGTTCCGCGACGCCTTCTACATCGGCGCGTTCTTCCCCGACCTCGCCGCCTTCGCGCCGTTCGCGCGCTCCGTCTCGCACGACGACCCGTGGCTCCTCGCCTGCGCGACGTGCGGCAGCGCGGCCCCGATCGAGGCGGCGAGGTGCGAGCGCTGCGCCTCGCTCGGCTGGGCGGGCGACGGCGCCTTCCACGCGGCCTTCGCCGGCGACCGGAAGGACGCGAAGGCCGTCGAGGACCTCATCGCCGCCGCGCGCCGCTCCGAGGCGCGGCTCCTCGCCGAGTGGCGCCGCGTCGGGACGGCGCGCGGACGCGGGCACGGCTACGGCCACGGCCACGGCGAGCACCGGGGCGTCGCCCTGAACCTCTTCCAGGGCGAGAAGCGTCACCTCCCCGACCGCCTCCGCCTCGACAAGGCGTTCTTCGAGGACGTCGCCGGGCTCCCGGCCAGCCGCTTCGCGGCGGCCGGCGTCGAGCCGCTCAAGAACGCGACCGGCGAGCAGGTGGGCTTCTTCGCCGGCGTGACGCTCCACCTCGTCTTCGACTGGCTCCTCGAGTCGGAGCTCGCCGCCGCCGGCCCGTCCGAGCGCGAGGCCCTGTCCGAGCAGCTCCTCGGCGACCGGCTGCGGAAGATCGGCAAGCGCCTGCTGCGCTTCGCCGGGTCGGAGGACGCCCAGAAGGGCCTGAAGCAGGCGGCCTTCGCGATCGTCGGGCGCTGGCCCGAGTCGACGCGCCCGATCGTGCGCGACGGCAAGGTCCAGGCCGGGCAGGCGCCCTTCCTCTCGCAGGACGTCGGGCACCTGATCCAGAAGCGCTTCCCCGAGTACGTGCGCCGGCTGGGGCAGGCGTTCGCCTCGGGCGGGGCCGCGGGCGGCGACCTCCAGCAGCCCGGGCTCGATGCGGCCGGGCTCGGGGCGGGCGAGCACGACCGGTTCCTCGCCCTCCTCCGCGGGCACCTGGCGGCGGCCGGGATCGGCCCGGGGCCCGCGGGCGGCGCGCCGGGTGCGCCGGGTGCGCCGCTCGACCGGGACCGCCTCGAGCACGAGGTGAAGCCCGTCCTGCGCGAGGCCTTCTCGCTCTTGAAGGACGGCTATCCCGAGCCGCCGGCCGCGAAGCCGTCGAAGAGCGGGGCCCCGGCGGCGGCCGCGCCGGGCGGCACGGGCGGCGGGGGCGGGGGCGCGGGCGCGGGCGCGGGCGCCTCGAAGCCGCCGCCGGCGACGCTCGCCGAGAGCCTCTTCTACCCGCGGCGCTGGCCGAAGCGCGGCGTCGGCGGCCTCCACTGCCGGCTCGACCGGCCCGCGGACCTCGCCGCCTACCTGCTCGAGCCGCCGGCGCCGATCGCGCGCGCCGAGGCCGGGAGCTCGGACTGGGGGCGCGCCTACGAGTCGTCGGGCGAGCCGAAGACGGCGAAGGAGGCCGACCGGCACGCCCTCGGGTCCATGACGGACGCCGAGCTCGTCCACTTCTGCGTCGTGCACGCGGTGGGGCCGGCGAAGGAGACGGGGGCGGGGGGAGGGGCAGGGGCGAGGGCGCGTGCGGGGTCGGGGGCGGAGTCGGGGTCGGGCGAGCCGGCGGAGCCCGAGCTGCCGCCCCCGTCGAGCCTCGACCTCCTCGGCTCGCGCCGCGGCCACTTCGAGATCCTCACGCGCGCCGCCTCGAAGAGGCATCACCCGCACGCGAACGACCTCGCGTTCTTCTACGAGGGGACCGCCCTCGCCCTGACCGGGATCGTCCTCGGCGACGGGACGGTGTTCCACCTCGGCAAGACCGGCCTTCGCGCCTGCGCGCCGAAGGAGCTCCTGAAGCCGTCCGGTCGCTTCGACGCCCTGCTCTACGCTCGGTCGAGGATCGACGCGCCCGCGCCCGTCGCCGCGACCGGCGCGCCACGGGCCGAGCCGGCGGCGGCCGCGGCGTCGCCGGCGGCCGGCGCCTAGGTCGAGGAGAGAGAGGCCATGGGCGAGACTTCCACGGCTGAGGTCGGGTCCTTCACGGTCAAGCTCGGCGGCGCGCCTCTCGCGCCGGACCTCTCCGGGAACCTGACGGAGGCTCGCGTCGAGACGGCGATCGGCCGCCCGGCGAGCTGCACGCTCCGGTTCGCCGACCCGAAGTACGAGACGTTCGGCTCCTTCGCGATCGGGGCGGAGATCGAGGTCGCGGCGGGCCCGCAAGGAAGGACGCGGACGATCTTCAAGGGCGAGGTGACGGCGGTCGAGGCGGACTACGATGCCGCGCCCGCCGAGTCGTCGCTGGTCGTGCGCGCCCACGACAAGCTTCATCGCCTCCACCTCGGGCGGAAGACGCGCTCGTTTCTCAACATGAAGGACAGCGACCTGGTCGCCGTGCTCGCAGCGGAGCTCTCGCTCTCGGCCAGCGCCGAGTCGACCGCGACGGTTCACCCGTACCTGCTCCAGAACAACGAGACGGGCTTCGAGTTCCTCACGCGTCGCGCCCGCCGCCTCGGCATGGAGATCCTCGCCGATGGAGGGGCGCTCAAGCTGCGGAAGCGGCCGCAGGGCTCGGCCGGCGTGGAGCTCACGCTGGGCACGAACCTCGTCCGCTTCCGCGCGCGGATGGACATCCGCCACGGCCCCTCCGCGACCGTGACCGAGGTCGCCGCGCGCGGGTGGGACCGGCTGAGGAAGAGCGCGATCGTGGGGGTGGCCACCACCTCGGCCCATGCGCCCGCGATCGCCGCGGCGAAGGGCGCGACGGCGGGGGCCGCGTTCGGGCGGTCCAAGGTCGCGCTCCTGACCGACGCCTCGTCCCAGGCCGAGGCCTCGGCCCTCGCGACGGCGGAGATGGACCGCCTCGCCGCCTCGTTCGTGACGGCCGACGCCGTCGCCTTCGGCGACCCGGCGATCTCCGCCGGGGTGACCGCGAGCATAGGCGGCGTCGGGACGAAGCTGTCCGGCACGTACTACGTCGCGGCCGCGACGCACGTGTGGAAGGAAGGCGGGTACACGACCGAGCTCGGGCTCTCGACCCGGCCGCCCGGCGACGCCTCGGATCCGTTCGCCGACGGCGAGGCGAGGCCGGCCTCCGGCCACGGGGTCTCGGGCCTGACGATCGGCATCGTCACGAACAACAAGCCCGGAGACGGCGACCCGGCCGGCCAGGAGGGCCGGGTGAAGGTGAAGTTCCCCGTGCTGCCGGCCGACCCCGACGGCACCGCGATCGAGTCCACCTGGGCGCGGATCGCGACGCCGATGGCGGGCGCGCAGCGGGGCTTCCTCTTCCTCCCCGAGCTGGACGACGAGGTCCTCGTCGGCTTCGAGGGCGGGGACGTGCACCGGCCCGTCGTGCTCGGCGCCCTCTGGAACGGAAAGGACCCCGCGCCGGAGCCGGCCGCCCAGCTCGTGACGTCGGACGGCAAGGTCACGCGCCGCCTCCTCAGGACGCGGAGCGGGCACACGGTCTCGTTCGACGATGGCGAGGACACGCCCGGCATCACGATCGTCGACAAGACGCAGAAGAACAGGATCGCGTTCGACTCCAGGGCCGGCACGATCACGATCGAGTCGGAAGGCGACCTGGTCCTCAAGGCCAAGGGGAGGTTGACGCTCGACGCCCAGGACATCCAGGCGAAGGCCCGGAACGCCCTGACCCTCAAGTCCGTCGGCACCGCCACGATCGACGCCGCCACGATCAAGATGAACGACGACGCGCTCGTCGTCCTCAGGTGACCGGCGCGGGGGCCCGGTCCGGCTAGACTAGTCGGCGAGCACGCGCAGCTGACCGGGGACCGCGGCCACGACGGGCGTGCTCGACGGGACCGCGATGCCGGTCGCGCCGAGGACCAGGAGCGGCACGCCGCCCGAGAGGACGCGCCGCGTCCCGGCGGGAAACACGAGCCGCTGGCAGGGCACGGCGACCTTGAAGACGTAGCGCTTTCCGGTCTCGCCCCCACCCGCGGTCTGTCCGCCGAGCGGGCAGCCGCCGACGGGGAGCGGCGGCACGATCGTCAGCACGGGCGACCCGCCGGCGAGCACGCGGGGCGGGGATGCCAAGATCGCCGGGCCCCCGTGGGGGCACCTTAGGTTTGCGGCGACCGTGACGACCGGCTGTCCCATGGGCGAACGCGTCCATCTTAGCACCCGCATCCCTCGAGACAACGGGGCAGGCGGAACCGCGCCCCCCCTCATCTCTAAGGGGTTGTACGGGGTCATCCCCGGCGCTACCATCTCGCTGCGCATGAGCGAGAAGAAGGGACCGCCGACCTACGACGTCCGCGTGGATGGCCAGGACATCCCGGAGGATGCGCGGGCGTCGGTGATCGCCGTAGCCGCCGACCTCTGGCTCGAGGCGGCGGACTACGTCGCGGTCACGCTCGAGAACGACCGCTCGAGGTGGTCCGACAGCCCCCTCTTCAAGCCGGGGAAGAAGCTCGCGGTCTCGCTCGGGTACGGCGAACGCCGCTCGAAGGTCTTCGACGGCGAGATCACCGCCCTCCGCGCCCGCTACCCGCGCCGCGGGCCGAGCCAGCTCGTGGTCGAGGCGACGGCCCGGTACCACCGCCTGAAGCGCGGCCGGCTGACGCGCGCCTTCACCGACGTCTCGGACTCGGACGTCGTCTCGCAGGTCGCGCAGGGGTGCGGGCTCAAGGCGGACGTGGACGCGACCGACACGCGCCACGAGCACGTCTTCCAGCACAACGAGACGAACCTCGAGTTCCTCGTCCGCCTCTCGGAGCGGAGCGGGTTCGAGCTCGACTGCAACGACGGCACGATCTCGTTCAAGAAGGCGAAGCTCGAGGCGGCGAAGACGCTCGCCCTCACCTGGGGCCAGGACCTGATCTCGTTCCGCCCGCGCATCGTCGCAGAGCTGCAGTTCGACCAGGTCGAGGTCCGCGGCTGGTCGATCCTGAAGGAGACGGTCCTCGGAAAGGCGGGGATCGACGACGCCGGGCCGGACATGGGCGGGAAGGTGAGAGGCCCGCAGCTCGCGAGCCGGGCGTTCGGCAGCGCGACGACGCGCGGGACGCGCGAGGTCCAGCGCAGCGTGCCGACCGCGGCGGCCCTCGCCAAGGCCCAGATCCAGCGGCGCACGCTCCGGACGGTCAAGGCCGAGGGGACGTGCGAGGGCGAGCCGCGCATCGCCCCCGGCAAGGTCGTCGAGATCGCGGGCGTCGGCGAGATCGTCTCCGGGAGCTACTACGTCTGCCGCGTCGTCCACGACCTCCTGCCGCACGGGTTCTCGACCACGTTCCAGGCGCGGCGGACGGCGATCGAGCAGCCGGCGAAGAAGGACAAGATCGCCCTCCGGATCGACAAGGCCGTGCCCCCGCGGCCGCCGCGCGAGGTCCCGCAGCCGAAGGACGACGAGCCCTCGACCTTCCTCGAGGTCCTGGTCAAGGACCCGGACGGCAACCCGATCCCGGGCGAGCTCGTCCGCCTCCTCGCCGACGGGAAGGCCCCGGCCGACGGGCGGCTCACGGGCGAGGGGCACGTCCGGTTCAACGACCTCAAGCCCGGGGCGTACAAGGTCCAGCTCCCCGAGCTGAAGCTCGACATCCACCCGGCCGCCGCCGACGCGCCGCCCGTCCAGCCGCCGCGCGAGCCGCGCCTGATCCGGGCGCGGTGGGCGAAGCCCGTCGCCCTCTGCGGCGAGACCGTCGCCATGTCGGCCCACGCCGTCGAGATCCCGCCCGGGACCGAGGCCTCGTTCAAGGTCTACCGGCGCTACGCCAGGGGGCCGGGAGACACGACGGCCGTCGTTCCCGCGAAGGTCGCGCCGGGCGGCGGCGTCGAGGCCGTCTGGAACTCGCTCGTGATCGACGACGCCGAGATCGAGCGCATCCAGAAGGAGGGCTTCAAGGCGTACGAGTTCTACTTCGTCGTCGAGGCGGGCGACGCGAGGGCGCGCTCGGGGCTCCTCGACCTGCGCGACTTCATCGCCGTCGAGGTCCTCGACACGCGCGACCGCCCGCTCGCGAACAAGCGCTACCGGCTGACGTTCCCGACGGGCGAGGAGACGCGCGGCCGGCTCGGGCCGAAGGGCGAGCTGCGCCACGACGCGGTCCCGCCGGGGCCCTACGACCTCCGCGTCTTCCCGGACGACGCCCCGGACGAGGAGCTGGACGCGCCGCCGCCGCCGCCGCCGCCCGCGCCGCCCCCGGGGAAGGGATAGCCCGTGCCCGGGTACCTCGCCCACTGGCGCGTGCTGCGGGACGCCGCCATGATCGCGGCCGGGACGCCCGAGAAGCCGCGCGACCCGGACGTCGCCGCCGTGGTCCGGCGCGCGCCGCTCGTCTCGTTCCCGAACGGCCCGGCGCCGGCGAAGGACAAGGACCGCAAGACCGCGTACTACGGCGGGGTCGACGCCCTCAGCGCGTACGCGTACATCGGCGCGTGCGCGCCGAGCTTCCTCTTCTTCGGCGCGATCGCGGGCAAGGGCGCGCGGGTGACGCGCGAGGCGATCTGCGCGGCCCTCGACGCCGCCGCCGATCCCGACCGCGACGCGGCCCGCGACCGGCTCTCGGGCGACGGCCTGCGCCTCGCGCCGGGCCTCCTGAACGACGGGACGACGCGCACCTGGCTCGGCGGCGTGCGCCCGCACGACCTCGTGCGCGACCGGGCCTCCGACCTCCTCCACGCCAACCGCTCGGGGACGGCGATCCTGAACCTCCTCGCCCTCGCCCGCGCCTACCTCTCGGGCGGCGAGGACGCCGAGGGCCTGAAGGTGCTGGCCTTCGCGCTCGGGCACATCGCCCACTACGCCTGCGACCTCGTCTGGCACCCGGCCCAGGCGACGCTCGCCGGCCCGCTCCGCGACCCGTCGTTCGAGCACGTCCGGGCCGACGGCCGGCTCACCTCGGCGCTCGCGACCGGGCGCCGCTACCTCGACCTGCACCTCGACGCCTGGACCGCCGTCGCCTACTTCGGCCGCGCGCCCGCGTGCCGCCGCTGGTCGCTGCCCCTCGTCGAGGCCCGGCGCCACGAGGCCGCCGCGCCCGCGGGCCGCGGGATCGAGGCCCTCTTCGGCGAGGTCGCGTGCGAGGCCTGGGCCCTCGCCTACCCCGGGGAGGAGCGGGCGTTCTCGACGGAGGAGACGGCCGAGTCGTTCCGCTTCTTCCGCGAGGTCATGCTCGAGCGCGTCTACCGGCGCGCCGAGGCCGTCCTCCCGCCCGTCCCGCTCCTGCCGCTCGTCGCGCCCGGCTTCAAGAAGCGCGAGGGCGGCGCCATCGCGTCGGCCGTCTCGACCCACGCGACGCGGGTGAAGGAGCTCGCGGACGGGGCGCGCGAGCTCGTCGCGGCGCGGGCCGAGCCGCGCGCCCACGACGAGGCTTCCCGGAAGAAGCAGGCGGAGGACGAGAAGACGATCCTGAAGGAGGTCGTCTCGAAGGAGAAGGAGCTCGAGGACGACCTCGTCGGCGAGGGCGCGGACTCGGCGTACGAGCTCTTCTCGCTCGCGGCCAGGCTGGCGGCGAGGCTCATGACGGCGGCCGTGCGCTTCGTGCGCCACGGCGACGGCCTCGCCTACGAGGCGCTCCAGAACTGGAGCCTCGACTCGGGCTACCGGGTCGAGCCCGACTACGACGAGGAGGCGGCGAAGGGGAGCTTCCCGCGGCTGCACCTCCGCTACCGCCACGTGAAGAAGGACCTGGACGAGCGCCGGCTCTTCGACCTCGAGGGGCTCGGCGACGCGCCGCCGGCCGAGGGCCGGTCGCTGCGCGTCGACGTGCGTTACCACGCCGACCGCGCGGCGGCCGGGGACGACCGCTTCATCCTCCGCGAGGGCGACGGCGCGCGCTTCTACCAGGTGCTGGACCTGGCGGGCGACGCGCGCCCCGACCCGGCCGAGCCCGAGCGGCTCGTCCTCGAGTTCACGGACGTGCAGCCGGGCCGGACGTACTCGCTCGAGTGCGACCCGGGGGCGGCGGCCGGCCGTTACTTCGTCTTCCGCGAGCGGAAGCTCGAAGCGAAGGACCTTTCTTAGTAAGATTGGGGGGGTCATGCAGAAGCCCCTCCGCATCGCCATCAACACCGGCGGCGGCGACGCGCCCGGCCTGAACGCCGTCATCCGGGCGGCGACGCTCGCCTCGATCCGGCGCGGCCACGAGATCTTCGGGATCCGGCGCGGCTACGACGGCCTGCTCGCGGGCGAGGCGCTCCTGAAGCTCGACACCGACCGGGTCCGCGGGATCACGTACCTCGGCGGGACGATCCTCGGGACGACGAACCGCGGCGACCCGTTCAAGTGGCCGATCAAGGACGGCGACGGGAAGACGGTCATCATCGACCGCTCGGAGGAGGTGATCAAGGCGTTCAAGCGGCTGAGGATCGACGCCCTGATCGCGGTCGGCGGCGACGGGAGCCTGAAGATCGCGCAGCACCTGTGCGAGAAGGGGCTGAACGTCGTCGGCGTCCCGAAGACGATCGACAACGACCTGGCCGCCACGGACGTGACGTTCGGCTTCGACACGGCCGTGGCCACGGCGGCGGACGCGATCGGCAAGCTCCACTCGACGGCCGAGAGCCACGAGCGCGTCATGGTCGTCGAGGTCATGGGCCGGTACGCGGGGTGGATCGCGATCTACAGCGGGGTCGCGGCGAGCGCCGACGTGATCCTCATGCCCGAGATCCCCTACGACATCGACAAGGTCTGCGACAAGATCATGGACCGCGAGGCCCACGGCCGGAAGTTCGCGATCGTCGTCGTCGCCGAGGGCGCGAGGCCCAAGGACGGCGAGATGTCGGTGCGGGCGCAGTCCTTCGCCGGGCGCGCCGAGCCGCTGCTGGGCGGGATCGGCGAGCGCGTCGCCCGCGAGATCCAGGAGCGGACGGGCAAGGAGACGCGGTCGCTCGTCCTCGGGCACCTCCAGCGGGGCGGGACGCCGACGGCCCGCGACCGGATCATCGCGCTCCGCTTCGGGACGGCGGCGGTCGAGGCGGTCGAGGCGGGGGCGTTCGGGACCATGGTCGCGCTCCAGCGGCCGTCGGGCATCGTGCGCGTCCCGATCGCCGAGGCCATCGCCCAGATGAAGCGCGTGAACCCCGACGGCGACGAGGTCCGCACGGCGCGCGACCTCGGCATAAGCGTCGGTGACTGAGTGACGCCGCCGCGGCCGCTCCCGCTCGCGCTCCCCCGCCTGGTCCTCCTCCCCGTCCTCCTCATCGCCTCGTCGGGCGCCGCCGGCTGCTACCACTCGGCCGAGTTCAAGCGCGTCTCGCCGGGCGCGGACGGCGGCACGACCGTCGTCCTGCCGCTCGAGCGGAGGGTCCGGCTCGACGTCGCGCCGTTCCAGGGCGGCCCGCAGTACGAGAAGCACGCGGCCTTCGTCCAGGCGCTCCGCGACGACGCCCACGTGCAGCTCGTCTCGACGGCCTGGACGCGGCCGTCGGCGTCGGAGGAGCTGGCGGCGGCGGAGCGGCCGCCCCCGGGGAGCGGCGGGCGCCCGCTCGAGGAGATCCTGCGCGAGCGCAGCGCCGAGGCCGAGCGCCGGCGCGAGCGGGCGGCGCGCGACCACCTGATCGACTACCACGTCACGTACGCCGCCCGGGTCGAGACCTCCGGCCGGGGCGTCAACTTCCCGATCTGCTTCCCGGGCTTCCTCATCTTCATGCCGGCGTGGTACGGCCTTACGTGGGAGTACACGGTCGTGAGCCGCATCGACATCCAGCGGGCGGACGGGTCCTTCGTCAGCTCCGTCGAGAGCCGCGACGAGTACATCTGCTACTACACGAGCCCGCAGGACGGCGTGAACGTGAACTTCGGCTTCACGGGCTTCTTCCCGATCCTCCTCTTCGGCTTCATCACGCCGTTCTCGGTCGGGATCGCCACGGCCGTCGGGGCTCCCGACCTCTACACCCTCGACCAGGCCTTCCTCGCAAAGGAGGGGAAGGCGTTCGGGGAGGCGGTGAAGACGCGCGTCCTCGAGCGCATCGCCCGCGACCTGCGGGGCGAGCCGGTCGACGGGGTGCTGCCGGGCGCGGGGGCCGGGGGCGGGGGGTCGCCGGCGCCGCCCGGCGCGGAAGAGGACTGAGGTCGACCGGGAGGAGGCCGCCGACATGGCCGTGAAGCTCAGACGCGGCCTCGAGGGCACCCACTTCGTCCACCCGCTCGACCGCGGCGGCATGCGGGCGCTCGTCGACCGGATCTCGGCGTCGCCGGCCCGCACGCAGCTCGACCGGCTGGCGCGCGAGGCCGAGGAGGAGTTCTACCTCCTGAACCTCGCCGACAACACGCGGCTCTCGGAGGCGCAGGGCGGGTCGGTCCACCGGCTCGTCGCCTCCGTCGCCGGCGTCCTCGGGATGCCCGTCCCGCACGTCTTCCTCGACTCGTCGCCGGCGCTCAGGCCGCGCGCGCTCGGACGCGAGAAGGCGTGCCTGGTGCTGCCGTCGGCGTCGTCGACGGCCTCGACGAGGGGGCGCTCAGGGCCGCCGTCGGACGCGAGCTCGGGCACCTGCTCTGCGGGCACGGCTTCTTCCGGCTCCTCGCCGAGGGCTTCGACCGGATCGTGGGCGCTTCGGGCGGCGTGCCGCTCCTCGGGCCGCTGCTCATGGGGTTGAAGCTCGTCCTCCTCGACTGGTACCGCAAGTCCGAGCTGACCGCGGATCGGGCGGCGCTCCTCGCCGTCCAGGACCGCGCGGCCGTCGAGCGCGGCATCCTCTGGCTCGCGGGCGGCTCGACCCGGATCGGCGCCGAGCTCACGGTCGAGGGGTACCGCGCCCAGGCGGACGAGCTCGAGGCCATCCTCGAGCGCAAGCGGACGGGCGGGGTCTTCGACCGCTTGGGGCACTGGCTCTCGGGCATCGTCCTCGACGAGCTGGCGAGCCCGAGCCCCTGGCCGGCCGTGCGGCTGCGCGAGGTCGCGGCCTTCGCCGCCTCGGCCCAGTACGGACGGCTCCTCGCCGGCGAGTACGAGGCCGTCCTCGGCGCGGCGGCGGCGGCCGCGACCCCGGGCGGGGAGGTGGGCGAGGGCGCGCCCGCGACCGCGTCCGACGCGGGCGGGCTGCTGACGCTGCGCGAGGACGTCGCCCATTACCTCGGCTCGGCCGGGCGGTCGGCCTCGGGCGCGCTCCGGGGGCTCTTCGGGCGGGCGACCGCGCCGGCGGCGCCGACACCGACCGCCGGCCCGCCCCCCGAGCCGCCGCTCGCCGGCGCCCCGGACCCGCCCGGCGGGAGTTGACCGGCGCCGGCCGCCGTCGCTAGATTCCCTCATGCACGCCCGGATCATCGCCCACCGCGGCGCGAGCGCCGACGCGCCCGAGAACACGCTCGCCGCCTTCTCCCTCGCCCGCGAGCGCGGCGCCCACGCGGTCGAGCTGGACGTCCAGCTCTGCGGCTCGGGCGAGGTCGTCGTCTTCCACGACGACACGCTCGAGCGCCTGACGGGCGCGGTCGGCCGCGTCGCCGACACGCCGCTCCAGACCCTGCGCCTCCTGCGCGTCCGCGGCGAGACGATCCCGACGTTCGAGGAGGTCCTCGCCGCCAAGGACCGCCGCCCGCCCGGCCTCGTCGTCGAGGTCAAGGCCGAGGGGACCCTCCCCCCGCCCGGGCTCGAGGAGAAGGTCGTCGCCCTCCTCCGCCGCTACTGCCCGGGCCCGCCCTCGCCGCCCCACCTCGTCGTCTCCTCCTTCCAGCCGATCGTCCTCCGCCGCCTCCGCCGCCTCGCGCCCTCGATCCCGCGCGGCCTCCTCCTCGAGCGGCGCCGCCTGGCCCTCCGCGAGCGCCTCTTCCCGCCCCTCGCCCGCCCCTGGGAGCTCCACCTCGAGGCCGCCGCCGCGACCCCGGCCCGCATCGCTCGCGCCCACGCCCACGGCCTCGCCGTCATCGCCTGGACCGTCAACGACCCGGCCGAGGGCGCGCGCCTGCTCGCGAGCGGCGTCTCGGGCCTCATCACCGACCGCCCGGAGCTGTTCGCGCGCTGACGGCGATCTTGTCACCGCGCCCCGCGCCTGTTATCTTGTGCGTTCCGCAGTGCCCGCACGGCACTAGCTCAACTGGCAGAGCAGCTGATTCCAAATCAGCAGGTTGGTGGTTCGACTCCCTCGTGCCGTGCCAACAGCCACTCCTTCGGCGTCCGTGAAGGCTACCGCCGGCAGGTCTTATCAGGCGACGGCGGGCCGGATCACCGCGAAGCCCTCGGCGGCGGCCGCTGCCGCAAGCCTCTCGTCCAGGCACACGAAGGCGCGATCCTTGACCTTCGCGCCGAACGCGACGCGGGCGGCGGCGAGCTGCGCGGCGTCGGCGGCTCGGAGGTCGTGTACCTCGACGAGGTGCTGCGCCCCGGACCTCACGGCCGGGATGTCCGCGATCTCCTGCCACTTGTCCGCGAACCGGGAGAGGCGCCGGCGAGCGGTCTCGAGACCGGCCGCGCCCAGGATGCCCGCCCGGCGCCGCCGGCAACAGGCGGTCCACGCTTCGAGCCGGGTGAGTATCCAGGTCGTGACGGTGGGATCGCGCCGGAGGAGATCCCGGCAAGCACGGCTCGCCGACTCCTCGATCAGCAACGGGACGAGGGCCGAGCTATCCCAGTACCTCACGGCCCCTGGCGCCGATCCTCGAGCAGTGCGTCCACGGCCCCGGGGCACGGCGGCCCGGGCTTGAGGATCTCGTCATCCTCGTCTAGCGGCTTGCCGAAGTCAGGGCCGACGACGGAGACGCCCCGGCGCACGAGATCCGCGACGAGGGCGGCGTCCTCGGGGTCGAGCGCGGGCCAGGCGGCGGCGGGGAACGAGGGCGCGTTGACGCGGTCGGGTCGTTCGCGGGCAGCCATGACGCCCCCATCATAATGAACGGCGCCCGTTTGGGCCAACCCCCTCCCTCGCGGGCGGCGTCTCGCCATCGCCATCCCGCGCAGCGGGGACCACGAGCGCGCCCGCTCCCGAGCGCCCTTCGCAGGCGCGCGAGCGCGGCCAGCAAGAGCCGGCGCGCCCGCTCGCGGCAGAAGTCGAGCCGCTCACCGATCGCCTTGAAGGGTCTCGGGCGGGCCCGCGAGCCCGAAGACGGCCTCGACGATCGCGCGCTCGTCCGGGCGGAGGATCTCGAGCATCTTCTCGGCGAGCTCGGCGTTCGTTGGCGAGGCCGAGGACCGCGACCAGCGAGATCGGGATCGTCGCCGCCATGCGGGTCCGTTCGCTCGCCATGAGGCCGCCATCGTACGCCGCCCCGGGAGGCTTCGCCAGCCTCGTGGGCGGCGTACGATGGCGGCCCGTCGGCGGTCGGCTCGGTGCGCGCCGGGCGGCCCTACGCTCCGGCCGGCACGCCGTGCAGCTTCCGGCGCAGGCGGCTCGAGACGGCGCCGACGAGGCTCCCGAGGTCCGGGTAGCCCTCGTCGTCGAGGTCCTCGATCAGGTCGCGGATCGCGACGCTCTCGCCCTGGCGGAACGAGACCCGGCGGTCGCCGGCCGTCTCGAGCAGCTCGCTCGAGTCGATCGGGAAGCGCACGCCCTCGAGCGCCTCGATGATCTGGACGACCCCGAGCTCCGGGTCGTTGAAGTCGAGCTTCGGCTCGAGCCGGCGCGTACGCCCGGTCCGGCGGCTGCGGAGCTCGCGCTTCGGCCGCGCCGGAGTCCTCTTCACGCTCTCCGGACGGCGCGAGCGGGACCGTCGCTCGGGCTTGGTCGGGTGCTTCGATGGCCTCTTCGTCGCCATGCGCCCTCCTCGCTCTACTCCTCCCCCCGCTCCGGCAGGATGGCGGTCGGTCGTCGCAGCCGTCAAACGCGCCCCCGGCGGTCGTGGAGCCGTAGCTCGCACGCGGTCGAAGACCGGCGCTCGCCCGCCGGAGCGAGCGCCGGGGCGCCGGGCGGCCGACCGGAGACGCCGCGCCGGCCCGGTCTTGCGGGCCAGGGACCGGGCGCCCACCCGGCCGGCGGCGAGCGGGGCGGCCGAGGGAAGGGCTTGCCGCCCGGGGAGATCCTGGCGGTGTGAGGCGCGAGACGTTCCGGGCGGACTGCGAAGCCGCCCGGGGCCCCGGTTCTCGGGCGGCACGAGGGCGCCGCGGCGCGCGCCTGGCGACGCAACGTCTTTTGCTATAGATAGTAACGTCGCACCGTGAGGGCGGGCTTCCGATGGGTCCTTTCCGTCGCTACACTTTTGCATCTTCAAAAGCGTCCGGATCGTGGTGTTCGAGGACCGGGTTCGAGGATGCCGTAGGAGACTCCCATGCTCTGCACTCGCAACGCATCCCGGCGGGCGATTCGCGTCGCCGCCATCCTCGCGGCGGCCGCGGCCGCGCTCCCCCTGATCGCGGCCGAGGTCCGGGCGGACCCGATGCGCGTCGTCGTCGGCTTCCACGGGGAGGCCGACGCCACGGTCTTCGCGCGCCACGGCGGGCGCGCCGACACGGCCGCCTCGGGCGCCGTCGCCGGCTACGTCGCGCCGGAACGGCTCCGCGCCCTCGGGCGCGAGCCCGGCGTCGCCTTCGTCGAGGAGGACCTCGTCCGGCAGGCGTCGGACACGCCGAACGACCCGCTCTACGCGACCCAGCAGGCCGACGACTTCGGCCTCATCGGCTGCCCGGCGGCGTGGGACGTCTCGAAGGGCGACAACATCGTCGTCGCCGTCCTCGACACGGGCTGCCAGACGAACCACCCCGACCTCTCGACCAAGATCGCGAAGTCGCGGAACTTCACGAACAAGAAGACGGCGGACGTGACCGACAAGGACGGCCACGGGACGCACACGGCCGGGACGGCCGGGGCGAGGACTCACAACGGCGCCGGCGTCGCGGGCGCGGGCTACAACGCCAAGCTGGCCATCGGCAAGGTGCTCGGCCCGTCGGGAGCCTTCGACTCCTGGATCGCCGCCGGCATCGACTGGGCCCGGCAGACGAGCCCCGCCGCCAAGGTCGTGAGCATGTCGCTCGGCGGCCCGGGGACGAGCGCCGTCCTCGAGAACGCGATCGACAACGCCTGGGCGAACCACGTCATCCTCGTCGCCGCCGCCGGCAACGACGGGGCGAACCAGCCCGAGGGGAACCCGTCCAACGACTATCCGGCCGCGAGCCCGAACTGCATCTCGGTCGCCGCGGTCAACAGCGCGGGCACCCGCGCCGGCTTCAGCAACTACGGCACGTCGGTCGACATCGCCGCCCCCGGCGTCAACATCTCCTCGACGTACAAGGGGAGCCGGTACGTCCTCCTGAGCGGGACCTCGATGGCGACGCCGCACGTCGCCGGCGTCGCCGCGCTCGTCTGGGCGACGGCGCCCGGGGCGACCGGCGCCTCGGTGCGCGCCCGGCTCGAGGACACGGCCACGCTCGCCGTGACCGGCGACCCCGTCGGCAACCTGAGGGTCCTCGACGCGCACGCCGCCGTCACGGCGGCGCCGTAACCCGCGCCCGAGCGGATCCGTCCCGCTAACGACCTGGCCGCGCCGGCGACGCGCCGAGCGCGGCCAGCGCCTTTTCGGCGACCGCGCGCACGGTCGGGTGCGGGTCGCCGGCGAGGGCGGCCTCGAGCGCCGACCGCGCCGCCGCCGAGCCGCGGGCGCGGCCGAGCGAGCGGGCGGCGGCCGCCCGCACCTCCCAGTCGGCGTCGCGCCCGAGCGCGTTCGCGAGGGCGGACTGGGCCCGGACGTCCGTCGTCGCGGCCCGCCCGAGGGCCAGGGCCGCCGCCTCGCGCACCTCGCCGCTCGGGTCCTTCACGATGGCCTCGACGAGCACGGCGAGGGCCGGGTCGTCGCCGGGCCGGTCGGGCGGGAGCCGCCGCCCGAGGACGTCCACGGCGAAGCGGCGCGTCTCGGGGTCCGCCCCCCCGGCGGCGAGCGCGTGCAGGCGCTCGCGCTCCTCGGAACGCAGCGGCGTGCTCGAGAGCGGGGCCACGAGCCGGAAGCGCACGACCTCGTCCGAGCGCGGCGCGGCGTCGAGGAGCCGCTCGACGACCTGGCGCCGCTCGAGGTCGTCGAGGGGCGCGCGCCGCGTCCACTCGCCCAGGGCGGAGGCCGCCTCGGCGACGACCTCGGCGTCGCGCTCGGCGACCACCCGCTCGGCGAGCGCCTCGCGCGCCTCCTCGAACGCCGTCGAGTCGTGGAGGGCGCGGGCGGCGGCCAGCCGCTCGGCGGGGTCCGCGGCGCCGGTCCGGCGCGCCAGCTCCGCGCGGGCATCCGCCTCCGCGACCGGGCCGCGGACGAACGTGACCAGGCCCGGCGCCGCCTCGACCGCGTAGGGCTGGTCGTCGCGCTCGAGGGCGTCGCCGTCCTCGGCCTCCCCGATCCCGAGGGCGAGGATCGCCGCTCGCTCGAACCCGGCCAGCGCCCCGGCCCGGAGCCCCTCGAGGACGGCCCGCTTCCCGGCCGCGCCCGGGAGGCTTCCGAGCACGACGGCGAGCGCCTCGCGCACCGCCCTTTGCGCGCCCGCGTCCAGCAGGACGTAGGCCGCGGCCGGGACCAGGTCCGGGTCGGCCAGGAGGGCGTCCCGGAGGGCCCGCGACGCCGCCAGCAGGGCGGCGCGGTCGCCGGCCGCGAGCGCCCCCTCGAGGTCGGCGATGAGCCGGGCGACGGCCTCGCCGGGCGGCCGGGTCGGGACGAGCGAGGCCGCGCCGCCCGCGACCGCCGCGGTCCCCGGCCCACCGGGCTCCGGGAGCCGCTCCAAGCCGGCCCCGGCGGGCCCCGGACGCACGTCCCCGGCGGCCGCCCGTCCGGCGTCCTCCGCGCCCCGCCCGGCGCCCGGCCCGATGAGGCCCGCCCGGAGCGCCGCCGCGGCCCCGACGATCAGGGCGAGGACCGCGATGAGCGCGAGGCGCGTCGTCTTCACGGCCGCATTCTACCGGCCGATGACGCTCGCGGCGACGGCTCGGAGCGCCCGGGCCGGGGCAAGGCCGCGACGCCTCCGGGCCGGAGGCCCGGCGGGAGCCCGGGCGCCGCCGGCCGCCGAGGTCCAGCCGATCGGTCGGCGGGCGGCGGGGAAGAAACGAACGAGCCGTCGCCGGCTTCCCGTTGACGTCCGCTCCCGATTGCGGTAGACGAAAACCCAGGCCGGATCGAGCTTCCGGGGTGTTGCCCGGCCGGCCCGCCGGTTCGTCAGGGGAAGATCGATGTTCCCCCTGCGCGCGTCGCCCCTCGTCTCGCTCGCCGCGGTCGCCGCGCTCGCCGCCCCCGGGGGCTGCGGGCCGGGACCGTACGCGCTGCTGGCGGCGACCGGGGCGTTCGATCGGAGCGGCGGCTCGAGCTCCCGCCCGGACTCCCCGCCCACGCTCGCGGTCGCCACGCCGGCGAGCGCGCAGGAGGACGGGATCGCGACCATCGCCTTCACGGTCGCGGACGCGGAAGGCCAGCCCGCCGAGGTCGCGTTCGAGTTCTCCGTCGACGGCGACCCCTTCCGGCCGGCGAGGCCGCACCCGACCTCGGACCCGGCGCTGGCGACGAACCCGGCGGTCCTCCCGGCGGACGCCGACGGCGAGACGTACGCCTTCCGCTGGGACACGGCCGCGGTGCGGAACTCGGCGGAGGTGATCGTCGCCGTCACCGCGCGCGGCGGCGGCACGGGCGTGCGGGCGGCGACCGGGCGCTTCAAGGTCGTCAACCGGCCGCTCGCGCTCGACCTCTCCGGGCTCGACGAGCCCGAGGCGCCGGGCCGGCCGCGGCGCCTCCCCGCGACCGAGGCGGCGCCGGCCGGAGTGGCGCCGCCCGGCTCGGTGCGGCCGAGCTACGTCCTCGACCTCGCGGGGCTCGTGCCCGAGGGCGCGGGCCTCCCGCCCTTCATCTTCCAGGCGACCTTCGACCCGCCGCTCCCGGGCGTCGGCGTGGACCGCGGCTCGGGGCGCCTCGCCGGCGATCCCTCGCGAAGCGGGACCTACCGGCTCACCGTCTCGGTCGACGACTTCGCGCTCGCCCGGCGCGAGGAGACGGTCGAGCTGACCGTGCTGCCGACGCTTCGATTCCCCGTCAAGGCTCTCCCGCCCGGCCGGCCGGGCGAGCCGTACGCGGAGCGCGTCCCCGTCCTGGGCGGGACGCCGCCCTACCGCTTCGCGATCGAGGGCCCCGCGCCTTCGCCCTTCGCCATCGAGCCGTCGACCGGCATCGTCTCGGGCACGATCGCCGGGCCGGGCCTGGGCCTGGTCCGCGTGCGCGTCGAGGACGCCGCCGGCTTCTCGACGGCCGCGACGCTCCGCCTCCGGATCGCCGTGAACCGGCCGATCGCCGAGACGACGCGGGTCCCGGCCGTCCCGTCGGGGTCCGCGCCCCGTCACTACCTCGTCGCCGATCTCGACGGGGACGGGCTCGACGACGTGCTCCGCGTCGGGGCCCTCACCCCGGACGAAGGGGACCCGACGGCGGTCTTCGATGCCTTCCTGGCCCGGCCCGACGGGACGCTCGGCCCCGCGGCCGCGGTCACGCTTCCGCCCGGCCTCCCGGCGATCCCGACCTTCAGCGACCACGTCGCGGCCGACTTCGACGGCGATGGGCGCGACGAGTTCGCCACCCTCGACGTCGGGACCGGGACGATCCACGTCTTCCACCAGCCGGGCGCGGACCCGCTCGCCTTCGAGGCGCGGGCCGTCGCGATCGCCGGCTTTCCCGCGTTCGGCGGCGCGGTCGGCTTCGAGGCCCGCGACCTGGACGGCGACGGACGCGCGGACCTCCTCGTGAGCAAGCAAGGCGTCCGGTTCGCCTCCGGCACCTTCCTCCTGTCGCGCTCCACCTTCTTCCTCCTCGACCCGACGAGCGACGGCTCCGAGGTCCGCCCGGGGCCCGCGGCCGTGGACCTCGACGTCGGCTTCGGGAACGCGCCGGGCGGCCCGACGGCGAACCTCGACGGCCTCGGGGGCGCCGAGGTCGCCTTCCTCGGGACGTACTACACCTTCGACCCCGCGGCCGGCGACCTCGTCGCGACGGGCGTCACGTACGCCGACTCCGGAGCCGGCGCGACCGAGCGCGTCGCCGACCTCGACGGCGTTCCCGGGGAGGAGATCGTCCGCGTCGCGCAGGACCCGTCCGACGGGTCGTTCGCGCTCGAGGTCCTCCGCTTCGACGGGACGAGCGTCCTCGCGGGCGGGTCGATCGTGCCCGTCGCCTCGCTGCCTCTCGGGGCCGCCGTCGTGCCGCCGGAGCTGACGATCGGCGGAGTCGGTCCGGCCGGCGAGGTCGGGGTCGCCGTGCGCTTCTTTTTCGGCGGGGCTCTCCACGTCGTCCTCTTCCGCCAGGGCGCCTTCGACCCGCCCGACCTGGGCCCCCAGGCGGCGCACGTCGTCGGGGGTTTCCCGCTGCTGCTCCTTCGCCGGGGCGGGGGCCATGCGGACGCGGTCTTTTCATCCGGCTTCAGCGAGGCGGAGGAGCGCTTCCTCCTCCTCCGCCTTGACCCGGAGACGGGTCGCTTCGATGGACCGGACGCGCAGCCGCCGCCGGTCAACCCCTTCCAGGGCGCGTTCCGGCTCTTGGGGCGCGACGTCTACACGTACGCCCCGGACGGCGACCCGCCGACCACCGACGGGCTCGGGGCCCTCTCCCCCGACGCGGCCGGGCGCCTCCTGGCGCCGCGCGCGCTCACGGCGAGCGGGATCGAGAAGACGGTCCTCGGGGTCGACCTCGTCGAGGCGCAGGGCGCGCCGCGGGCCCTCATCGCGCTCCTCGCCGGGCCGGTGGGGGCGGACGAGATCGCCGTCTTCGCGCCGCCCGGCGGCCCGGAGCCGCTCCCGCTCCTCCAGCGCGTCCCGGTCTCGCCCGCCATGGGCGCGCCGCCGTCGCGGGCGCCCGAGGTCGCCCTGCGCGCCGCCGACCTCGACGGCGACGGCGTCGACGAGGCCGTGCTCGTCGACCGGAGCACGGCGTTCGTCGTCCGCATCGACCTCGACGACGCGGCGCGCTCGGGCATCGTGGCCGCGCACTTCGCCGGGTTCAACACGAGCTTCATCGACGGCTTCGAGGTCGTCGACCTCGACCGCGACGGGCGCCCGGACCTCCTCCTCCCCACGCAGGGCGTGGCGATCGCGCTCCGCGGCGCCGGCGGGTTCGAGCTGGCGCCGCCGACCGTCGAGCACGTGACCGACGACTTCGGGTTCGGCGTCCGGCCGCGGTTCGTCGCCGGCGACCTCGACGGCGACGAGGCGCCGGACACGCTCGCCCTCGGCGTCCCCGTCCTCGACGAGGGCTCGCTCGCGCTGCTCGACGTCCTCGACCTCGCCCGGAACCGGGACGGACGGCTCGGCCCGCCCGTGCGCCTCGAGGATGTCGCGGTCCGGGGAGAGGTCCGGGGGTTCGTCCTCCTGGACGCGAACCTCGATGGCGCCCTCGACGCGTGGGTCATCGCGGAGCGGGAGCTCGGCCTCGAGCTGAGCCTCCTCGAGGGCCGCGGCGACGGGACGTTCGCGCGCGGTCGCACTTACGACTTCGGGTTCGACGCCACGAGCCCCGGGCCACCCGTCCCCGTCCCCTTCGTCCTCAGGGCCGCCGGCGACATCGACGCCGACGGGATCGACGACCTCGTCCTCGGGGTCGGAGGCGGCGTCACGACCCTCTACGGCGACGGCCGCGGCGGCTTCAGACGCGCGGACCCGGGCCCGATCCCGCCCCTCGAGTAGACGGCGCGGCGGCTCTCCGCCGGCCCTGCCCGCCGCCGCTCGCATCGGGTATCATGGCGCCCTCGAGCCGCACGGCGGCGGCCCGGGACGAGGACACCAGGGATCGGCGGAGGAGACACGCGCATGACGGCGTCGATCGGCGGCGGCACGGAACCGAGGCCCCTCCCGGGCGAGCCCCCGCCCCTCTCGGGGGCGGAGGCGCGACCGGAGATCACGGCGGTCGGCGAGCGCGTGGACGTGCTGCGGCGGCTGCCGTGGCGGGCCGAGATCCGGGCGGTCCTCGAGGCCGAGCACCGGGCCCTCGAGGCCCGCGACATCGCCGTCTCGACCTTCCGGTCGCTCGTCACGAACCCGCTCGGGTTCCGGGGCGAGCGGGCCCGGCTGCTGGCCGAGCGCGACCCGGCGATCGAGATCAAGACGGGGGACGGGCGCGAGCTGGCGACGAACGACATGGCCGACGGCGGGCGGTTCGTGAAGCTCTACCGGCCGAGCGGGCGGCACGAGCGGCCGCTCGACATCACGGAGATCGAGGTCCGGAAGCCCGGCCCGGGCGGGACCCAGGTGAAGCTCGGGGTGCACGACACCGCCGGCCCCCTCGGGTTCCGGAACGCGGACCTCGTGGCCCGGACGCTCGCCGAGGCGGGCGCGATCGTCGACGCGGCCCAGGCGTCGCCGCTCGCGCGCGACGACGAGCGCAACCTGCCGCGGCTCGACCTGCTCGAGGGGAAGCTCGCCGAGCTCGCGCGCGAGGTCTCGCACGTGGACCGCGAGCTGAAGGCCCATCCCGAGCTCCGCGACGTCCGCACGGCCTACCGGGCCGCGCTCGACGTCCGGACGGCGGGCGACCGGAACGACGCGGCGTACCGGGAGGCGGCCGCCCGCGTGCGCGACGCGCTCCCGCGGCTCGGGCTCGCGCCCGAGGTCGAGCGCCTCGTGCGGACGGAGCTCGACCTCTGCCGGCAGATCCGGGACAAGTGGGTCGCCTGGCACGGCGACACGGGCCGCAGCACCATCATCGTGCCCTGAGGCCGGCCCCGCGTCCCGGTCGGCCCGGCGACCTCACTCGGGCGACGCCGCCCCCTTCTCCACCCACTCCTTGAACCTGGCGACGAACTCCGCGTGGGCGAGGGGCGGCGGCGCCCGCCCGTCGCCCGGGTTCCAGCCCCAGAGCACGAGCGGGTCCTCCGAGACGTGGTGGACGAGCTGCTCGAGCGTCTTGCCGCCGTTTCGCTTCGGGTCCTTGAGCTGGTCCGCCAGCTCGCGCGCCGTCAGCCCCTGGAAGACCATGCGCATCTCGGGCGGCGGGAGATGCCAGCTCGGGTTCCCGGGCGGCATGTTCGCGCCCGGGAGGTTCGCGTCCTGGTGACAGGCCCCGCACTTCAAGGCGTACTTCCCCTTCCCCTTCGACCCGCGCTTCACGTTCTGGGCATGGAGCCGGCCGTCGTCCCCCTGGAGGGGCACGTCGCCCGCGGGATGGCAGTTCAGGCAGCGCGGGTGCATGAAGACCGGGTAGACGGCGAGGAACGCCGCCCGGGCCGCCGCCTCGTCCTCGGGCGTGCGCTTCCCGGCGTCGCCGCCGCCGCCCCCGCCCCCCGGCCCTCCCCCGCCCCGGGCCGCCTCCGGCTGCCCGCAACCGAGAACGAGCGCGCCGCAGAGCAGGGCGCCGGCGATCGCCGTTCCCCTGCCCCTGCCCCTGCCTCTCATGCCAGGTCCTCCGGGCGGATCGGCAGCCGCCGCACGCGCTTCCCGGTGGCCGCGAAGATCGCGTTGCCGAGGGCCGGCGCGACCGGCGGCACGCCGGGCTCGCCCACGCCGCCCATCTTGTCGGCGCTCGGGACGATGTGGACCTCGACGGCCGGCATCTCGTGGATCCGCAGCATCCGGTAGTCGTGGAAGTTCCGCTGCTTCACCCGCCCCTTCTCGAACGTGATCTCGCCGAAGAGCGCGGCGCTCAGGCCGAAGACGACGGCGCTCTCCATCTGGGCGGCGACCGTGTCCGGGTTGACGACGGGCCCGCAGTCGATCGCGCAGACGACGCGGTGGACCTTCACCGCCCTGTCCTTCGTCACCGACGCCTCGACGACCATCGCGATGTGGCTCCCGAACGACTCGTGGACCGCGATGCCGCGGCCCCGCCCCGCCGGCGGCGGCTTCCCCCAGCCGGCCTTCCCGGCCGCGTGCTCCAGGGCCCGCAGGTTCCGCGGATGCTTGCCGAGGAGCGCGCGCCGGTACTCGAACGGGTCCCTCGCGGCGGCGTTCGCCAGCTCGTCGATGAAGCTCTCGACGACGAAGGCCGTGTGCGAGTGCCCGACCGAGCGCCACCACAGGGTGGGGACGCCGCCTTGCGCCTCGACCCAGTCGACGAGCAGGTTCGGGACCTCGTAGGGCAGCTCGGCGGCGCCCTCGACCGCGGTCCCGTCGACCCCGTCCTTCACCATGAACGCCTCGAACGGCGTCCCCTTCATGAAGGACTGGCAGACGATCCGCTGCCGCCAGGCGACGGGCTTGCCCGCCGCATCGAGGCCGGCGCTCGCCGTGTGGAGCGCGACGGGCCGGTAGAACCCGCCGCGCGTGTCGTCCTCGCGCGTCCAGACGACCTTCACCGGGGCCTTCGCGGCCTTCGAGACCTGCACGGCCTCCCGGACGACGTCGCAGCCGGGCGTCGCGCGCCGGCCGAAGCCGCCGCCGAGAAGGGTCGTGTGGACCTTCACCTGCCCGGGCTCGAGCCCCGACTCCGCGACGGCCGTGGCGTGGTCGAGGGTCTGGAACTGGGTGCCGACCCAGACGTCGCAGCCGTCCGCCCGGACGTCGGCGACGCAGTTGAGCGGCTCCATGGGCGCGTGGGCGAGGTACGGCAGCTCGTAGACGGCCTCGAGCCGGCGGGCGGCGCCGCGAAGCGCGGCCGCGACGTCGCCTTCCCGGCGCGCCACGGCCGCCCTGTCGCTCCGCGCGAGCGCCGCGTACTCCTCGCGCTGCGCCCGGCTGTCGAGCGAGGCGAGCGGGCCGTCGTCCCAGACGATCTCGAGCGCGTCGCGACCGAGCTTCGCCGGCCAGAACCCGTCCGCGACGACGGCCACGCCGCTCGCGACCGCGACCACGTCGCGCACGCCCGCGACCGCCTTCGCCTTCGCGGCGTTGAAGCTCTTGAGCTTCCCGCCGAAGACGGGCGGGCGGGCGACGACCGCGACGCGCATCCCGGGCACGCTCACGTCGAGGCCGAACACGGCCGTGCCGTCCGTCTTCGCCGGCGTGTCGAGGCGCTTCGTCGGCCGGCCGATGAGCTTCCACTCGGCGGGCGGCTTCAGCGGGACGTCCCCGGGCGGCGCGAGGCGCGACGCCTTCTCGACGAGCTTCCCGTAGGAGAGGCGGCGGTCCGAGGCGGCGTGGACGACGTGCCCGTTCTCGGTGCGGCACGTCGCCGCCTCGACGCCCCACGTGTCGGCCGCGGCCGCGACCAGCATGTGGCGCGCCGCCGCGCCCATCTTCCGCAGGCGCTCGAACTCGCTCCAGGTGCTCGTGCTCCCGCCCGTCATCTGCATCCCGAAGGCGGTGTGGTTGTAGGCCGGGTCGACGGGCGCGTCGACCGCCCGGACCTTGCTCCAGTCGGCGTCCAGCTCCTCGGCGACGAGCATCGGCAACGCCGTGTGGACGCCCTGGCCCATCTCGGAGTGGTTGACGACCACGGTGACGCCGTCGTCCGTCCCGATCCGGACGAAGGCGTTCGGCGCGAAGGTCGAGGGCGCGGGGCCGCCCGGTCCCGGCGGCTCCTGGGCCTCGGCGCGCCGGCCCGGGCGCGGGAGCAGGACCCCGAGGACCAGGCCGCCGCCCGCCAGCGCCCCCGCCCACAGGAAGTCGCGGCGCGTCGGCCGGAGGTCGTCCCGGCTCGGGCTCATCTCCCGCCTCCTCCGGCCCGCAGCTCCGCGGCGAGGTGGATCGCGCGCCGGATGCGCGGGTACGTCCCGCAGCGGCAGATGTTCCCGGCCATCGCGTCGTCGACGTCCTCGTCCGTCGGCTTCGGGCACTCGCGGAGGAGGCAGGCGGCCGACATGATCTGCCCCGACTGGCAGTAGCCGCACTGCGGGACGTCGACGGCGATCCACGCCTTCGTCAGGGGGCCGCCGAGGTCCGCCGGCAGCCCCTCGATCGTCGTGACCTCCCTCCCCGCGGCCCGCGCGACGGGCGTCACGCACGAGCGTACGGGCTCGCCGTCCAGGTGGACCGTGCACGCGCCGCAGAGCGCCATGCCGCAGCCGTACTTGGTCCCGGTGAGCCCGAGCGTCTCGCGGATGACCCAGAGGAGCGGCGTGTCCGGTCGGACGTCGACGGAGCGCTCCCGGCCGTTCACCTTGAGCTCGATCATCGTCGCGGCCTCCTCGAGGGCCCAGTATGCGGAGTGCCCCGGGGGAAGTCCACGTCCCCGGGTCCACGCCCTGCTCCCCCCTCTCGTTCGAGGTATCATGTCCTCACGACCGTCCGGACGAGGCCCCGTGACCGACGCCGACCCCCACCAGGACCCCGCACCCCTCGCCTACGCCGTCGTCCCTCCCGGCCCCGCCCTCGCCCGTCCCATCCGCTGCTTCTGGCTGCTCCACGGGGCGGCGCCGACGGCCCCGGCCGGCGCGGAGCCCGAGCGGATCCTCCCCGACGGCTGCTGCGAGATCGTCCTCAACCGGGCGGACCCGTTCGCGGAGGTGCGCGGCGGGGGCGGCGCCGCCTCGCTCGAACGCCAGCCGTCGGTCCTCCTCGTCGGGCAGATGGAGCGCTACATCGAGATCGCGCCGACCGGGGACGTCGACCTCATCGGCATCCGCTTCGAGCCGGGCGGTCTCCGCCCGCTCCTCGGGCTCTCCATGGCCGAGCTGACCGGGCGGACGCTCGACCTCGGCGACGCCTGCGCCGGGCTCAGGCGCGCGCTCGCCGGGGCGGCCGCCGGCCCGGGACCTTCGCGCGGCCGCCTCCCCGCGATCGAGCGGGCCCTCCTCGGACGCCTCCCGGCGGGCCCGGCAGGCCCGCCGGGCCCGACCGCCGTGACCGCCGCCGTCTCGCGGATCGTGCGCGCGGGGGGGCTCGTCCGCCTCCCGGACGTCGCCCAAGGCGTCGGCATCTCGGAGCGCCAGCTCGAGCGGCGCTTCCGCGACGACGTCGGCCTCGCCCCGAAGGTCCTCGCCCGGATCGTCCGCTTCCAGCGCGTCCTCGCCCGGGCCGAGGGCGCCGGCGCCGGCGCCGGCCGGCGTCCGGACTGGGCGGCGATCGCCGCCGCCTGCGGCTACAGCGACCAGGCGCACCTGATCCGCGACTTCGGCCGCTTCGCCGGCCGGAGCCCCGGGGCCTGGTTCGGGGCGGCCCACGACCTGGCCGGCTTCTTCACCGCGTAGCCCGAGGCCCGTCTTTCCCCCGGCGGCGCCGGATGATAGGCTGGCGGCGCCGTGACTGGGCCTGCGCTCCTCGGTTTCCGCGGCACGGAGCGCTTCGAGGTCGTGCGCCAGCTCGGGGCGGGCGCCTTCGGCGTCGTCTACGAGGCGTACGATCGCGAGCGGCGGGTCCCCGTCGCCCTGAAGACGCTCGGGCGCCTCGAGCCGGCGGCGCTCTACCGCTTCAAGCAGGAGTTCCGCGGCCTCGCGGACGTCCACCACCGGAACCTGGCCCAGCTCCACGAGCTCGTCTCCGCCGGCGACCTCTGGTTCTTCACGATGGAGCTCGTCCGCGGCGTCTCGTTCTTCGAGTGGGTCCGCCCCGAGAACGCCGCCATCGCCGGCGAGGAGACCTGGCGCGGCGGCGACCCGGGCTCGGGGGACAGCGGCGAGTGGGGCCCGGGCCTGCACCCGCCGCTCGACATCGCCAGGCTCAGGCCCGCGCTCCGCCAGCTCGCCGAGGGAGTGGCCGCGCTCCACGAGGCCGGCCGGCTGCACCGCGACCTGAAGCCCACGAACGTCCTCGTCACGCCCGAGGGACGCGTCGTCATCCTCGACTTCGGGCTCGCGACCGAGCTCGAGACGCTCGCCCCCATGGCGAGCGCGGCCGACCTCCAGATCTGCGGGACGGCCGGCTACATGTCCCCGGAGCAGGCGGCCGGGCAGTCGGTCGGGCTCGGCCCGGCGTGCGACTGGTACGCGGTCGGGGCCATGCTCTACGAGGCCCTCGCCGGCCGCCTCCCCTTCCTCGGCTCGTTCATCCAGATCATCACCGACAAGCAGCGCTACGACCCGCCCTCGCCGCGCGCCCTGGCCACGGCCGCCCCGCCGGACCTCGACGCCCTCTGCATGGACCTCCTGCGCCGCGCGCCCGAGGAGCGCCCGGCGGGCGCGGCCGTGCTCGCGCGGCTCGGCGGCGGCGGCGGCGCCGGCGGCGGCGCCCCGGCGGGCGACGAGCCCGGGTCCGCGCGCCTCGCCTTCTCGTCGGTCGTGTCGTCCGCCGGCGTCCTGCCGGCCGTCCAGGCGCCGCTCGTCGGCCGCTCGCGGCACCTCGCCGCCCTCGCCGCCGCCTTCGCCACGGCGCGCCGCGGGAGCGGCGTCACCCTCTTCATCCACGGCCCGGCGGGCACGGGCAAGAGCGCCCTCGCGCGCTGCTTCGCCGACGAGCTCGCCCGCCGCGACCAGGCCGTCGTCCTCGTCGGCCGCTGCTACGAGCGCGAGTCGGTCCCCTTCAAGGCGCTCGACACGCTCGTCGACTCGCTCAGCCGGTACCTCCGGAAGCTCGCGCGCCTCGAGGCCGAGGCCTTGCTCCCGCGGGACATCCTCGCGCTCGCCCGCGTCTTCCCCGTCCTCCGGCGCGTCGACGCCATCGCCTCGTCCCCGCGCCTCGGCCGCGACGCGCCCGACCCCCAGGAGACGAGGCGGCGCGCGTTCGCGGCCCTGCGCGAGCTGCTGGCGCGCCTCGCGGACCGGCACCCGCTCGTCCTCCTCGTCGACGACCTCCAGTGGGGCGACGTGGACAGCGCGGCCGCGCTCGCCGACCTGCTGCGCCCGCCCGAGCCGCCGCCGCTCCTGCTCATCGGCGCCTACCGGAGCGAGGACGCCGAGACGAGCCCGTGCGTCCGCGCGCTCCGCCGGCCGGCCGCCCACTCGGGGATCGAGGGCGACGTCCGGGAGGTCGCGGTCGGGCCGCTCGCCGAGGACGAGGCCCAGGCCGTCGCCCGGGCGCTGCTCTCCGCCGGGGTCCGGCAGCCGCCGGGAGAGCCGTTCCCCGCCTCGCTCGAGCGCGTGGCCGCCCGCATCGCCCGCGAGTCCGCCGGCAACCCGCTCTTCGTCGAGGAGCTCGTCCGCTTCGTCCAGGGCGAGGGCCACGCGTCGGGGGACGACCTCGTCTCCCTGGACGAGGCCCTGCGCGCCCGCTTCGCCCGGCTCGGCGGCGAGGAGCCGCGCCGCCTCCTCGAGGTCGTGGCCGTCGCCGGGCGGCCGGTCGAGCGCGCCGTGGCGCTCGGCGCCGCCGACGTCCAGGCGGGCGGCGCGGCGGCCGCGCTCGCCGTCCTGCGGACGGCGCGGCTCGTCCGCACGGCCAAGATCCGCTCGGGCGGCGACGACGCCTTCGAGACCTACCACAACCGGATCCGCGAGGCGGTCGTCTCGGGCCTGGGCGCGGAGGCGCTGGCGGCGCTCCACGGGCGGCTGGCGGCGGCCCTCGAGGCGACGGGGAAGGCCGACCCCGAGGCCCTCGAGGTCCACTACCGCGGCGCCGGCGACCGGCAGCGCGCCGGGAAGTGCGCCGAGCTCGCAGCCGCGCGGGCGGCGGAGGCGCTCGCCTTCGACCGCGCCGTCGAGCTCTACCGGCGCGCCCTCGAGCTCGAGCCCGAGGCCCGGCCCGGGGAGCCCGGCCTCGGCTCGCGGCGGACGCGCCTCGCCGACGCGCTCGCCAACGCCGGGCGCGGGGTCGAGGCGGCGGAGGCGTACCTCGCCGCCCGGGACGGGGCGCCGGCCGCGGACGCGCTCGAGCTCGAGCGGCGCGCGGCCGAGCAGTTCCTGCGCTCGGGGCGCATCGACGAGGGGCTGGCGGCGATCCGCGGCGTCCTCGGGGCCGTCGGCATGAAGCTCGCCGCGACGCCCCGTCGCGCCCTCATCTCGCTCCTCCTCCGCCGCGCCTGGCTCAAGCTGCGCGGCCTCGGGTACCGGGAGCGAGACGCGTCGGCCGTGCCGCCCGAGGACCTCCGCCGCATCGACGCGTGCTGGTCGGTCTCCATCGGGCTCGGCATGGTGGACAACTTCCGCGGCGCCGACTTCCAGACGCGGCACCTGCTCCTCGCCCTCAAGGCCGGCGAGCCGTACCGGGTCGCGCGGGCGCTGGCGATGGAGATCGCCTACTCGGCCGTCCGGGGCGTGCCGGCGCGCGAGCGGACGGCCGGGATCGCCCGGGCGGCGATGGCCCTCGCCGAGCGCGTCGGCAACCCGCACGCCATCGGCCTCGCCGCCCTGACCGCCGGCACGGCCGCGATCCTCGAGGGGCGCTGGCGGGACGCGCTCGAGCTCTGCGACCGCGGCGACCGGGTCCTGCGCGACGGGTGCGCCGGCGCCGGCTGGGAGATCGCGAGCTGCCGCCTGTTCTCGGGCATCGCGCTCTCGTACCTGGGCGACTTCGCCGAGGCCTCGCGCCGCGCGGTCCTGCTCGCGCGCGAGCACGCCGGCTCCCCCGACCTATACGCGGTCGCGAGCCTGCGCGGCGCCCTCCACATGTCCCTGCTGGCCGCCGACCGGCCCGACGAGCTCCGGCGCGACCTCGACGCGGTCATGGAGCGCTGGTCGCGGCGCGACTACCACACCCAGCACTACTTCGACATGTACATGCGGACGCAGGCCGACCTCTACTCGGGCGACGACGCGGCCGCCCACGGGCGCGTGACCGAGCACTGGCCGAAGCTCGTGCGCGCGCTCTTCCTCCACAACCAGCACATCCGCATCGTCCTCTGGCAGCTCCGGGCGCGGGCCGCCATCGCCGTCGCGGCGACCGGCCGCGACGCCGCCGCCCGGCTCGCCGAGGCGGCGCGCGACGCCCGCTCGATCGAGCGCGAGCGGACGGCCTGGGGCGAAGCGCTCGCCGCCCTCGTCCGCGCCGGCCTGGCGGCGGTCTCGGGCGACCGGAGCGAGGCCGCCGCCCTCTACGGGCGCGCCGCGGAGGCGTGCGACGCCACGGGGATGCACTTCAACGCGGCCTCGGCGCGCCGCCGCCGCGGCCAGGTCCAAGGGGGCGACGAGGGACGGGCGCTGGTCGAGGCCGCCGACGCCTGGATGACCGGCCAGGGGATCCGCCGCCCGGAGCGGATGGCGGCGATGTCGACGCCGGGGTTCGGATAGGCGCCGCGAGCCCGAGCCCGGGCGCCGGCGAAAGGGGAGAGAAGAAGGCGAGGGTGTCGGATTCGTTCAATACGCGCCGCGCGACGGGCGGTAGGCTCCCGCCCGTCCGAGAGAGCAAGGAGGTCGTCCATGAAGCTCGTGCGCGTATCCGCCGCCGCCGCGGCGGTCGTCGTCGCCGTCGTCGCCGCCATCGCGGTCCCCGTCCCCGTCCCCGTCCAGGCCGAGGACCCCGTGACCCAGCTCGGTTCCATGAAGTGGCTCGCCGGCACCTGGCGCGGCCCGGCGTGGGGCGGCGAGTTCACCGCCTACTACAGCACCCCGGAGGGCGGGCGCATCCTGAGCCACAGCGAGCTCCGCAAGGGCGGCAAGCTCGCCTTCCACGAGTTCGAGGTCTTCCAGGTGAAGGCCGGGGCGGTCGTCCTGAACCCGTACCCGGGCGGCCAGGCGGCCGCGGGCTTCACCCTCGCGTCGCTCGACGCGAAGGCGCGCCGCGCCGTGTTCGAGAACCCGAAGAAGGACTTCCCGACCCGGATCGTCTACGAGCGCCCCGCCGACGATAGGCTCGTGATCACGCTCTCCGACCCGCACGGGAAGTCGGGCGAGGAGGAGGTCTTCGACCTCAAGCGCGTGGCCGACGCCGGGGCGCCGAAGCGTCCGGCCCGGCGGTAGGGCGGTCGCGGTCCCGGTGGCGAGCCAGCCCGGCACGTCCACCAGGGTCTCGACCCGCGCCATCCCCTTCGACGGCTTGCGCCGGCGCCCGGCCCGGCCTATGATCCCGCGCCATGGACATCCGATTCGACACGTACTACGACAACGAGGCGCTCGACGCGCGCCTCGCCTGGCTCTGCGAGCGCTACCCTCACCTCGTCGAGCGGCGCGTCCTCGGGCGCTCGCACGAGGGGCGCGAGATCCCGCTCCTCGTCCTCACCCGCCGGGAGACGGGGCCGGACGAGGAGAAGCCGGCGTTCTGGGTCGACGGGAACATCCACGCGACCGAGGTGACGGCGTCGGCGGCCGCCCTCCACCTCGTCAAGAAGCTGCTCGAGGAGCACGGGCGCGACCCGAAGGTGACGCGGCTCCTGGACGAGCAGGCGTTCTACGTCGTCCCGCGCCTGAACGTGGACGGCGCGGCGCTCGCGCTCGCGGCGCGCCCGCGTTACCTGCGCTCGGGGACGCGGCCGTACCCGTTCCCCGAGCGCGATGACGGCCTGCACGAGGAGGACATGGACGGCGACGGCCGCATCCTCCAGATGCGGATCGAGGACCCAGCCGGCGACTGGAAGGCGTCGGAGAAGGACCCGCGGCTCCTCGTCAAGCGCGGGATCGACGAGGAGGGCGGCACCTACTACCGGATCTTCCCGGAGGGGCGGGTCGAGAACTACGACGGGCACATCCTGAAGACGGCGCGCCAGCTCGAGGGGCTCGACTTCAACCGCAACTTCCCGGGCTCGTGGCGGCCCGAGGGCCAGCAGAAGGGCGCGGGCGACTACCCGGGGAGCGAGCCCGAGATCCGGGCCGTGATCGACTACCTGGCGAAGCACCCGAACGTCTTCGGGGCGATCACGTACCACACGTACAGCCGCGCGATCCTCCGCCCGTACGGGACGAAGGACGACAAGGACATGGAGACCGACGACCTCTGGGTCTTCGAGGCGATCGGCGAGCGCGGGACGGCGATCACCGGCTATCCGTGCGTCTCCGTCTTTCACCACTTCAAGTATCACCCGAAGGAGGTGATCACCGGCGTCTTCGACGACTGGCTGTACGACCACAAGGGGATCTTCGCCTTCACGGTCGAGCTCTGGGACCTCCCGACGGCCGCCGGGATCGAGGAGAAGAACAAGGAGAAGCACTTCATCGAGTGGTTCCGGAAGCACCCGCTCGAGCACGACTACAAGATCGTCGAGTACGTGGACGAGCACGCGCCCGGCGGGCTCGTGCCGTGGTACCCGTTCGACCACCCGCAGCTCGGGCGGGTCGAGCTCGGCGGCTGGAACCGCATGTTCACGTGGCGGAACCCGCCGCCCTCGCGGCTCGAGGCGGAGATCGCCGCCCACGCCGACTTCGCGATCGCCTTCGCGGCGCTCGGGCCGCGGCTGGCGTGGCGGACGGTCGAGGCGACGCCGGTCGGCGACGGCCACTACCGCGTCCTCGCGGTCGTCGAGAACCGCGGCTTCCTGCCGACGTACGGCGCCGCCCAGGCGAAGAAGATGAAGGCCGTGCGGCCGGTGCGCGTCGAGGTCGAGCTGCCCGAGGGCATCGAGCTGGCGGGCGGCAAGCGGCGGGTCGAGATCGAGGCGCTCGAGGGGCGGTCGAACAAGCTGTCGGTCACGAGCCTCTGGTCCGACTCGAGCATGGACAACCGGGAGAAGGTGGAGTGGCTCGTGCGAGCGCCGGGCGGCGGGCGCGTCGTCGTCAAGGCGACGTCCGAGCGCGCCGGGACGATCCGGCGCGAGGTGGCGCTCGAGGGGCCCGGCGGACCGCCGGCATGACGGCGCCCCGCGGGTCGCGCCTGGCCACCGTTGTCGCGGCCCTGGTCCCGTGGTACGCTTGCAGCCCGGCGGAGGTCTCGCGTCCGGGGCCGCGGCCGCCGCCGCAGCAGGAGGACACTCTCGTGAGCGGAGGAGTCGGACGGACGGGCGCGACGCCCTCGGGGCCCGGGGTCGACCGCATCCAGCCGGCGGAGTCGCGGCCCGGCGGCGGGGGAGCGATGGACGACGGCGTGGCCGGCTCGGGCGTGGGCCCGGCGGGCTCGCGGTCGCCGCGCTCGGGCGCGATCGGGGCGCGCGACCTCGAGGCCCGCATGCGGGCGGCGTTCGAGGCCGGGGCCGGCGCCGCGCCCGAGGGCTACGAGGCGCTCGCCGGCGCGCGCGGCGGCGCCTTCCTCCGCGCGGGCGCGCAGGGCGAGGCGGTCGGGGCGCTCCAGCGCGCGCTCGCCGCCGCCGGTTACGACGTCCCGGAGACCGGAGCGTTCGACGCCGCCACGACCGCGGCCGTCCGGAAGTTTCAGATGGAGAGCGGCATCACGGTCGACGGGGTCGTCGGTCCGCAGACCCTCGGGGCGCTCGACCGGGCGCTCGGGATCGCGGCGGCGCCGCCCGAGCCCGGCGGCACGCCCGGCCGTGCCTCCACCCCCAGGCCGACCGCCACCCCTACCCCTACCCCCACCCCTACCCCCACCCCTGCCCCTACCCCTACCCCCGTCCCCACTCCCACTCCCCCTCCCGCTGGCGGCACTCCGACCGCCGACCGGCCGACCGGCCCCGAGCCGCCGCCCGGCACGTACACGGGGCCGGGGAGCGGGAGCTGGACGCCCGTCAAGCGCCCGTCGCCCGCCGTCGTCGCCAAGGCGAACGAGGTCCTGAAGCAGCGAAACCCCGTCGGCACGCGCATCCCGATCGAGATCGACGGCAAGAGGTACCTCTTCTCGAGCGAGTGGCACAAGCACGCGGCGACCGACAACGTGCCGGACTCCCTCAAGAGGTGGCACCGGGGCGTGACGGTCTACGAGGAGAAGTAGACCGGTCGTCGCCCCCCGCCCTCCCGACGTTTTCTTTACCCGGTTTTTGCTTGGATCGGGGCGAGCCGCCTGCTAAACTTCGCCCCTTTTCCACCGTCCCGGCGGGCGCGCGTGGTGCGCGCGAAGCCGGTTTCGGCGGTGACTGGCGAAGGGGCCATCCATGCAGAGCCGGCGGCTTCGTACCTTCTTCCTCGCCCTGGCGGCGTCCACGATCCCGTTCGCGGGGGGCGATCGGGTGCTCGCGGGCGACGCGGTCGGGGACCGGGTCGTTCCGAACGAGGTCTTCTCCGCGGACAGCGCCCAGGAGCTGGACGCCAAGGCGGGCGCCGCGGGAGCTCCCCGGCAGCGGCCCGAAGATCCGGCCGAGACGGGCGCCGCCGCGGGCAAGTCGCCCGCCCTGCCGCCCGCCGGCGCGACCCGTCGCTTCGAGGCCGCCGCGCCGGGCGTCTTCCAGGCGCGGACCGCCTTCCTCACCTGCATCGCCTCCGTCAACGGCGTGCGCTTCGTCCCCGAGGTCGACGGCGTTCCGCGGACCGACCTCTCGCTCGGGCTCACGCTCGAGCGGGCCTCGGCGGGCGCGACCGTCCTCTTCGAGCGCGGCGACTCGCCCGTCGCGCCCGAGGCCAGGGGCGACGCGGCCGTCGTCTTCCGGCACGGCAAGGTCGAGGAGCGGTACGACGTCCGCGGCCACGGGGTCGAGCAGTCGTTCGCGATCGCGAGCGACGCCGGCCTGCGCGCGGGCGCGGACCTCGTCCTCGCCGGCGCGATCCGGAGCTCGCTCGTCGCGTCGCCGGACGCCGGCCACGACGGGGCGATCCTCTTCAGCTCGAGCGGCACCGGCATCCTCCGCTACGGCAAGGCGACGGCCATCGACGCCGCCGGGCAGCGGATCGCGGCGCCCGTCGCCCTCGATGGCGCGGGCGGCCTCACGATCGCCGTCCCGGGCGCTTGGCTCGCGACCGCGACGTTCCCGATCGCGATCGACCCGCTCATCGGCACGTTCTTCCAGGTGACGACGCGCATCGGCCAGGAGCGGTTCGCGGACATCGCGTACAGCGCGACCGACGACCGCTTCCTCGTCATCTGGGAGGAGGAGTTCAGCCCCACCGACCGCGACATCTACGGGCAGCTCTACGCCGGCGACGGCACGACGATCGGCGGGCCCATCACGATCGACAACCTCGTCTTCGACTCGCGGTTCCCGGCGGTCGCCTGGAGCAGCCAGGCGAACGTGTTCCTGGTCGCGTGGACGGAGAACCCGGGCGCGACCACGTTCGGGGCGACGAACGGCGTCTACGGCGCCTACGTCGACCACAACGGCTTCAAGATCGGCCCGACTTTCCCGATCCACGCGACGACGTCGTTCCACAACTTCGTCGACCTGGGCGGGCGGGCGGACGGCGGCACCTTCCTCGTCACCTGGACGATCGAGATCGTCGCCTTCGACCTCGACGTCGCCTGCCGCCAGATCGACACGGCCGGCAACCGGAGCGCCTTCTTCCTCGTCGCCGGCAGCTCGATCAACGAGTTCGAGGCGGCGGTGAACCCGATCGGCTCCGGCGTGAACCCGTGGTGCATCGCCTGGAGCGACGACACCTTCGGGGCCGACATCGACACGATCGCGGCCGCCGCGAGCCCGCAGGCGGGCACGCTCGACCCGGCGTTCGGCACCCCGTTCGACGTCCTCTTCTCGACGGCGCCGGAGCGCATCCCGGCCGTCGCCGGGGCGGCCGGGCAGTGGATCGTCTCGGCCGACACCGAGTTCGCGGGCGCCGACTACGACGTGCGCGCGCGGGCGGTCGGCCCGGCGGGCCCGACGGCGGGGTCGGTCAACCTCGACCCGTCGACGACGGTCTCCGACCTCGACGTCAGCGTGTCGTTCTACACGAACGCGCAGGGGACGCCCGAGTACCTCTTCGCGTTCACGCGCGCCGACGCGGCGTCGGCGACGAACATCTTCGGCCTCCGCGCCGACGCGGCCCTCACGGTCGCGATCGAGGGCCCGGTCGCGGTGTCGAGCTTCGGCATCGACGGCCTCGCTCGGGCGATCGCGCGGAGCGGCATCGGGCGGGCCGAGCACTGGGTCGCCTTCCAGCGGGCGTTCGGGGGCGGCGCCGACAACGACATCCGCGTCCAGCGCTTCGGCGTGCTGCCCCCGGCGGCGCCCGTCGCGGACTTCAGCGGCACGCCGGTCGCGGGCTCGGCCCCGCTCACGGTGACGTTCGCCGACCTCTCGACCGGCAACCCGACGGCCTGGGCGTGGAGCTTCGGCGACGGCACCGGCAGCACGGTCCGGAACCCGCCGGCGAAGCTCTACGCGAACCCCGGGACGTACGCGGTGTCGCTCACGGTCACGGCCGCGGGCGGCCAGGACACCGAGGTCAAGGCCGGCTACATCACGGTCGGGCCGAACCCCGTCGCCCCGGTCGCCAACTTCGCGGCGAACGTGACGAGCGGGGTATCGCCGCTCGCCGTCACCTTCACGGACGCGTCCACGGGCCAGGTCACGGGCTGGCTCTGGGACTTCGGCGACGGCACCGGCAGCAACGTCCGCAACCCGCCGGTCAAGACGTACAACGCCCCCGGCTCGTACACCGTCACGCTGACCGTGACCGGGCCCGGCGGCCAGGACGCCGAGGTGAAGGCCGGCTACATCTCCGTGACGGCCGTTCCGGGGTCGCTGCCGGTCGCCGACTTCTCGGCCGCGCCGCGCAGCGGCACCGCTCCGCTCATGGTCCAGTTCACGAACCTCTCGAGCAACGCGACGAGCTTCCTCTGGAACTTCGGCGACGGCGCGACGAGCACGGACACCAACCCGTCGCACGCCTACGCCCCGGGCGCCTACGCCGTCTCGCTGCTCGCGGCGAACGCGTCCGGCTCCGACACCGAGACCAAGGTCGACTTCATCGTCGTCGTCGCGGGCACCGGCTCGACCCCGGGCGGCTCCACGCCCGGCGGCTCGAACCCGGGCGGCTCGACCCCGGGCGCGTCGCAGCCCGGCTCCTCCCCGACCTCGAGCTTCACCCTCCCGCGGAGCGGCGGCGGGGGCGGCGGCTGCGCCCTCGCGACATCGGGCGACGACGCCGCGCCGGCGACCCTCCTGCCGCTCGCCCTGCTGGCGGCGGCGCTCGGCCTCGCGCGCCTGCTCCTCCGCAAGCGGGCGCGCCGCGAGTCGGCAAGGCCGGCCTGACGTCAACGCAAAGTTAACGCTCACAACGGCGCCGGACGACCCCAGGGTCGTCCGGCGCCTTCGTTTTCCGGCCCCTCACCCGACCTCGCGGAATTCGCTTGGGTTCGCTCGATCCTTGGTGCTAAACTTCGGTTGCATTGCGCCCGGACTGGGGTGAGGTCCGCCGCGCCATCATCAGAAGGAAATACGAGGGAGAGAGGGGAAACATGTTTAGCCGGCGCCTTCTGTTGGCCACTTTGGCTCTGGCGACCACGGTTCCGTTCGTGTCGGTCGCTCCCGCGCTCGCGGACCCCGAGAAGGGCTTCCGCCCGGTGCCGCCGGGACGCGTGCAACCCGCTCTGGAGCAGTACGAGCTCGGCGGCTCGAAGCCCGGGACGCAGAGTCTTCAGACCACGAAGACCGCGCCTCCCCCGTCGCCCGCCTTCGTGGATCAGGGAAACGGGGTGCTGCAGGCACGACTGCCCGCGATGACGTGCGTGGCGAGCGTGAACGGCACCCGCTTCGTCCCCCACGTCGATGGCTTCCCGCGCACGGACCTCTCGCTTCGCTACTCCCTCGAGAGCATCTCCGCGGGCACGGAGGTCGTGTTCGCGCGCGGCGATCAGACGGCCACGCCCACGCCGCCCGAGAGCGCCGGCGCTTCGACGATCCTCTTCCGCTACCCGGGCATCGATGAGCGCTACGACGCGCGCGCGGACGGCATCGAGCAATCCTTCGTGCTCGCGTCCGACTCGGGCCTCCGCTCGGGCGCCGACCTGGTCATCACGGGTACGCTCGGCACGACTCTCACCTCGACCGTGGACGGCGCGGGCGGCCTCGTGTTCTCGGACGGCCCTCGCCGCGTGCTGACCTACGGCGCGGCCACCGCCATCGACGCGGCCGGCCGCCGGATCCAGGGGACCGTGTCCGCCGACGCCGGCGCGCTGACGATCGTCGTCCCGGGTGACTGGCTCGCCGAGGCGGCGTTCCCCGTGGTCGTGGACCCCCTCATCGGCAACCTCATCACGGTGACGAACACGGCGGTCGACGAGCGCAGCCCGGCGATCGCCTACAACGCCACGAACGACCGCTTCCTCGTGATCTGGGACGAGCTGGGCGGCCCCAACGACCACGACATCTACGCGGCGCTGTACGCGGGCGACGGCACGCCGATCGTCCCCCTGATCGTCATCGACACGTTCCTGGACGACTCCGTTCGACCGGCCGCGGCCTGGAATGCCGTCTCCAACCAGTTCATCGTGGGGTGGGAGGAGAACCAGAGCCTCGTGACCGCCGGGGCGCCCAACAGCATCGTGATCGCCTTCGTCGACTCCGCTGGCACCAAGATCAACGGCGTCAACGGCTCCATCCTCTTCTTCCAGTCCACTGCCCTTCACCGCCGGCTCAAGCTCGCGGGTCGAACGGACGTCGACGCGTACCTCATGGTCTGGGACACCCTGCCGGCCGGCGCGGGAACGACCTCGAACCTCATCTTCTTCCAGCTGAGCTCCACCCTGATGGTGGGGACCGGGATCAACATCGGTTTCCCGGGGAACGACTTCGAGCCCGCGGTCAACGCGGTCGGAGCGGCACCCACTCCCTGGTACGTGGCGTTCACGACCGACAACTTTCCCCCGGACACCGACGTCCTCGTCCTTCCCGTGACGCCGACGGCGGGCTCGCTGACCACGGCGATCGGCAACCTGAACAACGGAATCGCCTTTGGCGGCGTGGCATCCCAGTTCAACGATCGCCGTCCGACCGTCGCGGGGACGAACCCGTGGGTCATCGCCAGCGAGGTCGAGTTCGCCGCGGCTCCCCTGGACGTGGACATCTTCGCGAACATCGGCACGCCGACGGGCACGGGCACGCAGCTCATCGGCGTCGGCTTCGCGCTCGAGGTCGAGACGAACCCGTCCGCCGCCTTCTACAACGGCCCGGGCACGGACGAGTACGTCTTCGCTTACACGCTCACCGCCGCGGGTGGACAGACGAACATCGTCGCTCGCCGGACGGACACGGCGCTGGCCGAGCGAGAGCCCGCGACCCCGCTCACGGCTCCGGGTGCCGACGACCTGGCGGCCGCCGCCGCTCGGCTGACGCCGGCCGATGCCGAGTACGCGGTCGCCTTCCAGCGACAGGCGGGAACGCTGGACGTCCTCATGCAGCGCTTCGGCGGACCGCCGCCGGCTCCGATCGCGGAGTTCTCGGGGACGCCCCGGACGGGCGCGGCGCCGCTCGACGTGACCTTCACCAACCTCACGGCCGGCGGAACGGCCGCGACGTTCCTCTGGACCTTCGGTGACGGCACGACGAGCACGGCGCCGAACCCAGGCGTTCACCAGTACGCCACCCCCGACGCCTACACCGTGTCGCTCCAGGCGACGGGCCCGGGCGGCTCGGACACCGAGACCAAGACGAACTACATCATGATCCCGCCGGTCGCGGACTTCACGGCCGCACCCACGAGCTCGCAGGCGCCGATCGACGTGACGTTCACGAACACGTCGACGGGCAACGGCAACACCTACGTCTGGGACTTCGGCGACGGGACCCCCACGGTCGCGACCCCGAGCCCGGTCCACACGTACCAGAACAACGGCACCTACACCGTGACCCTCACGGCCAACGGCGCGGGCGGGTCGGATACGGAGACGAAGACCAACCTCATCGTCCTCGCCCCTCTCGGCGCGAACTTCACGATCGCGCCGACGACGGGCAACGTCTCGCAGACCTACACGTTCACCGACACTTCGACCGGCGGGCCTACGGCCTGGGCGTGGGACTTCGGCGACGGCACCATGAGCACGCTCCAGAGCCCGACGAAGGCCTACACGGCTTCGGGCAACTTCACCGTCACGCTGACCGTCACGCGCGCGGCGGCGATGAGCAACGTGTCCAAGGGCCTGAGCGTCACGCCCGACGCGAACTTCACGGCCACGCCGAGCCCCGCGACCGGTCCGCCGCCGCTCGCGGTCCAGTTCATGGACACGTCGCTTGGCGGAGCGACCTCGCGCTCCTGGAACTTCGGCGACGGCAGCCCGGCCGACACGACGGCCAACCCGTCGCACACGTACACCCTGCCGGGCGCCTACAACGTGTCGCTGACCGTCACCGGCGCCGGCGGCTCCGAGACGGAGACGAAGAACGGGTTCGTCACCGTCCGCCCCGTGGCGCTCTTCACGGGCACGCCGCTCAGCGGTCCAAGCCCGCTGACCGTGACCTTCACGAACAGCTCGACGTTCGCCCCGGGGTCCACTTTCTCGTGGAGCTTCGGCGACGGGACGATGAGCACGGCGCAGAACCCGCCGGCGAAGCAGTACACGAACGGCGGGAAGTTCACGGTCGCGCTGACCGTGACCGGGCCGGGGGGCACGGACACGCAGACTCGGACCGACTACGTCTCCGTCACCCCCGACGCCGACTTCTCGCCGAGCGCGGTCGCCGGCTCGGCGCCGTTCACCGTGCAGTTCACGAACCTCACCTCGGGCAGCGGCACGATCACCTACGCCTGGGCCTTCGGCGACGGCGGGACGAGCACGGCCACGAACCCGGCGCACACGTACACGGCGGCGGGGACGTATACCGTGACGCTCACGGCGACGGGGCCGGGCGGGCCGAACGTCGAGACGAAGACGAACCTGATCGTCGTCGGGGCGGCCGGGGCTCCGCCGGTGGCGGAGTTCACGGCGAACCCGACGACCGGCGTCCCGCCGTTGACGGTGCAGTTCACCGACCAGTCGACGGCCGGCTCGGCGGCGATCCAGAGCTACTCTTGGGACTTCGGCGACGGCACCACGAGCACGGCCCGCAACCCGATGCACACGTACGCGACGAGCGGGACGTTCTCCGTCACGCTCACCGTGCGCGACACGGCCGGGCAGACGGCGACCCGCACCCAGCCGAACCTCGTCGTCACGAACCCGCTCGCGGGCGGCGGGGGCGGCGGGGCCACGTTCCAGGTCAGGAACCGGGGCGGCGGCGGCGGCGGTTGCGCGCTCGCCGACACGGGCACGCATCCGTCCGCGGCCCTGCCCTTCGCGGCGGCGCTCGTCGGCCTGGTGCTGCTGCGGCTCCGGTCGCGGCGGCGCCGGCTCGAGGCGGCGACGCTTCCGCGCGCCTGATCGATCGGCCGGCGCCCGCACGCCGGCCGACCCGATGAGCGGATCTCCCCTCCGGCGCCCGCGGGCCACCGCGGGCGCCGTCGTTTCGACAGGCCCGCGCCACCCAGGCGGAAGACAAGGGAATGGGGCAGGGGCAAGGGCCGGTCCGGATAGACGGCGATGAAGCCCTCGCGGTCGGACACGGCGCTCATGCGCGTGTAGCGCTCGACCTGGCGCCCGTTCCCGCCCCCGCCGTGGAAGACGAGCACCACGGCCGCCGGCTTCTTCGCGTCGAGCCCGGGCGGGACGTGGAGCCGGTAGGTCCGCTTCAACCCGCCGTGGTCGAGCGAGCGCTCGACCGTGTGCTCGTCGCTCGCGCATGCCGCGCCCGCGACCCCGAGGATCAGGGCGGCGGCCGCGAGCCCCGGGACCGCCGCGAGGCCGCGCCGGGCGATGGCTCTCGTTCTCACGTCCCTCCTACGCCGCCTGCCGCCTCCGGGTTTCCGGGCGGCAATCCTTGACAGCTCGGGCTTTTAAGCGTTATCAAGACGGGCGCTTGGCCGCGAACGACGAGGCTCTGGGCACCGGCGGCGGGGACGCGTTCCGGGTCGATCGCGCGGACGCGGGCCCGGAGGTCGTCCTCAAGCTCTCGGGCCGGCTCGCGCTCGACCGGGCCGGCGCCCTCCGCGCCGACATCCTGAGCCGGCTCGAGGGGGCCGCGGGCCGGGTCCGGTTCGACTTCGCGAGCGTGGAGACGGTCGACAGCGGCAGCATGGCCGTCATCGTCCATCAGATCCACGAGCTCCAGAAGCGCGGCGTGAAGACGGACGTCTCCGGCCTCGACCCCACCGCGACCGCGCTCCTCGACCTCCTCGACCACCACATCGAGCGCCCGCCGCTGCACGCGCCGCCGCCCAGGATCGGGATCCTCGACCAGTTCGGCCAGCAGACGATCGCGCTCCTGAAGGACATAAGCGAGATCCTCGACTACCTGGGCGACGTCACGGCCTCCGCCTTCGCCGCGATCCGCTCGCCGAGCTCGATCCACTGGCGCGACGTGAGCCGCCACATGGAGCGCGCCGGGGCCGACGGGCTGCCGATCGTGTTCCTCATAAGCTTCCTCGTCGGCCTCGTCATGGCCTTCCAGGGCGCGGCCCAGCTCGAGAACTTCGGGGCGACGCAGCTCGTCGCCGCGGGCGTCGCGCTCTCGTTCGCGCGCGAGCTCGGGCCGCTCATGACGGCGATCATCATCTCCGGCCGCTCCGGCGCGGCCTTCGCCGCCGAGATCGGGACCATGAAGGTCTCGGAGGAGGTCGACGCGCTCACGACCATGGGCATCGACCCGATCCGCCACCTCGTCTTCCCTCGCATCATCGCCCTCATCCTCGTCATGCCGCTGCTCACGCTCTTCGCCGACCTCGTCGGCATCGGCGGCGGGTTCCTCGTCGGGGTCTTCGGCTACGACCTGAACCCGACGGACTACATCCAGAAGACGCGCGACATCCTCCAGATGAAGGACGTCATCTCGGGCGTCGCGAAGAGCGTCGTCTTCGGGTTCGCGATCTCGTCGATCGCCTGCGAGCGCGGGCTCGCGACCCGCGGCGGCGCCGAGGGCGTCGGCCTCTCGACCACGTCGTCGGTCGTCACCTGCCTCTTCCACATCGTCGCCATCGACGCCATGTTCACGATCCTCTTCCAGCTCTTCGGGGTGTACTCGTGATCCGGATCGAGGACCTGACGATCGGCTACGGCGATCGCGTCCTCATGCGCGACGTCTCGTTCGAGGTGAAGCGAGGCGAGGTGTTCGCGATCCTGGGCGGCAGCGGCTGCGGGAAGTCATCGCTGCTCCGCAACATCATCGGCCTCGCGACGCCCATGAAGGGGCACGTCCACATCGACGGGCTCGAGGAGGGCGCGGGCGAGACGTCGCCGCCCCCGTTCGGCGTCATGTTCCAGTCGGGCGCGCTGTTCGGGTCGCTGACGCTCGCCGACAACGTCGCCGTTCCGCTCCACCGCTGGACCGACCTCGACGACGCGACGATCGACGACATCGTGCGCTCGAAGCTGCGCCTCGTCGGGCTCGACGGCTTCGAGAACCACCTGCCGGCCGAGATCTCGGGCGGCATGAAGAAGCGCGCGGGGATCGCGCGCGCGATGTCGCTCGGGCCGCCGCTCCTCTTCCTCGACGAGCCTTCGGCCGGGCTCGACCCCGTGAGCGCCGTCGAGCTCGACGACCTGATCCTGACGCTCAGCCGCAACCTCGGGACGACGACGGTGATCGTGACGCACGAGCTGGCCTCGATCTTCCGGTGCGTCGGCCGCTGCATCATGCTCCACCGCGACGCGAAGGGCGTGATCGCGACCGGCGATCCGCGAGAGCTCCGCGACACGAGCGAGGACCCGCGGGTGCGGTCGTTCTTCAACCGGGAGTCCGTCAAGGACAAGGATTAGCCGGGGGCGAGCCGTGACATCGACCGTCAACCGCTGGAAGCTCGGGCTCTTCGTGATCTCGGGCGTGCTGCTCGGCTTCGCCTCCCTCTTCTGGGTCGGCGCGTCCCGCTTCCAGCGCGAGTCGTACCAGGTCGTCACGTACTTCGACGAGTCCGTCCAGGGGCTGAACCTCGGCTCGGAGGTCAAGTTCCGCGGCGTCAAGGTCGGGACGGTGTCGGACATCTCGATCGCCCCCAACCGGCGCCACGTCAAGGTGACCGTCGAGCTTTACCGCGACGCGCTCGCCCGCCTCGGGATCGAGGGAAAGGGCGACGACGTCCTCGGGCTCAAGAACTTCGCCTGGGTCGAGTCGGGCCTCCGCTTCCAGCTCGCGTCCTCGGGCATCACGGGCGACAAGTTCCTGCTCGTCGACTACTTCAAGTCGGACAGGGACGCGGCGCTCGTCGGCGTCGACCCGCCCCCCAACTACCTCCCGTCCGTGCCCTCGACGCTGAAGAGCCTCGAGGAGTCGCTCGGCTACATCATGGACCAGATCCCGGGGATGACGGCGCAGGTGCGCACGATCCTCGAGCGAGCCGACTCGCTCGTCGGGCACGTCGATCAGCTCCTCGTCGACGTCCAGCAGCGGCAGGTCGTGGCCCGGACGTCGAAGCTGATCGAGGACGTGGACACGCAGCTCCTGGCCGCCGATGTCCCGGGCCTCTCGGCGCGGACGAAGGGGCTGCTCGACGAGTCGAGCGCGGCGATCGCCGAGATGCGCGAGATCGTGCGACGCCTCGACGCGCCCGAGGGGCCGGTGCGGGCGCTGATCGCCCGCATCGACGCGGCCCTCGCGACGGCCGACGCCGCGGTCAAGGACGCCAGGATCGGCGAGACGACGGCCTCCGTGCGCGACACGTCGGAGTCCGTCACCGAGATCGCTCTCCAGATGAGCCGGCTGAGCGAGGTGCTCCAGGCCGACCTCATCGCGCTTCGCGAGGCGCTCGACGCGATCCGCGCGCTCGCCGACCTGCTCGAACGCGACCCGGGCGCGCTCCTGCGCGGACGCGCCCCGGCCGGCAGCCGCGGAGGGAACCCGTGATGCGCGTCCAGGCCGCCCCGGCCTCAGCCGTCTTCCACTCCATCGTCGCCGTGGCGGCGGCGGGCGCCCTCGCCGGCTGCCTTCTTCCCGACACGCCGCCCCCGATCCGGTACTTCACGCCGGTCGCCCAGCCGGCGCCCGACAACAACCCCAAGGCCGGCGGCCGGTCGCCGTCTCCCAGGCTCGGCCCGGCGCTCCGCGTCGTGTCGGTGTCGGCGGCGCCCCACCTCCGCGACCGCATCGTCTGGCGCTCGGAGGTCGAGCTCGGCTTCTACGAGGACTGGCGCTGGGTCGCGCCGCCCGCGGAGGTGGTCACGGTCGCGCTCGAGCGCGAGCTGTTCGAGGTGCGCGGGCTGCGCCAGGCGACGTCCGGGCTCGTCCCGATCCTCGACGTCCAGGTCCTCGCCTTCGAGGAGGTCCTCGGCTCGGCGACCGAGGCGCGGGTCTCGCTGCTCCTGATCCTGTCCGACGCGCGCGGCGGCGGCCTGCTCACGAAGACGATCGCGGCCGCGCGGCCGATCCCGAGCGACGACCCCGTCGACCTCGCGCGCGCGATCGGCGCGGCCCTCGACGAGGCCGTGAAGCGCACGGCGGGGGAGGTCGAGCAGGCCCTCAGCGCCGCAGGGTCGCGCTGACCGAGAACGCCCCCGTCCCGCGGTGGCTGAGGACGACGACGATGTACGTGCCGGCGCTCGCGCCGCGCACCGTCACGCGCTCGCTCGCGGCGGACGAGTCGGCCGAGGCGACGGCCGTGCGGCGGCCCGTCCCCGCGTCCCACTTCCAGACGGCGAGGTCGAAGTCGGCGCCCTTCGCGCCGGCGAGGTCGACCGTCAGGTCGCCGCGCGCGGGGACGGGAAGCCGGAGGTAACGCACGTCGCCGGCGCTTCTCAGGTACCCCGTCGCCGATCCGAGGCTCGTGCTCGTGCTCGTGCTCGCGCTCGGGCTCGGGCCGACGCTCGGGCTCGGGCCCGGGCCCGGGCTCGAGGCCCCCGTCGTCGCGGTCGCCCCCGTCCGGACGGTCGCCCCCGTCCCGTATGCCTGGACGACCCGCCCGAGCTCCGGGACGGCGCGCGCGGCCTGGTCGAGCGGGATCCCGGCCAGGCGCCCGGTGGACGTGCCCTCGGCGTCCCAGCCCCAGTGGAGGGCGACGGCGTTCCCCGCCCGGTCGCAGATCGGCGAGCCGCTCGAGCCCCACCACGTCTGGGCGCTGTACTCGACGCTTTGCCGCCCCGCGATCACGGCCCCGACCGCGAGCACGCGCCCGAACGACGCCTCCTGCGCGCGCCCGTTCGGATGCCCGACGCAGAACACGGCCTCGCCGACCCGCGCCGGCGTCGCCCGGATCGGGATGTACGGCAGGCCCGCGACCGACCGCGCCTTGTAGAGGGCCATGTCGTAGCGGGCGCTGGCGACGACGAGGTCGATCCACGCCCGCTGCCGGTAGCCGCCGGCGGTGTACTCGATGTAGACGGCCCCGCTCGAGCCGAAGCTCTGGGCGACGTGATGGTTCGTGAGGACGTGGCCGTCCGGGCTGACGACGAAGCCCGTCGCGTTCCCGAAGAAGACGACGGCCTTCGCGGCGCGCCGCACGGCCGCGTCGTCGACCCGCGTGATGTCGTAGAGCTCGCCGAGCCGGTGGTCGTCGAACCCGACGGCGAGCGCGCTCGCCGGGGCGACGATCCCGACGGCCAGAAGGATCGCGGCGAGCGAGAAGCGCACGCGCATCGGCAGCCCTCCGCATCCCCCCGCGGGACGAAACGACGCAAAGCGCGAGCCACGCGCACGCCGCGACGGGCGCGGCGAGAGCACGGCGCGACCGTCACCGCCGGTTGATGGCTGATACACAAGCGAGACAAGAAGCGTCGGGTCCCCGGTTTGACGTTCCGGCAGAGCCGGCGATAGGATGCGCCGTACAGGCTCCGAGCTTCGCCCCCGAGAGGTCCCAGGCGCCGGCCCTTGCCTGCGGCCCTCGTCCTCGCCCTGGCTTCACTCGCCGGCTGTCCGGGCGATCGGAGCGGGTCACGCGCCTCGAAGTGACCGTGCAGGCCGGGGCGCCGTCACCGCCGCGGCGCCCGAGCCGGACGTCCCGTGGCGAGGCTTCCGGTTCCCCTCGGCGGCGGGCAAGGCCCCGACCGGGCGCTCGCCCACGTGGGGCTCGCCCTGCGGGCCGGCGCCGGCGTGGCCGAGGTCGCCTCGCGGGTGGAGCGGCCCGCGTTCGCGGGCCTTCGCGACGACCCGCGTCTCGCACGCCTGAGGAGACGGTAGGCGCCGCTTCCCTCGGGGCCGGAAAAAGAACACGCCGGGCAGGTCTCTCGACCCACCCGGCGCGCGAACTGCGAAGGTTGCTCCGTCCGGGCGCCGCGTTTACGGGTTGATGCGGATGTAGGTCTTGTAGGCGTAGAGGTCGCCCGAGGGCGCCCCGGACCACGTGACCTTGTAGTAGCTCCCCGACTCGCCGAGGATCGTCACCTGGCGGCCCATGGCGAGCGTCGTGGCGACCGCGTACGAGCTGCCGGGCCCGCGCCGGATGTTGAGGACCGACGCCGTGACCGTGCCCGTGCGCTGCGTGGGCGTGGGGGTCGTCGACGTCGCCGTGACGGTGATCGACATCGAGTACGGCGCCTTCGCCCCGTTGTAGCCGAACACCCGGAACGAGTACGTGCCGGCGGCGAGCGAGTTCTGCGTCACGGTCTCGCTGTCGGCGGTCGACTCGCTCGAGGCGAGGCGCGTGCCCGAGGCGTTGAAGAAGATGAGGTCGAGGTCGCCCTCGGCGTTGCGGAAGTCGATCTTGACGACGACCTTGCTCGTCTGGGTGAGCGTCACCTTGAAGTAGTCGTCGTCGTTGCACTTGAGCCCGCTGAACGTGCCGGGCGTCATGAGCCGCGCCGCCGCGAGCGTGTTGTTCGGCTCGTACGTGTCGTCGGTCGGGGTGGGGGTGGTGCCGCCGCCCGTGACCGTGACCGTCATCGAGTACTTGGCCTTGGCGCCGCTGTACCCGAAGACGCGCACGTGGTAAGTGCCGGCGGCGAGCGCGCTGCCCGTCACCGTCTCGACGTTGCTCGTCGACTCGCTCTTCGAGATCTGCCCGGACGGGCCCTCGAAGACCATGTCGAGGTCGCCCTCGGCGTGCGAGAAGTCGATCCGGACCGTGATCGCGCCCGTCGACGTGGTCACGATCTTGTACCAGTCGTCGTCGCCGCAGTAGAGGTTCGGGAAGGACCCGGCCGCGACCGTCGCCGCCGCCGTCTTCGAGTCGTTCTGCTCGAAGCCGTCGTCGGTCGGGGTCGGCGTGCCGCCGCCGCCGCTCGTCGTGTACTGGATCGTCAGCTCATCCATGGCGACGAGCTTGTTCGCCGAGTCGTAGCCGTAGGCGACGACCATCTTCTTGCCGTTCGTCGTGAAGCGGACGGTCGCCGGGAACGCGGGGGACGTCGTGCTCTCGCCGAGCGCGACGAGCGAGGCGCGCGTCGCCTCGACGTAGTAGGACGACGAGCCGCTCACCGCCTGCTCGAAGTACTTGACCCGGGCGAGCGTCCGGCCCGACGCGACCGACACGGTGAGGGCGACGTCGCCCGAGGCCGTGACCGGCTGCGACCAGGTCGTCGTCTTGTCGTTGCCGCGCCGCGTGCTGGCGGCCGTGCCGTTGGCGGCGAGGTCGATCACGCGCCCCTCGTCCGTCCCGTGCGAGAGCGGGAGGAACTCGAGCGCCTTGCCGTACTCGATCTTCCAGTTCTCGCCGTAGTCCGGGCCGCGCGGGTTGTAGGTCGGGAGCCAGGCGAAGTCCGGGTGGTTGTCGATGCTCGACCCCGTCCACTCGCCGCGGATGACCTTGCCCGTCGAGTCGGTGACGAGCTTGTAGGTGTAGGTCTTGGTGAACTCGCTGATGCCGATGATCGACTCGGAGACGCCGTCCGTCGCGTACCAGACGGTCGTCGTGACGGTCCACTCCTTGCGGGCCGCGTTGCTCTCGGTGAAGTCGCGGCCGAACGCGATCGACGACGTGTACGCGAACGCCGGGTGGTTCCAGACCTCCTCGTTCGCCGTGATGTCCATGACGAAGGCGAGCTTCTTCCGCCCGATGACGGTCTCGAGGATGCGGTGGAAGACCTCGGGCTTCAGGTCGGCGAAGGCGTTGTCGTAGCTGTTGACGAACCAGGTCTCGAAGCCCTCGAGCTCGTCGCGGAAGTCGCCGGGAACGGCCGAGGCGCGCGCCGAGGCGCTCATCGTGGTCTCGTAGACCTTCTCGTACCAGGCGATGTAGTCGGCGACGGGCTTCGGGCTCCCCGAGTTGAGGGCCGCGAGCAGGTCCTTCGCCGGCTGGCGGTTGTCGCTGTAGAGGGCGCGCGGCTTGTTGTAGCGGCGGCCCGTGAAGTCGCTCTCGACGCCCCAGAAGAGCTCGGAGAGGAGGCCCTTCAGGTCGGGGACCTCGAAGCGGATGCCGCGCGCCTCGATCGGGCCGATCGGCTCCTTCTCCATGAGGGCGGCGCCGCACCAGCCGTTGCAGTGGCCCCACCACGAGTAGGAGATCCCATCGCGGTCGTACTCGGCCTTCTTGTCGCCGTAGACGCTGTGGCCGAAGTCCTGGGCGTCGTCGCCCTTGCACTCGTTCAACGCCGACTGCGGGTCGGTGCCGGTCGCGAGCCGCACGTACTCGTCGTACTTGAGGAGCGGCGAGCGGTCGTTCACGGGCTTCGACGTGTTGCTGCGGTCCCAGCGCTTGGCGCTCTCGTTGTAGGTGAAGTCGGCGCCGGTGCCGTTCCAGCCGCGGGCGAGCTCGAGGTCCGTGAAGGGCCACCAGATGCCCGACCACGGGACGTAGCTCGAACGGCCTTCCTTCGATCCGGCCGCGGTGATCGTGACCTCGTCGATCTCGATCTCGCGGGCCTGCGCGGCGAGCGGGGCCGACGCGACGAGCGCGGCCGCGGCGACGCCGCCGGCGATCCGGAGGAGGTGAGTCTTCAGGGCACGCATGGTTGCGATCGATCTCCTTGAAAGCGTGAAGACGGCGGACGGGCCCACGATCAATCGGCCCTCCGCCTGAAGGACCAGGTGGTCTCGGTGCGCGACTCCGCCGGCCAGCGCATGTCCTCGCGGGACCAGCGCTGGCGCACGGTCGTGCCGTCGCGCGGGTTCTCGTACTCGACGTCGAGGTAGCGGCCGCCCGCGCCGAGGATCTGCTCGGGGCGCGGCATGCGGGCGAGGCTCGCCTCGCTCGCGGTCTCGGGCTTGGGCGTGAACGTGGCGACCCCCGGCATCCCGACGCGCGCCTCGGCGCCGACGGGCGGCAGGTCGAAGGGCACGATCGACATCGGGGCGCGGATCGCCTGCGGACCCGCGTCTTCCGCGCCGTCCGGGATCACGACGACCGTGCGCATCTTGCCGCGCTCCTGGACCGTCGTCTGCACGCCGGCGAGGCGGTAGGTGTCGCGCGTCACGTAGAAGACGGCGGGCGTGAAGTCCGGCTCGCCTTCGCGCTCGACGATGAACTCGAAGCAGGGGCGATCGCGGAAGCCGACCTCGCGCGCGATCCTGAAGCTCCAGCGCGCCGGGCCGGTCCACGGCTCGCCGGGCGACTGCATCTGCCGGTAGAAGGTCTCGACGACCCACTCGTCCCCTTCCTTCCACTTCGGGACGATGCGGTCGCCGTCGACCGGGATGCGCGAGGCGAGGACCTCGAACCCGGGCTCGCCGGCCTGCACGCGCGCGAGGATCTCGGCCTGCGTGAGGGGCGCGGCGGGAGCGGCGGGCGCGGCGGCGGCCGCCGGCGCGGGGGCCACGAACGGCGCGACCGGAGCGGGCGCGGGCGCCGCGACGGGGGCGTCCTGCGGTGCGGGCGCCGGCGCGGCGGCCGGGGCCGCGGCGGGCGCCGGGGCGGCGCTCGGCGCGACCGGAGCCGCGTCGTCGCGCTCCTTTGGACGGAACGCGGGGCGCGTCTCGGCGGCCGGCTGCGACGCCGTCCTCGCCGGACGATCCTCGCGCTCGTTCGTCCCGTTCGCGACGACGAGGTACGCAACGCCCGCGATCACGAGGGCCGTCGCCACACCTGCCGCCATTGGAGCCGTTCGCCGCATTACCCTAACCCCTGACACTTTCGTTACTTATCCTCGTGACGCACCGCATTACACCGGCACGAGGAAGGGGGCTGGGTAGAGCAACAGGTGTGCCGCTTCCGGAGGGTCTGTTTGAAGAGCCGCTAACTCACTGTATGGAAAGGGGATGGCCTCGTTGCCCCCGGAGGGCACACCTCAGCTCATCCGAAATGCAATTGAAACGATCTTCCGAGAATGGAGAAAAACCCCCTCGGATCGCGTCGGCTCCCGGGGTCAGTGACACTCGACCGCCGGGGCCGCCGCCTCGGCGGTGGCGACCGGCGCCCGCAGCGACGAGACGCCGCGCATCACGGTCAAGCCGCCGAGTGCGATCGCCATCGTCGCCGCCACGACGGCCAGGCGTCCGCGCAGGCGCGCCGGGACGAGCGCGCCGCCGAGCGCGACCGCGAGGAGGGCGGGGGCCGTGCCGAGGCCGAAGGCGACCATGATGCCGGCGCCGGCGCCGACGCTGGCCGTCTGTGCGGCCTTGGCGGCCGCGGCGTAAACGAGCGCGCAGGGGATGAAGCCGACGAAGAGGCCGGCGAAGAACGGCGCCGCACGGCCCGCCGAGCGCGTGAACCGCGAGAGCAAGGTGACGAACGTGGCTTTGAAGGCGCCGCCGGGCGGGGACGCGCGGAGCGCGACCAGGCCGCCCTCGCCGCTGCCGCGCCCCCGAGGGAGCAGCCGCGACACCCGCGGCCAGGCGCCGATCAGGTGCAGGCCCGTGGCGACGAGGAGCGCGCCCGAGAGCAGGGCCAGCGCCTCCTGCGCGCGCACGACCGGCACGAACGAGCGGATCGCGACCCCCGCCATGCCGCCCATGGCGCCCAGGAAGGCGTACGTGAAGAGCTTGCCGCCGTGAAAGAGGACCTGGTCGAGGAGACGCGCGCCGGGACCGGCCGCGGAGCGCCCGGGCGCGGCGGCGACGCCGAGCACGAAGCCTCCGCACATGCCGACGCAGTGGAGCGACCCGGCGACCCCGACCGCGAAGGCGAGCGCGTAGTCGGCCGCCGTCACCACGTCTGGACCACCCCTCGGAACATCCGACGACCCACCGCCGCCAGCCCTCGCTCCCCTCCCCCCCGGCTAGAATCAACTTTTCGTTGATTCTGAGGCCTCCTCGACGTCGAGAGGGCGTTAGAATCAACTTTTCGTTGATTCTAGGTCGACCCGGGGACCGCCGGCTACGCCTTCGGCGCGGCGGCGGCGGCCCCCGCCCCGGCGATCGCCGGCGGCTCGAACTTGCCCCACTGGTCGACGACGCCCATGGTCCACGCGTACGTGAGGTGCGTGCCCGCGCCGACCCACCAGGGGATCATGCTGACGATCCAGTTGCCGCCGAAGAGGGCGGGCTGGAGCCAGGAGAGGATCAGGTAGTAGTTGACGATCCAGAGGCCGAGGCCCATGGCCGTCCCGATCGCGACCTTCTTCGAGACCGGCGCCTTGTCGAAGAAGCGGCTCATGATGAGGTGGAACGGCACGCCGAACCCCATCCCCGTGAAGATGTAGAGCATGGCGCCGACCGCGAGCACGAGGCCGCCGTCGACCTCGAGCGCCTTGTCGCCGAGGGGGAACGTGAGGTAGACGCGGATGAGCTGGAGCGGGTGCTGCTTCGTCAGGATCGCGCCGACCACGTTGAAGAGCAGGCTCACGACCGCCCCGACGAAGCCCAGCATCATGCCCGACATGACGTGATAGCTCAGGTAGTAGCCCTGCGGCGGCCAGTTCTTCGGCGCCGCCTCGACCTCGATCTCGGCGCGCAGCTTGTCCGCCCTCGCCTGCAGCTCCTGCAGCTCGCGCAGCTTCGCGTCTCGGTCCATGGGTCCCTTTCCGCTCTTCTCCGTTCTCCGGTGTCCGCGCCCCTCTCCCGGGCGGGCGCGATGATACTCGGCCGAGAAAACGGTTGCAAATTCGATCTCCAAGACGTTACATCGGGTCCGGTCCGCGCGCGTCCGCATTCGATCCTCGCGCGCGGGGGGAGGGGGCGTTGGGTGAGAGCACGCGCGCGCGGCGGCGCATCGCGCCGTACGCGCTCGGGGCGGTTCTCGCGGCGGCCGGCGCCGCGGGGCTGGTCGCCGCGACGGCGCTGCCGGGCTCGACCGAAGAGAAGGGCAAGAAGCCCGCGAAGGCCGAGAAGAACGCGCTCGGGGCCGCGGGCGAGGAGCTCGCGCTCGGTCAGCTCGTCTACGAGAAGTACTGCATCGGCTGCCACGGGGAGAAGGGCGACGGCAAGGGCGAGGCGGCGAAGTTCCTCGACCCGAAGCCGCGCAACTTCACGGACCCGCCGGGCCTGTTCAAGTTCGCCTCGGTCCCGGCCGGCCAGCTCCCGACCGACGACGACCTCTTCAAGACGATCACGCGCGGGCTGCGCGGCTCGTCGATGCCGTCGTTCCGGTTCGTCCCGGAGGAGCAGCGGCGCGCCGTCATCCAGTACGTCAAGACGTTCGCGACCGAGGCCTGGCAGCAGCCGCGCGCCTCGCAGATCGACCGCTCGGTCAACCCCTACGCCCAGGGCAACGCGAACCCGAAGCCGGTCGAGGAGGCCATCGAGAAGGGCCGCCTGATCTACCACGCCGGGCCCTTCAAGTGCTGGAACTGCCACGCCTCCTTCATGACCGAGGAGGAGCTCGCGGCGGCGGGCGTGCGCGACCTGCGCGCCAACCTCGACCGGCCCGCCCTCAAGCGCGACGAGTGGGGCAACGTGAACCGCCCGCCCGACTTCACCTGGCACGTGACGCGCGCCTCGTGGACGATCGACGAGGTCTACCAGACGATCACGGCCGGCGTCGGCGGCGCGGGCATGCCGACCATGGAGAAGCAGTTCACGGACGAGGAGCGCTGGGCCCTCGCGTACTACGTCAAGTCGCTCATGGACCAGCGGGGCAGGAAGAAGGGGCCGCCGCCCCCGGCTCTGCCTCTGGAAGAGTAGGACGGAGGACCTCGCACCGTGATCGAGACCGTCGTCCCCGAGGCCCTCGTCGACCGCCGGCTGGTGAAGGCCCACCTGTCCGCCGGCTTCGGCTGGTTCCTCGTCGGGATCTTCGCGGGCTTCTTCCTGTCGTTCCAGTTCTTCGACCACTACCCGTTCCGCGGGATCGAGATCTTCTCGCCGGGCCGGGTCCGCATGGTCCACACGAACCTCGTCGCCTACGCCTTCATCGGCAACATGTTCTTCGGCGGGCTCAACTGGGCGATCCCGAGGCTCACGGGCGAGCGGACCTTCTCCTCGAAGGTCGGCTGGGCGGCGTTCTTCGTCTGGAACCTGGCGCTCGCCCTGAACGTGGTCCTGCTCACCCTCGGGCCGACGCTCTTCCCGGACGCCATGGGCCTCTTCGGGGCGCAGGGCATCGAGTGGGGCGAGACGCCGATCGTCATCGACCCGCTCATCATCATCGCGGCGATCCTGCTCTGCGTGAACTTCTACGCGCCGATCATCCGCTGCAAGGACAAGTCGCTCTACGTCTCGCTCTGGTACTTCAGCGCCGGCCTCGTGTGGGTGAGCCTCACCTACCTCATGGGCAACTACATCCCCCAGTTCGTCCTGCCGGGCGCGTCGGGAGCCGCGGTCGCGGGCCTCTTCATCCACGACCTCGTCGGCCTCTTCCTGACGCCGATCGGCTGGGGGCTCATGTACTACTTCGTCCCGGTGATCCTGAAGCGCCCGGTCTTCAGCCACGCGCTCTCGATCCTCGGGTTCTGGGGGCTCGCCTTCTTCTACCCCCTGAACGGCATCCACCACTTCCTCTGGTCGCCGATCCCGATGGACGTCCAGATCGGCGCGGTCGTCGCGACCGTCGCCGTCGAGGTCGTCGTCTTCACGGTGATCGCGAACTTCTTCATGACCCTGCGCGGGCAGGGCGACGCGCTCCGCAGCTCCCTGCCGCTGCGCTGGTTCTACGTCGGCATGATCAACTACTTCATCACCTGCGCCCAGTGCGCCTACCAGGTGACGCTCTCGGCCCAGAAGATCATCCACTTCACGGACTGGGTCGTCGGCCACGCGCACATCGTCATGTTCGGCGTCTTCGGCTTCTGGTGCCTCGGCTTCACCCTCTACCTCTGGCCGCGCGTGACGGGCCGCGACTGGTGGTCGCGCCGGCTCAACTCCTGGCACTTCTGGCTCACGGCGCTCGGCCTCATGATCATGTTCCTCGACCTCGTCGCCGCCGGGCTCGTGCAGGGCTTCCTCTGGCGCGGGCTCGCGCCGTTCGAGGACTCGTTCGTCGCCTCGCGCCCGTTCTGGATGGTGCGCTCGATCTCGGGCTTCATGATCATCACGGCGCAGGTCCTGTTCCTCGTGAACCTCGTCATGACGAAGAAGCACGGCGAGCCCACGGGCGAGCAGCCGCGCGCGGAGCCCGCGCCGGCGCCGGTCGCGGTCTAGGGAGGAGGGGAACGCGCCATGGAAAGGTTCCGGACGATCTTCCTCCTCGCGGGGCTCGGGTTCTTCGGGTTCTCGTTCGTCGCGATGGGGCTCTCGTCGTACACGCTCGCCGGCAAGGAGCAGGTCCTGACGGTCGAGCAGCTCATCGAGCGCGACGGGATCATCGAGGAGTTCTACGACTTGCAGGCCCGCTGGCCCGAGGCCTTCCAGAAGCACTACGGCGAGCCGAAGACCGAGGCCGAGTGGAAGCAGGCGTACGCGAAGGCGCTGCGCTACGGGCGCGACGTGTACGTGTCCGAGGCCTGCTGGCACTGCCACTCGCAGTTCGTGCGCCCGGTCTCGAACGAGGAGCTGCGCTTCGGGCCGGTGTCGAACGCGCTCGAGTACCAGAACGAGCTCCAGCAGCCCGTGCTCTTCGGCACGCGGCGCGTGGGCCCGGACCTGATCCGCGAGTCGAAGGTGCGGCCGAACGACTGGCACGCCGCCCACTTCTACCGGCCGAAGTTCACGGCCCCGACGTCCGTCATGCCCGACTTCCCGTGGTTCTTCGACGAGCCCGATCCGAAGGCCGTGGCGAAGGCGAAGAAGGACAAGGCCGAGCCGCCGCCGCCGACGCCCAACCGGCGCGGCCTGGCGCTGATCACGTACGTCCAGTGGCTCGGGTCGTGGCGGCGGAACCCGGACTACACGTGGCAGGAGGAGTGGCCGCCGAAGAAGCCCGGGAAGGGCAAGGCGGCGAAGGAGGGCGCGCCGTGAGCCCCAAGCCTCGCTCCGGCCGGCCGACGAGGTTCCTCGTCGTCTCGACGGTCGTCGTCGTCGCGGTCGCCGGCTTCGGCTTCCTCTTCAAGCTCTTCGAGCTCATCGCCGCCTACCTCTCGGGCGACACGAGCTTCGCGCTCGGGCCCGTGTCCGTCTACCTCGCGGTCGCCGCCGGGTTCCTCTGCCTCTTCGTCTGGGCGACGCTGCGCGGCCAGTTCCACGACGTCGAGGGGCCGAAGTACCGCATGCTCGAGCGTGAGGACGCCCTCGAGCACGGGAAGTGGCCGGCGCCCGAGCGCTCCGAGCACGAGCGGCGCCTCGAGGAAGGTCTTAAGCGTCTCGCCCGCGACGAGGGAAGCGACGCATGAGCGAAGCCGCGAAGACACCCGCGCCCGCGCCCGCGCCGGCCGAGGGCGTCAAGGACCGTCCGCTCGAGCACCCGGGACGCCCCGACGACCGCGACCACGGGAAGGTCGAGGTGAGCTACGAGGGCTACCGGATGCCGTTCTGGGTCCTCATGTTCTGGGCCGCGTGGATCATCTGGGGCCTCGGTTACGTCGCGAGCTACGTCCTCCCCGGTCTCGAGAAGAAGCCCTGACGCGGCCGCCGCGCCGGTGAGCGCGGCCGCCGCGGCGCCGGCGCCGGCGCCGGCGTCCGTCCCCGGCGAGTGCAGGCACTGCGGCCTTCCCACGGGCGACCCCGGGCGCGCCTTCTGCTGCTACGGGTGCACGCTCGCCTACGAGGTCGCCGGCCGCGGCGGCGAGGAGGGCGAGGCGACCCTGATCCTCGCCTCCGTGGGGACCGGCGCCTTCCTCACGATGAACGTCATGGCCTTCTCCGCCCTCCTCTACACGGGCGAGGCCGCCTCGGGCGGTCCGCTCTACTCGCTCTTCCGCTGGCTCCAGCTCGGGTTCGCGACGCCCGCCATCGCCCTCCTCGGCTGGCCGATCGCGAAGAACGCGCTCGCCGGGCCGCGCCGTCAGGGCATGGACCTCCTCGTCCTGACGGGGATCGTCGCCTCCTTCGCGCTCTCCGCGGAGGCCACGATCGCCGGCCGGGGCCACGTCTACTACGAGACGGCGGCCGTCGTCCTCGTCCTCGTCACCCTCGGGCGGTACCTCGAGGCGCGGGCGCGAGCGAGCGCCTCGGCCTCCCTGCGCTCGCTCCTCGGGCTGCTGCCGCGGCAGGCGGCCGTGCTCCGCGCCGTCGCCCCGGGCGAGGCGCCGGTCGAGGTCAACGTCCCCGTCGCCTCCATCCGGGCCGGAGATCGCGTGATCGTGAGGCCCGGCGAGGCCTCGCCCGTCGACGGCGAGGTCGTCCTGGGCGAGGCCTTCGTCGACGCGGCCGTGCTGACCGGCGAGTCGCGGCCGGCCGCGCTCTCGCCGGGCGCGCGCCTCTTCGCCGGCACGATCCCGCGCGACGGCCGGCTCGTCGTCCTGGCGAAGGAGACGGGCGAGGCGCGGCTCGTCGCGAGGCTCGCGCGGCTCCTGGATGAGGCGCGGCGCCGGCGGGCGCCGATCGAGCGCACGGCCGACCGCGTGTCGGCGGTCTTCCTCGGGATCGCCGTCGCCGTCGCCGTCGCCTCCCTCCTCCCGCCCGCGCTCGCGGGCGACGCGGGCGAGGGGGTGCGGCGCGCGCTCGCGGTCCTCGTCGTCGCCTGCCCGTGCGCCCTCGGGATCGCGACCCCGCTCGCCCTCTGGGTCGGGCTCGTGCGCGCGGCCCGCGAGGGCGCGCTCGTCCGCTCGGCGGCCGGGCTCGAGGCGCTCGCCGGGACGACGACGGTGCTCTTCGACAAGACGGGGACGCTGACGGCCGGGCGGCCGGCGCTGGTCGAGGTCGCGGTCCGGCCGGGCGGGGACGGGGCCCGGGACCGAGCCCTCGCGCTCGCGGCCGGCCTCGAGGCGGCGAGCGAGCACCAGGTCGGGCGCGCCCTGGTCGAGGCCGCGCGCGCGCGCAGCCTCGAGCTTCCGGCGGTGCGCCGCTTCCGCGTCCGCCCGGGGCTCGGCGTCGAGGGCGAGCTCGAGGGGGTCGAGGGCGCGGTCCTCGTCGGCTCCCCGCGCCTCCTCGAGCGCGACGGCGTGCCCGTGGACCCCGCGATCGCCGCCGCCCGCGGACGCTTCGAGGTCGAGGGGCGGACGGTCGTGCTGCTCGCCGCCGGCGGCCGCAACCTCGCCGCCTTCGCCCTCGGCGAGGCGCCGCGGCCCGAGGCGGCGGAGGCGGTCGCGGCCCTGCGCGGGCTCGGCCTCGAGGTCGCGGCCCTGACGGGCGACGGCGCGGCGGCCGGCGCGGCGCTCGGGCGGGCGCTCGAGATCCCGGTCGCGGCCTCGCTCCTGCCGGACGAGAAGGTCGCCGAGGTCGAGCGGCGCGTGCGCGCCGGCGAGCGCGTCGTCATGGTCGGCGACGGCCTGAACGACGCGCCGGCGCTGGCCGCCGCGACCGTCGGGATCGCGGTCCGGGCGGGGACCGACCTCGCCCGCGAGGCGGCGCCGATCTCGCTCCTCGTCGACGACCTGCGGGCCGTGCCGCGGCTCGTGGCCCTGGCGCGCGCCGCCGCCCGGACGATCCGGTGGAACCTCGTCTGGGCGTTCGTCTACAACGTGGTCGGCGTCGGCCTGGCGGCGTTCGGGCGGCTGAGCCCGGCGCTCGCCGCCCTCGCCATGGTCGCGTCGTCCGCGTTCGTGGTCGGGCAGTCGCTCCGGCTCGGCCGGCGTCCCCGGGAGGCGGCTCGTGGCTCGTGAAGGGCGCATCCTCGTCGTCGAGGACGAGCCCGCGATGGCCGAGGGGATCCGCTTCAACCTCCGCCACGAGGGCTTCGACGTCGAGAGCGCCGCCTCGGCGGAGGCGGCGGCGCCGCGGCTGCTCGGCGAGCGGCGCGAGCCCTTCGACCTCGTGCTCCTCGACATCATGCTCCCGGGCGAGGACGGCTTCTCCCTGCTCGAGCGGCTGCGTGCCGCCGGCGCCGCCGTGCCCATCGTCCTCCTGACGGCGCGCGGCGAGGACGTCGACATCATCCGCGGCCTCGAGCTCGGCGCCGACGACTACGTGACGAAGCCCTTCAGCCTCGGCCAGCTCGTGGCCCGCATCCGCGCCGTCCTGCGGCGCTCGGGCCGGCCCGCCGCCGCGACCCCGGGCGAGCCGGCGCTCGTCGCCGGCGACCTCCGCATCGACGTCGCCCGCGGCACGGTCGAGCGCGCCGGCGCGCTCATCGACCTGACGGTCACGGAGGCCGAGATCCTGCGCGTCATCGCCGCCGCCCCCGGCCGCACCGCCTCGCGCGAGGCGATCCTCAACCGGGTCTGGGGCCACGGCTGCTACCCGAGCACGCGGACCGTCGACAACCACGTCGCCCGGCTCCGGAAGAAGCTCGAGGCCGACCCGGCCGTGCCGCGCGTGCTCGTGACCGTGCACGGCCGCGGGTACCGGCTCGTCCTGGACTGAGCCCGGTACGAAACTGTTACAACTGTCGTACACGTCACGCTCCCACCGGGCGTACGATCGGCTCCCGTCAGCCGGGGTGGAAGGACGGGAGGGTCGACGGATGCCAGGGATCACGTGGATCGGCGGGGTCGGTCGGATCGCGCTCGCGGCGGTCATGCTCGCGCTCGCCGCTCCGGCGGCGGCCCAGAGCGACAAGGCCGAGAGCGCGCAGGAGCTGTTCGAGCGGGCGTACTACCTCGAGCACGGGCTCAAGAAGCTCGACGAGGCCGCCGCCCTCTACAGGCGGGTCGCGGCCCTCGCGAGCGGCGACCGCAAGCTCGAGGCGCGCGCCCTGCTCCGCATCGCCGCCTGCGAGCGCCAGCGGGGGCGCGACATGGAGGCGCTCGAGATCGCGAAGCGGGTGCTCGAGGACTACTCGGACCTGCCGGAGATCAAGCGCGAGGCGGAGGCGTCGGTCACCGAGGCCGGCGCCGCCCGCCAGATCCTGCGCATCTACGACGTCGCGATGCTGACGACCGAGGCGCGCGAGCCCGCGCCGTCGCCGCGGCTCGGGCTGCCGGCCGACTCGTCGCGCGGCGGCGGCGCGAGCGGCGCGTCGCTGACCCTCGGAGAGGAGAGCCCGCCCGGCGTCGCGATCCCGCCCGACCGGCTCCTCGAGCTGATCCGGACGAACATCGCCCCGGACTCCTGGGAGCACGCCCGCTCGCGCTCGCAGATCGAGGGCGGCCGCCTGATCGTCGTCCAGTCGCCCGAGGTCCACGCCGAGATCGAGGCCTACCTCGAGCAGCTCCGCGGGGTGCGCGGCCGGCTCATAACGATCGAGGCGACGCTCGCCTTCGTCGACGGCAAGGTCCTCCGCGATCTCGGCGCCGGGCCGATCCTCACGACCGAGCAGGCGGCGGCGCTCGAGCGGCGGCTGCGCGCCGGCGACGGGGCGAAGCCGATCGCCCGCCCGCGGGCGACCGTCCTGAACCGCCAGCCGGCGGTCATGAACGCCGTCCGGACGCGCCGCTTCCTCGGCGACTACGACGTCAACCAGACGGGCGTCACGCCGACGGTCGCGCCCGCGACCACGATCGTCCGCGAGGGAGCGATCTTCGAGGTGCGGCCGATCCTCGTCGAGGGGGCCGGCCACGTGCTGCTCCAGGTCCGGATCCACGGGGCGGCGTGGAACGCCGAGCTCTCGCGCCTTCAGGACACGACCCACGGCGGGATCGATCTCCCCGCCGTCGACGAGGCGGCCATCGAGACGGCGCTCCTCGCGCCGTCGGGGGCGACCGTGCTCGCGGGCGCGCTGCGGCCCGCCCTCTACCTCGCGGGCAGACCGCCGGACGCCGACGGGCGGCTCGTGCTCCTCCTGCGGGCGACGGTCTCGGCCCTCGCGGCGCCGGCGAAGGAGAAGGAGGGGGGGGCGGGCGAGGCCGCCCGCTTGGCGGCCCGGCGCCCGCTTCGCAGCTACAACGTGAGCCTGCTCACGGAGGACCTGGAGCCCCTCTTCCGGCGGCAGTCGCTGCTCCGGTCCGGCGAGGGGTCCCCGCTCGAGTTCTCGGCCGACGGCGACGGCGACGCGTCCCTCTGGGGCCGACCGCTCGGGGAGGACACGCTCGTCGACCTCATCAAGGCGAACATCAGCCCCGAGTCCTGGGAGAGCTCGCTCAACCGGATCGCCGTGGTGTCGGAGGGCGCGGGCGAGCTCGTCGTGATCCAGACGCCCGAGGTCCACGCCCAGATCCAGGGCTACCTCGCCGCCCTCAAGACCGACCGCGCGACGCTGCTCCACGTCGAGTGCTTCGAGCTCGCGCTCGACGACGCCGCCTTCGACCGCGTCCTCCCGCTGCTTGAAGGCGAGGGGACGACCGGCAACACGCTGCCGGCGAGCGCGCTCGAGGACCTCGTCGCCGGGCGGATCGGGGGCGCCCGGCTCGTGCGCTGGGCCGGCGTCGCCGCGCTCAACGGCCAGGGCGTGCGCCTCGGCGAGGCGCGGGCCTGGCGGGTGATCGAGGGCTACGAGAGCCAGAGCGGCGGCACGGGCATGGTCGTGCAGACCGAGATCGACCCGATCGTCGGGACCGTCGCCGAGGGGTTCGAGCTCGACGTGCGGGCGAAGGTCGTGCCCGGCGGGCGCCTCGTCATGGTCGACGTGGCCCTCGAGTCCGCCCGCCTCGACCGCATCGTCGACCAGAAGACGAAGTGGGGCGTGATCGACCTCCCCGTGCTCGTCCGCGCGGGGCCCACCGCCCAGGTGACGTTCCCGGTCGACCGCGTCCTGGTCGTCCAGATGGGCCAGGGGCTCGAGGGGATCCAGGAGCGGACGCTGACGCTGCTCCGGGTCCGGCCGGTCGACGCGCTCGGGGGCAAGTGAGCGCGGTCACGACCAGGCCCGAAGCTCGCGTCCGGGGCGGGACGAGGGTCCCGCCCCGGCTCGCGTTGACGGCGGTCGTCGCCTTCGTCCTGCCCGTGCTCGGCCTCGTCGGCTGGGCCGGCTACCGCGAGGTCGAGGCGCAGCGCGCGCGGCTCGTGGCTCGCCAGGTCGAGGCGGCCGAGGCCGACCTCCGCGCCCGGCTCTCGGCGCTCGCGGACGACGCGGCCGTCCGGGTCGACCGGGCCCTCGCCGCCGTCGAGGCCGCGGCGAGCGCCGATCCGGGCGGCCTCGAGGCATCCGTGCGCCGGGGCGCCGTCCGCGCGGTCGTGCTCGACGAGGAGGGGCGCGTCGTCGCGCCGGCGCTGCCGGCCGCCGCCGGGCGGGCGGACGCCGTCCCCGCCGAGCTCGCCGCCTCGATCGGCGCGGCGCGAGACCTCGAGCACCGCTTCCGCGACCCCGAGTCGGCGATCCGCCACTACGCCCGCCTCCTCGACGAGCGCCGCGACGCGCCCGCGCAGGCCCGGATCCTGTGCGAGCTCGCGGCCACGCACGCCGCCCTCGAGAGCTGGCCGGCGGCCGCGACCGTGGCCGATCGCGCGCTCGCGCTCGAGGCCGACGCGCCGGCCGGCGACGGCCGCCACGCGGGCCTCCTCGGCGCGCGCGACCACGTCCACCTGGGCCTCCTCCGCGTCGAGGCGCTCGTCCGGGTCGGCGAGCGGGAGCGGGCGCGCGCCGCCGCCCTCCCCCTCGCCCGCGAGCTGGCGCTCGGCGCGGCCGCGCGGTCCTTCGCCGGCGCGAGCTTCGGGCTCAGGCGGCTGCGCGAGGTCCTCGGGGCCGACCCGCTGCCGGCGGCCATCGCGCGGCTCGACCGCGCCGTCGGCGGGGCGGCGGCGCGCGGCGCGCTCGGCCCGGCGGTCCGGCGCGCGCGCGCCTCGACGTCGGGGACGGCCGTCCTCCGGGTCGCCGCCGGCTCCGGCGGCGACGCGGGGGTTGGCGCCGGCCCGCCCCTCGCCCTCGTCGCGATCCGGGCGCTCCGGACCCCGGCGGGCGGCGGCGAGCCGGCGAGGTTCGTCGTCCTCGATGCCGGGCTCGGCGAGGTCGTGGACGGCTTCGCGGGCCCGGTCGCGCGGCCCGGCGTCCGGCTCTCGCTCTGCGACCCGGACGGCGCCGCCGTCCTCGATCTCCGGGCGGACGGCGAGGGTGGCCGCGACCCGGCCGCCGCGCCCGCGGGCACGCGGACCCTGGCGCTCGGCGGGCCGTTCGCCGGGTGGTCGGTCGAGTTCGCGCTCGCGCCCGGCGCCGAAGCGGCGCGCGCGGCCGCGCGCCAGACGCGGCTCCTGCTCGGGGTCATCGTCGCCTGCGGGCTCGCGGTCGCCGGCGCCGCCACGCTCTTCGTCCGCGGCGCCGCCCGGTCGATCGCGCTCGAGCGGGCGCGCTCGGACTTCGTCGCCGGCGTCACCCACGACCTCAAGACGCCGCTCGCGCTCGTCCGCATGTACGCCGAGACGCTGCGCCTCGGGCGGGCGGACGGGGCGGACGAGCGGGACCGCTTCCTCGACGTCATCATCCGCGAGGCCGACCGCCTCCACGACCTCGTCCAGAACGTGCTGGCGTTCCAGCGCCGGGGCCTCGCGCCGCGGCTCGCGGACCGCGACCTCGGCGCGACCCTGCGCGAGGCCGTCTCGGGCTTCGCCCCGTCGCCGGAGGTCGATGTCCGCGTCGTCCTCGACCCTCTTCCCGGCGACCTGCCGCCCGTGCCCCACGACCGGAGCGCGGTCGAGCGGATCGTCCGGAACCTGCTCGCGAACGCCCTCGGCTTCGCCCCGGCCGGGAGCGCGGTCCGCGTCCGCGCCGTCGCCGCCGACGGCGGCGTCCGCCTCGAGGTCGCGGACGAGGGCCCGGGGATCCCGGAGGACCTGCTGCCGCGGGTGTTCGAGCCGTTCGTGACGGCGCCGCGTCCGGGGGCGGCCCGGGGGGGCACGGGCCTCGGGCTGACCGTGGTCCGCGATCTCGCGGCGGCCCACCGGGGATACGCGCGGCTCAGGCCGAACCGGCCGAGGGGGGTCGTGGCGGAGGTGTGGTTGCCCGGAGGGGGATAGAGGGGCAGGCCTCTCGAGACTCGGCTCTTCTGGCCAAAGACACCGGGAGAACGAGGAGATCACAGAGTCGCGTCAGCTTGGACCTCTGTGATCTCCGTGTCCTCTCTCCGTGCCTCTGCGGCCAGAGAACCGATGTCGTCCGGCTTCCCCGTCTAGAACGTCCAGCTGTACGAGTACGTCGTCGACGCCTCGGGCCGCGGCGACGCGCTCGTCTGGATCGTCGCCTTCACGCTGTACGTGCCGTGCGGCGAGCCGTACTGGGGCTGGAAGTCGAACTTCACCGTCGTCCCGGCGCCCGGGAACGTGCGGTTGACGCCGCCCACCGGCGCCATCACCCGGTTCTGCGGGCTCATGTAGATCTGGTTGCCGGACGGGTCGGTGACGACCACGAGGTACGTGTTGTAGTCGGTGAAGTTGACGACCGCGTCGCGGCCGTTCGCCGGCCGGACCGTGACCTCGATCGTGATCGTCGGCGCCGAGCGCTGGCCGCCGCCGATCACCGGCATGTGGTTCTCGTAGTAGTCGGGCTGGCTCGTCTTCACCGTGACGTCGAGGCCGGCGGCGGCCGGAGTCGCCGGCTGGCCGATCCGGCGGCCGCCGATCGTGGCGCGGACGAGGACGGTCTCGCGCGGGCCGATGAAGCTCGTCTCCATGCGCTTCACGAGGCCGACGCCGTACGCGAACCACTCGTCGGTGATGCCGACGTCGGCGCAGGACGTCCGGTAGCGCACGTGGACCGTCGAGAAGCGGCCGGCCGGGACGGTGACCATCTCGCCGCGGGCGACCATCTCGAGCCGGGCGCCGTTCGAGCACGGGACGCCGCCGCCCGCCTCGTTGAGGGACATCGTCCAGAAGGTCCGCGGCGTGACGCCGAGCCGGTACCAGAGGCGGCCGGGGTACTCGAACACGCGGCCCGCCGAGCTCTGGTTGAGCCAGCGGACGGCGCCGTTGTACTCGCGCGTGCGGAACCAGATCTGCCCCGAGACGGGGTTCACCCACGAGGCGTCGACGCTGACGGTCTTCTGCCCGCCGAACGAGTCGTAGGTCCAGGAGTTGCCGACGTGGAGCGGGAAGTACGAGTTCTCGTAGTGAGCGCGCGCCGTCTCCGGCGCCGCGACGCCGAGCGCAAAGGCGGCGACGACGAGCGCGAGCGCGCCGATCTTGAGCCTCATGTTCGTTCGAGACCTCCGCATTCCAGGGTTCCCTGGGGGGCGGAGGTTACCGCGGCGCGTCACGAGTGTCAAGGGATGGGCCGCAAGCCCTCGTCGTTCCTCACTCCGAGGACATCGCGACCCGGAAACCGGTGTGCGGCGAGCGCGCGTGCGGGAGGTCCCCGTTGCGGTTCGAGGCCCGGAGGCCGCCGACCGTGCGGACCGGCCCGCCGCCCCGGATCGCGCGGAACGGGCCGCGCGCGGGCGGCGCGCCGTCGCCGCGGGCATGCCGGGCGTAGGCGTCCTCGTCGTACCAGTCCTCGCACCACTCCCAGACGTTGCCGGCCATGTCGAGCGCGCCGAACGGCGAGGCCCCGAGCGGCCGCCGGCCGACGGGTGCCGGCGCCGCCGCCGTCCCGGGGGCGGGGGCGATCGAGGCGCAGCGCTCGGACGTCGGCGGCCCGTCGCCCCAGGGGTAGAGCCGGCCCTCGGTCCCGCGGGCCGCCCGCTCCCACTCCGCCTCGCTCGGGAGCCGGAGGCCGAGCCAGGCGCAGAACGCGCGCGCATCCTCCCAGGTGACGCCGACGACGGGGTGGTCGTCCGCGACCGGGAAAGGCGGCGTCGGCGGCTCGGCCCGGGCGGTCGCGCGGCAGAAGGCGCGGTACTCGCGCCACGTCGTCTCGTGGCGCCCGATCCAGAAGCCGCGCGCGAGGCGGCGGACGTGCCGCGGGCGCTCGTCGGGGAAGCTGTCTGCGTCGTCGGCCCCCATGACGCCGTCGCCCGGCGGGACGTACACCATCTCGAGCGCCAGGCCGCGCCCCGTGTCGAGGACGCAGACGGGACGGTCGGCGCCGCGGCGCAGGCCCCGGCCGAGCGGCTCGCCCCACCAGCCGGCGGCCGATCGCCCGCCGCCGGTCGCCGGCGCGGTCGCGAGGTCGCGGATGGCGGCGAGGCCGGGCGCGGCGACGGCCCCCGGCGCCCCGTCCGGCACGACCCCGGCCGGCCCCGGCGGGCGGGCCGCGGGCGCCGCCGCCGTCGCGATCGCCGACCCCGACCCCGAGTCCGACCCGGCTCCCGCCCCGGCGAGCGGGGTCGGCGGGCCGGAGCCTCCGTCCCGCGAGTGAAGCGAGACGGCGAGCAGGAGGGCGAGGCCGACGCCGAAGCAGGCCGCGACCGTGAGGCCGGCCGCGCGCGAGGCGAGGCGGGCGGCGAGGCCGGGTCGGCGCGCGCGGCCCGATGCCCGCAGGGCGGCGGCGTCCGCGAGCTGCCGGCCGAGGGCGACGAGCCGCGCCTGGAACGCCTGGAGCCGCGGCCGCGCGTCGGGCTCGGGCTCGAGGCCCGCGAGCACGATCGGGTCGAAGGCCGGCGAGACCTCGCGGGGCCGCCGCTCGCTCGGCGCCCGGACGCGGCCGGCGGGCGGCGCGCCCGTCAGCATCTCGTAGAGCATCGCGGCGACCGAGTAGACATCGGCGCGCTCGTCGACGGGCCCGATGCCGAGCTGGAGCTCGGGGGCGAGGTAGAAGGCCGCCCCGCGCGACGTCGCGGACGCGGCCGTCCGGACGCTGCCGGCGACGCGCGCGAGCCCGAGGTCGAGGACCTTGACCCTTAGCCGCGCCCCCGGCTCGAGCCGGACGTTGTGGGGCGTCAGCGCCCGGTGGATCGTCCGGGCGTGCGCGTAGCGCAGGGCCTCGAGGACCTGGGAGGCGACCTCGACGGCCGCCTCGGGCCGGACGCTCTCGCCGCGGCGCCGCCGCTCGTCGAGCCAGGCGCGGAGCGTCGTCCCCTCGAGGAGCTCCATGGCGAGGAAGCGGAGCCCGCTCTGCGGGTCCTCGCCGACGTCGTAGACGCGGGCGAGCCCGTCGTGGGCGAGCGCGAGCGAGACGCGGCCCCACTCGCCGAAGCGCGCGAGGGCGCTCTCGCGGGTGAAGACGGACGGGTAGAGGACCTTGAGGGCGACGTCGGCGCTGCGCACGCGGTCCCGCGCCCGGTAGACCGCGCCGATGGCGCCGGCGCCGATGAGCGTCCGGACCTCGTAGCGCGCGGCCAGGACGGTCCCCGGCCGGAGGGCCCGGACGTCGCCGTCCGTCCAGGCCCGGGTCTTCACGTCGCCGAGCGAGTCGTCGTCCTGCGCCCGCGCCGGCGCCTCCTCCGGCGCCGGCCGGCGCGCGAGCGCGACCGCCGGACCCGCCGCGAACCCGTACTCCCGGAAATCCCGCTCCGCCTCCCGACCATCCCTCCTCGACATCCGATCTCCCCCCGCCGTGCGGCCGCCCCGCGCGCGCGGCGCGCGACGAGACTCAAATTCCGCGCCGCCGGCGCTCGATCGGCCGAAGGACTTCGCTTCGAGGAGATTCCGGTGACGGCGGCGCGCCCGGCGCCGAACGGCGCGGCGTAAAGGCCGGGCGAAAACGGGCGGGGCGCCGTTTCGCGCCAGAAGGCGGGTGCCCGAGGGCCCGGAGCCATCGCCCGGGCGAGCGCTCGGCGGAGGCGGCCCGGGGAAAATGCGAAAGGGCCGGGGAGGCTCGCCTCCCCGGCCCTCTCTGGGTGTCGGATGCGGTGACGGCCCGCCCGAAGAAGGTCGCGGACGATCTCCATCGACGCGCGGCGCGTGCGCCTTGAGGGCGCTCGCCATCCGCACGGACGCCCACCCTCGCGGGCGGGCGCCACGCGTACCCGTCGGGGGCGTGCTCTCCAGAGTTCGGATCCGGACGGTAGCGCCTGTTCACAAGCTTTTTCGGCGCTCCCCCTCTGCCGTTCGAGCGGCTTTGGGGTCTTCCCGATCCGGCCCTCGCCCGGCCCGTGCTGCCGGCCAGGCGTGCCTCTCCTGAGCTTCCGCTCCGCCGCGGGGCCGCGAAAGGAGGGTCGTCCGAGCGCACTCGAGCTCGACCGGACGCGTAGCGCCTCGGTCGACCTCGCCCGTGCTCGGGGGTCCACCTTCGAGCCTCGCTCCCCTTCAGCGCTTGCGGTACCGGGGATCCGCGGTTCCGGGCCCACCGAGCCCGGCCGCTGCTCCGCTTCCAGGGTCTCTCACCCTCTTAGCGGCTTCCTCCCCCCGGCCCTTCCGGGCTTGTTTCATCCCGTGACGCTCCTGGGGTTCCGCCTTCAGGGCCTCGATCCTCCCGGCTGGCCCCGTCCCTTCACCCTGATCGGGGACGCGTCCTCTCTTGCCGTTGGCCCCCCGACCGTCCACGCGACCGTGAGGTCTGGGACGGGGGTGGGCGTCGGCTTCAGAGGTTTGATCCATCCGGGAGTCCGGGCATGAACCGCGGCGCGGCGTTACCCGCGCCGGGAGCCCGAGCCCTCCTGGCGTTTCGCCTTTCGCGGACGTCTGCCCTCCCTCCGCACGGCCGAGGCCGAAGCCGCGGCGACCGCCTCCGGGAGCACCGCCGCGACCGGACCGGCGAGCCGGCCCGACCCGCGAGGCACCCGAAGGCCCGTACGGGCGGAAGGGGAGGAGACCGTCAAGTCTCCAGCCCGCGCAAGGAAATTCCGTCACCTTGTCAATTCCGCCGGACGCCGTCGGCTGGCCTCGCGGCCGGGCCTGCGGCACCCGACGTTCGCAGGGGGTGACAGGCCTGCTCACCTGCACCCGACGCTCGCATTTTAGCCGCCGCAAACCCACGCACAAGGCCCCTCGACGGACGATGCCGTCCCGTCGCCGCAACTTTGTTCGCAAGAGCTCGTGACAGATCGTGGTGGCTCACGGATGGCCGTGGTGGCCGGCCCTGCGGAGGGTCGATCTCGACTTACGGCGAGCGCGCGGAGCGTTATGAAAAGGCGCATGGAGTCTTCACGGAGCCGGCGAGAGTTGGCACGCGCTTTTCCTGATTTTCGCGAGCCCGCGTCGCCGCCCTCCGGCCAGCCCGCGGCCCCGCCGGGCCCCGCCGCATCTCGATCGCCGGGCGCTTCCCGGGGAGGCGGGCGTCCAGTAGACTGGGTCCTCATGCGTCGACGGACCGCGACGGCGAGCTCCATCGAGAAACGCCTTCGAGCGCGCGAGGCGAGCGCGCTCGTCGACCTGGGCGAGCGCCTCGCCGCCCCTCGCGTCGACTGGGAGGCGGCGGCCCGGCTGCTCCGGGCGGTCGCCGAGGAGCCGGAGCTGTCGCGGCACCCGGAGGCGCTGGCGCTCGAGGCCCCGGCGGAGCGGCCGGGCGAGCTCGACGTGGGGGACGGCGCCGAGGCGGACGCCGCCGAGTCGTTCGCCGCCATCGGCCAGATCCTCTACGACCGCCGGCGCTACGACCTCGCCCGGCGCGCCTGCGGGCGCGCGCTCAAGCTCGCGGGCAAGGACGGCGCCGCCGCCCCGCTCGCCGCCGCCCGGGCGCGCCACATCCGGGGCATGGCCGCCCTGCACGACGCCCGCCCCGGCGACGAGCGCCTTCCCCTCGCCTACGGCGACCTGCTGCGGGCGCGGGACATCCTCGCCCGGCTCGAGGCCGAAGGCGATGCCGAAGCCCGCGCCTACGCGCCGCGCGTCCTCACGGGCCTCGGCCAGGCGTGCCGGCGCAAGGGGGACCTGGTCGCGGCGCGGGCCTTCTTCCAGGCGGCGCTCGAGCGTCGCGATCCGGCCGACCTGCGCGGGCGGGCGATCACGCTCGGGAGCCTCGGGCTCGTCGCCTACTGCCTCGAGCTCCACCGCGAGGCCCTCGAGCGCTACCGCGAGGACCTCGAGATCTGCGAGCGCCTCGGCGACCGTCAGGGCGTCTCGCTCGCCCACGGGCTCCTCGGCGGGGTGCATCTCGCGAAGGGCGACGCGGCGCGCGCGCTCGAGGAGTTCCGGCTCGCGCTCGAGAAGGGACCGGCCGACCTCGACCGGGCCCTCGCGCGCCGCGGGGTCGCGGCCGCGCTCGCCGAGAGCGGGCGCCTCGACGAGGCCGGGGCGGAGCTCGAGAAGGCCCGCCGGGCGCTCGAGCGCGCCGGCGCCGAGGAGTCGCTCGCCCTCTGCGGCGTCGTCGAGGCGCGGCTCGCGCACCTGCGCGGCGACGCCCGGGCGGCCGAGGACCTGGCCCGGGCCGCGGCCGGGCGGCTCCGCGAGCTCAACTCCCACTTCCAGGCGGCGAAGGCGTGGGAGCTCGCGGCCGACGCGGCGTGCACCCGCGGCGACGACGGCACGCGCGACGCCGCGCGGGCCCTCGAGCACGCGATCGAGGCCGGCCAGCGGATCGGGTCGCCGCGCCTGCTCCGCCGCCTGTTCCGGCGCCTGCGCGCCCTCGACCGCGACGGCGCCCTGCTGCTCGCCTTCGGCCGGTACCTCGACCGCCGGCTCGTGCGCGAGATCCTCGCCCACGGGCTGCCGCGCGACCGGCGCGCGCGCACGCGGACGGTCACGATCATCTTCGCCGACGTCCGCGACTACACGAGCCTCGCCGAGGCCCTGCCGGCCGAGTCCCTCGTCGCCCTCATCGACCAGTACCTGGCCGAGATGACCCGGGCCGTCCTCGAGAACGGCGGGCGGATCGACAAGTTCCTGGGCGACGGCGTCCTCGCCGTCTTCGAGCGGCGCCGGGGCGACGACCCGGCCCTCGCGCCGGCCGCCGCCGTCCGGGCCGCCTGGCAGATGCTCGAGCGGCTCGCGCTCCTCAACCGGCGCCTCGTCGAGCAGCACGGCCGCCCGCTCTCGGCCGGCATCGGCATCCACACGGGGCGCGTCGTGGCGGCGAGCCTCGGGCCGCCCGAGTACCGCCAGCTCACGGTCCTCGGCGACTCGGTGAACCTCGCCTCGCGGGTCGAGGGGCTGACCAAGCACTTCGGGGCCACGATCCTCGCGACGCGCGCCGTCGTCCGCCGCGTCCGCGACGGCGAGCGCCGCGGCGTCCTCCCGCCCGAGCGGCATCGCTTCCGCCACGTCGCGCGCGTGCGGGTCAAGGGCAAGAAGAAGCCCGTCACCCTCTACGACCTCGTCGGGATCGGCCGCCTGTCGCGCGACACCGAGGCGGCCTTCGCCCTCTATCGCCGCGGCATCCGCCACTTCCGCGCCGGCCGCGCCGACCTCGCCTACGACGCCTTCCAGCGCCTCTACCGGCGCTTCCACGCCGAGACGGAGGGCCGGCTCCACCTCTTCCACCTGCGCCGCTGCATCGAGCGCCTCGCCGCCCCGCCGGGCGAGGAGTTCAGCGACGTGGTGGAGTTCACGACGAAGTGACGGGAGAGCCGCGCGAAAGCGCGGCCCCGGCGATCAACGCCCTTCCCGCTCCTCGGCATACGCCTGCCGGGCGGCCCGCGCGTCGGGCGGGAGCGGGCCGAGCGAGCCGAGGGTGTACCAGGCGGTCTCGCGCACGTCGCGGTGCTCGTCGCGCGTGACGACGGCGTGGACGAGGAGGCGGATCGCCTCCGGCGGGGCGTCGCGGCGGCCGAAGAGGGCGTGCGCGGCGCCGGCGCGGACGGCGGGGTCGGGGTCCGAGCGCAGGGCCTCGAGGATCGGCCCGAGGTCGGCGGCGGTCCCGTAGTCGCCGAGGGCGAGGACGGCGCGGCGGCGAACCTCGCCGCTCCGGGGGTCCCGGGCGCGGGCGGAGAGGTCGCGGACGAGCGCCGAGGCGGCGTCGGCCGGCACGCGGCCGGCGGGCGGCAGGGCGAAGAGGGCGGCGGCGGCGATCTCGGGGTCGCGCTCGCGGGCGACGAGCTCGGCCGCGAGGGGAAGCGCCGCCTCGGTCTCGAGGCCGTCGAGGATCGAGAGGGCGGCGAGGCGGCGCGCCCGGTCCGGGCCGGGCGCGGCGAGCGCGAGGGCGGTCGCCTCGACCTGGGGATCGCGGATGTGCGCGGCCGCCGCCGCGAGCAGCTCGAGGGCCCGCGGGTCCGTCTCCGTCCGCAGCCGGTCGAGGAGGGCGGCGAGGGCGGCCGGGTCGCCGCGCGCGGCGTCGCGGATCGAGGCGAGGGCCAGGGCCTCGGCCTCGGCGGCGGCGTCGCCGTCGCGCTCGACGGCACCCTCGACGCCGCCCTCGAGGGCGCGGCGCAGGAGGCGGTCGAGGGTCGCGGCGCCGCCGAGGGCGCCGACGTCGTCGGGCGAGCGACCGGCGGCCGGCGAGGACGACCCCGCGCCGCCAGGGCCTCGGGGAGACAAGGTGACGTTTGGTGGACCTCCCGGCGACACCGGAGAGCTCTGGCCCGCGGCGGGATCGGGGGAGGACGCCGCGGACACGCCGGGGCCGCGCGCGGGGTCGCCCGCCCGGGGGGCGGAGACGCCCGCGAGGTAGCCGAGCGCCAGCCCACCCGCGAAGGCGAGCCCCGCCGCACAAGCCAGGGCTCGCGGCCCGGTCACGCGGGCGTCACTCCTCGATGCGGGCGTGGAAGTGGTTGTCGTGGTTGGGCCAGGTCCGCGTGCCCGCGACGGCCGTGTCGTTGAAGAGGACGAGCGTGATCGGCAGGTGGCTGTAGAACCGGTCGATCAGGTCGGCCGTGCGCGCGCGGCTGTAGGCCGAGTCCTGGATCACGACCCCCGCCTCGCCCGACGTGCGGACGGGCCGGACGTCCACGTCGACGCCCTTCTCGTGGCTCACGTGCCCGGCGATGTCCCCGCCGTTCTCGAGGGAGAGGTCGCCGACGCCCATGCGCGGGTAGGTCGGGTGGTCCCGCGCCCAGAGGCGGGCGATCCGCTCGAGGCCGTACACCATGCGGGTCGTGCCCCAGCGGGCGGCCGCGCGGTTGTAGGCGTAGAAGCCCGGGCCCGAGGCCGGGAGCTGGATGAAGCCGCGCGTCGAGCGGGGCCGCGCCGGCGCGAGGTCGCGGGCCGCCGTCGCCGTCGACGGCGCTCCGAGATAGGAGCCGTGGAGCCACGCCTGCTGGCCCTTGAAGCTGATCTTGCGCCACTCGCCGCTCTGCCCCTGGACGGCGACGAGGTGACCCGTGTAGGTCCGGCCGATCACGTCGTACTGCGTGCCCGCGCCGCGGCGCACGTTCAGCACGCCCGCCGTCACGCCCTGCACCGCCACGCTCGAGCCGGCCGCCCGGAGGAGGGTCTCGCTGATCCAGCCCGGCGACTCGTGGTACCAGACCCGCCGCCAGGTCCCCTCGCGGTCGAACGCGACGTAGACCTCGCCGGCGTGGGCCGTGCCGATGACGTCGAAGCCCGTCCCCGGACCGGCCCGGACGTTCGCCGCGCCGCCGGCCGAGACGTCGACCTCGAAGACCGACAGGCCGGCCGGGATTCCGGTCCCGGTGCCCGTTCCCGTCCCCGTTCCCGTCCCCGTCCCCGTCCCCGTTCCCGTTCCCGTTCCCGTCCCCGTTCCCGTTCCCGTCCCCGTCCCCGTCCCCGTGCCTGTTCCCCCGCCCCCCGTCGTCCCCCCACCCCCGGTCGTCGTCCCGCCGCCGCCGGTCGTCGTGCCTCCGCCGCCGCCCCCGCCCCCGGT
>Ga0187892_10000398_pt1 | contig 114041 bp, 104 predicted proteins | sample MA1701073metaG_FD_139345 | JGI IMG/M metagenome (GOLD analysis project Ga0187892, IMG submission 139345) | Bio-ooze microbial communities from a basaltic lava cave in the Kipuka Kanohina Cave System on the Island of Hawaii, USA - MA170107-3 metaG ... | reverse complement strand
TAAGACGGCGCGCATCTGGAACGCATCAACTGCTCAGTTAGTCACCGAACTCAGTGGCCACGCCGCCCTGATCTGGAGCGCGTCTTACAGCCCAGACGGCAAGTACATCGCCACTGCAAGCTCTGATAAGACGGCGCGCATCTGGAACGCATCAACGGCCCAATCCGTTGCTGAACTCAAAGGCCATTCTGATTCCGTTTGTAGCGTGTACTTTAGCCCCGACGGTAAATTCATTGTCACGGCGAGTAATGACGGCACAGCACGTATCTACCCACAAATGATGTTTATACCTTTCGATCAATTAATAGAGTTGGTACCCAAACTCTCGCCGCGCGAATTGTTACCGGAGGAGCGCAAGGGGTATCTGCACGAACCGCAGGGCAAGCAGGAAAGTAAATGACAAATCAACTTCGGCTTCTTGTAGTCAATCGAGGTAGAAGGCTAGTCCGGCCAAAAGCCCAACAGGCCTCAGCGGCAAAGTTTGACAACCAGATGAAGGTTGGTAAACTTGCGACGTCTTTTTGCGGGCGCGCCACTTGGCGCGGTTCGCCTGGCAGGAGGCTCAGCCCCATTCTCACAAAAATGACGACCAGCGGGATTCCATCTCAGGAATCAGACCGCGGCGTTGATCAAAAGAGCCTCGCAGAAAAATTTCAGCCAACTGAGGGCGGGAATACGCATCAGACAATCCGCGTTTTGCCCTCGCGATATTTGGAAAAGGGGACCTGAGATATGAGCTACTTATTTTTCCTCAGCTATGCCCACGACGATAACAAGCCCAGTTCCGGCGCTGACGACGGGCTGGTCAAAAAATTCTACGATGATCTGTGCGACGCCGTGCGCGCCAAGACTGGTCTGCCCGAAGACGAGATAGGTTTCTTCGACGCCGAAGAGATCGAGCTGGGGACGAAATGGTCGCAGGAACTGGCCGAGGCGATCCAGACCAGCAGCGCTTTCGTCAGCGTCTTTTCGCCGACCTATTTCAGAAAACCGTTTTGCGGCCAGGAGTGGACGGTCTTCAATCTTCGTCAGCAAGCTTACGCCGAAACTTTGGCAGCCGGAGTGGAAGAACCCCGGCTGATGATCCCGGTTTTGTGGGAGAAGGAGATTTACGTGAATCGGGCGATGCCCGCTGCGCTCAAGAAATATCAGTACAACCACGGAGGCTTCGGCGCCAACTATCCGGTCTATGGCCTGCGGCAAATCCTGAGCGACGAGAATCTGCGCAAGGCCTACTACGTTGATTTTCTCGACAAATTCTCCGACAAGCTGATCGAAGCGGCTGATCAACACCCGGCGATGCCACGGCTCGATGGCGGCGGGCCGCTCGAAGAGATCAAGCCGGTCTTCCCCGTCATCGCTCCTGCCGCCGCCGCTCCGCAAAACGGACAGCAGGCCGCCAGCGCCAATCCGCGTTACGTGAAATTCGTCTTTGTGGTCGGTGGTCAGGCCGAACTGAAGTCCGCGCAGGTCAGGCAGCGGCTGGAATATTACGGCGAGAGCGGCGCGGAGTGGGTTCCTTACCTGCCGGACGTGAAGGATGAGATAGACCGGCTGGTCAAACGGATTGCGCTGGACGGGGATTTCAGCCCGGAGGAGACGATCTCTCTGAACGACGATCTGCTCAAACGGCTGGAAGAGGCGCAGGACAAAAACCAGATCGTGGTCATCGTGGTGGACTCCTGGTCGCTGCGAATCCGGAATTACCACGAGTGGATGCGCAATTTCGACGAGAAATCTCTGCTCAACTGCATCGTCGTCATCCCGTGGAACAACGACGACGAAACGACCAACAACCGGCCGCTGCTCGAAAACGTTATCCTGGCGACCTTCCAGAACCGTAGTCTGGACAAGTCGCCGGACTTTCTCAGTTGCGTCGGCTCGGTGGACGAGTTGAAAGACTGGCTGGGCAAGACGCTGCGCGACACCAAGGAGAAGATCATCCGGCGCGCTACCGTGCTGCGCGAAATCAGCAGCGGCCAGTTGATCATCAAACCGGTCATCAGCGGCGTCGGAAACAGGTAAACGACGCTCTCAAACACTGATTCTCGAAATTGACTTTATGGACAAGCCCCAGGGACAGATCATCACCTTCTACTCATACAAAGGCGGCACCGGACGCTCGATGGCGCTGGCCAATGTGGCCTGGATTTTGGCCAGCAACCGGAAAAAAGTGCTGACCATTGATTGGGACCTCGAAGCTCCAGGATTGCACCGCTACTTCGCGCCCTTCCTGGTGGACAAGGAGATGACCTCCTCCGAAGGGTTGATGAACCTGATTGACGAATTCCGGCTCGCCACCATCACTCCCGAAGAGAATCCCCAGGACAACTGGTACGAAAGTTACGCCGATGTGAAGAGCTACGCGGTGACGCTCGACTGGGATTTCAACGGTGGGCAGTTGGACCTGCTTCCCGCCGGCAAACAGAACGCCGCTTACTCCGGGCTGGTCAATTCTTTCAACTGGGATGATTTTTACCTGCGCCACAGCGGCGGCGCGTTCTTCGAGGCGATGAAGAAGAAACTGCGCGAGGATTACGATTACGTCCTGATTGACAGCCGCACGGGTGTGAGCGACACGTCGGGCATCTGCACGGTTCAAATGCCGGACGCGCTGGTCGTGTGCTTTACACTCAACAATCAGAGCATCGAGGGCGCAGCGTCGGTTGCGGCTTCGGCGGACGAACAGCGGCGCGAGCCACGGTTGAAAATTTATCCGGTGCAGATGCGCGTCGAGCTGTTTGAAAAGCAGAAGCTGATCAAACGCAAAGAGCGCGCAAAAGAAAAGTTCTGGAGCTTCTTGTGGCATTTGCCGAGCGGAATGGATGGGGCGCAATACCTCGAAAAGACGCAGGCTCTTTACATGCCGTTTTACGCCTACGAAGAGATTCTCGCCACTTTCGGCGACCATCCGGGCGAGGAGCCTTCACTGCTGATGAGCGCCGAGCGGCTGACCGAATGTTTGACCGAAGGCGCGGTCTCGAAACTCGTTCCCCCGCCGAAGGAGCGGCGCAAGGCGGCGCTGGCGCTCTTCGAGGGACAGACGACCGACGCCGACGCCGGCGCTTTTCACGTTGCCGCGGCCAATGCCGCTTTTGGCCGCATGGAGATTGACGAACAGATTGTGGCGAGGCGGGTCCTCGGACGGCTGGTGCGCCTGACGCGTCCGGAAGAGGGCGGCGAGGCGATTGCCGTTAAATGCAAATTTGGCGACTTCGCCCCCATGGAGCAACGGATCGTCCGCACACTGGCCGACGCCCAGGCGGTGATCATCGAATCGGACAGCGAAAAAAATCAGACGGCGCGGCTGACGCACGAATCGCTGCTTAAAAGCTGGCCGGTGTTGCGCGCGTGGCTGCGCGAAGACCGCGAATTCCTGCTCTGGCGGCAACAACTCGACGGCGACCTGGCGCTCTGGCTTCAGCGGCGGGACGAGGGCGCGCTGCTCAGCGGCGCGTCGCTCGAAGTGGCCGGGAAGTGGCGCAACGAACGCAAGGCTGATTTGGACGAGGCTGAACTGGATTTCATCCGGCGCAGCGAGGAGTTGCTGGAGGCCCAGCAGTTGCGCGAGCGCCAACGGCTCGCAGAACTGGAAAAGCAGAAGACCGAACTGCTCGAGCGTCAGTTGCAATCGGCGGCTTTACTCGAAGCCAACAAAGAATTAGAAGCGCGGCAAAAGCATAGAAGGAGGCTCATCGCTGTCGCTGCTTTGCTGGTGGCGGTGCTGGTGCCTGCGATCGTCCTCTTCCAAGATTACTATCAGACGAAGACACAGACGGCTATTGACCAGGCAGCGTCATTGACCGTCGAAGGAATCGAGGAGGCGGGCAAAGGCGAGATTGACCAAGCCATCGAGAAATACAACCGGGCGCTTGAGAGCAGACCCCAATATCCCGAAGCTTTGTACAACCGCGGGCTCGCCTATCAAGAAAAGAAAGACGACGAACGCGCGATGAATGATTTCAACAGCGCCATCGCCGCGAAACCGGATTTTGCGGAGGCGCGCGTCGGGCTGGGCAATGTCTATTTGAACCGGGATGAAGACAACAAGGCGCTGGAGCAATACCAACTCGCGTTGAAGATCAACGACAAGCTTCCGGAAGCCTACATCAACCTCGGCCACGTCTATGCCGACCGGGACGACCAACAACGCGCGTTGGAGAATTACGACAAAGCCATCGAACTCAATCCCAAGGCCCATTTGGCCTACGTTGGGCGCGGCGTCGTTTATTTGGAGAAGAAGGATTTCGACCAGGCGCTGAAAGATTTCAACCGCGCGCTCGAACTCAAATCCGATCTGTTCGAGGCGCTTTACAATCGCGGCAACACTTATCTGCAAAGAGCCGGCGCTGGCGATTACCCACGCGCCGTCGCCGATTTCAACAAGGCGACTGGCCTTAACCGCGACGCCGGGGCGTTTCTCAACCTGGCGATCAGTTACCAGAACCTCGACGAGCGAGACAATGCGATCACCAACTACGAAAAAACTCTGAGCTTGAATCGGGAACAGGGGAACGATCCGAAGATCGCCGAGAGCGCACAGCGGGGACTGACACAACTAAGGGCTATCGTCCGGACAGCCCCCACCGCCCCGGACCAAACGCAAATCTATTTGCATTACCAGGACACCAAGGACCTCGTCACACTTAATGCCATCGGAACTGCGCTCGGCTCGCAGCCCAGTTACAAAGTGGGCAAACCGCAGTTGGTTACCCAGCCCACTTCGGGTGACGTGCGCTATTTTTACGAAGAAGACGCAGCCAAGGCGAAAGAGATCAAGAAGGTCGTCGAGCAGACGCTCGGGAAACGCGGGATTCAGTTATCGCTTGAGTTGAGATTCCCCAAGTCGCTGGCCTCCAAAGTGCCGAGAGGCTGGTTCGAGGTCTGGCTGCCGCCTCTGACGCCCTCGCGGTCGCCAGCGCAGACGCGCCCCTATCTGAGGAACAATCCGAATCAAAGCCCCGTTCAGGCGCCAGCCAGGAGCGGGAGGGAGTTGAAACCGCCGCCCAAGTCAGATTACCCGAAACAATGATCCCCACTCGTTCGCGTTACACTGTCCTGCGGTTGATCTTCGCGCTGGCGGTGATCACTTACCTCGACCGCCTCTGCATCTCCGCTGCGATGCCGTCAATCGCCGCCGAATTCCATCTCACACCAGACCAGAAGGGCTGGGTCTTCAGCGCATTCACCATCGCCTACGCCGCATTTGAAATTCCGAGCGGATGGTTGGGGGACCGTTTCGGCGCGCGACTGGCTTTGACGCGGATCGTGCTCTGGTGGTCGGCGTTTACGGCGCTGACCGGAGCGGCTGTAGGCTACCGGTCGCTGCTCGTCATTCGATTTCTGTTCGGCGCCGGCGAAGCGGGGGCTTTTCCAAACATTGCGCGCGCGGTTTCGCGCTGGTTTCCGGTTTCGGAGCAAGGCCGCGCAATGAGCGTCTCATTCATCGGATTGGCTTTCGGATCGGCGATCTCTCCGCTGCTCGTGTTCAACCTGCTCGAGCTGCACGACTGGCGGTGGGTATTCGTTGAATTCGGAGTGATCGGAGTGTTGTGGTGTGTTGTCTGGCGCCGATGGTTCCGCGACTTGCCCGAAGACCATCCCTCGGTCAACGCAGTCGAGTTGAAATTGATTCAAGAAAATCGCGGAGACGTGGATCAATCTCATCACATTCCGTGGTCGGCGATGTTCAGCAACGTGAACTTGGCTTTTATCTGTCTGATGTATTTCGCGTATGGCTACGGGCTATATTTTTACATCACGTGGCTACCAACTTACCTGCTCGAAGCTCGGGGATTTTCAAAAGGTTCGACGATGTGGCTGGCGGCGCTGCCGTGGATCATCAGCGCGCCTGCGTTCCGGTTCGGCGGTTGGATGACTGACCGCCTCGCCCATCGCACAGGCAATTTGAAGCTGGCGCGATGCGGAGTCGGAGCCGCTGGCTATGCGGCCAGCGCTTTGGTGTTGCTCTTCGTCGCGCAAATTCAAGATCGCCTGGTCGCCGCATTATTGCTGGCGCTGGCGCTGGCTTTTCAAACGACTACGGTCAGCGCGGCTTGGGCAGTGTGTCTGGATGTCGGAAGAAAGTATGCGGGAATCGTGACCGGATTTATGAACACCGTGGGCAACATCGGCGGGGCCATTGCGCCAGTGGTCGTCGGTTACGCGGTCAAGAATTTCGGATCGTGGACGATGCCGTTTTACGTGATGGCCGTGGTGTTCGCGTTTGGCGTGGTGATGTGGTTGTTGGTTGATCCGAACCGTTCGGTGATTGGGGAACCAGATTCTACCTGAACGATTCCTGTCATTTTCGGCGTCTCTTTTTGCGATGAGCGTGTCGAAATCATTCTCTGCCTGTCTCAACAGTTCGCCGTTCCGCAACTCGTTCCAGCCGCGCTTTGCAACGGTTTCGACTTCGTGTCCTGGGAAATACTTCTTGGCCTTGATCGTCGTTTCGGCCATCAGACCCTGCGGACAAAAAATGTAAGACAAAAAAATAAAGAGCGGCCATTTTTTTGTCTTACATTTTTTTGTCCGGTTGGCTTTTGTGGCCGAAACGACGATCAACGCCTACTTCTTCAACCCGGCAGGAGTGCAGTGATCAAGAAGAATCCTCACTCATCGGCCTCCAGTTCGATCCCAGTCAGCGCCCCCTCACACACAGCCTGTTTAATCAATTCGAGAACCGCCACCACGGCTTCACGCGGCGTTCCCTCAAAGATCCCTATAAATTCATCTACCGAATAACCATCAATTAGGTAATCTAGCAGAGTTTCCACAGGCAACCTGTATGCGCCGATCGTAGGCTCACCTCCGAGTTTCTCCGGATCCTGTTGAATCGGGATGACACGCTCAGCCAGCGCAGTCATCGCCTCATCTCTTTGTGTCTTGATCACAGCCATCTTTGCCTCTATTTCAACACCATGTTGAATTTGCCCAGCTTCTGCTTCGCAGCCAGCGGCTTCTGCTTCTCGGTCGGTTCGACATCCGGCTCCCGCCATTTGTTCGCCAGCAGGAACTCCTTGTCTTTCACCATCTCGCCCGGCGTGTAAACCGCCCACTCGAAGTTGTGGCCGTGATTGATGGCGTCGGTCGGGCAGGCGTCCACGCAAAAGCCGCACAGAATGCAGCGGCCGTAATCAATCTGATAAATCTTTGCGTAGCGGTGATCCTGGCCGATGCGCTGGTCGTAAGGCCGTGGGTCTTCGGCGCCTTCGATGTAAATGGCGTCCGCCGGGCAAGCCGCCGCGCACAGGAAGCACGAGACGCATTTCTCCTTGCCGTTCTCGTCCACGTCCAGGAAATGCTCGCCGCGAAATCGGCGGTAAATCTGGACCGGTTCGTCGGGATATTGAACGGTCTCTTTCTTCGTCGGAATGTGACTGAACGTGACGCTCATTCCCTGTGCGGTCGTGCGCGCCACCTCAATAACTTCTTTCGCTGCGTTGACAATCTCTGAGAGTATGGACATAGAAAAAGTTTAAATTAAGTTGTCGGTTACGCCCCCTCCGCGTGCCACATCGTTTGGTCGTGGTCGGGCGGGAGGTTGAGCGCTTCTTTCGGAAAATGTTCCGCGAAATATGTTACCAGATCGCGCACGGTAACCACACCCGCCGCCTCTCCCTGGCCGTCCACGAGCGGGATGTTGCGATAATCGCCCTCTTTCATCACGCGCATTGCGGCGAACACCGAATCATCCATACTCAGTTTGGCCGGGTTAACTGTCATCACCTGCTCCACAGCAGTTGAATAGCTGACCGGCTCGCCGATGACTTTGTTGAGCAGGTCGCGTTCGGTGAAAAGCCCAATGAGCCTGCCCTGCTCGCAAACCAGCGCACATCCCAGACGCCTGGCTCTCATCGCTTCGACCGCTTCACGGATGCTCGCGTCGCGTTCGACCATCGCTGGCCTACGCAACGGGAGATGACGGATTTTGACTTCGCTCAATTTATCTGCGATTGACATAGAGATATCCTCCCAGCAAATCGTGGGACAAGATGGCATCTTGTCCCACCTTGCGGTTAAAAATCTAACCCGCTGTATTTGAGAATGTGGTTGGCGACCGCTTTGGCGGAGATGATGCCAACAGGATGGCCGTCTCTGACAATCGGCACGTGGCGATATTCGCCGACGGCCATTTTGTTGATGATCACGCGAAGAGCGTCTCGCTCTCCGATGGTTTCGGGATGAGGGGTCATCACTTCGCTCACTGGAAGCTTTTGTAAATCCACCTCGCGTCCGGCGACTTTGTTGAGCAGATCGCGCTCGGTCAGAATGCCGACCAGCCTGTCTTCTTCGACCACCACTGCCTGTCCGATACCGATGGATTTGATCCGCGAGACGGCGTGAGCGACCGAATCGCGGGGGCTGACCAGAACCAGACGGTCATACGGAATATGGCTGACCTTGTCTTCCATCAGATGCAGTTGCAATCCGCCAGTGGGAGTCGGCACATCGAAGAAGCTCAGGTCGTGCAGACACTCTTCGCAGTTATCCAAGCCGTCCAGATTGTTGTGACTGCAGTAAGGACAAATCACGGCGCCTCCTTTGACTTAATTGGGGATCGGGATTGATGCGATTTTTGATCCGACTTCGATCTTCAATCACATCTGTTGATTGCCATCGGGGCCGATAATCCAGGTTTCACCACTGTTGAACAGCTTCTCCAAATTGCCCGCGCCTTTCGTCTCAACCGCCGTCGAGACCTGACCAGCGAGCATTTGCTCGTAGGTCGGCTTCTCGACCGCACGAAACACGCCCATCGGCACGGGGTATTCGGGAAACTGCATTCTTCCGAGAATGTAAGAGAGATTTGGTTCAGGAGCGTGCTCATTATGAACCAGGAGGTCGTCAATCGTCACGCCGTTTTCGCCAATCGTCACGATTTGTGGCGTCACGCCGTTCAAACGAATCCCCCGGTCCTTATTCCTGCCGAACACCAGCGGCTTGCCGTGTTCGAGTTGAACCATCCGGTCTTCCTTGACTTCGCGTTCGTTGAACGATTTGAACGCGCCGTCATTGAATATGTTGCAGTTCTGATAGACCTCCAGAAAACCCGACCCTTTGTGGCGCCCCACCCGCTCGATCATCGTCGCCAGATGCTTCGGATCAACATCCATCGAACGTCCAACGAAAGTGGCTTCGGCGGCGAAGGCCATGCTCAAGGGGTTGATCGGATAATCAATCGTGCCCATCGGCGCCGATTTGTTCCGCTTGCCCAACTCCGAGGTCGGCGAGTATTGCCCCTTGGTCAAGCCGTAGATGCGGTTGTTGAAGAGGATGATCTTCAGATCAACGTTGCGGCGCAGCGCGTGGATGAAATGGTTGCCGCCGATTGACAGCGCGTCGCCATCGCCCGTGATCACCCAGACCTGCAGGTCAGGATTCGCCGTCTTGACGCCCGTGGCGAAAGCCGGCGCGCGCCCGTGAATCGTGTGGAAGCCGTAGGTGTTCATGTAGTACGGGAAGCGGCTGGAACAGCCAATGCCCGAAACAAACACGATCTTCTCCTTCGGAATGCCCAACTCAGGCATCACTTTTTGAACCTGCGCGAGGATCGAATAGTCGCCGCAGCCGGGGCACCAGCGGACTTCCTGATCGGTTTGAAAATCCTTGCGCGTGAGTTTCACCGCTCCGTTTGTTGTATGTCCGTTTTCACTCATTTTGAATTCACCTTCACCGGATCAGTACCGCGAGCGGTAGCGAGCGTGTTTAGCGATTGAGGCGGCGCTCGCTACCGCTCGCGGTACTGATCCGAAATTGTTAAGAGAACAAATCGTCAACCGGCAGGCGCCAGCCTGGCAGCGCCGGTTCGGCGTCGGCTATCTCGCCGCGCCGGAAAATCTTCGGGTTGTCAGGATCAGATGCGGAGTAGGATTTGACAACCTCATCGCTGAGCAGATCAACGTCCCAGACCACCTGCGTGCCTGCTGCAAAGTAGTCAGCGCGTTTCTCAGCCAACTCGCGTTCGGCCCTTCTGCCGTAATCGTTCTCGCTGCGCACTTCGACAGCGAAGACGGGCGCCCCTTCGGCAAATTTCATCCCGGTCGCCTTGCCGGTGTAATAAGCAGCGTCCGGGCTGAATGCTCCCCGGTTCGGCAATTTCACGTTGAAAGCCGCATTGTCCGGGAGCGCATATCCGCTCTTGGTGCGGCGTTCGTGGTCGCGGAGGCTTGAGTAAATGTCTCCGCCGGCGCGGCTGGGGTCGAATCCTGTTGGGGGCATAACCACTATCTCTCCGTCAACGATCTCCGCTTTGCCGTCAACTTCGTAGAGGTCTTCGATTGTAGCCTTTGGTTTAGTCTGCGTAATCATAAACAGCCTCGATTAGCGGTACTGATCCAAACTTTCAAGAGAACAAATCGTCAACCGGCAGACGCCATCCCGGCAGCGCCGGTTCCGCGTCAGCTATCTCGCCACGCCGGAAAATTTTTGGGTTGTCAGGATCAGACGCGGAGTAGGATTTGATGACCTCATCGCTGAGCAAATCCACATCCCAGACCACCTGGGCGCCTGTAGCAAAGTAATCAGCGCGTTTCTGCGCCAATCGCTTTTCAGCCGCTCGCCCGTAATCCCCTTCGCTGCGCACTTCGACCGCAAAAGCTGGCGCGCCTTTAAGAAACTTCAGACCGGCCCCTTTGCCAACATAGAAAGCGGCGTCAGGGCTGAACGATTCACGATGCGGCAAATCAACCTCGAAGGCCGCATTGTCCGTATATGCGCGTCCACCACCCTGCTTCTCAAACTGACGAAGACTGATATAGACCGACCCAGCGGCGCGATTTGGCTCGTCTCCAGTTGGGGGCATAAGAACCACCTCTCCATTCACGATTTCCGCTTTGCCGTCAATGCCATAGAGCTCTTTGATGGCAGCCTTTGGTTTGGTCTGTGTAATCATAAACAACCTCAATCACAGATACTCTTTGATCTTGCTGACCAACTCCGAAACCTTGAACGGCTTGCCCTTGACCTTCGAGAAGCTGACCGCGTCAACCAGAAACTTCGCGCGGATGAGCATGCAAAGCTGCCCCAGATTCAACTCCGGAATGATCACGGTCTCGAACCCTCTGAGCACATCTTCCAGATTCGACGGGAATGGATTCAAGTGGCGCAGATGCGCGCTCGAAACCGAGTGGCCTTTCTCCCGCAACTGCTCGACCGCCGTGGTGATCGCGCCATAAGTTGATCCCCAACCGAGCACAAGCACTTTGCCTTCAGACTCGCCGAAGACTTCGATGGGCGGAATGTCCTGTTGCATCCGCTGAATCTTCTCGGCGCGCAACCGGACCATGAACTCGTGATTATCCGGTTCGTAGTTGACGTTGCCCGTGATGTTCTGTTTCTCCAATCCGCCAATGCGATGCTCCAAACCCGGCGTGCCTGGAACCGCCCACGGGCGCGCCAGCGTCTTCTCATCGCGCAGGTACGGGAAAAAGCCTTCCACTTCAGTTCGGAAATTGATCTTCATCTCCGGCAGACTCTCGATGGCCGGAATCTCCCACGGCTCCGAGCCATTGCCCAGGTAGCCATCAGACAGGAAGAAGACCGGCGCCATATACTTTGTCGCCAGCCGGATGGCCTCAATCGCCATCTTGAAACAATCGGCGGGCGTAGCCGGAGCGACAATGCCGACCGGGCACTCGCTGTTACGCCCGAACATCACTTGCAGCAGATCGGCCTGCTCGGTCTTCGTCGGCAAACCGGTTGACGGGCCGCCGCGCTGAACGTCAATGATGACCAGCGGCAACTCAGTCATCACCGCCAGACCGATGGCTTCGGATTTTAGCGCGACGCCAGGACCAGAAGTTCCGGTCAGCCCGATATGGCCTGCGAAGGCAGCGCCGATGGACGCGCCGATGGCAGCAATCTCGTCTTCAGCCTGAAAAGTTTTGACGCCGAAGTTTTTGTGTTTTGAAAGCTCGTGCAATACGTCCGAAGCCGGCGTAATCGGATAGCTGCCGTAAAACAGCGGACGACCGGCCAGTTGCGACGCGGTGATGAACCCGATGGCCGTGGCTTCGTTGCCGGTGATGTTGCGATATTTGCCGGGTTTGATCTGAGCTTTGCCGACGCGGTAGTGCGTGGTGAAGATCTCCATCGTGTCGGCATAGTTGTAACCCGATCTCAACGCCAGCGTGTTCGCCTCGGCGACTTCGGGTTTCGCGCCGAACTTCTCTTCGATCCATTTCAGCGTCATCTCCATCGGCCGGTCGTAGAGCCAGTACATCAATCCGAGCGCGTAAAAGTTTTTGCACCGCTCCTGCTGTTTGAAGGGCATGCTCGAATTTTCCAGAGCTTTCAGGGTGAGCGAAGTGATCGGCAATCTGAAAACGCGATAGCCGGAAAGCGAGCCGTCATTGAGCGGGTTCGCAGCGTAGCCGGCTTTTTTCAGATTGTTGTCGTTAAACTCATCGGTGTTGACGATGAGTATCCCTCCCTGTTCCAGGTCTCTGATGTTGACTTTGAGCGCCGCTGGATTCATCGCCACCAACACCTGCGGTTCGTCGCCGGGGGTGCGGATGTCGCGGCTGCTGAAGTTGAGTTGATAACCAGACACGCCGGGCAGACTTCCCGCTGGGGCGCGAATCTCCGCCGGGAAATCGGGCAGAGTTGAAATGTCATTGCCGATAATCGCCGCTGTCGCGGTGAATTGTCCTCCGGTCACTTGCATGCCGTCGCCTGAATCGCCGGCAAAGCGAATAGTGACGGCATCAAGCTCTTCGATGGGCGCTTCCGTGCTTCTTTCTTCAAGTACTGTTGCTTCAAGTGTAGTTGCAGACATTGTGATGACTAACTCCGTGTTGTTTTTCTCGGCGGCAAAGATCACTGCCGGTGGGGCACATTAATTCGACTGCTCATCGCTCGTCCGTATTTTACCCCTACTTCACATCAAAAAGCGCCATCACCAAGACGACTGAATTGTCAGATTGGGTGGCGCGGTTGGGATACATTCAAGTCAGATGCGTGAGAGGTATCGAGGTTTGATTGGTCAACCCAACCTCGAATTCAATATAGCACCTCATTGTCGAAAGTGCACGCCGTTCAAGAGAGCCAGGAGTTTGCCCGGATCGTCAATCCCGCGTGCGCCCATTCCCCATCCTCTACTTCTTCTTTTTTCGCTATTGGTGAAGGCGTGGTCTCTTGGCTTCAGTCGAACGCGAAGAGTAGAATGAGGTTGCTGACTGAGCCTTCAATGTCAATCTTTGCAGGAGACAAACTATGGCTGTAGCGGTAGAGACCAGAGCGAAAGATTACCTTGTGGCAATCGCCCACTTGCCACCAGGCGGCATGCTGACTTTCCAGCACGTGTCGTGGGCAGAGTATGAAGAACTGCTCGAAGACCTGGGGCCGGGCTATCCGCCGCGCATCAGCTACGACCACGGAAGATTGGAGGTTATGATGCCGTTACCAGTTCACGAATATCTGAAGGATTTCCTTTTGCGGCTGATGCACGTTTTGACTGAAGAACTGGGGATTGACTTTGTAGGTCTCGGTTCGACGACCTTCAAGTACGAACCGTGGTTGGAAGGTTTGGAACCGGACACCTGTTTTTACTTGCAGAACGCCGCGCGGGTGATTGGCGTGAAGCGCTTCGATCCGAACGTCCCGCCACCGGCCCCTGACATCGCCGTCGAAATCGACATTACCAGCGAATCGCTCAGCCGCTTTCCGATATACGCCAACCTGGGCGTGCCCGAAATCTGGCGCTTCGACGAACAGCAAGCGCAGATTTATCACCTGACGGAAACCGGCTACGTTGAAGCCGCCACGAGCCGCGCCTTCCCTTTTTTGACTGGCCAGGTGTTGTTCCAATTTTTGGAACGCAGCAGGACGGAAGGCCAGAGCGCGATGTTGCGCGCTTTTCGGGAATGGGTGAAGACGGAGAAAACCCAGTCGCCGTGAGGCTTCGGAGTTCTCCCGCTCCGGCGCGGACTCGAATATTTCCTTTGCGCTAATCGCCGCCCTCGTTGACTTTTAGAAACCAAAAAGTTGACAAAATCTGACCCGCCTTCTATCATCGGCTCGTGTCAGTAGCTGCCGTCGAAAACATCCTTAAACAATCACGCAGCGCGATCATTGATCTGTTGAAGATCAACGGCGCGATGAGCGCCGAGCAATTAGCGCAAGAGCTTGAGGTGTCGAAAGTCTGCGTGCGCCGCCATCTGGGACTGCTCGAAAGCGATGGCCTGATTGCTTATGAAGAAGAGCGGCGCGAACGTGGCCGCCCGCGCTTCATCTATCGCCTGACGGAAAAAGCGCGCTGTCTCTTCCCGCAAATTTACGACGAGTTCGCCAAAGAGGTGCTGGTTCAAATAGAACGACATCTCGGCAACGAGGCATTGCATCGGGTGTTGAGCGCGCGGGCGGATGAAACGATCACTCAGTTGAAAAGCGAGTTTGCAGGCCTGAGTTTCGACGAGCGGGTGAAGGCTCTGGCGAAAGCAATCAGCGCAAAAGGATATCTGGCTGACGCCCGACGAATGAAAGATGGCGCTTATCGTTTGCGGCAACGCAATTGCCCAACAGAGAGTGTGGCGGTGGCTTATCCGCTCGTTTGCGAAGAAGAGTTGCGCGTTTACCGCGAAGCTCTCGGTTGCGAAGTTGTGCGCGATTGCCGCATCGCCGATGGCGCGCAAATCTGTGAGTTCCGCATCGCTCCGCCCGCGCTGACACAAATCAGCTCGAAGCGAAAATGATTATCCCGTAGAAAACGAGAGGGAGATGAACGTAGAAACTTCAAACAACATAACCGAGGGAGTGATCCTCGACGCGCTGCGGGCGGTCAAAGACCCTGACCTGCACAAAGACATCGTCGCGCTCAACATGATCCGCGACGTCAAAATCTGCGGCGGCATCGTCAGCTTCCGTTTCGTGCTGACCACGCCCGCCTGCCCCGTCCGCGATCAACTCAAATTTGAAGCCGAGAAGACCGTGATGGCTGTGCCCGGCGTCGAGCGCGTCGAGGTCAAGATGGAAGCCGAAGTGCCCAAGGCTCGCGGCGTGATTGACAAGGCTGAAGTCGCCGGTATCAAGCACATCATCGCCGTCAGTTCCGGCAAAGGCGGCGTGGGCAAGTCAACCGTCGCGGTCAACCTGGCCGTTTCGCTCAGCCTGATGGGGGCGAAGACCGGAATTCTTGACACCGATGTTTACGGTCCGAACGTGCCGATCATGATGGGCGGCAAAGATATGCCGATGGTGCGTGGCGAGGCGCTCGTTCCGCCGGTTTATCACGGCGTAAAAACGATGTCCATCGGCTTGCTCAACCCCGGCGACAAAGCGGTCGTCTGGCGCGGGCCGATGTTGCATTCGGCGGTCTCGCAATTCCTGCGCCAGGTCGAATGGGGCGAGCTTGATTACCTGGTGGTTGACATGCCGCCAGGCACTGGCGATGTGCAGTTGAGTTTGGCGCAGTTGGTTCCGGTAGCAGGGGCGGTATTGGTGACCACGCCACAGGAAGTGGCGCTCAGCGACGTGCGCAAGGCTTACAACATGTTCGACCAACTGAAAGTGCCCGTCTTAGGTGTCGTCGAAAACATGAGTTATTTCGAGTGCCCTAACGACGGCCAGAAATTCTTCATCTTTGGCAATGGCGGCGGTGAAGCTCTGGCCGAAGCGTACGGAGTTCCCTTCCTCGGCGCGATTCCGATTGCGATCAGCATCCGCGAAGGCGGCGATCTGGGAATTCCGATTGTGATCGGCCAACCCGATAGCGCGCAGGCAAAAGCCTTCCGCGCGGTTGCGCAGAACATCGCCGCGCAGGTGAGTATTGCGGCAATCAAATCGAACAAGGCTCTGCCCGTGCTCAATCTGAAGAAGTAGATTGACGCAATTTTTCATGATCGTTATCATCACATTGAACTGATGGCGATCATATATTCGAGTTTTAAGTAACGCTGGTAGAATAGCTGGCGACGAACAACAACTTTTCAATCAAAGGAGAATGAAACAATGAATCTGACACTGACTGATAATGCGGCTTCGGAAGTCCAGAAGTTCCTCGAAGCGGAGAGCGTCGGAACCGATGGTGGTTTGCGCGTGCGCGTCGTGCCCGGCGGATGCTCCGGTTTCCAATACGCGATGAACATCGAAGAGGCGCCGCAGGGCACCGACGAAGTGATCGAGAGCGCCGGATTGCGAGTCTTCGTTGATATGTTCAGCGCGCAATACCTGGAGAACGTCCGGATTGATTACGTCAACAGCGTCATGGGTTCGGGCTTCACGTTCAACAACCCGAACGCCGCGGGCGGCTGCGGCTGTGGCAGTTCGTTCACGGTTTAAAACTGAAGCGAAAATCGAAAACGGCTCCCTTCTCTGATCGGTGGGAGCCGTTTTTCTGTGCACGCATTATAATAGTAATCATTCTTGTTATTGATTACTTGACAGGTCGCGGGCGCGAAATTTAATATGACGCATGTCTGATCACACTCGATGAATTTCCGAAATACAAAACAACGGCAGGCGATCCTCGACGCCGTCGAACGCCACGGCGGTCATTTGACGGCGGACGAGATTTACAAGCTGGTCAAACGCCGTTTTCCGCGATTGAGCCTCGGCACGGTCTATCGCAACTTGCGCGTGCTCGCCGCGCAGGGCAGCGTGCGCGAACTCGATTTCGGAATGGCGATCACTTACTTCGAAGCTGTCAAAGATTCGCATTATCACTTGATCTGCCGCGTCTGTCTCAAGATCACCGACGCTGAGATGCCGCTCGAACTCCGTGTGAAAGCGTTGGTCGAGCGCGCGCCGGATGCCGGCGGTTTCCGGATTGAAGAGCATCGGCTGGATTTCATCGGCGTTTGCGCCGATTGCCAGGCGAAGCCCCGGCAAACGAATATGCTCCGGCGCCAGCTTAAAGCGCGCTGAATCTCGTTGCCGCAGTCCTAAATTTTTATCAGTGGTCACGCGCCGTCCGTAATGGCGCGTTGAAATCATGAATACGAATACGCCGAAGCGATGCCGGGCAAACTTGCGGTTTGTCGCTGGCTCGCGCCATCGGCCATTTCTGCAAACGAACGGCAAACCGCAAGTTTGTCCGACATTTTCCGAGGAGGAATGAAATGCCCAGTTTGGATGGATCAAAAACGCATGACAATCTGAAGCACGCATTCGCAGGCGAATCGCAAGCCAATCGGCGTTATCTCTACTTTGCGCGCCAAGCAGACGTTGAAGGCTACCCGGACATCGCCGGCCTGTTCCGCGATACGGCTGAAGGCGAAACCGGGCACGCTCACGGCCACCTCGATTTCCTGAAAGAGGTCGGCGATCCGGCCACCGGCGAACCCATCGGCGGTACGCCGCTGAACTTGAAGGCTGCGATCGCTGGCGAGACTTATGAGTACACGGAGATGTATCCGGGCTTTGCCCGCACTGCGCGCGAAGAAGGGTTTGAAGAAGTCGCCGAGTGGTTCGAGACGCTGGCGCGCGCCGAAAAATCGCACGCCGGACGTTTTCAGAAGGGACTTGATTCCCTCGGCTAACTATTCCACGTAAAGCCGAACGGACCTTCCGTTCGATTAAGGAGAAGCCATGAACAAGCACCTGAAGATGTTGCTCGCCGCGGTAGCGGTTGCTGCGCTATCGTTAGTCTCAACGTATGAGGTCAGCGCCCAGAGTGAGTCAATGCGAAACCAGTTCTGGTGGCCTGACCAACTCGATCTCACACCGCTTCGGCAACACGACGCCAAATCCAACCCGATGGGAGAAAAGTTTGACTACGCCAAGGCGTTCGCCAGCCTTGACCTCAATGCCGTCAAGCAGGACATCAAGAAAGTTCTGACGACGTCGCAGCCCTGGTGGCCGGCCGATTACGGAAACTACGGCCCGTTCTTCATCCGGATGGCCTGGCACAGCGCAGGCACGTATCGTGTGGCTGACGGGCGCGGTGGCGCGGGTGGCGGTCAGCAGCGCTTCGAGCCGCTCAACAGTTGGCCGGACAACGGCAATCTCGACAAGGCGCGGCGACTGCTCTGGCCGGTCAAGCAGAAATATGGTCAGAAGCTCTCCTGGGCTGATCTGATGGTGTTGACCGGAAACGTCGCGCTCGAATCCATGGGGTTCAAAACCTACGGCTTTGCTGGCGGGCGCGAAGACGACTGGGCGCCGGACGTTGTCTACTGGGGGCCTGAGAAAAAATGGCTTGCCGACGAGCGTTACAGCGGAGATCGAAAACTTCAGAATCCGCTTGGCGCTGTGCAAATGGGCCTGATCTACGTGAACCCCGAAGGCCCGAACGGCAAGCCCGATCCGCTGGCCGCCGCCAGGGATATCCGCGAAACCTTTCGCCGCATGGCAATGAACGACGAAGAAACAGTAGCGCTCATCGCCGGTGGTCACACCTTCGGCAAAGCGCATGGCGCTTACAAGCCTGACAATTGTGTGGGACCAGACCCTGCGGCTGCCAGTGTTGAGAGGCAAGGATTCGGCTGGGACAACAAGTGCGGCAAGGGTAATGCGGGCGACACAGTCACCAGCGGCCTGGAAGGCGCATGGTCTTCCAAGCCGACGACCTGGAGTTCGGAATATCTCACCAACCTGTTTGCCTTTGATTGGGTGCAGACCAAGAGTCCCGCCGGAGCGACCCAGTGGATTCCCGCAAATGGGCAGGCATCGAACCGCGTGCCGGACGCGCACGACCCGTCAAAGCGGCACGCTCCGATCATGTTCACAACAGACCTTGCGCTGAAGTTCGACCCGAGCTACCAGAAGATTGCCAAGCGCTTCGCGGAGAACCCGGAGGAATTCAGGCTCGCGTTTGCCAAAGCCTGGTTCAAGCTGACCCACCGCGACCTTGGCCCGCGTTCCCGCTATGTCGGTTCGGAAGTCCCGAAAGAAGACCTGATTTGGCAAGACCCGTTGCCGCGCGTCAGCTACAAACGGATTGACGCGAAGGATGTGGCGGCGCTGAAAGCCAAAATCCTGGCATCGGGTCTGACCATCCCGGAACTGGTCAGAACGGCTTGGGCCTCAGCGGCCACGTTCCGCGGCACCGACATGCGCGGTGGCGCGAACGGCGCGCGCATTCGCCTCGCGCCGCAGAAGGGTTGGGAAGTCAACAACCCGGATGAACTGACCAAAGTGTTGGGGCGTCTGGAAGGTATTCAGAATGACTTTAACCGCGCAGCAGTCGGCGGGAAGAAGGTATCGCTCGCCGACCTGATCGTGCTGGGTGGCAGCGCCGCCATCGAGCAGGCCGCGAAGGCCGCGGGGCATACCGTGGTGGCGCCTTTCACACCAGGGCGCGTGGACGCATCGGAAGCGCAGACGGACGCGGCGTCTTTCGCTCCGCTTGAACCGACGGCGGACGGCTTCCGCAACTACTTCAACAAAGCTGAGCGCCTGTCGCCGACGGTCATGCTGGTTGAGCGGGCGAACCTGTTGACGCTCTCCGTTCCTGAAATGGCCGTGCTGGTCGGCGGACTGCGGGTACTGAATGCCAACGCCGGGCAGGCGCGACACGGGGTGTTCACCGATAAACCAGGAACCTTGAGCAATGACTTCTTCGTCAACCTGCTCGACATGTCCACCAAGTGGAGCAAGTCCTCCACGTCCGAGGGTATTTACGAAGGACTCGATCGCGCGACCGGCAAGCTCAAGTGGACGGCGACCCCGGTTGACTTGGCGTTCGGGTCGAACTCCGAGTTGCGCGCCGTGTCGGAGTTCTATGCCGCGGCTGACGGAAAAACGAAGTTCGTACAGGACTTCGTCAAGGCGTGGGCCAAGGTGATGAACCTCGACCGCTTCGACCTGTCGCGACAAAATCTTCCCTGACGACAAACTGGTCGGCGGCGCCAACGGCGTGGCCTACATTATCGCTCACTGACATCCTTAACCGGGAGGTGGTTACGCTCAGAAAGAGCTTTTCATTTGCGCTTACTGTTCTCCTGTTCCAGGCTGGATACGGCGCGGTCTTTGCCTCCACACAGCAGGATGAAGAAGCCAGGCGGATTGCGAGAGTGAAAGCCGCAGTTGATAAGCGCGGCGTTGGTGAGAAGGCGGGGGTGAAGATCAAACTGCGCGACAATACGGTAGTGAAAGGATACATCTACCAGACGGGGGAGGAGAACTTCGTCGTCAGAGACGCGAAGACCGGGAAAAGCGAGACCATCGCTTACCGCGATGTCGCGCAAGTCAAGGGTAAAGGGCTTTCGACCGGGGCGAAGATCGGTATTGGCGCCGCAATCGGGTCCTGCGCGACGCTGGCGGTTCTCGCGATTGCCATCGCCATCGCCTGGGATTGAAGGGGGAGTGGCCTGACGAAAATCCGTAGGCCGGCACAGCAGGTTTTATGTCTCTCGAACAAGGTGATCTTTCATCGGTAGCGGTTGAATGGGACAAGCCTGAATACTGGGATGAGCAGGCGCTGGACGAAGAATTGCGGCGTCAATACGACGTGTGCAATTCGTGCCGTTTGTGCTTCAACCTCTGCCCTGGCTTCCCGAAACTCTTCGAGAGTTTCGACCAGGACGAGGTTGACGCCGATCCGGAAAAATTGACGAACGACCAGGTCTGGGAGTTCGTTGATCTCTGTTACAACTGCAAACTCTGCTTCATCAAATGCCCTTACACTCCGCCGCACAAATTCCTGATTGACATTCCGAAGCTGGTGATGCGCGCGCGCGCGATTGAGGTCAAAGAGAACGGCGTTGATCTGCGCGAGCGAATGCTTTCCAGCCCGGATGAGATCGGCCCCCTCGCCAGCAAAGTAGCGCCGCTGGCCAATTTCGCCAATAACAACCGCGCCAACCGTGTGCTGATGGAGAAAGCCGCCGGCATTCACCGCGACAAAATCCTGCCGAAATTTCACGCTGAGACTTTCGAGAGATGGTTCAAGAAAAATATCGGCCAGGCGCAGTTTGTCAGTACCGCGAGCGGTAGCGAGCGGGCGAGCGAGCCGAGAGTCGCTCTCTTTCACACCTGCATCGTCAATTACAACGAGCCGCAGATCGGCAAGGTCGCTGTACAAGTGCTTCAGAAAAACGAGGTTGAAGTCTGCGATCCGCCAGGCCAGCGTTGTTGCGGGATGCCTTACCTGGACGCCGGGCGCGTCGAAGAAGCTCTGGAGCATTTCCGAGACAACGTGAAAACGCTGTTGCCTTACGTCTGCCAGGGCTACGACATCGTCGTGCCCGAACCGACCTGTGGGATGATGCTCAAGAAAGAGTACGCCGATTACCTGCATGGCGAAGAGCGCGAGCAGGCGCTGGAAGTTCGGAAACGCGTTTATGATCTGTCAGAGTATCTGGTCAAGCTCAACAACGAAGGCCGGCTGAGCAAAGATTTCAAAGTCAGTGTGGGCAAGGTCGCCTACCACCAGCCGTGCCATTTGAAATATCAGGCTATCGGAGCAAAATCAATTGAGCTGTTGCGGCTGGCAGGCGCGCAAGTTGTCTTCATTGACAAAGGCTGCTCGGGTCACGACGGGATGTGGGCGGCGAAGAGAGAGTATTTCGATCTGGCGCAGCGAGTCGCCCGCGGGCTGCATCGAGGCGTGAACGAATCGAACGCAGACATTGTCGCGACAGATTGCTCGCTGGCCGGGCTTCAGATTGAGCAAGGCACGGGGCGAAAAACGATCCACCCGATTGAGGTCTTGGCGAAGGCTTATGGGATCGAAGGTGGGTGATCTGAGATTTGAGATTTGGAATTTGAGATTTGAGATTTGGGATTGAAGTATGAAGAAAGTAGTTCTTGAAGAGATTCTGGACATCGCGCAGTACGAAAAAGCTCGCGCTGAACTTCGCAGCCGCATCATCGCGTTAAAGAAAAAACGTCGTGTGCCAGTCGGCCCGATGGTGACTTTCGTCTTTGAAAATCACGACACCGTGCTCTTTCAAATTCAGGAGATGACGCGGGCCGAACGTATCGTTCACGACGACGCGATCCAACACGAGATTGACACCTACAACCAGTTGCTCCCGGAAGAGAACGAACTGGCGGCGACGATGCTGATCGAATTGCCCGACGCGGCGCGCATCCGCGACGAGATCACGAAGTTTTACGGCGTGAACACTGGCGACGCGATCTATCTGCAAAACGGCGATGAACGGCTGCCGGGTGTTTTCGACGCAGGTCAAAGCGACGACCGGCGCATCAGCGCGGTACAATATGTGCGCTTCCGCTTCAACAACGCGCAGCGCGAGGCATTCGTGACAGGCGCGAAAGAGGCGCGGCTGGTGATAGATCATCCAAATTACCGGCACAGCGCGACGATTGCTGGCGAAGTGCGAGAAGAGCTGGCGAAAGATTTTTCCTGACGGGATCAGAGGCATGGATCAAACGTTGACGCCAAAAGATTACGGCGATGTTCGCGGCGAATACGAGGCCATTCGACACGGCGTCGCAGTGATTGACCTCTCTTCGGCAGGCAAGCTGCAACTGAGCGGCAAGAACGCTGCGCAGTTCCTCAACGGCTTGGTCAGCAACGATGTCAAATCTTTGCAGACAGGCGATGGCGTGCTGGTGGCGTTTCCGAACCTGCAAGGCAAGCTCCTCGCGCTCAGCCGGATTTATAATCTCGGCGCGCACCTGCTGATCGAACTCGACGCCATCAACCGCGAGAAGATTCTCAAAAACCTGAGCCGGTTCGTTCCCGCTGGCGAATTCTTCCTCACCGATGTCAGCGATCACTTCGCTCTGATTTCATTGCAAGGGCCACGATCGGCGGAACTGATCGAGGCTTTGACCGATCAACCCGCTGATGCCGCGCGAGAATACAAAGTCAGCGAACGGTTCATTGCGGGAGCGAATGTTTTCATCGCCACACACGGCCGCTGTGGTGAAACAGGATTCGATCTCTTCGTTCCGGCGGAATATGCTCAGAAAGTCCGCGAAACGATTCTCGCGCGCGGCGGCGATTTCGGCGCGCGCGAAGCGGGATTGGAAGCATTTGAAATTGCGCGCATCGAAGCCGGAGTTCCGCGTGAAGGCATAGACGCAGGCGAAAATTACATCATCCTCGAATCCGAGCTTGAATCAGCGGTCAGTTACACAAAGGGCTGTTACTTGGGCCAGGAGGTGATCGCGCGAATCCACTGGCGCGGTCAGCCAGCAAAACGGTTGCGAGGATTGCTGGTTGACGCGGATCAATTGCCTGCGTCAGGAACAGATATCTACGCCAGCGATGGCAAGAAGGTCGGAGAGATCACGAGCAGTGCGCGCAGCTTTGCGCTCGACCGTTTCATCGCGCTCGGCTACGTGCATCGTTACTACCTCGCCCCCGGGACTGAGTTCACGTTGAAACGAGGCGAAGCCACGCTGGGTCGCGCAGAGCTGGTCGAATTGCCGTTCGTCAACAATATGTGATGCTGGCGACAATGGCAGTCGCCGTCAGCATCATTCACGCGTGGTGGCTGCCGAAACACGGCATCAACGGATTAACCGGTGAGCCGAAAGACAAATACTACGAACTGAGAGGTTGGAAAAATAATTGATGTCTAAACCAAGTAAAACAGAACCTCTGTCATTCGTCGGAGAGACAGCCGATCCCTGCGTGATGGTGATCTTCGGCGCGACCGGGGATTTGACCAAACGCAAACTCTTCCCCGCCCTCTACAACCTGGCCAAGAGCCATCTGCTCTCGCGCGAATTCGCCATCATCGGCACGTCGCGCACCGAGATGACCTCGGAAGCCTTCCGCGAACAGATCACCCAGGAGATGAAGACGTTCGCTACAACGGCAGTCGAGCCTGATCTCTGGGAGTGGTTTCTGCAACGCATCTATTACATCGGCGGCGATGTGAAAGACCCGAACAGCTATCAGAAATTGAAGGCGCTGATCGAACAGGTCAATCAGACGCACGGCGCGCACGGCAATCATTTTTACTATCTCGCCACAGCTCCCGACTTCTTCGGCGCCATCGTGCAGCAGCTTGGCGCGATTGGGTTGACCGCCGAAGAGAATGGTCAGTGGCGGCGCGTGATTGTCGAGAAACCGTTTGGCCGCGATCTGGAATCGGCGCGCGCGCTGAACGCCGATCTCAGGCATTCGCTCGACGAGCGGCAGATTTACCGGATTGATCATTATTTGGGCAAAGAGACCGTGCAGAATATCTTGGTCTTCCGTTTCGGCAACGGCATCTTCGAGCCGATCTGGAACCGCCGCTACATTGACCATGTCGAGATCACGGCGGCTGAGACTGTGGGCGTAGAAAAACGCGGTGGTTATTACGAAACTTCGGGCGCAATGCGCGATATGGTTCCCAACCATCTGTTCCAGCTTATATCGCTGACGGCGATGGAGCCGCCGATCTCGTTCGACGCCAACGCCGTGCGCGATGAGCAGGCGAAAGCGTTGAACGCGATTCAGCCAATCTCACCGGAAGACGTTCTGACTCAAGCTGTGCGCGGGCAATACGGCGAGGGCGAAATGAACGATGAGCGCGTCCTGGGCTACCGGCAGGAGTTAAATGTCGCGCCGACTTCGACTACCGAAACTTACGTCGCGTTGAAGTTGATGATTGACAACTGGCGATGGGCGGGCGTGCCGTTTTACCTGCGCACTGGCAAGCGGATGCCGAAGCGTGTGACTGAAGTCGCGATTCAATTCAAGAGCGCGCCGTTGACGCTGTTCCGCGAGACGCCTGTCGAAAAATTGAGAACGAACCGTCTGGTCATTCACATTCAACCCGACGAAGGCATCAGCTTACGTTTCGGCGCCAAAATTCCAGGGCCGATCATGCGGCTGGGCGCGGTCGAGATGGATTTCAACTACGTTGATTATTTCGGCAGCGTGCCGAGCACGGGTTACGAACGATTACTCTACGATTGTATGACAGGCGACGCGACGCTCTTCCAACGCGCGGATATGGTCGAAGCGGGATGGAGCGTGATCGAGCCGGTGCTGGACGTGTGGCAGGCGCTGCCGCCGCGTTCGTTCCCGAATTACGAGGCAGGCGCGTGGGGGCCGAAAGAGGCCGACGAGTTGCTCGAACGCGACGGGCGCGAGTGGCGTCCGATTGACTTGTAACCAGGCAAACTCGCTTCAATCCCAATCCGCAGGCTCCGGCGTGGAATAATTCGCTGATGCCTGCGGATATTTGTTTTAGCGCAGTTTATCTGCAACCTGACATGGGAGGACGAGATGATCGAGTTCGGACAGGAAGTGTGCGGCAATTTGGAAGAGGCGTTGCAACGCGAATGGCTGGAGACGAACGGCCTCGGCGGCTTCGCGTCGTCAACCATCGCGGGGCTGAACACGCGGCGTTATCACGCGCTGCTCACCGCCGCGACCAAACCGCCCGTCGGTCGAATCGTCATGCTCTCAAAGCTTGAAGAGACGCTGGTCGTCAACGGCGAACGTTACGATCTTTCGGCCAATCAGTATCCCGGCGCGATTCATCCACAAGGCTACCAATACTTGAAAAGCTTCCGGCTCGATCCATTCCCAATCTTCACCTACGAGATCGCGGGCGTCGAGATCGAGAAAACGGTCTTTATGGTTCAGGGTGAGAACACGACGGTCACTCAGTACAAGCGGAGCAAGAAGAACCGGGCGGTGAAAGATTGCCGGATCGAAATCCGCCCGCTCATCGCGTTCCGCGACTACCACAGCACGACACACGAAAACAACGCGATCAATTCTCACGTTGAGGTTTCAGATGGTTTGGCGAGGATCAAACCATACGCTGATCTGCCCGATCTTCACTTTGCGCACGACGCCGATGAGCTGGAGATTTCGGGTTACTGGTACCGCGACTTTGAATACCAAATCGAGCGCGAGCGTGGGCTGGATTTCGTCGAAGACCTCTTCAATCCGTTCGCGCTGAAGTTCGACCTGAACGGCAAGCGAGCGGTTTCAATCATCGCTTCGACAGCGCCGCAAAACGCCGCCGACGCAGACAAGCTGCGCAAAGCCGAGCGCGCGCGGCGCGAAAAGATCGTCAGATCAGCCCCTGCGAGAGACAAGCTTGTTCGCGCGATGACCGCCGCTGCGGATCAGTTTATTGTCGGGCGTGGCGACCAGAAGACAATCATCGCCGGCTACCACTGGTTTTCGGATTGGGGGCGCGACACGATGATCTCGTTGCCCGGTTTGACGCTGACGACGAAACGATACGACCTCGCCCGAAGCATCCTGCTGGAATTCGCTAGACACATTGATCAGGGAATGCTGCCCAACCGCTTCCCCGACGCGGGCGAGCAGCCAGAATACAACACGGTTGACGCGACGCTGTGGTACGTCGAAGCGATCCGCGCGCTAGTCGAGCATACGGGCGATTACGAATTCGTGCGAGCGAATCTCTACGACACGCTAGTGGACATCATCAATTGGCACGAACGTGGAACCCGTTATCAGGTCCACGTTGACGAGGATGGCTTGCTGTTCGCAGGCGAACCTGGAGTGCAGTTGACGTGGATGGACGCGAAGATCGGCGATTGGGTGGTCACGCCTCGCATCGGCAAACCGGTTGAAATCCAGGCGCTGTGGTACAACGCGCTGCGCGCGATGGAAGATTTCGCCAACCGCTTCGGCGATGGCGCGAACGCCGGGAGATTCAGTTCAATGGCCGCGCGCGCAAAGGAAAGTTTCAATCGGCAGTTCTGGAACGAAGCGGCGAGTTGTTTGTACGACGTAGTGAACGGTGAGGTGGGCGACGGCTCGATCCGTCCGAATCAAATCTTTGCTGTCAGCCTGCGCCACCCGATGCTCGATGATGAACGAGCGAAGAGCGTGGTCGAAGTGGTCAAGCGCGACCTGCTCACGCTAGTAGGCTTGCGGAGCCTGGCAGCCAACGATCCGCAATATGTTGGCCGGTACGAAGGCGCCATGCGAAGCCGCGATGGCGCTTATCATCAAGGCACTGTATGGGCCTGGCTGATCGGGCCGTTCATTTCTGCCTATCTGAAAGTGAATGGTAATAGCAAAGCCGCGCGCAAACAGGCTCGCGTCTGGCTCGCGGGATTCGGCGAACATTTATACGACGCATGTTTGGGACAGGTGTCGGAGATATTTGATGGAGATGCGCCGTATGCGTCGCGTGGATGCGTCGCTCAAGCCTGGAGTGTCGCTGAGATTCTGCGCGCGGCGGTTGAGGCGGCGAAAGGGTGATTGGTGGTTGGTGGTTGGCGGTTAGTGATCGGTAGCTCATTGACCGCCAACCACCAACCAACCACCAACCACTCAATCACTGCCCTTCATCAACACATATGCGATGACTCCGACGCAAAGGCCAACGGAGGCGCTGATCAGAGCGCTGCCAAACAATCGCGGCATGAACTCAGTCACCAGCCCGAAAAGGAAAATAACGAATTGCGCTGTCATTCCGATGATCACCGCGGTCGAAATTATGTCCAGTTGCGACTCGCGCGGTTTGGCGGCGGCTTCCACTTTGATCCGCTCAGATTGCATTGTCTTTCTCCTGTGTGAGGTTTCGGAGGGCACGTGAGGAACGGGCCTACTTTATAACCCGGCTCACAAAATAATTCCAGCGCGATTTTCCCGGAGCAGTACCGCGAGCGGTAGCGAGCCTGGCTCCATCAGTGAGCCCCGCTCGCTACCGCTCGCGGTACTGCTCCGGCGCCCCTGCAAATCCACACGCAAACATCGCCATCGCGAACGATTTATGCTATATCCTCACCACACTAAAGCTGTTCACATCCAAAATGATGGCAATGCGCAGGAGGGCTGATGGCTTATGTTCCGATTCGACGCTGAAAAGTCTGTGAGTTTTTGCGATGGAATAAGGCGGCGCGATTTTCTGCACGCAGGCGCGCTGGGATTTCTTGGTCTTTCGATGCCCGACCTTTTCGCGCTGAAAGCCAGAGGCGCAATCAAGACTGAAAAAGAGATGAACTGCATCTTTCTGATGCTGCTCGGCGGGCCAAGCCAGTTGGACACGTGGGACATGAAGCCAAGCGCTCCTGCCGAGATTCGCGGCCCATACAAACCAATCAAGACAAATGCGTCTGGCATAGAGATCAGCGAAATCTTCCCGCGCACGGCGAAACACGCCGACAAATTCGCGCTCGTGCGTTCGCTCTATCACACCGCCGCAGCCGTCCACGACACCGGCCACCAGATGATGCAAACCGGGCGTGTGTTCCAGGCGGGCCAGGAGCATCCGCACGTCGGCTGCGTGCTGTCGAAGCTGCGCGGGCCACGCGGCGACGCGCCCCCACACGTTCTGCTTCCCCGCCCGATAGGCAACACTGGCGGCAACCTGCCGCACGGTCAGACCGCAGGCTTCCTGGGCAAACAGTTCGACCCGTTTGTGCTCAACTCCGATCCATCCACACCTGATTTCAAAGTGCCAGACATGCTGCCACCCGACTACATTTCGGCGATGCGGGTTGATCGCCGCCGCCGATTGCGCGATCTGGTTGACGGCGCGGTCAAGGAATTTGAAGTCAGCGCCGACGCGCGATTGCTCGACGACAACTTTCATCAGGCCTACACGCTGATGTCGTCCGCGAAGATGCGCGAAGCGTTCGATCTGTCGAAAGAGTCTGAGGTGATGAAGGATCGTTACGGGCGCAACCGTTTCGGGATGAGTTGTCTGCTGGCTCGAAGGATGATCGAACGCGGCGTCCGCTTCGTGACGATCAACATGTTCGAGACCGTCTTCAACGAGATCACCTGGGACATTCACGGCTCAACGCCGTTCAGCCCAATAGCGTGTTACCGGGATCAGGTCGGGCCGATGTTCGACTACGGCTACGCTTCCCTGCTCGAAGATTTGCGAGACCGCGGGCTGCTCGAAAACACGATGATCGCCGCAACGGGAGAATTCGGTCGCACGCCAAAGATCAATCCGGCGGGAGGCCGCGATCATTGGCCGCAATGCTGGACAATGCTGTTCGCGGGCGGTGGCGTCAAAGGCGGACAGATCGTCGGCTCGTCGGACGAGATCGGCGCTTATCCGAAAGACCGTCCGGTCACGCCAGCGGAAGTCGCGGCGACGATGATGCATGCGCTTGGAATTGATCTTGAGACTGAATTGCCGGGGTTGCAGGGGCGACCGATTCGAGTTGTTGATCATGGCGTGGAGCCGATCAACGAGTTGTTTTAACCGAATAACATCTGAAACCAGCCCGTACTCACGGGCGCATCAACACGGAGGTGAAAATGGCTAGTCCACAATTTCTTCATTTGCTCGATCAGCTTCACAAAAACACGAAAAGCAAGAACCTCGCCTGGCAACCGGCCAGATATGCCCCTGCCATCGGCGCATTTTGCCTCGCGCTCGGCGAAGGCGTCATCCGCATCATCTCGAAAAACGACGACGACTGGATGATGAGCGCCTCCTACTGCGCTCAACTGCTTACCCGCAACGGCGACCTCGTGGACGAGATCGAAGCCTCGCAGCTTTATGGCGACGATTATTTCACGCTCCTGCGCGATGTCTTCCACAGCGCGCGAGGAGCGGCATACCAACTCGACCGGTTAATTGACGGAATGCAGGACGATTTGGAATCAGGGCGTTCACGCGAACTGCCGCCGGAACAGGAAGAGATGACTCACGACCTCCCATTTTAGTTTGCCCATCTTAGTTTGAAGGAGAAACGTTATGGCCAAGCCACAATTCATGCATCTGCTTGAGCAACTGCACAAAACCGCCCAGCGTCGCCAACTGCCCTGGCAGCCAGTCCGGCAATGGCGCGGTTCGAGCCGCTGTGACCTGCGCCTCGCGCTCGGCGCGGGAATCGTCAGTCTGGCGTGTGACGGCGATGACGAACATACGCTGCACGCCTGCTACAAAGCCCGCCTGATCACCCGCGATGGACTGCTGGTTGACGAAGTGGAATCCAGCCAGTTCGAGAAGGATTACTACCCGTTGCTTCGCGAGCTTTATCATCAGGCCCGCATCGCGGCCTTCGACCTGCCACGATTGGTGGACGGTATGCAGGCCGATCTGGAATCCGGCGTCGAGCGCGATCTGCCGAAAGATAATTTCAACGAGAGCGATATTCCGTTTTGACCTCAGGAGGAAAGCTATGGCCAGTCAAGAATTCCTACGCCTGCTCGACCAATTGGGCAAAACCGCCGAACGCCGCCGCTTGCCCTGGCAGCCGATCAAACAATATGCCAGCGATCACTGCGATTTCCGCCTTGCGCTCGGCGCCGGCATTGTGCGCATCGAAACCAACGACGCCAGCGCCAATGAAAACTCATTCGACGCCCGTTACACCGCTTACCTGACCACGCGCGACGGGTTGCTCATTGACGAAGTGGTCGCCCGGCAAAACGAATCGGACTATTACCCGATGCTGCGCGAGATTTACCATCAGGCGCTGATCGCGGCCTTCGACCTGTCGCGGATGGTGGACGGCATGCAGGACGATCTGGAATCGGGCAAAGTGCGCGACCTGCCGGAAGACAAGTTCAATGTGGATGATGATGTTCCGTTCTGACCGGTTCGTCGCTGTCGAACATCCGCCCATCCGTTCGGCGCATCGCCGCCGAGTGAATATTTGTGTCTATGCCTCAGTCCGAATCCACAACCACGCTCCGCATCCGCGAAACCGGCGCGACGGCGCAACGCGCGCTGCGTCTCCATCAAACCCTTGCCCGCCAGAACCGAGGACAAATCATCTTCCTGGCCGGCCAGCCAGGCAGTGGTCGCACGGATTTGCTTCAATCCCTGGCTGAATCTTTCCGCCGCGAATCTCCTCGGCCTGTGGTGATTTCCGGGCATTTTGTCAACGGCCACTACGCTCCCTGGGACATCAACCCAGCGGTCACTCTCCCGCTCAGAGAGATTACCGCGGCCATTGGCGAGAGCATCGCGCTGATTCCAGGGCTCGCCGGATTTATCGGTCAATTGCTGCAGGCTGGCGCGGCCACCTGGGAGATGGTGGAGAGTCTGACCAAACAATCTCAGCCGTCGCCGTATGCGCTTACAGAGTTGATCCGCCACGCAGCCGAGACGCAGCCTGTGGTCTGCCTGCTCGATGACATAGACGAAGCGGAAGGAAGCGGATGGGCCAATTGGCTGCTGGACTTCGCTCCCGAAATTGCAACTGATCTTCCCCTGCTCTTCTTCGTAACGTTGGAAGGTCCGTCAGAACTGGGACGGCACGAAGACGATGAGTCGAACCTGTTTTACATCGCCCGCCGTTTGACTGCGCGCGGACTGGCCGAGTGGTGGCCACTGCATCCGCTGAGCCGCGATGACGTCGCCGCGTGGATTGGGCCAGCGGCGCCCGGCATAGCGGAGCATCTGCACGGCGTCACCGGCGGCTACCCGGGCTGGGTAATACGGCTCTGGCGCGATTGGCAGGAGCGCGGCGTGGTGGCTTACTCCGACCAGGAAGCCCGCTGGCGATGGGTTCCCAATCGCACACCATCGTTGAACCTGGTCAAGGATGTGCTGGACGACCGGTTGAAAAAGCTGCTCGGTGATGACGACCCGCGCGAGATGGAGCGGACGCGCGCAATGCTCGCCTGCGCCGCGCTCGAAGGTCAACGCTTCACCGCCGATGCAATCGCCCGCGTGATGGATTGGGATCGTGATGAATTGATTGACTTCTTCGATGACCATCTGGTCGCAAGCGATGAGCAGCCGGATGGCATTTTGCAGGATGATGGCAGCATCACAACCGAGGATCCGGAGACCGGCCAGCGCACGCTCTGGCGCTATACCTTAGTTTCCGACCTGCACTGGCACGCGCTGAATCGTTATGGATTGACTGACTCGGAACGGAAACTGTTGAGCTTGGCGCTGGCCCGAACTCTGGCCGGCTTGTATGCGCCGGAGGAGAAGCTGGTCGCTCGCACGCTGGCGCGCCTCTTCAAAGTCGGCGGTGACGAATCAGCAGCAACCCGCTATCGGCGCACGGCGGATTACGCCACCAGCCGCGAAGCGATGCGCCAGCAGGCGATGCTGATGATGGCCGTCAACAAAGATGGTTGGGACAAAGGAAGATGCAGGCAAGTCACTGCGATGTTTATGGCTGCGGGAAAACAGATGCTGCGTGCTTATCCGTTCGAGGAGACATTGAGTGTCTTCGAAGCTGCGTATCAAATGGCTTGCCGTTCCGGAATAACTGCGGACCAGGCTGACGCTCTTTACTATTGTGGCCAGCTACAGTTGAATTTAGGTGATTACCCAGCGGCACGCGCGCGATCTTTCCAGGCGCTAACGATATTTCAGCAAATCGGCGAACGCGCGGGCGAGGCCGCCGCCTGGCATAATCTCGCCACGATTGACCTGGACGTGGGCGACTACGCGGCGGCGCGAGAGAAGTTCCAGACCGCGCTGCAGATGCGTCAGCAAATCGGCCACCGCGCGGGCGAGGCGCAAACCTTGCATAATCTCGCCACGATTGACCTGGACGTGGGCGACTACGCGGCGGCGCGCGAGAAGTTCCAGACCGCGCTCTCAATGCGTCAGCAAATCGGCGACCGCGCGGGCGAGGCCGCCACCTGGCATAATCTCGCCTCGATTGACCTGAACGTGGGCGACTACGCGGCGGCGCGCGAGAAGTTCCAGACCGCGCTGCAGATGCGGCAGCAAATCGGCGACCGCGCGGGCGAGGCTTTCACTTTCTATCAACTCGGTTTCGTTGGCTGGAAGACCGGCCGGCAGGTTGAAGGCGCGCGGCTGGTCGCTCTCAGCTTCCTGATTGCCCAATCCATCGGTGTCGGCGAGGTTCAACAGATTTCACAAAATCTGGCGGGGATGGCGGGGCAACTTGGCCACACGCCGGAGCAGGTTGCGGAGATGATGAACGAAGTCGCCGAGTCGTACCAACGCGACCGTGGCGCGGCGCTGTTGCGGGCGGCGTTCGGCGAGGAGTGACGGATTCGCGCGGTTAGACGCTGCCCGTCGAGTGGCGTAAAATTCCAGCCATCGCAATCAACCGATCAAGACGGCAGCGGTTCGACGCTGCGGGAATCGAGGGAGTTATGGAAACTGAAGTTATGGATACGACGGTCGCTGTGCAGGAACTGACTGAGAAGGTGCTGCGCCTTGAACAGGAAGTGGCCGGTTTGCGACAACTAGAGCAGGAAGTGACTGGTTTGCGGCAAGAGGTCGCGGAGTTGAAAAACAAGCCCGCCCCAAACGGCCAAGCGGCAATTACCGATCATCTGGCTGACAAGGAAATGATCAGGCGCGCATTCGACCAATTCCTCGCCGAAGAAGGCATTCAAGTCCAGCCAGTCGGTGTTGAGAAGTTGCGAGAAATGATGATGCAGGCCAATCTGGAGCCGAATGAGCTTAGCCGGGACTTGATCGCGATGAGAGATGAGTGAGGAACGATGTGGTGGATTTATTTCGACGCCAGCGCACTGGTCAAACGTTATTCTCCCGAAACAGGGAGCGTGGTGGTTGATGAGGTCTTTCGTCTTGTCCCTCTCGACCGCCTGATCTGCTCGACGCTATGCATTACCGAAGTAGCTTCGATCCTGGTCAGGAAGCGCAATGACGGGAGATTGACCCGCGCGCAGTACAATCAGGCAATGTCAGAGTTCAATAACGAGGTGATCGCGCCTGAGAATTTCTCGGCGGCCCAAATCAACGACGATCTATTGCTCTCGTCTTTAAGCCTGATTTCAAAGCACAACATTAACGCAGCAGACGCAGCAATTCTGCGCTCCGCAATCAATTTGCGCGATGCTCTCCAGCCAACCGGAGAGGCTTTGATGCTCTGGGCATCCGATAAACGATTGGTGCGCGCAGCAAAGGCAGAAAGGATCACGGTCTTCGATCCGGCTGTCGAAACGATTGCCCAGCTTCATCAACTTCTCGGCGTTTCCGATCAGACAACCCAATCATAGGAGTGACGCGATGAACCACTCACTTGAGTTTCGAGCTTGCGGTCACTGTCGTTCTCTTCGCTGCGGCAATTACAGTGACTGAAGCACCCGGAGAGGATCGCATCGCGGAATTGTTGAGTGCGGCGTTCGGCGAGGAGTGATGGATTTGCGCGGTTAGACGCTGCCCGTCGAGTGGCGTAAAATTCCAGCCATCGCAATCAACAGATCAAAGACGGCAGCGCTTCGACGCTGCGGGAATCGAGGGAGTTATGGAAACGGAAGTTATGGATACAACAATTGCCGTAGAACAACTGGCCATCAGGGTGACACGCCTGGAGCAGACCGTAGAGCGGCTTTGCAATGAGTTGCCTGAGCCGCGAACTCTCCCTGGGTCTACCGGGCAAGCCCCATCCGGCGACCTGGTGGCGGATAAGCAGATGTGGCGTCAGGCATTCGACCAGCTCTTCGCCGATTTCGGCATACAAGCCAAGCCAATCGGCGCGGAGAAGCTACAGGAGATGATGGCTGAAGCCAACCTGGAACCAAACGAGATAAGCCGCGGTTTGATCGCTATGAGGGATGAGTGAAAGAGATGAATGAACCGGCTTGGTTAATCTACTTTGACGCCAGCGCGCTGGTTAAACGATACGCGCCGGAACCGGGAACGGCATTGGTCAATGAAATTTTTCGTCTCATCCCTGCCGAGCGCATGGTCTGCGCCACGCTCGGCATGCTCGAAGCGGCCTCGATTCTGCTGCGGCAGCGGAACGATGGCCGGTTGACACGCGCACAGTATGAACAGGCAATGGCCGAGTTCAAAAATGAGGTGCTCGACTCTGACAAGTTCATTCTTGCCCAGGTTAACGACAGCTTGCAGCGGGCATCTCTCAGTCTGGTGTTAAAGCACAATATCAATGCATCAGATGCAGTGGTTCTGCGTTCCGCTATCAATTGGCGCGACTCACTAAAACCGCCCAGTGAGGACTTGATGCTTTGGACATCAGACAACCGATTGGCGCGCGCGGCAACAGCAGAAGGAATCAAGGTTTTCAATCCTGAAACGGAAACAGAAGACACTCTGCGCCAACTGTTGGGAATATCCCAGCAATCGCCGGAGCAACTTTGAGCAGTTCGACGCTGCGGGAATCGAGAGAGTTATGGACACGGAGGTTGACGAGATTCGCCAAAAGACGCCGCCGACAAATGGCGCAAAGATTCGCTTCGCGGATCAAGAGGCCCTGAGCCGGGCGATGGACAAGCTATTTGCCGATCTCGGTATCGAAAAAGCAGAGCCTATCGGCGCTGAAGCCCTACAAAAGATGATGGCGCAAGAGTGGCTGGAACCGAACGAACTGAGTCGCGGCATCGTCGAGATGAGAGACGAGTAGTTCAATCCAACCAACGCAAACCCATGAAAACTACGAACACAATCATCAAGCTCACAATCATCAGCGCCGCTCTGCTTTCGTTGTCCGCCTACGCGCTCATCAGCCCAACCGCGATCCGCCGTGTTGTGGCAGGCGCTGATGATTCAATCGCAACAAGCGTCGCTGCGCCTGTCACGCTCGACACCACTAAACCTGCAGGCGAAATTACCGCGCCCGCTGGCGGATGGAGCTTCCGCAACCACGTCATCCCCGTCCTGACCCGTCTCGGCTGCAACTCCGGCGCGTGCCACGGCGCGGCGGCGGGCAAGAACGGATTCAAGTTGACGCTGCGTGGCTACGACCCCGAACTCGATTACGCCGTGCTGACGCGCCAATCGCTCGGCCGCCGCGTCAACCAGATCGAGCCGGCGAAGAGCCTGTTGCTGCTCAAACCGACGATGGCAATTGGTCATGGCGGCGGCAAGCGAATGGACACAAGCTCGCTTGAATACAAAGTCGTCGCTGAATGGATCGCCGCAGGGATGAGGCCTCCGGCTGAATCCGACTTGCGCATCCTGAAGTTGGATGTCTCGCCGAAAGCAGCGGCGATGGCGGCAGGCTCGGAGCAGCAGTTGAAAGTGTTGGCGCATTACAGCGACGGCCACGCGGAAGACGTGACGCGATGGGTGAAATATTCATCGGCAGATCCGAGCATCGCGTCGGTGGACGACGACGGAAAGGTCAAGATGCAGGGGCACGGCGAGACGGCAGTCAGCGTGTGGTACCAGAGCCAAGTCTCTTTCACTCGCGCCGCCAATCCATTCCCAAATACGATCAGCGCGGAAGTCTTCGCCAAATCGCCGCGCTACAATTTCATTGACGACCTGGTGATCAAGAAGCTTCAGACGTTGAAGATCGCGCCGTCGGAGCAGGCCACGGATCGTGAATTCATCCGCCGCGCTTTCCTCGATGCCAGCGGCGCGTTGCCCACGCCACAGGAGGTCGAAGGCTTCGTCGCCGACAATTCGCCTGATAAACGCTCGAGGCTGATTGATTCCCTGCTCGAACGCGAAGAGTATGTTGATTACTGGACGAACCGCTGGTCGGACCTGTTCCTGGTTTCGAGCGCGAAGATCGGCGAGGCGGCGATGTGGTCTTTCTACAACTGGATTCGTGAGAGCGTCGCCGCAAACAAGCCCTGGGACAGGATGGCGCGCGAAGTGGTCACGGCTTCTGGCAACACGCTGGAGAACGGCGCAGCCAACTACTTTGTGATGCACAAGGAGAAAACCGAGCTGACCGAGAACTTCTCGATGGCGTTTCTGGGGATGTCCGTCACCTGCGCGCGCTGCCACAACCATCCGCTCGAAAAATGGACGCAGAAGCAGTACTACCAGATGGCCAATCTGTTTGCGCGCGTCGGGATGAAGAACGGCGTGCGAGCGGGCGACGTTCAGGTCTACACCAATCCGGTGGGCGAAGTGAATCATCCGCGTTTTGGTAAACCGCTTCCACCTGCGCCGCTCGATGGCGAAGAGTTGGCGCTGGATTCAACCAGAGATCGTCGCCAACATCTGGCCGAATGGCTGATTTCGCCGAACAATCCTTACTTTGCCAAGTCGGTGGTCAACCGCGTGTGGAAGAATTTTATGGGACGTGGTTTGGTCGAAGCGGTTGATGATATGCGCGCGACGAATCCTCCATCGAATGAAGAACTGCTCAATGCGTTGACCAAAGACTTCACCGATCACGGCTTCGATGTGAAGCGTCTGATCCGCACGATCATGAACTCGGCGGCTTACCAGCGTTCGTCAAAACCGAACGAGACGAACAAGCAGGACGAACGTTACTACTCGCATTACATCGTCAAGCGGTTGCCCGCTGAGGCGATGCTGGATGCGATCTCGCAGATCACGGGCGTGCCGACAGAATTTCCAGGGCAGCCTCCCAGCGCGCGAGCGATGCAGCTTCCCGATTCGCGCGTCAATTCATACTTCCTGACGATCTTTGGCAAGGCGCCGCGTCTGGCGACCTGTGAATGCGAGCGGACATCGGAACCTTCAGTCACGCAGGCTCTGCACATCATCAACGGTGACACGATCAATCAGAAGCTGCGCGCGCCCGGCGGCATCGTTGATTCTTTCGTCAGGCTGGGAGTGTCGGACCAGATGATGGTCAATCACCTCTATCTGGCTGCGCTCAGCCGCCCGCCGATAAGCAGCGAGGTGAACCATCTGCTCGCGGTAATGAATGAAAGCAGAGAGGCCGCCAGGAATTCACAAGACGCTCAGGCAGCGAGACGGCAGGCAATTGAAGACCTAGTCTGGGCAGTTCTGACGAGCAAGGAGTTTCTGTTCAATCATTGAAGCCAAAGACAGGCGCCTTCGTTGAGCGTCAATTCGATTGCGCCTGTTTCGCCGCCGGCGGTTTGAGCGTGAAGACGATGTAGTCACTCCGCTTGCGGTACTCGTCAACATTGATGTTGTCGAAGTTTTCGATCGGAACCACGGAGATCACTTTGACCTTCGATTTTGGCAATCGGCGAACGACGCGCGAGGCGGTTCCCAAACGGTAATCGCTGTGGAACGCGCCGTTGAAGTGAATCACAAGCGGGCCGCTTTGACCGCCAGTCTGCTGCGCAAAAGCATTGGCTATGGATTCGGCCATTGTCTCGTCCTTCACGCACTGAGCCTGGTAGAAACGCTCGATCATCGCCCGCTGCTCTTCTTCTTTTTTCTTGTCCGATTGTTTTTGATCTGTTCCCGGATGCCCCTTGCTCATGGCTTCGGCGAACCGTTTGAAGTAATCGTCCATCGGGCAGGCGAGTTCGGCGGCGACCAGTTTTCGTTCCGATTCCGGCCCGGATCGAACCGCGTCGAGACCTTGCTTTGAGACCTGAGAGGCGATGCGCCGGGGGACGTTGCTGGCGATGACTCTCCAATTGTGCGCGCGGGCGAATTCGACCAGCGGGCGGTAATCGGTCGCGTAGCGTGGCCACGGGCGCGAGGCTTTCAGAAATTCCTCTTCGCTCAAACGGCCTGCGAGATAATCGTCGAGCGAAGCTTGCACGTCACGCTCGAACATCTCCAGTGAGACAATCACGTTCGCGCGCCGGCGAGCCAGCCCTTCCAGAATGGCGCGTTCAATGCGGTGAGTCGCCGGGTCGTCGTGCTGTTCGCCGACGAAGGCCACGTCAATTTTCGCAAGCTCGGCCAGCAAGACCTCGAAGTCGCTGAACCGTTTGTCGCTGGAGTTGTAGACGCGGTGCGGAATGTAGCCTGAGTTCATATGGGGAGATTGCTGGGCGCGGGCAGTAACCGCGAAGCTTGATAAAACAATCACGGCCAATAGAAAATTCAAAAGAGCGGTTCGATTCCGGTTTGTGGTCATGGCATTTGTCTTTGGTTTAGATTCTCTTCCTGATCAATCAGCGAGAATGGAGTATAACCGCTGAGCTTCGATTTCAGAAACTTATGTTCGCGCTGAATCTTTTCAAAAAGCTTCGCGGAGGCAAAGTTCGCGCGTCACATCTGGCGCTGGGAGAGTTCGGGGAGCGGCTGGCCGTGGAATTTCTGAAGCGGCAAGGCTACCGCATAGTCGCGACAAACTTCATTACACCGATAGGCCACAGCCTGACCGGGCGTCAAATTACCGGCGAGATTGACATCGTCGCTTACGATGAATCCGCGCGGCCATTCACGCTGGCTTTCATCGAAGTCAAAACCCGTTCGAGCGACGAGATCGCCGCGCCGGAAGCCGCTGTTGACGTTCGTAAACAGCGGCAGATCATCCGAGCGGCTCGCGTTTTTCGCCGGATCACGGATGTCTCAACCGAACCGTACCGTTACGACGTGGTAAGCGTCATCACCAAGCCTGGCAGGGAGCCTGAGATCACAATGCGACGTGGATATTTTTCCGAGCAAAGATTCAGCCAGAGCAGATGGCGTGCGCGGGAGTTTTGAAATTTTTGACCGCCCGTTGACAAATCGTTCGGGCATAGGATAAAAAACAGCTTCCGAAGCGGGAGTAACTCAGTGGTAGAGTGCGACCTTGCCAAGGTCGAAGTCGCGGGTTCAAATCCCGTCTCCCGCTCCAGATTTTCCGGCTTGAAAATCAGACAGACATTGAGATGCGGCGAAGGCGACTGTCAGAACTCTCGTCCTGACGTTTACTTGAGATTGCCGACTCCCCGTAAAATCAGAGAGTTCGTGCGACTCATTAAACCCCATTCCTTCGCCGCTTTGCTTTCTCGGCCCCCTGCTTTACATTGTAACCCCGTCAATCATTACTGTTCTGCTTGGATTCACTGAGTCTGCGGCTGTGAAAATAGTGCGGCAAATGCCTTGCGCGGGTCTTCGTGCTGAGTCTTTCGATTCTCGATCCACTCGTTTACGGCGTCCAAAGTCTTCTTGACCATGGGCTGCGGCGGCAACCGGTCAGGCTTGGCCTGTTCGCCAACAGTTGTTTCATTTCGTTTTATCAATCGAGCTTTTTTCATACTCTTTATCAACCTCGCATCCTTTTTGAAACTAGCGAAGATTTTAGAGCAACCCATATGCCAGCAGTGGCTTCAAAAGCTTGTCCATCGAGGTGATTGAACTTAAGCGCGAAATTTAGATGAATTAAATAAATTTCCTGTGCGATATTAAATCAGGTTGTGCTACACTCCGTTCGGAGTTCACGCTTCAGACATTTGACTCGTTACCCCAAAGATCTTCCGCCCCATCCCCCGATGGCCGATCAATCAGCGTTGCCAGCGTTGGAAAACCAAGCGTAAGAAGCTCTAGAGTCAAACTTATTCACCGGGCGCGAAAACGCGTTCAATGGATAGCTGTTTTCTTCAGCAAAACGCAAAACTCTCAATTAACCCTAAACTTTTGATTTTCCCTGGGTAAGGTATTTGGTAGGTGAATTATGAAAGCTAAACTGATCAAGAAAGATTCTCCATTGCAAGAACAATTACGACAGGCTCGCAGAGCCAGAAAGACTCGTGGCAAGAAAGCCAATACGGCTCGCTCCGCGATAGAAGTGACGACGGAATGGTTGAAGAACCGCAGCGAACAAACCCCAAGCGCGCGTGAAGCGTTTGCGGCGCTGTTCTCCAACACAGATCCTCAATCGGCCTGACCATTGAATCTGCTCTGTTTCTCTCCTTTTCTACTCTTTCGCAAACTGCGCACAACCCCGATTGAACAGTGATGAGCCGAGCTGGTGGGAAGCTCGCTGCTCATCACGGGCAGTCGCATTTCCTGCAGCCGCAGTAAGTTTGGGAGTTTTGGACAATCCATCCGTGTCTCTTCCCGGAGCCGCCCTTCTCGGCTACAATCGCGCCCTTGCATTGACTGATCCTGATTTCAAACCCAATCACCAGCAATCTGTTGAAGCTTTAGCAAGGAGCAAGCGATGAACAATCTGCAACCAAAGAAGGAACACAAGTTCTCTTTCGGCCTGTGGACGGTCGGAAATCCGGGACGTGATCCGTTCGGAGAACCGACTCGCCAGCCGATCTCGCCCGTCACAATTGTCAAACGCCTTTCCGAACTCGGCGCTTACGGCGTCAATTTTCACGACAATGATCTCGTGCCGATTGACGCGACATCCGCCGAACGCGACCGCATTGTGCACGAATTCAGACAATCGCTGCACGATTGCGGCATGGTCGTGCCGATGGCGACAACAAATCTTTTCTCCGATCCGGTCTTCAAAGACGGCGCATTCACCTCGAACGACCCGCGCGTTCGTCTTTACGCCGTTCAAAAAACCATGCGCTCGATGGACTTGGGCGCGGAGGTCGGCGCGAATATTTATGTCTTTTGGGGTGGGCGCGAAGGCGCTGAGGCTGACGCGTCAAAAGATGCCTGCGAAGCCATCAAATGGTTCCGCGAGGCGATGAACTTTCTCTGCGATTATTCGATCTCGCAAGACTACGGCTATAAATTCGCGCTCGAAGCCAAACCGAACGAGCCGCGAGGCGACATCTACTTTCCCTCGACCGGCGCTTACCTGGGATTCATCAACACACTCGATCATCCGGAAATGGTCGGTGTGAACCCGGAGGTCGGTCACGAACAGATGGCCGGGTTGAATTTCTATCACGTGGTGGCTCAAGCTCTCGAAGCCGGCAAACTCTTCCACATTGATTTGAATGATCAGAAAGGCCCTCGCTTCGATCAAGATCTGCGCTTCGGCTCCGAAGGAATAAAGAACCTCTTTTTCCTGGTCAAAATGCTCGAGGAGAAAGGTTACGAAGGCCCGCGTCATTTCGACGCCCACGCTTACCGCAGTGAAGACGAAGACGGTGTCTGGGATTTCGCTGCCGGCTGCATGCGAAATTACCTGATCTTCAAAGAGAAAGCGCGGCAATTCAGCGAAGACAAAGATATTCAATCGTTGCTCGCCGAAATCAGTTCGACCGATCCTTCATTCGAGCCAACGCCGCTGAAGTTCAGCAAAGAGCGTGCGGAACAGATCAAGTCAATGAACCTCGACCGCGTCGCGCTCGCGAAGAAGAAACTTCCCTACGAGAAACTGGATCAACTTGTGGTTGATCTGCTGCTGGGCGTGAGATAGCTGCACGCCGATTCAGATCGGACACTGCTGGCGCCGTTATGACAATCTTCCTGATTCTGACCGCAGCCGGTTTTATCTTTCTGCTGGCCTCGCTCGCGCTCGGTGATCTCTTTGATCACCTGAGCCTGGGCGTGTTGTCAGCGGACGCCGGAACTGACGGTGTGGGATTGATTGACAGTCGCATCATCAGCATCTTCCTGACCGCCTTCGGAGCATTCGGCGCCATCGGGATGCGCATCGGATTCGGTGTGGTGATCAGTTCGTTGCTTGGAGTGGCTGGTGGGGTTGTTCTCGGCGGGGTGGCTTTCTATTTCGGGAGGTTGCTCTATCATCAGCAAGCTTCTAGCTCGGTCGGCGCCCATCAGTTGATCGGCCGGATCGCGGAAGTCACTGTCACCATTCAACCCGGCGCCGTTGGACAGATCAGTTGCCGCGTTGGCGAGGAGCGGGTCGAAAAGCTCGCGCGCGTCGCCGGACACACCGAGATCAAACCAGGCGTCATCGTTCTGATCGAAGAAGTCTCCAACGAAGCGGTGATCGTCAGTCCTTACGACGGCCCGTAGCATTCGTTATTTCTCTGCCAATCGCAATGTTTTGTCGCATGTGAGGTGAAGATATGCCATCAACTCTTCTCATTCCGATTCTCATCGCAGTGGTCGTAGTCGCCTTCCTGATCGTGCTGGCTCTGATCGGCAAAAACTACATCAAGGTCTCGCCCAATCAAGCGGCCGTGATCTCCGGGCGCAAACGCCGCCTGCCCGATGGAACGACGGTCGGTTACCGCCAAGTGCGCGGCGGCGCGACGCTGGTCATTCCGTTTCTGGAAAAAGTTGAGTACTTGAACCTGAACGTTCTGACCGTGCCGTTGACGACTTCGCGCGCCTACACGGCCAAAGGCGTTCCCGTCTCGGTCAAAGCCGTCGCCAACGTCAAGATCAAGGGCGACGACGAATCGTTGCGCGCCGCTTCAGAGCGTTTCTTGAGCATGCCGCCTGAAGTGTTCCAGCGCTTGGTCTTTCAAACGCTGGAAGGCCACCTGCGAGCCATCCTCGGCACGTTGACGGTCGAAGAGATCAACAATGACCGTCAGAGCTTTGCCCAGAAGTTGACGAGTGAAGCCGCAATTGACCTAGAGAAGATGGGCATCGGCCTTGACGCTCTGACGATTCAGGAGATCAGCGACGACGAGGGTTATCTGGACGCGCTCGGCAAACGGCGCACGGCGGAAGTCAAACGCGACGCCGAGATCGGCGAAGCCGAAGCCAAACGCGACTCCAAGATCAAAGCCTCGCTCGCGCTGCAAGAGGGCGAGAAGGTTCGACTCTCCACCGAGGCCGAGATCGCCCTGTCCACGCGGGAAGCCGAAGTCCGCCGCGCGCAATACGAAGCCGAAATCGAGAAAGAGCGCGCCACCGCCAAACAAGCCGGCCCGCTTTCGGATGCCAAAGCCCGCCAGGACGTGGTCGCCGAAGAAGTGCGCATCGAGAAGATCCGCACGCAGGAGCAAATCTCGGTTCAGGAGCAAGAGGTTTTGCGCAAGGAGAAAGAGCTTGAAGCGACCGTCGTCAAGCAGGCCGAAGCAGAACGCCGCGCAGCGGTGCTGCGCGCTCAAGGCGAGCAGGAGGCATCGATCCTCGCTGCCGAAGGCCGCAAGCAGGCGGCGATCGCTCAGGCCGAAGCGGAAGCCCAGAAACTGCAACGCGAAGGCCAGGGGCGCGCCTCCGCCATCGAAGCCGAAGGTCGCGCCGAAGCCGAACGCATTCGCGCGCTGGGCGTCGCCGAAGCCGATAAGATTCAAGCGCAAGGCCTCGCGCAGGCCAAAGCCATCGAAGCTCAAGGATTGGCCGAAGCCGCGGCAATCAAGCAAAAGGCTGAAGCGTGGCGGCAATTCAACGAAGCCGCGCGGTTGCAAACAGTACTCGAAAAACTGCCGGCCATCATCGAATCCACCGCGCCCGCGCTCAGAGCGGTTTCCGAGCCGCTCGGCAAGATTGACAAAGTCGTGATGATTGATCAGGGCGGAGGCAATGGCGCCGGAGTCGGCGGTATCAACCGCTTCGCGCAAACCGGGCCATCGATCATCTTCTCTCTGCTGCAACAGTTGCAGGCCCTCGGACTCAACGTGCCGGAGATTTTGTCGCAGCTTGGTGTTCAAACTAACGGCGATCAGTTGAAACCGCAGCCCTCTCTGACCGGAGAGTTGGCGCCTGGAAACAACAATGACTGAAGCTCAGAAGACCACTTTGTCATCCCAACCACCCGTCACAAAAAAAGAGATTTTTGGCTGGTGCATGTACGATGCGGCGGACTCCGCCTTCACCACTGTCATTATCACCGCCTTTTACGCCCCCATCTTCCAGAGCATCATCGTCGGAGATCCCATCCGCGGAACGTTTCTCTGGGGTATCGCGCTCTCTGCCTCCGAGATTGTCGTCGCCGTGGTCGCTCCGATTCTGGGAGCGATCGCAGATTTTTCCGGCAGCCGAAAAAAATTCCTGGGCATTTGCGCGCTGACCATCACCTTCTTCACAGCGGCCTTATGGTTCGCCGAACCGGGAATGGTGGCGACGGCGATGATTCTTTTCATCATCGCCAACCTGGGCTTCGCTGGCGGAGGAGTGTTCATTGACAGCTTTCTGCCTGGCATTTCGAACGAATCGAACGCCGGGCGCATCTCCGGCATCAAGTGGGGAATAGGTTATATGAGCGGCTTGGTGGCCACCGTATTCTGCGGCTTCCTGGCCGGAGCGCTGGACGACCCTCAAAACCCGGAGTTGATCGCTCAGGCAAGGCTTATCCCGGTCGTAGTCGCAGTTTACTACGCCGTGATGGTGATCCCTACTTTCGTCTACCTGCGTGACCGTAGCATTCCACAGCGGCTGCCGCCGGGAGAAAACTATCTCACCACCGGATTCAAACAATTGCGCCGGACTTTCAATCACATCAAGCGCTACCGCGAACTGGTCAAGCTTCTCATCGCCTTCCTGGTATACAACGACGGCATCGTCACTGTGATCGGCTTCGCCGTCATCTACGCCCGGGACACTGTCGGCTTCACCAAAGATGAGATTACGACGATGTTCATTGTGCTAAATGTCGTCGCCGCCGCAGGCGCATTGTCCTTCGGGCGTCTGGCGGACCGGATTGGACAGAAACGCGCCATCTTCATCTCGCTGACGATCTGGATCGCGGCGGTCTTCATCGCTTACTTCGCCAAAGACAAGGCCACCTTCTGGGTAGCGGCTTCGCTGGTCGGCATTGGCATGGGTTCGTGCCAATCGGTTACGCGTAGCCTAATGGCGCTGTTCACTCCGCAGAAGAACGCCTCAGAATTTTTCGGCTTCCTCGGCATAGCTGGCAAAGCGCTGGCCTTTCTCGGCCCATTTGTCTTCGGCCAGATCGCCTTATCAACTGGAAGCCAGCGGCCAGCCATCCTGGCCATCGCAGTATTCTTCGTCGTTGGTATGTTTTTGCTCTCATTCGTCAATGAAGAGCGTGGCAAAGCAGCAGCCCGCTTCCCGATTGAAGCCGAAGGATGACAATTCCGGCTTCATCTGCAAGGCTGGAATCTTCACCGGCAATCCGGCTTGCGCCGCCTATTGAACTCGGCTAGAGTCTGAGCGCCTTTCAGAATAAAATTGTTTGCTATGCCCATTGCCGCAGGAACTCGCTTTGATCGTTACCAGATCATCTCTCCGCTTGGCTCCGGGGGAATGGGTGAAATTTACCTTGCGCAAGACACCAAGCTCAACCGCAAAGTCGCCATCAAGCTCCTTCCCGAACAGTACACCAAAGACCCTGAACGATTACGCCGCTTCGAGAAAGAAGCGCAGGCCGCCTCCGCGCTCAATCACCCGAACATCATCACGATTTATGAAATCGGAGAAGTCGAAGGCCGTCATTTTATCGCCACTGAATACATCGAAGGCCGCACCCTGCGACGAAAGATAGCCGGAATCAAGCTTCCTATCAACGAAGTTTTGGAGATCGCCACGCAAGTCGTCAACGCGCTGGCGGCGGCGCACGCTGCAGGCATCATTCATCGCGACATCAAGCCGGAGAACATCATGATCCGGCCTGATGATTACGTGAAAGTCCTCGACTTCGGCCTCGCCAAACTCACCGAAAGGTCAACGGCGACAAGCTCAATCACAGCGGCATCTCTGGAATCAGAGGTTCCTGAAACTCCGACTACCGCTGACCTTGCGCTCGAAGACACTGTCGAGCCTCCGATTGCGGTCAATCCTGACGACGTCTTCGCCACGGTTCCGGCCGGCGGGTCGCATGAGACCGTACCTGGCGTGGTGATGGGCACGGCGCAGTACATGTCGCCCGAGCAGGCACGCGGATTGCGCGTTGACTCGCGCACTGACATCTTCAGCTTCGGCATTGTGCTTTACGAAATGATTGCGGGGCGCGCGCCTTTCAGTGGTGCTTCCAGCCGAGAGATCGTCGCCCAAATCCTGCACGACGACCCTCTGCCGCTCTCGCATATTCAGCCCGAAGTCCCCGAAGTGATGGAGTGGATCGTCGCCAAAGCTCTGGTCAAAGACCGCGAAGAGCGTTACCAGACCGCCAAAGAGATGCTCAACGACCTGCGGCGATTGCAGTATCGGCTCGATGTCGAGCGCGAAGTCACGCGCTCGCGCTTTTTTACCGGGGCCATTGATCCGGCGCCCGATCAACCAAAGACTCCTTTGAGCGGCGATACGACTCAGGAACTCGAAGTCTCCACCGGTTCGCAAGGCAAACCGCGGACGACTTCATCGCTGAACCTGTTGCCGAACCTTTCGAGGAGCGCCTCGAGAAATCCGCTGTTCATCGCCATCCTCACGGCCCTGCTGATGATCGCCGGATTCATCATCTACGAGTGGATCAGCCGGAAGCCGCAAACCGTTTCGCCTTTCCAGTCAATGGATGTCAAACCGACGCGGTTCACGGCCAGCGGCAAAGCCTGGCGCGCGGCGATTTCGCCCGACGGCAAATACATCGCTCACGTCCTGAGCGACGCGGGCAAACAGAGCCTGCTCTATCGCCAGATCAAAGGCTCGAACGACGTCGTGATCGTCCCGCCAGCCGAAGTGACCTATCGTGGCCTGACTTTTTCGCACGACGGCACACAGATCTATTACGTCATCCAGCATCAGAACAATCCGAAGCAGATGCTCTACCAGGTCCCCGTGCCCGGCGGGGTCTCGCGGAAAATCCTCGAAGACATTGACAGCCCTGTGGCCCTCTCGCCCGACGGCAAACAGCTTGCGTTCGTCCGCCGCAATCGCGGCAAAGTCGAAGACCAGTTGATCGTCGCCGATCCGGACGGCGGGCGCGAGCGCGTGATCGCCTCGCGCAAGGGCGCAGACTTTTTCTCGGCCAGCGGCGCAGCCTGGTTGCCCGATGGCAAGACCATCGCCTGCGGCGCAGGCACGAACACTGGCGGGCGTCACATGTATGTCGCCGAAATCCGCGTGGACAACGGGCAGGAAAAACCCATCTCCGGTCAAAAATGGGCCAGCGTAGGCCGCGTCTCGTGGATGCGCGACGGCAAAGGTCTGATCGCCAGCGCCGTCGAACAAGGCTCCACGCTGGCGCAACTTTGGTATGTGCCCTATCCGTCGGGCGCGCCTCGCCGCGTCACTAACGACCTGAACGATTACCGCGACCTCTACCTGACCGAGGATTCACGCGCGCTGGCCACTGTGCAATTCCAGGCTCACGTCAACGTCTGGCTGATCAACCCCAGCGATCCGGGCGGCGCGCGGCAGATCACCGATGGCGTAGGCCAATACAATGGCTTCCGCGGTCTGACCTGGACGCCCGACGGACAGCTCGTTTACGTTTCGCGCGCTAGCGGCAGCCAGGACATCTGGATGATGGATCAGAACGGCCAGAATCAAAGACAACTGACCACGCCGGAAACGCGCGCGGAAATCTATCCGGCAGTCTCGCCCGATGGCCGTTACGTCGTCTTCGTCTCGACCCGCACGAACAATTCGAATATCTACCGGCTCGACCTGGCCACCGGCGATCAGAAGCAATTGACCCGTGGTAAGAGTGAAGAGTATCCGGTCGTCTCAGCCGACTCCCAATGGGTGATCTACACCTCGACTGAGTCAATCAAGGTCACGTTGTGGAAAGTTTCGATTGACGGCGGCGAGCCTCAGCAATTGACCAGCCGGCTCTCGCAATGGCCCACCGTTTCGCCGGACGGACAGAAACTGGCTTGCTGGTATCGTGAAGAAGCCAACGCAAAATGGCAGGTCGCGATTATTCCGATGACCGGCGGCGATCCCGAAAAGATTATCAGCCTGCCGCCAACCGCCGACACGCCCATCCCGGTTCGCTGGATGCCCGATGGCCGCGGCATCAGCTACGTTGACACTCGCAGTGGCGTCTCCAATATATGGTATCAATCGCTCGACGGTGGCGAGCCGAAACAGATCACGACTTTCACCGCCGACCAGATCTCGTGGTTCGATTGGTCGCGCGACGGCAAGCAACTGGCCTGCTCGCGCGGCAAAGTCACCAGCGACGTCGTTTTGATCAGCGAAGACAGGCCATAAGCTCTCAGGTTTTGCCGATCTGTTTTTTGCCTTTCGTTTTGCGCTGAGCGTCATCGTCGCGCTTCAGGTGGATCAGGTGGCTGTAAAAGTCCGGGCGGTAAAGCGCGTGGGCGAATTCGACCGGGCGGCCTTCGTCCGTATAGACAGTGCGTTCAATCGAGAGTAGCGGCGAGCCGACGCGGACATCCAGCAATCCGGCGACGTAAGGGTCAGCCAGCGCCGCCGTGATCATCTGCTTCGCCTCTTTCAGTCGAACTCCGAATTTCGCTTCGATCATTTGCAGCATTGAGCCAACACTTAGTTCTTCGCGCGTCAGCCGCGCGCCCATTTCGGCAGGCAAATAATTCAGGATCAGCCCGTAAGGTTTGCTGTCGCGCAATCTGAGCCGCTTGATGCGATAGACAGGCTCTCCGGGTTGCAGCCCGAAAAGCTCCGCCTCGTGCGAATCGGCTTTGACGCGGTTCATTTCGATAACTTTGACCGGCGCTTCGGCGCCAAGCGCAATGACCTCGTCGAGCGAGCCGGTCAGGTGAAATTGACCTTCAAACGTGCGCCGTTTGGTTTTACGTTCGGTAACGAATGTGCCGCGCCCCTGCTTGCGTTCGATCAACCCTTCACCGGCAAGCGCAGTCAGAGCCTGCCGCACCGTGATGCGGCTGACGCCGTATTGGCGGATCAAATCATTCTCGGTCGGCAGCCGATCGCCGGGCGCAAACGCGCCTGAAAGGATTTTCTCGCGCAGCAGATTCTCCAACTGGTAGTAGAGCGGGATGCGCTTGCTGACAAATGCTGTGCTGGGTCTGACCATAGCGCCGATACTATACCCTTGTCGTTCCATTAGCTATTGCCCAAACCGCAAATTGGGGGTACAAACAGGCGCAACTTAATCGCTCATCAAAACCGCAAAATAATTCGATCCAGCCGGCATTGCGGAGCCGCAACCGGCTCTTTACCACTGGAGGCTTCAATTATGAAACGATCCGTTCAGAACCAATTCGCCTGCCTGTTGGCGATTATCATTCTCCTGTCCGCCGCCTGCGGCTCATCGCCCGAACCGGCGAAGACCAAACACAAGGTGGCGTTCATTACCAACACTGCGTCCAATTTCTGGCTGATTGCGCAGAAGGGTTGTCAGAAGGCCGACGCCGAATTGCCTGATGTGGATGTGGTCTTCAAGATGGCTTCCGGCAGCACCACCAAAGATCAGGATAGGTACATCAACGAATCGCTGCGCCGGGACGCCGCTGACGCCATCGCGATCAGCCCGATTGATCCCGTCGCGCAGAAACAGTTGCTCAACGATACGGCGAAAAAAGCGCTGCTCATCACCCAGGACAGCGACGCGCCGGACAGCGACCGCGCGCTCTACCTGGGCGCTGACAACCGCGCCGCGGGCCGTCAGGCGGGAGAACTGATGAAGCAAGCTCTGCCGAAGGGCGGGAAGATCATGGTCTTCGTAGGCAAACGTGAATTGGAAAACTCGCACGACCGCTTCGAGGGGCTGAAGGAGGCGTTGGAAGGATCGAAGGTGGAGGTCATTGATCTGATGACCGACGGCAACGACTACTCCAAAGCCAGAGACAACGCGCTGGAAGCGATGCAGAAACATCCGGACATCGCCGGAATGGTCGGCCTGTGGTCATACAACGGCCCAGCCATCTTGCGCGCCCTCCAGGCTGAGAACAAAGTCGGGAAGATCAAAATCGTCTGCTTCGACGATGAGAAAGAAACGCTCGAAGGAATCAAACAAGGCTCGATCTTCGGCACGGTGGCGCAACAGCCTTTTGAATACGGCTACCAGTCCGTGCAGTTGATGGCCAAGATTTTGAAAGGCGACAAATCGGTCATCCCGGAAAGCAAAAAGCTCTTCATCCCACCGGTCGTCGTGCAGCGCGGCAACGTGGACGACTACAAAAACAAGCTGGATCAATTGCTCGGCGGTAAATGAGTGAAGCTTGCTGCGCTCAACGGACACTGACCTGCACGGTGTTGGTAAGCTGGCTATTCACCCGCAGGTCAATGTCAACCACGCCGCGCCCAGCCAGGCTGCGCGGCAACCTCAAATTCGCCTGATCAAGGCCCACGAAGCCCGGCGCGGCGCCGGCAAATAGCGATTCGGCGCGGGGACGAAGCGATTCTGCGCCGCGTTGAATTGCGAGATCGGATGCTGCTCGTGATTACCAGATTGTCGCGATGTTTGTGAGAGCGCGAATTTTATGATCAGCGGTCACGAGCGGCAAGCCAAGCGACAACGCGGTTGCGGCGATGATGCGGTCGGGCATGTCAGGGACGGTGGCGCGCGGGATTTGCACCAGTGACTCAGCCGTTACCACATCCAACGCCGCCGGTGTCGGAGCAGTAGCTGGGTCTTTCAAAGTAGTCAGGCAAAACTGGAAATCCGCTTCAGTGATCGTTCGCTTCTCCACCAGATAACGCAACTCCACCAAAGTGATCGTTGGAACATAGATCGGCTCGCCAGCAACCTCTGCAGCTTGTAATGTGGCAAGCGCATTCGCTGACAGGCGCGCAGGATTAATCAGGAACCAATTGAATGTGTGTGTGTCGGCAACTACACCAGCAGTAACAATTGGCATCAACGCGGCTCCTCACGGGGAAAGTTATGCCACATTTCGCGGCGCACCTCTGCAATATCTTCCGGCGTGACATCAAAGCCGGGACGGGCCAGCGCGCCCATCACGCTACGAAACGGCGCTTTAGTCGTGGAATTTGCCGAATCCGGCGTGATGGTTTCAGGTGATTTAGTTGATTGAGCAGCGATGCCGTCGCCCACCTTGAACGAGAGAAACTGGACGAAATGCAACACCTCGCGCTGCAATTCCAGCGGCAACTCTGCGACCTTCAGCGTAATGTCTTCGACCAAACTAACTGTCGTCATTTCACACCTCCCCGAAATTTCAAGGCGATGATGACACAAAGAAGCGGCTACCGGCGAGTCCCCTCCGTCAGTCAAGTTAAGGTTGAGTCCAATCTTCCATGACCACTCCTGGGATTCGAGCAAAATCTTTCTGGTTGCGAGTCACGAGAACTCCGCCGACGCTTAAAACAATCGCCGCAATCTTCAGATCCTGCGTTCCGACCTGCTTAACGCCGGCTTTGAGCCGTATAAATTCGGCGGCGGCTGAATCATCGAATGGGAGCAAGCGAAGTTGCAGGAGATCGTCGAGCGTTTGCTGAAACGCGCTGTATGCGGCAACCCATTCACCGGCGTTCCTGGCGCGGGCGATCATCGCAAACCGCCCGCGCAACTGTTCTTCAACAGTGATGATAGTGGTGACGCGCTGCCTAAGCGGTAACGCAAGCAACCGTCGCTGAACCTGCGGGTGACCGCGATGATGAAGGCTCAAATGATCGGTGTCGAGCACCCACAATGGATCAGGCACGATTCGCCTCTTCACGGATGCGCCGCAATTCCTCCTGAAACTCATCCCAATGTGGGTCGTCTGCAAACCTTCCAGCCATTCGTTCCCAAGGATCAGGCAGGGTCGTTGTACCCGCTTCTTCGATATGTACACTGAGAATCTCGCCCCGCGCTAAACGATCGGCCACTGCTGCGCGCACCTGAACGATAGCGTCTTCCCTTGTCTCGCCTTCCCCTACGCAACTAGGCCAACCAAGCGCCATCGCGATGTAACCGTTGTTCGGTTGTTTCTCAACAAAGATTTGGTAATCCATTTCACACCTCCTCGAAATTTCGGGTGTGATGATGACACAAAGAGGGGACTACAGGCGAGTCCCCTCTTTGCATTCAGCCTTCGCCCACCAGCGGCGTTTAGAAGACGTACTTCAACGCGAACTCAATGTTTCGCGGCGGGCTGATCGTGCTGGTGATAATCCCGAACGTGTTCTGGGCGCTGAAGCTGCTGCCGGGCGGGTTGAAGCTGGGATGGTTCGTGAAGTTGAAGAACTCCGCTCTGAAATCCAGGTAGTGGCTTTCAGTCACGTTGAACTTCTTGCCGAGTCCGAAATCCCAGTTGGAATAACCCGGCGCGCGAACAATGCCGACACCGGCGCTCCCGAACGTGCCCAGAGCCTGTGCCTGGAAGGCGTCCTTGTTGAACCAGTTGTCAATCGTCTGGCTGGCCGGTTTCGGATTGCCGATCAGATTGGGACGGGCTGAACCGCGCGGGTTTTGCAGCGAGTTGTCATTCGCCGTCACCGTAATCGGGAAGCCGGTGTGGGCGCTGACGATGCTGCTGAGCTGCCAGCCGCCGAGCACGGCATTCACGATCGGATTCAAGTCGGCGCCGAACGAGCGGCCTTTGCCGAACGGCAGATCATAGGTTCCCGACCAGACGAAGTTGTGGGTGGCGTCGAAGAACGCCGGGCCGTAGTTGTAGCCGTGACGGTTGTAATGGTTAGCTGAATAGGCGCCCTGAGCCGCCACGCCACCGCTGCCGTAATAACCGAGGTTGTCGGTCATCGTCTTGCTCCACGTGTAGGAGAGCAGGAATTCAAAGCCCCTGGTCAGCCGCTGACGGCCGAAAACCTGAAGCGCATTGTAATTGCTACGCGCCCACGTGTCGGTGCCGCTGATCTGCGTGACCGCCGGAAGCGCGCTGTAGAGCGGGCGGCGCAGGTTGAAGTTGATCCAGGTGTTGGCCGGACCGGTTCCGGGCAGTGGCTGGTTCCAATCGGTCGGGGCAACCAGATGCGTCGCGTTGTGGCCGACGTAGGCCGCCGAGATGGAGGTCGCGCCGGTCAACTGATATTCGAGCGTCAGGTTCCATTGCTGCGTGAACTGCGGACGCAGATCGGGATTCCACACGCGGATCAGCCCCGACGGCCGGTCGCGGACGATCACGTCGGAGAACCCTCTGGTGATCGTTCCGGCGCCAGTGGAGGCGTCGTAGCTCTGATCCGCTTCGTTGAAGAACGGCGGATTGAGCGGCAGGCGCAGGTTCGATCCCGTGCCTTCCATGTACTGGGTGATGCCGTAACCGGCGCGCACGACGAATTTGCCGTCGAACTTCTCCGGCGTCCAGGCGAAACCGATGCGCGGCTCGAAGCCTTTGTAGAAAGGCTCGTAAAGCGCGCGGCTGTTGCCGTCGCGTCCGGCGAAGAGTTGCTTGCCTGTCAGGATGTCGAAGTTCGACTGGCGATCTTTCACTTCGATCACTGGTGAAGTGTACTCCCACCGCATCCCCAGGTTGAGCGTCAGGTTGTTGCGGATTTTGAAGTCATCCTGGAAGAAGATGCCGATCCGGTTCTGGCGATGTCCCCAGGTGCCGGTCTGGCTGCCGATGCTCTTATTCTGCAAAAGATCGAGCAGGAAGTCGGCAAAAGCCACCCCGGTGAACGTGCCGGAGTAAGTGAAGCCACCAAGCAGGCCGTTGTTTCCGGGATAGAAGCGGTTCTGCTGGTAACGCTGCAACTGACCGCCCATCTTCATCGTGTGGCGTCCGCTGACGATGGTCAGGTTGTCGCTGTAGGTGAACGTGTTGGTCACGTTGTCTTCGTTGACGGCGCGCGCGCCGAACGAGATGCCGTTGCCGGCGCTCACAAGGGCCAAGCCGTCAATGGCCTGATTGCCGGGGATGCCGAGCCGGTTGTTGGCCTTGCCGATGCCGGCCCAATCGAAGAAGTCGCTGATGAAGACCGCGCGGCTGAAACCGGCGCGGGCTTCGTTGATGACAGTCGGGCTGATGGTGCGCGTCCAGTTCAACCCGAAGTTTTGCGGGCGAACCACGTTGAAGCTGGTGATGTTGGTCGGCAATGCGCCGACCACGCCTGCTCCATCTCCACGCAGGAACGAGTAGCGGCCTGAGATGTTGTCTTTCTCGGTCAGCTTGTAATCAACCTTGAAGTCGTACTGATGGTAATCAAGCGTGTTGGCCGTCACCACGTCAATCAATCCAAGCCCCGTGCCGGCCGCGGTGCGAGTCGGCAGCGGATGCAGTTTCGTGTCGGCGAACAAAGCCTTCGCCACCGGATTGACGATGCGGTTGGCCGGGATGATGTTGCCGGGGAAGCAGGCCGTGCGGTCAGCAGCCGTGCAGGCGCCGGTCCTCTGCGGATCGCGGATCGGTGTGGTGATGCTCGAAAGATCGCCGTTTCGCCAAGCCACCGGAGTCACCGTGGCCGTGCTGGGGCCGCCGGTGCGCTGGATCGTGCCCTGATAGGCCGCCATAAAGAAGAGCTTCTCTTTGATGATCGGGCCGTCAACTCTTCCGCCGAAGATGTTCTGGCGAAGTTTCGATTTGAAGAGGATGTTGTTGCGGTTGTTCGCCCAACTGTTGGCGTCGAGCTTGTCGTTGCGCAGGAACTCGAAGACACTGCCGTGGAAATTGTTGGTTCCCGATCTGAGCGTGGCGTTGACCGTCGCGCCGGTCACGTTGCCGAACTCGGCGGTCGAGTTGCTGGTCTCGACCCTGAACTCGGCGACGGCGTCAATGTTCGGTTTGTAGCCGATGCGATTGTCAATCGTCTCGTCAACCGAGATGCCGTCAATCAGGAAGGAATTGCCCTGCTCGCGGTTGCCGTTGACGTAAGGCCGCCCGCCGCCGCCGTAACCGGCGCCGGGGCCAGTGAAGCTGCCGGGATTCGGCGTGATCGTGCCGGGGACGAGCAGCGTCAGTTGCTGGAAGTTGCGGCCATTGAGCGGCAGACTGATCGTGGTGTTGCCGGAGATGACGCCGCCGACCGTGGTGTTCTCGGTTTGCAGAATCGGCGCGACATCTGAAATGGTAACCGTCTCGCCGACGGCGCCGATCTGTAACTGCAAGTCAACCCGCGCGGTCTGGTTGACTTCGAGCTTGAGCTCGTTCGAGACCAGCTTCTTGAAGCCTTGAGCTTCGATGGTCAGGACATACGCGCCAACCGGCAGGAACGGGATCGTGTAAACGCCCGCCGCGCTGGTCTGCGCTGTGTATTCGAGCTTGGTTCCTTGATTCGTGGCGATGACTTTGACGTTGGGCACGGCAGCGCCGTTCGGGTCGCTGACAGCGCCAGTCAAAGTCGCGGTGTAGGTTTGCGCCGAGGCTGACGCCAGCGGGATGAAGAGCAACCCGAAGATCAGCGCGCAGACCCAAAGCAATTTTGCTGTGGCTTTCATTTTCTACATCTCCTTCTGATATTGATGTTCGGCAGATCAACTGTGTGATCTCCGATAGATGACGCGACACGAAATGGTCATCGAGGACGCATACAGTTTCATCCGCAATGGTTTCCCGGATCACGTCGCGTGTTGTGAAAGCTAAATCCCAGCAAAGCTAGTAGAGACTGGCAGTGTGTTTTACTTTTATGATCGTAGATCAGATCACTGTGTCTTATGTTGGCCGCGAGTATAGACAAGGCTCGAATCAAAAGCAAATTTTGAACATCTGCGGCCTATGGCAATCACCCCAGCGCCAGCTCGATGAGTTTCTGCTGGGTGGCTTCTCCGCGCGGCATCACGGCGACAATTCTTCCGCCACACATCACGGCGATGCGGTCGCTCATCCCCAAAATCTCCGGCAGTTCGGACGAGATCATAATGATCGCCATCCCAGCTTCGGCCAAGTCGCACATCAGGCGATGGATTTCAGACTTCGCTCCGACGTCAATTCCCTGCGTCGGCTCATCCAGGATCAGGACCTTCGGCTTCGTCGCCAGCCAACGCGCCAACGCGACCTTCTGCTGATTGCCGCCCGAAAGAGTTCCGACAGGAAGATAAGTCGCCGGAGTCTTCACCGCCAGCTTTGAGGCGGAATCAACCGCAATCCTCTTTTCGGATTCGAAGTCGAGAAATTTGAGCTTCGAGATTCGATCAAGAATCGCCAGCGTCGTGTTCGCCGCAATCGGCATCTCCAGGATCGCTCCGTGCTTACGCCGATCTTCGGGCACATAAGCAATGCCAAGCTCGACCGCCCGCCCAGGCGAATCAATCTCCACATACTCCAACCCATTCTCAGTCCGCACAAACACCTCGCCGTTATCAGACGGAAGTAACCCGAAGATCACTTGCGCCAGTTCCGTTCGTCCCGCGCCGACTAGGCCGTACAAGCCTAGAATCTCGCCAGCGGAGACGTGGAAGTTCACGTCGTGAATGCCGGCGGCGCGAGAGCTTAGCCACTCGACTTCAAACGCATAATAGCCGATCTCCACCTGGCGCTTCGGAAAGACGGCGGACAGTTCGCGGCCCACCATTAATCGAATCAACTCGGCTTGGTCAACCTCGCTCATCGCTCGTGTGGCGATGGCTTCCCCATCGCGCAGCACCGTCACGCGGTCAGCGATGGCGAATAGCTCTTCCAGACGGTGTGAAATGTAGATGACGCCGACGCCTTGCGCGCGCAATTCGCCGATGACTTTGAACAGATGGTCGGTCTCGCGCTCGGTCAACGAAGCGGTCGGTTCATCCATAATCAGGATTTTGGCCGAGGCTCCAAGCGCGCGGGCGATCTCGACCAGTTGCTGCTCGGGCATCGTCAACGCGCTGACCTGCGACTGCGGATCAATGCGCGCGCCGATCCGGTCGAGTAACTCCCGCGCGCGGGCGTTACGCTCGCGCCAATTGACGCGCCTCCACAAGCCGCCCTGCTCCAAACCAAGCGCCAGGTTTTCTGCGACCGAAAGGTCGGGAAAGAGCGCGGGCTGCTGATAGATCGCGGCGACGCCAAGGTGTTTGGCGATGGCCGGTGAATTGTGCGTGATTGTCTGGCCGTTGATTTCAAGCTGGCCGGAATCGGCTCTATGCGCGCCGGTGATGATTTTGATCAGCGTTGATTTACCCGCGCCGTTCTCGCCGATGAGCGCGTGGACTTCGCCCGGACGCAGATCGAACGAAACGCCCTTGAGAGCCTGAACGCCCGCGAATGATTTGGTGATCGAATCGGCTTTGAGCAACATTGAAAGAGAGAAGCGCCGCGATCTGACGGTGTTTAGAGTTCCGCCTTCAGGCGGGCCGTCACGGCCCCGATCTGTGACGGCCCGCCTGAAGGCGGAACTCTAAACACCGTCGCCTGAATTTGCTACTTTCCTTTGACCGGCCAGAGTTCAGATTCTGTTCGGGCTGTCTTGAGGTAATCCTCGATCTTCTTCACGACGTCCGGATGTTTGGCTGCGATGTCGTTCTGTTCGCCGATGTCGCTCTTCAGGTCGTAAAGCTCGAGGGGCGAACCCAGGCTCTTGCGAACGGCTTTCCAATCGCCCATCCGCACGGCTTGCGCAAAACCTCGCTCGTGAAATTCCCAGTAAAGAAAATCGTGATTGCGCTGTTTCTGGCCCAGCGATGCTGGCAGCATCGAAACGCCATCAATATTTGCAGGCGATTTCACGCCCGCAATCCCAGCCGCGGTCGGCAGAAAATCCCAATGCGACCAGACCTGGTCGCTGGTCGTCCCAGCTTTGACCTTCTTCGGCCAGCGCACGATCATCGGCACGCGGATGCCGCCTTCATACAGATCGCGTTTGATTCCCTTCAGCGCGCCGTTGCTGTCGAAGAAATCCGGCTCCGCGCCGCCTTCGCGGTGTGGGCCATTGTCGCTGGTGAAGAAGACGATGGTGTTGTCGTCTACGCCGAGCTTTTTCAGCAGAGCCATCAACCGCCCGACATCACGATCCATTCGCGTGATCATCGCAGCTTTGGCTCGCTCCTGTTCGGGCCAGTCTTTGTGGGCGAACTCGCCGAGATCGGGGACTTCCATCCCCTTGTTTCTCGCTTCGTTGTTGGCGTGGGGAATCGTGAACGCGAGGTAGAGGAAAAACGGCTGGCTGCGATTCTGTTCAACAAATTTCAGCGCCTCTTCGGCCATCAGGTCGTGGCTGTAATCGAGCCGGTTCGACGAATTGCCGCTGCCCTCCGCGTCTTCGTCGGGCACGAGGTTGCGCAATTTGACCTGCTCTTCGTTGCGCCAGAGGAAGGTCGGGTAGTAGTTATGCGCGTGACGTTGATTGAGATAGCCGAAGAAATAGTCGAAGCCCTGCCTAGCCGGGATGCCGGATGTCCCAGCTTCGCCCAGTCCCCACTTGCCGATCAGTCCGGTTTTGTATCCGGCGGATTTCAGGACTTCAGCAACGGTTACATCTTCGGGCAGCAATGGATAGCGCGCGTTGCCGCGGATGCGCGTGTGGCCGGTGTGCTGGCCGGTCATCAACGCGCTGCGCGACGGAGCGCAGACGGTGCTCCCCGCGTAATACTGAGTGAAGCGCGCGCCTTCGCCAGCGAGCCTGTCAATGTTGGGCGTTTTGAACTTCTGCTGGCCGTAACAGCTCAAATCGCCGTAGCCCAGGTCGTCGGCGTGGATGAAGATGATGTTGGATTTGGTTTGCGCAGTGGTTGTGTTGAACGCAAACGCAGCGGCAGCGATCAGGATCAATAATCTGATTTTCATTGGAGTCAGTTTTGAAGGAAGCAGGATGGTACACGGATTTTACGGACGCTGACGGATTCTTACGGATCAATCCGTGACGATCCGTAACGATCTGTCAAATCCGTGTACCATCAGACATTCAATTTCCACGGCTTGCGATACTCACGCGACAGGTACTTCGCCGCCGCCTGATCGCCTTCGATCTTCTCGGTCTTGGCGTTCCACACGATTCGCCGTCCCGAACGCAACGCGATATTTCCCAGCAAACACGTGGTGGTCGAACGATGGCCGACCTCAATGTCCGAGACCGGCGTCTGCCGCGATTTCACGCAATCGAGGAAGTTGCGGATGTGAGCTTCGCCTTGTCTATTCTTGTTTTCGACGCGCGGTGGCTCGTAACCTTTGCGCCCGCCTTCGGGCCTGATCTCGAAATATTCGCGGCTGATGTACATCGTCGCGTCCGTCCCGTGCAGCGAGATGCCATAGCCGTTGTCATTCAACCTCTGCCCATTGCACTCGCGGCTTTCGTATGTGCAGACAAAGCCTGGATACTCGTAAGTCACCATCAGCGTGTCCGGCGTTTCGCGGTTGTCTTTCAAAGCGTACTTTCCGCCGATGGCTGTGATCACCGCCGGCGCGTCAACGCCCATCACCATCTGCACGATGTCCAGATGATGCACTCCCCAGTCGGTCATCATCCCGCCCGCGTAATCCCAGAACCAGCGGAAGCTCGACCAGCGGTCGGGATGCACGCCGAAGCGATTCTGGTTGAACGGGCGCTGCGGCGCAGGCCCCAGCCACATCTCCCAATCCAGCCCGGCTGGCGGATCGGAGTCCGCCGGATTGCCGATGCCGTCGGGCATCTGATTGCCGAAATTCCACGTGCGGACGAAAGTCACTTTGCCGATTTGCCCGCTGCGCACGAGTTCGGCGGCTTTCTGGTAATGATCGCCGGATCGCTGTTGCGTGCCGACCTGGACGACGCGGTTGTATTTGCGTGCGGCCTGAACCATCTTGCGCCCTTCGTCAACTGTCACTGAGATGGGTTTTTCGACGTAAACGTCTTTGCCCGCCTGGCAGGCCATCACTGTGTGCAGCGCGTGCCAATGATCGGGCGAGGCGACGATCACCGCGTCAATCTCCTTGTCGTCGAGAATGCGGCGAAAGTCCTTGTGCGTTTGCGCGCCTTCGAGCTTGGCGGCTTTGATCGCAGACTCGACTTGCGGATCGTAAACATCGCAGAGCGCCACGATCTGGACTTCCCGATTTCCCATAAACGTCCTCATCACGCCGCGCCCTTGCCGGCCTGGGCCGATGACGCCGACGCGGATGCGGTCGTTGGCGCCGAGGATGTTGGCGCTGGCGCCTGCGAGCATTGCGCTGGCGGCGACGCCCTGTTTGATAAAGTCTCTCCGTTGCAACTTGTCGTTCATTCGAATCTCCGGGGGTTGAAATTGAATCACCACTCGAAACTCTGCACGACGATGACGCCCTTCTTTTTCGCGTTCCGGATCTCTTTTTCGCGAGCGCGGTGTACGATCATCAAGGGCACAATTTCGTGTCCGTTGCGTTTCTTGTAGTTGGCTTTGACGATTTCGGCCTTCCGCAGCAATTGCGTCACATCATGGGCGGCCAGTGTGGTTTTGGATTCCCCAACCACCAGCACCGGCGCCTTTCCACGCTTGGCCTCGGCCAGGAAATCAATCTCTTCGCCGCCAATCTGATGCCGGATCATGCGCTTTGTAACCGTCAGATTGTGTTCGCGCTCCAGGAACGAGGGCAGATTGCGATAAGCTTCATTTTCAAGCGCGAGTCCAACGGTATTAGCCAAAGAGCCGACCGTTTGGCGCGTTTGATGGTGTTCGGCATTCAATTGCCGGTGCTCTTCCGTCAACGCCGTGAGAGCGACCTCGGTTCGCGTCTGCGCTTCGGCCAATTCCCGTTGCGCTTCGGCCAACTCTTCGACCTTGACCTCCGTCCGCTTCTGTATCGCCACGATGTCGCGGACAAGCTCCTTCATCTCGTTAAAGTCGCCTGTCTTGACCAGGTCCTGGTAAGCGTCACTAATCGTCTCCGCTAAAACCTCCGCCTGATCCGGCGGGAAGACGCGGATCAACTTGATTGTCAAATCTGTTACCGTCATAAATACATCCTCTCATTCGGCGTGATAGGCGAACCATCCGGGACAATGATAATCGCCCGAACCTGCTTCGTACACTACCGCGCCATCATTTTTTTACTCGTATCGCTTCACCACTTCATCACTGTCGAGGTAGCCAAGCCGGCAGCCCTTGACTCGCAAAACCGCCGGGCGCTTCAGCATCAGCTCACCTGTGTAAAGCTTCCAACGCGCATCCCGGCCTTCACCGGTCGTGTAAGCGATTGACGAGCCTTCGGTCGAACAACCTATCTTCAGCTTCACCGAATCCCCGCTGACCTGTTCACTCACCGCAGGTTGCGCGACCTTCTGCCACACGCCGCCGGGCCGCATCCGCTCGCGCAGTTCCATCTCAGGAACCAGCCCCAGGTCTTTCGTCTCTTTCTGCCACTTGTCTAAAACAGCTCGCATCCGCTTCAACACCTCCTGATGTTGCGGCGAACCAGCCAGATTGTTGACTTCGTGCGGATCAACGGTCGTGTCGTAAAGCTCTTCAGGAGGCTTTTCCGGTTTGAAGAAGATGAGTTGCGTCTGGTTGAGCGCCTTGCCGTAGTTCGGATCGAGCGCATTCATGTGATCCTTGTACAACCGCCGCATCTCTTTCAAGATCGGCATCTCGTCCATGTAAGCGATGTACTGCGCGTAAGGGCGGCCGGGATGAAAGTTCTTGATGTACTTGTAACGCTTGTCGCGCACCGCCCGCATCATGTCGTAGGTCTCGTCCATCCGGTCGCGATGCGCGAAGATGTATTCGCGCGGCTTCGCCTGCTCGCCTAAAAACGCCTGCCCTTGCATATGCTCAGGGACTTTCACGCCCGCGAGCGAGAGCACGGTCGGCCCCAAGTCCATCAAGCTGACCATTCGATCATCCACCGTCCCTGGTTTGATCTTTCCCGGCCAGCGCACGATCAGTGGAACGCGGATGCCCGAATCGTAGACCCACCGCTTCCCGCGCGTCAGCCCGCGCCCGTGATCACCCCAGAAGAAAACGATCGTGTTGTCGGCCAGACCATCCTCTTCGAGTTGGTTGAGCAACTTCGTGATCTGGTAATCCAACGCCGTGATCAAGTCGTAATACCGCGCCCACGTTTTCCGCACGACCGGCGTGTCGGGGTAGTACGGCGGCAAGACGGCTTTAGCCGGATCGTGGAATTCTTCTGGCTTCAGCGCGGCGGTGTTTTTGGAGTAAGTCGCGTCGTCGCTGCGCACCTGGCCTTCGTGAGTGACTTCGTGGTTGAAGACGGCGAAGAACGGCTGGCTTTTGTCCGGGCGGTTGCGCCAGTGCGCGCTCCGGCTGGTCTCGTCCCAGACCGTGTCGGGCGGGCGGTTCGACGGCGGCGCTTCGAAGTTGTAATCGGTCTTGGCGTTGTTCGTGCAGTAATAACCGGCGGCGCGCAAATATTCGGTGAAGGCTTTGATCCCGGGCGGCGGCACGGCCTTCGATCGCATGTGGAGCGAGCCGATGGTCGTCGGATACATCCCGGTGATCATCGCCGAACGCGACGGGGCGCAGACCGGCGCGGAAGAGAAAGCGTTCGTGTATCGCGCGCCCTGCCAGGCCAATCTGTCCAGGTTCGGCGTGCGCGAGTAGGTGTCGCCGTAAGAACCGAGATCGGGACTGAGGTCTTCAGCCGAAATCCAGAGAATGTTTGGCCGGGTTGAAGACGGCTGCTTCGCTTGCGGCGCTCCCGGTGAGCCGGAGAACCAGCTCATCGAAACGGCGGTTAGAAGGCAAAATATCCGAACGAACAAAGACCTGCGCGTGATCATTGCGTCGCATCTCCTTGAAAGTTGATCTGAGAGAGAGTCAGGGTGAATGGTTACCGCCAGACGGCGCACATTACAGCCTAAGCCAATTTATCTGGCAAGCTCGAAATCATCTTTTCGGCCACGTGGTCAAACCATTGTGTCATCCTCCATCTTGGTCTATATTTCGCCCGCCACGCTTGAGACAGAAGTTCGCGGGGCGCTTTTGCCTGTCGCTCCTGCCCGATCAAAACCAACAAGGAGGGTTCCTTATGAAAAAGGTTCGTTTGGCCTTATCGCTATTCACCGGCCTGCTAATCCTGCTGGCCGCTTCCATCAACATTAATGCCCAGACTTTCGGAGAGATCACTGGCGTCGTCTCTGACGCCAACGGCGCCGTGGTGCAGGGCGCGGCGGTGATCGTGACCAACTCGGCCACGGGCGCCACCCGCCAGGTCACGACCAACGACGCTGGCGTTTACAGCCTGCCCGCGTTGCCGCCGGGCGTTTATTCGCTGCGCGTGGAAAAATCCGGATTCAAATCCGTCTCGCGCAACGAGATCACGCTCGAAGTGCAGCAGGTCGCGCGCATTGATTTCAACCTCGAAATCGGCTCGGTCGGCGAGACTGTGACCGTCACCGGAGGCGCCGCGCTCTTGTCGCAGGAAAGCACGACGGTGGGCACGGTGATCGAAAACAAACGCATCGTTGACCTGCCGCTCAACGGCCGCAACTTCCTGCAACTCGTCGCCACCGCGCCGAACGTCAGCTTCGGCTTTCAACAGGCCGGCCAGGCCGGCTCGCGCCAGGGCGGCACACGCGCGAACCAGCAGATCTCGGTCGCCGGACAGCGCAGCTATTTCAACCGCTTCACGATTGACGGCGTCGAGAACACCGACGTGAACTTCAACACGCCGATCATCCTGCCCTCGATTGACGCGCTGCAGGAATTCAAAGTCCAGACCGGCATCTTCCCGGCGGAGTTCGGGCGCGCCTCGACGCAAATCAACGTCTCGACCAAATCTGGCAGCCGCGAATATCACGGCGCGCTCTTCGAGTTCCTGCGCAACGACGTCTTCGACGCGCGCACTTACGATTTCACCGGCGTGCGCCCGAAGACTTCGCCCAAAGAGCCTTTCAAATGGAACCAGTACGGCTTCGTGTTCGGCGGCCCCGTCTGGCTCCCGAAGAAATTGTTCGGCCCGCTCGGCTACGAGAACCGCGAGCGTATCTTCTTCCTGACCAACTTCGAGGGCTTCCGCGACCGCAAGGTGCTGCGCGGACGTTACAGCCTGCCGCCCGCGGCGTGGTACACGGGCAATTTCTCGCAGCTCGCCAACCCGATCTTCGATCCGCGCACGGGGCAGCAGTTCGCCGGCAACACCATCCCGCAGAACCGCATTCACCCGACTTCGCTCAAGCTGCTGGAGTTTTATCCCAGGCCGACACTCAACCCTGCGGCGCTCGGCGTCAACCACGAGCAGTTGAACCGGCGCCTGATTGACAAGGATCAGTTCATCGGGCGCGGCGATTTCATCGAGAGCACGAAGTCCAGTTGGGCTGGGCGTTACAGTTGGGGCGATGAGGTGCAACTCGACCCCGGCCTCAAGCTCAATGGCACGAAGCTGCTGACGACCGTCAAACAGGTGATGTTCTCCAACACGCGGACGCTCACGGCGACCATCGTCAACGAGGCGCGCTTCGGCTACAACTCGTTCTTCAACAGCCTGGGACGCGAGCTGGCTGGCACGCGCGACGTGGTCGGCGAATTGAAAATTCCCGGCGTCAACTCCGGCCCGGAAATCGCCTGGGGCATCCCCTCGATCGCCATCCAGGGCTTCACCGGATTCGGCGACGATTCGGAAGGCCCCTACGTCAACACCAACAAGACCTATCAGATCGTGGACAACCTCAGTTGGACGACTGGCAGCCACTCTTTCCGCTTCGGCGGCGAGTTCCGTTGGGATCAATACAACCAGGTCGGCAACCAGTTCGCGCGCGGCGCGTTCCTGTTCGAGCCGACGGCGACATCGAACAGGGGCGCAACGGGCACGGGCAACGGCTTCGCCGACTTTCTGCTCGGCTACTGCAAACGCTGCGAGGTCTCGGTCTCGCTGGCGACCGCCCAGTTCCGCGCCTTCAGCCAGTACTACTACATTGACGACACGTGGAAGCTGACGCCGAGGCTGACGTTGAACCTGGGTCTGCGCTACGAGTTTACGCCGCCGTGGAAGGACGCGACGGGCAGGCTCGTGAACATCCACGTGCCCTTCGCCGACAACACGCCGAACGTAGCCGACCTGAGCCGTCACCCCACGTTCATCCGCATGGGCAGCGGCGATTTCTACGAAGGTCTGACCTTGCGCTTCAACCCGGCGATCAAGGTGGCGCGCGACGGGCGCCTGGGCGAGCGGTTGGTTGATTTCGACCGCAACGACTTCGCGCCGCGCTTCGGGTTGGCGTGGAGTCCGACCAGCAGGTGGACGGTGCGGTTGGGCGGCGGCGCCTTCTACGCGCAGGACACCGGCAACCCGCGCTTCGACATGGCGCGCAACCTGGCCGGTCGCCGCCGCGACGAATCCACGCCGACGCTGCTCGACCTGACCTGGGACTCGCCCTTCCGCGACCTGGGCGGGACGGTGCAGGTCAACAATCCCTACGTGCTCGGCAACACCTTCGGTCGGCGCACGCCTTACGTTCTGCAATGGATGCTCAATGTGCAACGCCAATTGAGCAACAACCTGCTGCTCGAAGTCGGCTACCTCGGCTCGGTCGGGCGGAAGTTGGAAAGCCTGCGCGCCTTCAACGAAAGCATTCCGGGCGCGACCGGCTCGGTGCTCTCGCGCGCGCCGTACCCCGAATTCGGGCGCATCCAGGAAGTGGACGGCAGCGGCAAATCGTCCTACAACGGCTTCAGCGCAAAGGTCGAGAGGAGGGTCGGCGCTTTGAGCTTCGTGTCGGGCTACACCTGGTCGAAGTCAATTGACAACGCCAGCGCCATCCGCAGCCACGGCGGCGACACGCTCTTCCCGCAAAACAGCTACAACCTGGCGGCGGAGCGGGCGCTGTCGTCCTTCCACACCTCGCACCGGGCGGTCAATTCGGTGACCTACGAGTTGCCGGTCGGCAGAGGCAAACGATTCCTCGATCATGGAGGGATTACGAACGTGTTTCTGGGCGGATGGGAAGTCGGCTCGCTTTTCAACATCCAGACGGGCTTCCCGCTGACCATCACCACCGGGCGCGACCAATCGAATACCGGCGCGGGCTTCGACCGTCCGAACAACGTGGCGGGGCAAGTGGCCACTTTGGATCGCGGCGCGCGGACGATTGACCGCTGGTTCAACACCGACGCCTTCGCCATCCAGCCGTTCGGCACGCACGGCAATGTCGGGCGCAACACGATCATCAGCCCCGGCATCATCCAGTGGGACGCCGCGCTGCTGAAGAACTTCCGCTTCCTCGAAAACAAGAACCTGCAATTCCGCTTCGAGGCGTTCAACGCGGCCAATCACCCGAACTGGGGCAACCCCGGCACGGGCCAACCGAAGGAGATCAGAGCCGATGGAACGGTCGTGGCGGCTAACGCCAACTTCGGCAGGATCACCGGCATGCGCGGCACGATGCGCGAGCTGCAGTTCGCATTGAAGCTGATCTTCTAAAGCCGATTTGAATCAGTGCCGCGAGCGTTAGCGAGCGTAGCGCCATCAGTTGATCAATTGATGGCGCCACGCTCGCTAACGCTTGCGGTACTGATTTTGTCATTGACCAATGCGGGAAAGCCTGTGCCCGAAAACCTGCACGATAAATTCTTCCGCGAATCGTTCGGCGACCCGAAGCTGACGGCGGAATTTTTGCGCAACTACCTGCCGCCGGAGTTCGCCGCAGCCCTCGATCTGGACAACCTCGAAGTGCTGAAGGACTCGTTCGTTGACGAAGAGTTCAAGTCGCACCTGTCCGACCTGCTCTGCCGCGCCCGGCTGAAAGGCGCGGGCGTCGTCTTCGTCTACATCCTGCTCGAACACAAAAGCCGCCCGGCGCGGTTCGTGGCCTTGCAGCTTTTGCGGTACATGATGAAAATCTGGGAGAAGCTGCGGCCAAAGCGGGGCGAGAAGCTGCCGGTGATTTTTCCGCTGGTCTTCTACCACGGGCGCAGCAAATGGCGAGTGCCATCCAGGTTTAGCGCCTTGTTCGACGAGCGGGCGCTGGAACTGGTGAAAAGATTTGTGCCGGACTTTGAATGCTGGGTGTGCGATCTGTCGCCGAAGAGCGGCACGCCGATCCGTGGCAGTGAATCGCTCTTTGCCACACTCATGACTCTGCGCCACGTGTTCGATTTCGACGTGGAGACCATCGAATGGCTGGCGGCGCTGATGGGCCCGCTGATCAGCCACGACAAGCAGGAGGAGTTGGCAAAGATGCTGAGGTACCTCGCCCGCGCTGGCCGCATTGAGCGGTCTGACATTAAGCGAGCGGCCACTCGCGTCGAGCGGGAGCAACGCAAGAAAGGAGTTTTTACCATGAATTGGCTTGATGAGTTGATCGAAAAAGGACGTGAAGAAGGACGTGAAGAAGGACGTGAAGAAGGACGTGAAGAAGGACGTGAAGAAGGACGCGAAGAAGGGCGTGAAGAAGGGGCGTTCATGTTCTTGCTGGAGATGCTCTCTCAACACTACGGCCCGCTAGGGAAAGGTTTGCGGAAACGGCTGGGGCGCCTTCCATTACCGCAGCTTCAGCAACTCGCCAAAGAGTTCCTTGCCTTTCGTTCACGCAGAGACTTGACGACATGGCTCAACCAGCATGGAGTTTAAGGAGTGTTGACGATGAACTGGATTGATGAGTTGATTGAACAAGGAAGGCAACTGGGGCGCGCCGAAGCGCGACAAGAGGCTCATAAGGAAGGGGCCATCATGTTCCTGATGAATGTTCTCTTCCCGCGTTCCGGTCCCGGAGGAATACGCACGCAGAAACGACTGGAGAAACTCTCATTCGAGGAGCGTCGGCAACTTAACTTGGCGGCGCTGGACTTTTGCTCGCGCAAAGACTTGATGAAATGGCTTAAAGAACACAAGGTTTGATAACCGAAGCAGGGAGGAAGACCTGACAATGAACCAAAGCAGCGAAATCTATGATGTCTGCGTCGTCGGCTCAGGCGCTGCTGGCGGCGTTGTTGCAATGCAACTCGCCCAACGCGGCGCTTCAGTAGTCGTGCTCGAAGCCGGCAAATGGGTTGATCCCGCGAAGGATTTCTACAGTCACACGATGCCTTACGAGGCGCCGAAGAATGGCTCCGGCTGGGACCCGCGCGCGCATCTGAAAGTTGACCGCGCGAAAGAGCCGTTCACCAGAGCAGGCAACACTCGCTTCGACCACTTCCTGATGAAAGCCGTTGGCGGCAAGACCCTGCTCTGGGCCGGATTGAGCTGGCGCAACAGCCCATTCGATTTCGCGACGTGGCCGGTCAAGTATGAAGAGCTTGCGCCTTTTTACGACCGGATGGAGAAGTTGATGGGCGTGACCGGTAATTACGACCATCACCCGAATGTTCCAGACGGCGTCTTCCTCAAGCCTCTGCCGTGGAACTGCGCCGCATACGAAATCAAGAAAGGCTGCGAAAAGCTCGACCCGAAACGCTACCGGATGATCTCTGCGCGCAAAGCCATCCTGACCGAGCGCAACTGGTCGAAGCGCCCCGCCTGCCATTACTGCGGCTATTGCATGCGCGGCTGCGACAGCGAATCGAAATACACTTCGGCGAACACGGCGATGCCGGAAGCGATCAAGACCGGCAAATGCAAGCTGGTTCTGTTCGCCAACGCAGCCGAAGTCACGGTCAATAAAGACGGCAAGAAAGCTACGGGCGTGCGCTATTTCGACGCGCGGACGTTGAAGAGTTACGAAGTCCGGGCGCGATACGTCGTGCTGGCGTGCGGGCCGATCGAATCGTCGCGTCTGATGCTGATGTCGAAGTCGAACCATTTCCCAAACGGGCTGGCCAATTCAAGCGGGCTGGTCGGGAAGAACTTGATCAGCCACACCACGTCGTCGGTTCAAGGCTACCTGAAATCGCTAAAAGGGCGCGAAGTGATGAACGACGATGGATCGGAGAGTAGCCACGCCTACATCGCGGCGTTTTACTGGGACAAACCGCATCCCAATTTTCCGAAGGGCTATCACATCATTGTCGATTCGGGCACGAGGATGGGCACAGGCAACACGGCCTTCGCTCGAAATACCGGGGGCTTCGGCTCGGGCCTCAAATGCGAAGTCCGCGAACGCTATCCCGCGTTGATCAATCTCTATTCGCAGAACGGGATGATCCCATCGCCGGATCGTTTCGTCGAACTCGATCCGGAGGTGAAAGACAAATACGGCTTGCCCGTGCCGAAGGTGCATTTCAATCTCACGACCGAAGACCGCGCGATCTTCAAAGACGCGACCGAGAAGATTTCCGAAATCGTCGAGGCTTCAGGCGGAGTCATCACTTCGACTCAAGCGTCGCCGGGCGTTGACAGCGTGCATTGGGTCGGCACGTGCAAGATGGGTAACGATCCGAAAACGTCCGTGCTGACGCCGTTCCTGCAATCGCACGACATTGACAACCTTTACGTGTCCGACGGCAGCGGCTTCATTGATTTTTCCGAGAAGAATCCAACGCTGACGGTGATGGCGCTGGCTTCACGCTCGGCGGATCACGTTTACGAGCAACTGAGGCGGTTGTGAAGCGATTGTATTCAGGTGATGTCCTGCCAGCGGGCGGCGGGGACAAACAATGAAAGGTGAGAGACGTTGTTGGTGGCGACGACCACTTCGTGGCCGTCAGCGATGAGGAGCGCAGCTTGAGCGGCGATGATGGCATCCGCGTCCAGGCTCTGGTGGTGCGCAGTCGGCCTGCCCATTTGCCGAGCCTGCGCCCACAACTCGGCGGCTTTGAGCATGACCGGGGGCGTAATGGAAGCGTAGGCCAGCTTCGTCTTGAGAATGTCCAACCGAGCGATGCCCGCAGTTTTATTTGCGCGCAGCAATTCGCGGCGCACTTCGTAATCGGCGACTTCCGAGACGACTACTTGATCGCCCTGGGCCAGCAATGCCTCGACCCAGTCGCGGCAGGCTTCTGCTCTGGGCGAAACATTCGGATTGGAAACAAGACCGAGCGGGCCGGCGTCAAGCACAATCAGTTTGCTCATGGAAATATGAGTCGCTCTTCATTGGCGGCGCGGGTTTCATTGAGCGCCCGCTCGAGATATTCAAAGGTCTCGCGTTGCTCTTCGACATCGAATTCATCAAGTTGAGCCAGAGCGCGAAGCGCAGCCTCAACATCTATCGGTTGAAGCACAATTCCAGAGACGCTTCGCTGCGCTGGCAACACTTTTTCCGGCTCGTCGGACGATGCAACAGTTTCTTCGACCTCATCCGTGAATAACAATCTTTCGCCCCCAGCGGCGCGGTCTTCGTTCAAGGCGCGCTTAAGATACTCGAAGGTTTCACGCTGTTCTTCGGCGTCGCCTTCGAAAAACGATTGCAGCACGGCAATCGCGCCTTCGGGGTCGAAAGGCGGCAAGGGCGCGCCGTAAGCGCTCGGCTTGGCCGGTTGAGATTCTGATTCGGAAGATATGACAGGCTTTTCAACACCGGAGTCGTCGAGACGACCCGGCTCTTCGACAATTGTTTCAAGTTCACTCATTGTCATCACCTCCTTGCGTTGATGGCTGATTTTAACACGGCAGTATCGAATCTCACTATCGAACCTATGAAACGACGAGACTTCATCAAACAGACAACCGCGGCCGTTTCGACCACGGCTATTTCTTCAAAACGCATCATCGGCGCGAACGACCGCGTCGTTCTCGGCCTGATCGGCTGTGGCGGGCGCGGGATGGATGTCGCCCAGTTGATGATCAAGGCTCCGGGCACTGAATACGGCGCCGTCTGCGACGTTTACGCGCCGAACGCCGAGCAGGCGAAAAAGCAGCTCAACCCACAGGCGAGCGTCTTCGGCGATTTCAGAAAGCTGCTCGAGTTGAAAGACATTGACGCCGTCCACATCGCCACGCCCGATCACTGGCACGCCATCCCAACCGTACTGGCTTGCGAGGCGGGCAAAGACGTTTACGTCGAGAAGCCACTGGCGCACAACATCAAAGAAGGACGCGCGATGGTCGCCGCCGCGCGGAAACACAACCGCATCGTTCAAACCGGCACGCAACACCGCTCCGCCCCGCATTACCGCGAGGTCGAACGCATCGTTCAATCAGGCGAACTCGGCGAAGTGCGTTTCGTGCGCGTCTGGAATTACAGCAACATGACTCCGAACGGCATCGGCAACCCGCCAGATTCGCCTCCGCCCGAAGGCCTCGATTGGGATTTCTATCTCGGCCCGGCGCCGAAAGTTCCGTTCAACCGCAGCCGCTTCCTGGGCACGTTCCGCTGGTTCTGGGATTACGCAAACGGCACGATCACCGACTTCGGCACACACCGCTTCGACACCGTCCAACAGGTGATGCATGTCGAAGCGCCGAAGACCGTCTCGGCTACAGGCGGGCGGTTTTCATTGAAAGACAACGGCGAGATGCCCGACGTGTTGCAGGTGACTTACGAATACGACGGCTTCGTGCTGAGCTACGAAGCCTGCAACATCAACGCTCACGGAATGGGCGGACGCACGCCGGAAATGAACTATTACGGGATGCGCGACAAAACCGACCGACCGAACGGCGAAGCTTATTACGGAACCAACGGCGCGCTCTTCTGCGACCGCATCGGGTTCGAGATTTACCCGGAACCAGTGGCGGTCGCCAGAACCAGGAGAGAGCGTAGCAAGCCAATCGAGGCCTATCGAATGGAAGCCAAGCGCCAGCAATCGAAAGACGCGACCGATTTGCACGCAGCCCATTTCATCGAATGCGTGCGCTCGCGCAAAACGCCGAACGCCGACGTCGAGATCGGCCACCGTTCGACCACGGTTCCGCTCCTGGGCAATATCGCTTACAAGACTGGCAGAAAGCTCGTGTGGAGCGCGGCGAAGGAAGATTTCGTCAATGACGCTGCGGCGTCGAAGCTGCTCGGACGCAAGGCGCGCAAGCCGTGGGACTTGATTTAAGCGACAAGCGGAACTCCACAAGGTCAGAGGAACTGCTGGTCGTCTACCTGTTGCTCTTTCTTCCTGCTTCCTTTTAGACTATCGGTCTCCGGTTGATTTTGTGACGGAGGCCCACTATGAACCTGACCTACGAGCAAATCTACAGCGCCCTTCCGAATCTGGGAGCGGCTGAGCGACATCGGCTTTTCAAGGCGTTGGCTCATATGCTCGGTGTCGCTGTGAATGAAACTGACCCTGCGGCGGTTGCCGTTGGCTCTCTCACTTCACGCGAACTGAACGATCAGTGGCTGGCAGCCAATGCCGACAACTACCGAGGACAATGGGTGGCGCTGAAGGACGGTGTTCTGATCGCCCACTCCTCAGACGGGAAAGCGTTTGTGAAGGCCGTGAAAGATTCCGGAGTGGATTGCCCATTCCTTCTTTTCATCCCTCTCCCGAAGGATTCTCCTCAAATCGGGAGTTGGGATTTAGGCTACCGGTTCTTTGCGTAAGGGCCTTTCCTCGCCGCAGATCGCTCTCGCGCAGCGCTTCATCAACATAGACGTAGTGGATTTCGCCCGGTTCGATTCGTTCGAGCAGATCCATCACTTCAGACATGAGCGGAACGATTGACTCGTATGTGTTGTCGTAAGCGCGCAGAACAATCACGGCAATGTCGTAAAGCGCGACATTCTGCTGATGATAGATGTTGGTATCCACTGTCAGCAGGACGTCGAACTCGTCTTGAGCCAGACCGAGCAAAACGCCGTTGCTGAACTGGTTCCATCCCCACTCTTTGGTAAGGCTGACTGAGTGCGGAAGGAAGTGGTGGCGCAGCTTGCGCGGCAGATTATGGTCGAACAGTATCCGCATCAATAATCAACCGGCTCGGCTAACCACCCCGCGTCCAGCGCCTCCTTGATCTTCTCCAGGATTGCGTAAACCCGCTCACGGTCGGTGTCGAAGGCCTCAATAAATTCTTCTACCGTGTAGCCGGCGATCAGGTGAGAAAGCAGCGAGGCAACTGGCAGCCGCTCAATGCCGATGACCGGCGCGCCACCCATCCGTTCGGGATTGGTAGTGATCAGCGGCGCCGTCTCTCCCAATCGTCGCGTGCGTTCGATCTCAAGCTGAATGTCGGGCGGCAAATTCTCCGCGCGATTCTTTTCCATTGTAATTGCCATAAGTATCAACCTCCGGCGCGATTATGTCAGACAGACTGACACAGCGCTGAATTCCACTGCAATTCTACGCCGTTCGCGCAAGGCGTCAAAATAGATGGGCTTGGATTCAACTCCCCCACCACTTCTCGCCCGCCGCCAAATGCGCCTCCACCACCTCGCGGTTAAGCTCAACGCCAAGTCCAGGCTTGTCGGGCAGCGTGAAATAACCGCCCCTAAACAACGGTCCGTCGCGCACGACAATCTGATCCATCCAATCGCCTTTGCCCAGCACCGTCTCCGCCGCCGTAAAATCCCGCACCGCCGCAGCCCATTGAGCGGTCGCCATCACGCAGACCAAACTCCCCGTATTGTGCGCGGCCATTGGCATATTGAAGGTGTCGGCCAGGTCGGCGATCTTCTTCGCTTCGAGCAGGCCGCCGGTGTTGCGCACGTCCAGATGGACGATGTCGCAGGCTTGATTGACGATGAAGTCTTTGAACCGCTGCCTCCGATCCAGGTTCTCGCCCATCAGGATCGGAACCGTCGTGCTGTTGACCAGTCGGAGCCAGCTTTCGCTGTAATCCACTCCCAGCGGGTCTTCCAGCCACATCGGCTTCATCGGCTCGACGGCCTGCGCCAGTTGGATCGCCGCTGGCAGGTTATATTCCCAGTGGCAGTGAACCATGATGTCCATCTCCCAACCGATGGCTTCGCGGCAGTTTTCGTAGCCGCGCGCGATGTTGCGCAAATCCTGCGTCGTGAGCATGCGGTTTGAAAGGTCGCGCGCCCGATCAGTTTCTGGCGACGTATGTTCGAAGCCGAATTTGAAGGCGTTCCAGCCCATCCGGTCTTCTTTCACGCGCTGCGCCCATTCGCGGCACGAGGCTTTGTCGAGCATGTCCCTGGGGCTTTCGTGGCAGTACATTCGGACGCGGTCGCGCATCCTGCCTCCGAGCAGAGTCGCCGTTGGCACGTCGAGTAGTTTGCCGGCCAGATCCCATAGCGCGATCTCGATCCCCGCGACCGCGCGCATCAACGAATGAGCCGATCCGTCGGTGCGGCGTCCGAGGCCGGTGTAGATGGCGTCAATCTCCAGCGGGTCTTTGCCCACGAGCGATGGTTTCAACTCGAAGATGCCTTCTTTGACGCCCACGCCGGGGCTGCCGTAGCCCTCGCCGATGCCGTAGACGCCAGCGTCGGTCTCGACCTTCACCAGCGTGTAGGTGCGCGGGCCTTGCAAAACCATGACCTTGATGTCGGTGATCTTCACTTTGCGGCGGAGCGGAGCGGCCAGCGCGTGGAACTTATCGAGGAAAGGCCACGCGGCGATGCTCGCAGCGCACGTCTTCAGGAAATCACGGCGCGTTCGCAGATTCATAAAGTTTTCCTCCGGTGAAAAACTATCCATCGAACAGGGATATACCGCGCACGGTCACAATTTGAGCTTCTCCCAATCCCAGGAAAAGGAGAATACGGAACAAACGGAAATAACGGAACAGACGGAAAAGAACCACTCTCATGACCTTTCCGTTTGTTCCGTTATTTCCGTTTGTTCCGTATTCTCTCCTGAACCTCCATCGCCAAAAACTCAATTCACGCTCGTGTCCGGTAAAGATGAACGATTACTGCCGAAATGCCTTTGGTCGCGGTAGTAAAAATCAGCCTCCGCGCAATTGCAAGCCCGCAGCGAACGTGGCAGGATACGCCCCACATTTCCAATCCCACACAAAGAGGTCAACGATGACACCTGCTGAAACCGTAACTGCGAATGACGCGGCGAAAGAAGTTCGTCTATCTCCGCGCCCGCTGAAAGACTCGCCGCAGCGCTGGTGGCTGGCGGCGCTGCTCGTCACGGCGATGCTCTTCTGTTATGCGCATCGCGGCGCGATGAGCGTGGCTGCGCCGTTTATGAGCGAAGACCTGGGATTCAATCCCGCGAAGACGGGCGTGCTGCTTTCAGCCTTCTTCTGGGTCTATGCGTTTATGCAGATGCCGACGGGCTGGCTGGCGGATCGTTTCGGCGTTCGGCGCACTTACGGGCTTGGTTTTGCTTTCTGGTCGCTGGCGACGATTCTGACGGGATTGACGAAGAATCTGGCGACGCTGATTCTGCTGCGTGTTTCGCTGGGCGCCGGTCAATCAATCGCATTTCCGGCCAGCGCGCGCGCCACCGCCAACTGGTTTCAGGATCGCGAGCGCGGCACAGTGATCGGACTCTACCTGGCCGGCGTCAGATACGGCTCCGCGTTGATCGCCTTGTTCGGAGGGTGGTTCATGAGCCGTTACGATTGGCGGTTGTTTTTCGTGGTGATCGGCGTCGCGCCGCTTGTCTGGTTGCTGCCCTGGATGGGTTTTCTGCGAAAGTGGGAAGAGAAATCCGGGAATGAGTCCCCGGCGGCGGCGAAACAGCCGGGCGCTTCATTCAAAGAGAGCCTGTCGCTGCTCAAATCCCGCAGCGTGCTTGGCATCTTCCTCGGCTTCTTCGCTTACAACTACGTCTGGAACGTTTTCCAGGCGTGGTTGCCGAGCTATTTGGTGATGGAGCGCAAATTCAGCACGACAGAGATGGGCGTCTTCAGCGCGATGCCCTATCTGGCGATGTCCGTCATTATTCTGATTTCGGGAGCGCTGAGCGACTGGCTGGTCCGGCGCGGGTATGACGAGAGGAAGGTTCGCAAAATCTTCATCGTTACGGGGCTGCTGGTCGGTTGCCTGATCGTGTCCGCCGGGATGGTCGAAGACAAGATGACCGCCGTCTGGCTGCTGACTATCAGCCTGAGCGGCCTCGGCATTACGTCGCCAAACACCTGGGCGCTGACGCAGGCCGTCAGCTCGAAGGAGATCGTTGGCACAGTCTCCGGCATTCAGAATACCGGCGGCAATATCGGCGCGATCATCGCGCCGATGCTGACCGGCTTCATTGTCCAGATCACCGGATCGTTCGCGCTGGCGCTGGCATTGTGCGGAGTGCTCCTCGTCGCCGGAATGATCGCCTTCTGGTTCCTGGTCGAAGAGAAAGTCGAGATCGCGGACGAACCCGCCTCAGCTTAATCGTCCAGGAACGGCTCCCATTTCCCCAGCATCGCGCGCAATTCATCGCGCTCTTCGGATCGCACGTTCGGCAGCGGCGGTCGCACCGGGCCGCCGCGCAAGCCGACCATCTCCATCATCGCCTTCATCGCCGACACCTCGTAGCCTTTGCGCCGCGCGCGCAAGGCGTAAAGCGGGATGACGCAATCCGACATCAGCTTCGACAATTCTTCGCTGCGCCCGTTGGCCGCAGCTTCGTGAAGCGCCAGTGACAATCTCGGCGCGACAGTGGCGATGCTCGAAGTGTAAGTCCGAATGCCAATCGAGTAATAACCGGGAACCGTGTCATCGCCCGCGCCGCCGATCCAATACAAACGATCTCCAACTCGATTGATGATCATTTGGAAGCGCCGAATATCGCCCTGTCCGTCTTTCCACGCTACCAGCGACGGGATCTTCGCCGCTAACCGTTCGACCATCGCTGGCGAAAAGTTCGCCCAATCGCGGCTGTAGATCAGCAGGCCAAGCTCCGTCGCGTCGCCAATCGCGCGGTAGTATTCGACCAAGCCCTCGTCATCAGCGTTTGGATAGTAAGGCGGGAGAGCGAGAATGGCGTCGGCTCCGGCTTTTGCAGACTGTTTCGCCATTTCAATCGCCAGCCTCTGATTGAATCCGACTCCGGCGATGACCGGCGCTTTGCCGTTGACGATCTCGACAGTGATCTCGACTACCAGCGCGTGCTCGTTCGGCGTAAGCGAATAGACTTCGCCGGTGCCGCCAGCCGCGACGACAGCGCAGACCTTGTGCTTCATCAACTGCGTCAGGTTGTGGCGCAATCCTTCGATGTCCAGCGACAGGTCGTCGCGAAACGGCGTGATCGGGAAGGCGACGACGCCACCAAATTCTGCGCGTAATTCTTCAGGTTTTATCATGGTTTGAATTGTCTCTTCACAACTTGTGCTGGTTGAAGCTCGCAGGCGACCCGCGGCTTCAGGAGACGGTGTTTAGAGTCCCGGCTTCAGCCGGATAGGGTTTGATCATCAAGCCGTATCCGGCTGAAGCCGGGACTCTAAACACCGTACTATTATTTTTCTGCCTGCCATTTTTCTGCGGTTATCGCAGATTCCTCAGCCCGGGCAGCAAAGTTTCCGGCCCGTAGATCTCCAGAACGTGCGTGTTCGGCGAGTGTTCCGAAACCACCTGCCTGAACATCACCTTCGAATCCGGCTCAACACCGCCGCAGATGGCCAAGGCGCCATAGCCCCCGGCCTTCAACTCCTCGACGATCTTTTCGTCCTCGATATGACCCGCGGCTTCAAAGCCATCATTTCTGACTTGAGCCAGCGCGGCGTCCACCAAATCCTGATGGCCTCCGGCGATCAGCACTTTCATCGTTTTGAGCCTCCTCAACTCATCAGGCGGCTTTGCCTGTTTGCACTTCGTCGTATCGAATCGGCTGCACGCTGTGCTCCTTGCAGAACTTTACTATGCGAGGATCAACGAAACCCAGTCGCTCCCAGTTGAGATTGTGCGCGACCGAATCGCCGGGATAGCCGTCGTGGCCGAGCCTGCGCGTTTCGGCGTCGTCGTATGCCGTATGGCCAACGATCAGATAGTCGCCATCAGGCGCGGCTGTGAGCGCGGTGATGAGTTGTTCTACGTAATCGCCCTGCTTCTTCCGCCCCGGACTATTCCAGGAACTGGGCAGGTTGGGAATCGGTTTGCCGACGCCGCGCGTGTCGATGATTCCCTGGCTTCGACACCATGGGCCAAATTTCTCAGCCAGGCCCGGCACGCGCTGCACCGTGCCCATGTGCAGATCGGCGTATTTGATGTTGAATCCGAGTTTGCGCGCCCGGTCCAACTGCGCCTGCAATTCAATCAACGCCTCGTCGGCTTTGGCGTTCGCCCAGACAGCCTCGTTCGTCTGGTGCAATGTGCCGTCCTTGCCGATCAGCGAAGGCACTTTATCCGGCGACGCCACGGGCTTCCACCGCACGTTGTCCCACTCGGAGGTCAGGTCGCAATGCAAGCCGAAGCACAGCCCTTTGGCTTTGGCCAGCATCTTCGCGGCTTCCTCGATGTAAGGCGTGGCGGCAAGCACAGAGCAGTTTTTGAGAGTGCCTTTTTCGTAGCACTCCTTGACTGCGCGGTTGAGGCTGCGCGCGCAACCCAGATCATCGCCGCGAGTGATTAACCGAATGCGCGCCGCGTTTGATCCAGCTCTCGACGAGACCGCCAACAAGCCGGTCAAGCCGATTGCGCTGTTTTGCAAAAATGTTCTTCGATTCATAACGATCCTCGGCTGGCATCGGCAATCGTCAGTCGCTCTTCGGCGAGCGGCATCGCCAGCAGCGTGGCTCCGGCCGCATGCGGCGATTTGCCCGTGACAATTGACTGACGCGAAGGCGTGCAAACCGGCGAGTTGGCGTAGGCGCGATTAAAACGAACCTCGCTCGCCGCAAGCCTGTCCAGATTGGGTGTGCGAGCGAGTTTACCGCCATAAGCTCCGATGACGTAGCAGGTTTCAGTCGAGATGGAAAACTTCATCGAGATTGATTGCGACCGGGCTGTTGTCGTCATTGGTCAACATCAAATCCTTCATATAAGCCCACCAACGCTGGCAAACATCCGTTTGTGCGATTTGCCGCCACAACTCTTCTGATTCGATCTCAGCGTAGGCGAACAGCCTGTCAGTCTCGCGGTCAAGAAAGATCGAGTAGTTGTGCACGCCGTGCCGCTTCAACACCTCTTGCAACTCCGGCCAAATCGGATTGTGGCGGCGATCGTACTCTTCCCGATTGCCGGGCTTGAGGGTCATCAAAAACGCTTTGCGAATCACTTCTCTTCTCCCAGCTTCATTACTCGCTTATTTCAGGACGATCTTTTCGACGAATCGGAAACGCCATTCTTCGGATCGTTGTTTTCCTTCGCCGATTAAGGTGGGCTGATGCCGACCATCATAAAACACATCGTCACAATCTCATTGAGTGCCTTGCGGAGCCACTTCATTGTTATCTCCTCAATACGTCGCGCGGCCTCCGGTCATGTCAAACGTGAACCCGGTGGTGAAACTCGCGCCCGGCGAGACAATGAAGGCGGCGATGTTCGCAATCTCTTCGAGTGTGCCGCAGCGTTTCATCGGAATCTTGTCGGTCATGTACTTCACCTGCTCCTCAGGCAAAGCCTCGACCATCGCGGTGCGGATCACCGCTGGCGCCAGCGCGTTCACCGTGATCCCGGTCTCAGCGTACTCCTTGCCCTGCACTTTAGCCATGCCGATCACTGCCGCCTTCGACGCCGAGTAGGCCAGCATCCCGGCATTCCCTTCCTTGCCCGAAATCGAAGCGATGTGCAGGATGCGCCCGTAATTCTGTTTCAACATCACCGACAAGACTGCGCGCGCGGTCAGGAAGGAGCCGACGACATTGACTTCGAAGACGAAGCGAAAATCGCTGAGTTCGACTTCGTGGCTTTTGACATTGGTCTTGCCCGTCACGCCAGCGCTGTTGACCAGAATGTCAATGCGCCCGAATTGATCGGCGATTCGTTCAACGACGCTGGTGACCTGATCTTCGTTCGTCACGTCAACGGGGAAGGCGAAGGCGTTCACACCAACTTCCTTCGCGGCGGAACGCACAGTCTCTGCGTTCAGATCGAGCATAGCGATCTTCGCGCCTGCCTGATGAAGCTGGTTGGCGATTGCAAAACCCAGCCCAGCCGCGGCGCCGGTGATGACTGCGACCTGATTATTGAATTGCGAACTCATCTCTCTCCTTCCCAGCTATTGGGCATTCGGCGTGTCAACGATCCGATATCCTCTGCTGGGTTGTGGCAATCCGCGGTCGCCTCGCTACAATCAATGACGAATGCGCGCGCTTCGCCGATTTCATTTCCGTTTCGATTGATGAAGAAGTGATTTGTTACCGCTCTTGAATGGACAGGCGCACTATATGGCGGTTGTGCATCGGGAGTCAAATCTGTATATTCATCCACGCTTTTCCATTCTCCGCGTATTCAAATCCATAAGCAAAGGAGCTTTCGTAAGGGTCGCCCCGATGATTTTCGATAACCTGAACTTTCTCACGCTGGCAGTTTTCGCTCCCGTGCTGGTCCTGGTCGGGATTCTCGGATTCATCATTCCGGCTGACAAAAGTCCGACCAGTGGCGCGGCGTCTTACAACCTCTTCCACATAGTTTTCGGCCTCATCGGCGCCGTCATCGTTTTGAGCAATCACCCGACGGCGATCAGAACCTTCAATCTCGGGTTCGGACTGATTGACGTTTATCAGGCGGTGGCGAGCTATCTGGGTCTCTTCCCCAAACGGTTTTTCGCCTGGACGCGGGTTGATGATGTCCTGCACATCGTGATCGGAATACTGCTAATTCTGATCGGCATTTTCGGACGATAAGCCGATTCGCCGCCACCCGCGACATCCGATCTCAAACAATCAGCGTAGTAAAAGCAGGCAATTGGTTGTGTCCAATGCCTGCTGAATTATTTTGGGGCTACGCAAATCAAGTTTGTTTCAGGAGCTAAGTTGATGAAATCCGACATTGAGCGATACGTTTCCGTTTCCGCCAAAATTGACACTTCAGACATTGATTGGGATCAGGCCAGGGAGGCTGGATTGACCGAAGACGAGAAATTCGTTCTCACATACTTTTCCGATGTCGAGAGTCAGACGATTCGATATATGAAAATGCTTCTCCAGATGAAGATCGCGCTCAGACCTTCAGTCGCGGCCTTTCTGACGACCTGGAATTACGAAGAGTTCTTTCACGGTTATGAGTTGGGCAGGCTTCTGGCCGTCTGCGGCAGCCCGCTCGATGATGACCGGGTTGAAAAGGTCTCAGGCAAAGCGCGCTTCAACGAATGGCTCGAAGCGCTGTTCGCTCCATTGTTGTCCCGAATCTTCTCGAACCAGTTCCCGGCGGTCTATCTCTCTTTCGGAGCGATTCAGGAGATAACGACGCTGCGTGGTTATGAACACCTGAGGCATTACACCCGCAACCCCGTCCTCCAATTGCTCTGCGAGCGGATCGCGAAACAGGAACGCAGGCACTTCGCCTGGTATTTCAATCACGCGCGCGAACTGCTGGTGGAATCCCGAGGCGCGCGCGTCCTGGCCCGCAAGCTGCTCGAATTCAACTGGGTCCCGGTGGGCGCCGGAATCAAAAGTCCCGATGAGGTCAAACGCCTGTTCTCGATTCTGTTCCCGGTCGAATCCGCCCGCAAGCTCGTGCGAGAGATTGACGCGAAGATGGGGACGTTGCCTGGGCTGGAGGGCATTAAACTGATGGAGCCTTATTTCGAGAAGGCTGGCGCGTTGTGATTCGATGAATCGTTTCATTGCTGTAGTACGGATTCCCGTAGTATTCTTGAGAAGAGAGGTGAACGCTATGAACTTAGTTATCAATGAAGAGATCGCGCCTGAGATTGCGTGCGCCATCATTGCCCAGGCCACCCTACGCGGCTTGTCGGTCAATGACTACTTACGCCAACTTCTCGGATTAAATGGACTGCTTCAAGAACTTGTGCTTTCGCCGGAGAACGGAGCAGAAGCGACACGCCAAGAGCGCCCATTCTATGAGACAGCCACGACTGAAGAGTGGGTAAGAGAATTCACGAAATGGGCTGACAGCCACGACCTGAACACGCCAGCGCTTCCCCTTGAGGCTGTGAGCCGAGAGAGTATCTACGAAGACCGATAAGCAAAAGAATGCTCTTTCTCCTTGATGCCAACACGACAGACTTCAAACGTTTTGCGAACATCACCGCCCTTGCGCCTCCTGATGTGTGAAGACGAAAAGAGATGGTTCATCGGCTTCCTTGACATACTCTCTCTTAACTTCTTATCCTGCCTGTGTTCCGCAATCAATTAAGAGTTCTCGCCTATGCTGCCAAGAACAATTCTGGTTAAAAAGACCCGCTGGGTCTGGATAGCGCTGCTTGCGCTTTCGCCTCTGGCCTACTTGGCGAGCGCGGCTCTGGTCTTCAAATACGACCCGAACCTCAAGGCCGGGTTTACGATTGACAGGGAGTCGGCGACAGAGGCCGCCGCGCGATACGCAGGCTCAAAAGGAATTGACGTGACGGGATGGTCCAGCCTGTGCCGCATCAATACAAACAACAATCTGCTTTTTTATTACAAACTCGGTCAGCAAAAAGAGCGCGAGACAGCCAGAGATCTCGCCCCTGAGATCGTAGTTGACATTCGCTTCAAATCTCCGGATCGCCTGGAAAATATCGAGGTTAAACTCGGCCCGGATGGCCGCCCGCTCGGATTCACGCGAAACATTTCCAGGCAGCGCGAGGTGGGAACCATCGCCGAGGCGGAGGCGCGGAAATTGGCCGAAGAAGCGGTTAAATCCCGGCTGGCGCGGCACGGGATTTCCACCAACATTGAGCTGAAGCCGGACGAAGGTTCCGATGCGGGCGTGATCACCAGGAGGTACATCTGGCAATGGCCGCTGGGAACGATTCCTGAGCTGACCGTCCGCAGCGTTTTGTCATTTCGCGGTGGGATTTTAGTCAGCGACCGCGTCGAAGCCGAGGTTGATTCAAAATTCGCCCAAAGCAGTCTGCACAGCGGATCAAAGCTCAGGATCGTATTCGCCATCGTTTATGGGATTCTGGTTGCGGTCGTTTTGATCTTCAGCATTTACCGGTTCATTCAGCGCGTCAAACAGAAGGAGATTTCCTACTCGCGCATTACGCTGGTCACGATCATTTTCGCCGGCCTGATGACACTCTTCGTTTTGCTGACGGATGTGGCCGTCTATGACGCCACCGCAACGCTTGACATCCCAATCCCTGATTGGATGTTCACCCTGATCATCACCTTTTCAGCCGCAATGTCTTACGTGGTGATCGGACTGTTTATGGGGCTGGCTTACGGCAGCGGCGAGGGCGACATCCGCGAAGCTTATCCAGGCAAGCTTACTTCGATAGACGCTCTGATTACCGGAAGGCTCTTCTCCAAAAACGTCAACCGCTCGGTCTTGATTGGATTCGCGCTGGGTGGTTGGATGTTATTGGCCAGCAGCCTGGCTCTATTTCCCTGGCAGGGTAAGCCGGGTTACGGCGAGGAATTCGGCCCGTTCGATCCCTGGTTCGGGTATGTGCCCTGGCTGTCTTCAATGATGGTTGGTCCGATGGACATCATTCTGGTTACCGTCATCGGGCTGTTGATTCCGCTGCCATTCCTTCATCGCCGATTCCGCTCACGACGTGTGGTCATCATCGCGTCGGCGATCATTGTCTGGCTGGCCTGCCTGGCGCCATATCTGGGATTTCGCCCCTGGACAGCCACGCTATTGATGGCGGTCGCCAGAACCGTGGTCTTCCTGTCCGCGTTCTATTATTTCGATCTGCTTGTGGCGGTTGTGTGTCTTGGATCGCCGACCTTTTTGACGATTGCGTTGGAGATGGCGGCCCAACCGTCGCCTGGCATTCGCAACGCCGGTTTCGTTTCGCTGGCTCTCGCCGCGGTCTCGCTCTTGATTGCATTCATCTTCTCGTTCAAAGGCCGGTTCTATCGTGAGGACGAAGTGAGGCCGGTTTACGCCAAACATCTGGCGGAACGGATTTCAATGCAGGCTGAGGTGTCGGCTGCGCGCGAAGCCCAGAAGCGATTGATGCCCGACGGACTGCCTCGCCTCTCCAATTTCTCGATCGCAGCCTGCTGCCATCCCGCCTACGAAGTGGGCGGTGATTTTTACGACTTCTTCGAGCTGGAGCCTGACAAGCTGGGAGTCTTGATCGCCGAAGGAGGTGGCAAGGGACTCGGCTCGGCTCTGTCAATCGCTTTCGCCAAAGGTTTTCTGATGCCGAAGGTCCTGAATGACAACCACGCGGACAATTCGCCGACTGAAGTCATTCGCGGTTTGCAGGATCGCCTGGTCACGATGCTTGACGACGAAGCGGGCGTCGGACTCGCCTGGGTGGTGATTGACGCAAGCGATGGGACGCTCCGTTACTCGCGTGTCGGAGAACATCCTTCGATCATGGTCGCCAATGAAAAATCGCCTGACAAATTGTCCCGGCCCGAAGAGCGTGAGATCAGATTCAAATCCGGCAGAGGCGCTGAAACCGACATTTCAGTCATCGAAGGAACTTGCGCTCTTGGAGAAGGCGACAGCGTCGTGCTGCTCACCGACGGCATAGTTAGAGACTGGACGAAGAATAAAACCGGTCCTGACGCCGAGGTGGCGAAGGTTTTGATCAATGCCCGCATTAACAATTCGGATGGATTGCAAGAGGCTTTAACGAAGAGCGTCAACGAATGCTTCAAACGGGCGAGGAAACAGGGATTGGACGACGACCTGACTGTGGTCATCATCAAATTGACTCCGAATGAAGAAAAGGAGAATGAAGGATGACGCCTCGTCGCCTTTTGATCTTGCTGGTTCTCGCCCTGATCGGTTACTGCGGCCTGTTCATCCTTTTTCCCGGAACCAATCCGGCAGCGCGATGGGGCCTTGAACTTGATCGCGCGGCGGCAATTGAGAAAGCAAAAGCGATCGCGTCTTCCTACGGCTACCCTGCAACCAATCCGGTCGAAACAGTTGACGTAGAATACAACCGCGCCGATGAATATTATCTGTCCCGGCAAAACAGTCCGTTGCTCGATTCGCTCCTCACTCCATTGACGGTCAGAGTCCGGCTGGACGATCCGAAATCGGCTTCGGGCGTTGAAGCGCGGCTCAATTCACGCGGCGAGCTGTTGGGCTTCCGGCGGCGTGAACGGGCGGCTCAACAGCCATCATCGGAACAATCATCTCAGCAAGCGGCTTCCGCGGACGCGCTCGACAATGGTCGAAAGATCGCCGACGAATCGTTGAGACAGCTTCTGGGCAACCGGTACGAAAAATTCTCTTTTCTTTCCGCGTCGAAATCCGGCCAGGAAGACAGCAAGTTCTCGTGGGCGGCGGCAGACGACCGGATCAGGGTCCTGGCCGATGTCACGGTTCGTGATGGGAAAGTCCGCGAGGTCTGGCTGCAATCCAACCTGACCCCGAAATTCCAGGCGGAGTCGAATGCTCGGCGCAGCGGCGCGTTGGAGGTCCTCACCAGCGCGGAGAACTTGCTGGTCTGGCCCTCGATCATTCCGGTCATCATCCTGTTCTTTGTCGGGCTGGCCAGGCGGCGGATAGATCATCGCCAAACTCTCACTTTTCTGGTTCTGTGCTTTCTGCTTCTATTTGTAATCAATTTGCTCGGCGGCTTCTACGACGGCTTCCGTGGGGGCTTTCGTGTCAGCAACGCGTCCGTATCGAGCACGGTTGAATCCGTGATGGCGTGGACAATCTTCACATTGGTCAATCTGTTCCTGGCTTTATCACTCTGTTTGTATTGGGCGTCCGGCCTCTCTCTTTCCACCGGTTTGGCGAACCGCCGCAGCCTGGATTTGGAATTGCTGTTGAAGGGCAAATTGCTCAAACGTCCCGTGACCGGCAGCGTAGTGGCCGGACTGCTCGCCGGAGGTTTGTTGGCGCTGATTCCGCACGTCATTGTCGCGACCGGTGTCTTCAGCGGGGCCACGATTGACAATTCCGAAGTGGAGAATGTTTTCCAAGCCAGGTATCCGGCGCTCGACTCGTTCCTCGACGGAAGCCAGTATCTGATCTTCATCACCTTCGCGTTTTTCATCCCGGTCGTGGACTACTTCGTGAAGAGGCCGTGGACGGCGCAAACGCTGGTTTTTCTGATCGTGCTCGCGAACTTGATCGGCTTGGGCTATTTCTACGCTTCGGCGCCGGCGCTGCTGGTCGCGGGGATACTCCAGGCCCTGCTGCTCGTCTCAATCTATCGCAACCAGGGATTGCTGGCGGTGATGGTCACAGCGATGTCAGCGCAGACGGCGCTCAGCGCGGCGGCGTTAATCGCCCAGCCAGCGCCATCTCTTCAATCTTCCGGGTGGAAGGCGATTGCGGGTTTGGGAGTGGCGTCAATCATCGCTCTGATCGCGCTGTTTAAGTCCGCTGAAGTGAAAGAAGAGGAGATTGCGGTCGTGAGGCTGGGCGAAACCCGCGCCGAGCGTGAACGGTTGCAGGCGGAGTTCAGCGTGGCGCGAAGAGCGCAACAGCATATGCTGCCCGACGCTCCTCCCCGCGCGCCCGGCCTCGCCATTTCTGCCGCCTGCAACCCGTCGAAAGAGGTCGGAGGCGATTTGTACGATTTTCTGGCGCTGCCTGACGGCAAGCTCGGCATCGTCGTCGCCGATGTGTCGGGCAAAGGCGTTCCGGCTTCGCTTTATATGACGTTGACCAAAGGGTTGCTCGATTCGATCACTGAGCGCGAAACCGATCCCGGCGAGATTCTGCGTGAAGTCAATCGCCATTTGTACGAAGTCTGCCGCAGGAAAACCTTCGTCACTCTGTTTCTGGGCGTCGTTGATCCGAACACGCGCTCGCTCAGCTACGCCAGAGCCGGTCACAATCCGACCATCATTTATCGCGCCTCGGAGCAGAAAGCCTGGTTCTTGAAATCACGAGGGATGGGATTGGGATTGAACGGCGGCAGGATTTTCGACCAGTCGCTGAAGGTCGAAACTTTACAGCTTGAATCGCGGGACAAACTCTTCTTCTATTCGGATGGAATCACCGAGGCGATGAATGAAAAAAACGAAGAGTACGGTGAAGAACGTTTGATGGCGGTGGCGGCAAAGACCGATGGGCTTGACGCTGAACAATCGCGTAACGTTATTCTCTCAAATGTCGCGGAATTCCTCGGACCGGCTCAGCCACAGGATGATCAAACTCTGGTTGTGCTGCAGGTTTTGTAGGCGGCGGGATTTCGCCGGCCGTCTGCTCTCAATCCAGTTGTATTCTCAACCTCTTCAATCCGACGCCCAGGTTGCGCAAATCGTCGAGTTTGCTGTCCGGGACTTTCGGGCTTGAGATCAGGACCTCATTCACGCCGTGCGCGCTTATCAACTCAGGCAATTCATCGCTGCTGAAGATGCGATAGCCGCGTAGGAGCTTTCCAGTTTTTCTGACATCGTCGTCAATAAATCCCACCGGATGGTAACGGTATTCCGGGTTTTCAAGCAGCTCTCTGATCAAAATGTCGCCACCATCTCCGGCGCCGTATATCAACACTGGCCTGGCGTCGGGATTCGCCTGCCTTCTTCCGACTATCAACGCCGCGAGCAATCGGAAAGAGATTCGGCTGGCGCCGACAAACACCAACAGCAGCACGCCATTGACGATGAAAACCGCGCGCGACGGGCCGTGAAATCTATATAGCGATAAAACGGTCAGCCCACTTACAACCGAGCCGACGAACACGGATTTAGCGATGACAGCCAGATCATCTACACCTGCATAACGCCATATCCCACGATAAACTCCACCAGCCATGAAGAAGAAGATATGGATCGCAATGACCAAAGGCAGAGTTTTGATAAGGATCGAGACCTGCTCGCCGGGCATCACGCCTTCGAAGCGCAACAGGTAGGCGCTGTAATAAGCCAGCGCGACCAGACAGGAATCGAGCAGTATTTCAAAGATTCGCCGGCGATGGGAAAAATTGGCGAGCACGTCAACCAGCGTACCTGACGCGGCCTCTCCCTCTTCGTAAACGCGCACCTTGCCCAGATACAAACCGACAAACAACACACTTAAGGCAAAACCAGGCACCAATAGCACAGTGACTTCGATCTGCATATGCCTGACCATCAGAGCCATGGCGCCCGAGATGGCGGCGAATAAATAAAGCATCAACACCGCGCGACGTTCGGACATGCCGAGCGCGACCAGCCGGTGCGATGTGTGATCGCGTCCGCCCTGCGACACAGGGCGGCCTGAAAGCTTGCGCGTCACTGTCACCACACAGGTGTCGAAGATCGGGATCATCAAAATCAGCGCCGGAGTAAGCAACACCGACACCAGGTTGCGGGCGCGGACGGATTCGCTTAAAAGCGCTGTCCCGCTGAGAACAAATCCCAGAAACATCGAGCCGCAATCGCCCATGAAGATCGAAGCCGGATTGAAATTGAACCAGAGGAACCCAGCGACCGCTCCGGCTAGAACCAAAGGCAGCACCGCCTCGGCAGTCTGGCCGTTGTTCAGGAATGAGATGGCGAGGAAAACGCAGGCGATAAACGAAACCCCGCCAGCCAATCCGTCCATGTTGTCAAGCAGATTGATGGCGTTGGTAATGCCCACCAGCCAGAAGATGGTCAGAAAATCGTTGACCGGCGCATAGCTCGTCCACGGCAGATGGAGCCCGCTGAAAACCGTGATTGACGCGGCGACCATCTGCATCACAAGTTTGATGTATGGTTTAAGCTGAACTAAATCATCAACGATTCCGGTGAGAAAAAGGATGGTGGCGGCGATCAGAATCGGGTAGGCGCGCGAAAGATTTGGGGCGAAGATAAAACATCCGATGACAAACGCCAGGTAAATCGCGACTCCACCCATCAACGCCGTCGGCTTCTGATGCCAACGATCTTTGCGCGGCGCCGCAACGAAGCCAAACCGTTGCGCGCCGGATCGAACCAGATACGTAAACATCAAGCTCAGCGTCGCCGTCACAGCGACACTCACACCAAGCCTCATGACATCTCTCCTTGCGGGAAGCGAAAGTTTATCAACTCGGGGGTCGTAATCCCGCGGACAGAGTAGAACGCCCGCTTCGCTGATTCACAGATCGTCAGTTTGTAACTTTGAAACCTCAGTGGCCAGTTGACCTGAAGATGGCCTAACGCTGGAATGACGCAGGGGCTGGAGCGCCAAACCGAGTGGCCATTCTCGAACGCCGGTAATCTATCACACTTCCCAAAATTTCGTCCAAACCAAAACTCGGTTGATACCCGATAAGCTGTCGAAGCTTGGAAATATCCGGCACACGGCGCAACATATCCTCGAATCCTTCCTCATAAGCCTCGTCATACGGCATGAAAGTGATCCGGGAGTCGGAGCCGGCCAACGACCTGATCCTCTCAGCCAACTGCAGGATCGTCACCTCGCTGTCGCTACCGATGTTGTAGACCTCTCCGACCGCCTGCGGATGTTCAATCAGTTTCATCAACGCGCCAGCGACGTCCGAAACGTGGGTAAAACAGCGGCTCTGGGAACCATCGCCATAAACCGTGATGTCATCGCCGTTGAGCGCCTGCTTCACGAAGTTCGGGATGACCATCCCGTAACGTCCCGTTTGACGGGGCCCCACGGTGTTGAACAAACGCGCAATCACCGTCGGAACCTTCTTCTCTTTCCAGTAGGCGACGGCCAGAAACTCGTCAATCGCTTTCGAGCAGGCGTAACTCCACCGGCCCTTATTCGTCGGCCCCATCACCAAGTCGTCGTCTTCGCGGAACGGAACCCGGTCGCGTTTCCCGTATACTTCCGATGTCGAAGTAATGAGCACTCGTTTGCGTTTCTTGGCTGCGTGATGGAGAACCACCTCTGTACCACGAATATTCGTTTCAATCGTCCTGACCGGGCTTTCGACAATCAGCTTGACGCCGACGGCCGCGGCCAGGTGATAAATCTCGTCGCACAGATCAACCAGTTCAGCTATCAGATGCTGGTTAGTCACCGAATCCAGGTAGTAATGGAAACTCGGCAGGTCTTTGATATGTTCGATGTTTTCCATCGAACCTGTTGAAAGGTCGTCAATGATGTATACGTCATCACCACGTTTGAGATGTTCTTCCGCCAGGTGTGAACCGATAAACCCAGCTCCGCCAGTAATCAAAACTTTCATGGTTATTCTCTCCCTTTGTCAGTACCGCAAGCGGTAGCGAGCGTGTCTCCATCAAGAGACCGGCTTAGGATGCCACGCTCGCTACCGCTCGCGGTACTGATTTGAACCGGCGCGCAAGACACATCGCTGCCGGTATTCACGCTCAGCCTGCGATACAGATTCCCGATGTCATTCGTCAGGCGTTCTCTCGACAATTGCGACAGCGCGAAAGCGCGACCACGCGCGCCCATCTCGTGTCTTTTCTCTGAATGTTGAATGAGATACTTCACCGCATTCGCAAAGGCTTCGACATCCCGGCTCGGCGCGGTGACCCCATGATCCCAAACGGTGAAGCCATCACGGTTTTCTTTTTTCTCCCCCATCAAATCAATCACTCCGCCGACTTCGGTTGACGCGACCGAGCAGCCACAACTCATCGCTTCAATCAGCGTCAGCGGAGTGCCTTCGTTGAGCGAGGTCAGCGCCGCGATGTCGAAATCGGCGTAAAGCGAAGCCGCGTCGTCGCGGAATCCTGTGAAGACGCAACGATCGGCGACCCCCAACTCTTTCGCCCGCTCTTCAAGCCGCCCGCGCAAATGTCCATCACCGACAATCGCAAACCGGGCGTCTATCCCTTCCTCTTTTAACTGCGCCACGGACTCGATCAGCAGCGAATGGTTTTTGACCTCGCACAAACGTCCGACGATCCCGACCAGCGGCTCCTCTGCGCCGACCCTGATCTCTTCGCGCAACCGCCCGCGCTGGGAGGCAATTTCGCTGAAATTAATTCCCAACGGGATGACCTCGAACTGCTCAAGGCTGCCGACCTTGAACTTCAGGCAGATTTCGCTCCGCTGCTGCTCGCTGATGGTGACAATTCGATCAGTGCAGAATCTGGCCAGCGCCCGCTCGATGGCAATGAATAGCTTCGTCTTCGCCGCGCCGTAATAGCTGTGAAAGATGTGGCCATGATAAGTATGAACGATCCGGCAGTCGCGCGGGCGCAACCAAAGAGCGGATGGCGTCAGCCACTTGTAGATCAAAGCCGCCACACGTCCAACGGCGCCGGCCTTCGCCTTGTGTGTGTGAACGACCTGTGGCTTCAACCGCAACAGTTCGCGGACGAGTTTGAAGACAACGATCAGGTCGCCCAGGCTCAACTCCCGGCTCATCTCTTCGATGACCAGCGGCTCGACGCCAGCGGCGCGCGCGAAATAACTCATATCGCCTTCGCCCGTCGGAACGACGCCGGTAATGAGCGTCGTCTCGAACTCTTCCTGATCAAGCCCTGCGGTCAGCCAGGTGACGTGTTTCGCCGGGCCGCCGATGTTGAGCCGGTCAATTATTCTGACGATGCGAATGCGCTTCATCTTATACAAACTCGCGATGCCACAACTCCAACATCAACAAGTTCCAAAGCTGGAACGAGTGGTCAGCGCGGCTCTCCAGATGCAGATCAACCAGACGGCGAACTTCAGTCTCTCGAAAATACCCGCGCTTCAGAGATTGTTCCGACAACAAAGCGTCGCGCAAAAGTTCGCGCAACGGCCCGCGGAACCATTGCCCGACCGGAACGCCGAACCCCATCTTGCGGCGATTGACGTTCTCTGGCGGCAGCAGGTCGGCGAAGGCTCGTTTGAGCAGGTATTTCAATTGACGATTGCGCACTTTGATTTCGACGGGGAGCGCGGCGGCGAATTCCATTACCTCGTGATCGAGGAACGGCGAACGAGCCTCCAGGCTGTTCGCCATCGAAGTGATGTCAACCTTGACCAGCAGGTCGTAAGGCAGATAGGACATCACGTCCACAGCCATCGCGGCGTCAAACGGACTGAACGCAGGAAGGTTTTTTGGCAGTTCATCAAACAACGACCTCAGCCATCCGTCCCTTCGACCGTTCAGTTGGGCGGTGAATTCAGAACTGTACAGTTGCGGTTTCGCTTCATCGTGAAAGAAGGTCAGCCATCGGGCGTATCGTTCCGGCATTGGCCGCGACGCGACAGAGAGAAACCTGCGAGCCTGGCGCGTGCGACTCTTCGGATTGATCGAATCGGGAATCAGACGGCTCAATGCTCCCGCCGCCAGCGCAACTCCGGGAGCTGATTGCAAGCGCTCCGCAATGTGATTGCCCAGATAACGCTCGTAGCCGGCGAAGCTTTCGTCGCCGCCATCGCCATTGAGCGCCACGGTCACGTGTTGGCGGGTCATCTGCGAAACGTAGAACGTGGGGATGGCCGATGAATCGGCGTAAGGTTCGCCGTAATGCCTGACCAGTTTGGGCAGAATCGCCAGCGCGTCCGGCTCGACGACGAATTCGTGATGATCGGCGCCGCACCGCTCGGCGATTCGCCGCGCGTGATCGAGTTCGTTGTAAGCCGCCTCTTTGAATCCGATGGAAAATGTTTTGACCGGACGCTCTGAAAGCCCTGCCATCAACCCGACAACGATGCTCGAATCAATCCCGCCTGAAAGAAACGCTCCGAGCGGAACGTCGCTGATCATCCGCAGCCGCACGGCCTCGGTCATCTTCTCGCGCAGCGCCTCGCAGGCTTCCGGCTCGCTGAGGCGGAGCTTCGGCTGGTAATTCAGCGACCAGTAACGCTCGACGCGCTTCTCAAATCCGGATGGTTTCAAATCGAGAGTCAGGTAATGCGCGGGCGGCAATTTGAAGATGCCCTGGAACGCAGTGTGTGGCGCGGGGACATAGCCGTAAGTCAGGTAGGCGTCAATCGCCTGCGGATTGACTTCGCGCGGAACGTCCTGGTCGGCGAGGATTCCCTGCAATTCCGAAGCGAAGAGGAAACGGTCGCCGAACTGTGCGTAAAAGAGAGGTTTTTTGCCGACGCGGTCACGAGCCAGAAACAGTCGCCGCCGCTTTCGATCCCAGATGCCGAACGCAAACATCCCACGCAATTTCGCCAGGCAATCAACGCCCCAGCGATCATAGGCGTGAAGGATCGCTTCGGTGTCCGTGCGCGTGTGGAAGCGGTAGCCGAGACCTTCAAGTTCGTGACGTAGTTGCTGGAAGTTGTAGACCTCGCCGTTGAATGTGATCAGGATGTCGCCGTTGGCGCCGTCAGAGTTGGACATCGGCTGGCGGCCAGCCTCAGACAGATCAATGATTGAAAGCCGGCGATGACCCAACGCGCAATGCTCATCAGACCACACGCCCCAGGCGTCAGGCCCGCGATGCGATTGCGCGTCGATCATCGGCGGCAATCGCCGCGAACAAGACCCGCCGCTTCGTGAAACTATCCCGGCGATTCCACACATAGCTCAACGGCATTCGGAGTAAAGGAAGTCGAGAGAAATGTTCATCGCAGTTCCGACGAAACGCTGCACCTTCCAATGCGTCCGCCACCACGACTGCGTCAACTCTTCCCTGTCGCCAGGCGTATAGCTGGCTGTGAGGTCAATGCCCTCTTTCTCGAAGAACCTTCGTCCCAGCCAGCCGGCGTACCGGCTGGACTCGGGGCGTCCGATCCACAAAACGCTTCTCCAGCCCTGCGATTTCACAAAGTCCACGATCAATGGCAGCCTCATAGCGTCGCAGGGCGCCAGCGGCAGACGCAAACTCATCACGTCCTGCGCGGACACACCCAATGAAATCAGCCGCTCGCGGGCAAAATCCGCGGGGTAAACTTCCCACGAAATCTGCGAGCTGACGCAGATGATCTTTCCTGCGACTCCCCGCCGGTACAAATCCACCACGTAACCATCGGCCTTCGATTGCAGGTCCAGCGCGGAGTGCAATATGACATCCGCTTGCGCCGTCTTCATCGGCGCAATCAACAGTCGCGGCAAAGCAAAGAACAGCGCCACACAGGCCGCCAAAAACAGAGCGAACGAAATAAACGCGCGCTGTAACCATCGCTTCTTCGTTTCCGTCACTGCCAGCCATTCACCAAAGTGTTCGCCCAGGAAACGAATTCGCGGGTGGTGATGAAAACGTCTTCGCGGCGCGACCACCAATCACGCGGCTCCCACTCCGGCGCTACGGCGGCGACCGGCGAAGAGTAAAACGTCATATCCCGCGCAGCTTTTTCAACTGTGTAGGCGGCGCGACGCGAATGGAACGCGGACGTGACGATGATCGCCGAACGCCACTCCTTGTCGCGCATCAGCCTTTCGAGCGCCGCCGCCTCGGCGCGGGTATTGAGCGTTTCGGTGATCATCAAAATATCCGATTCGGGAACGCCGAGGCTCATCACGTATTTCTTCGCGGCCTTGCCAGTGTGAAATCCCAGCGGGTGCGTCACTCCGCTGACGACCACTTTGTTCGCCCACCCCTGATGGTAAAGCTCCGCCGCCTTCTTTTCACGATGGCTACGATGGTCTCCAGCCAGCGCGACTACCACGTCTGATTTCACGAGTTGATCTTCACGAATCAGCCAGCGCGCCGATTGGTTGAGCAGGACAGGCGTCAGGAAATAAACGAGCGACAGACAAACGATGGCGGCCAACAAACGCTTCGCGTACTTCAGTCGCCTGATGAAGTTCAGACTCTCAATCAACCGTCTACCCACGGATCGAACTCGTCACCGCTTCAGTCAGCCAAAGAGATGTTTGCCGAAACACCAACCCGCTCCAGATCTGATACGTGAACCCACCCTCGCTTGCGCAGAACATAACGCAACGACGATCTGGCAACCCTACAGACAATGAAGAAAAATGCCAACCCGAGCCAAAGCGCGGCTTTCAACGCGCGCGGGTTTTCAGTCCAGTAAGTCAGCGGCCCGATCTCCGTCTTGATCCGGGTCACGAGCCAGTTGATGCGCAGGCGGCGTAAATTCAACGTGTAGTAATCGTCGTATTCGCGCCGCAGGATCACCTGATCCAGTTTCTCCAGATCGCGAATCTGCGGCGGATATTGGCAATCAACGATCACGAGGTCGCCATGCGACAATTCCGCCTCCGCCACGACGTGCGGGTTCTTCCCGTAAAGATTGATCCGTTGCGCGCGAATGCCAACAGCGTCGGCCATTTGAATGAACGCGCGGGTAACTTCGCCGCAGTAGCCTTTGCCTGACCGCAAAGTCTCGGCGGCGCTGGCGCGCAGGAAAGGCCGATCCCTCGGCGCCGACTGAAAAGTCACGTTCTGTCTGAGGTAATCGCGCAGGGCGATGATGCGCGACCGGACATCCTTTGCCTGCTCCCGGTTCACGACTTCCCACGCGAAAGCGTTGACGTAAAGACTCTCTTTATACTGTTGGGCGGCTTCTACCGCGAACATTGCAATAGATATGGCAAACAAGGCCCAGTAAATGCGTTTGCGTAATCCGGGCGCCACCAAACTTCTCCTTCTATGCGACATTCCTCTTAAAGACATAAATAGCTCCTGACGAAATCAATGGCGCCACTACTTTATATTAAGCGATGTATGAGGAACAGGCTCATCAGGCAGATCGGGACGAGTCTTGCCAAAAATCAATTCGCAATCCTCTTCGTTCAACGCCCGTTGCCTCTTGGCGGGAACCCCCGCGATCAGCGAATAGGAGTCGGTGATGGGACGTGTGATGACGGAGCCTAGACCGACTATACAACAATCCGGAATTCGGGCGCCGGGAGCCATCCGTATTTCCGACCCGACATAGCAGTAATTTCCTATCTCAACCGCCACGCCTTCGCGGCGGTTGTGTGTCCAGATCGAGGAGTTCCGGCCGCCGAGAATCGAACGCTTTCCGATGCTGACGCGATCGGTGAAATCAATCCGGTGCTCGGCCGTGATCACGGAGCCATAGCCCAGGTGAAAAGACGAATCCGGCTGATTGGTGCAATCGTTCTCCGGGATCGCGTTGATTACGTTCAATCGGATCACCGTCGAATAATCTTCGAGCGTCAACCGCTCGCCGCCGCGAAACAAATTCAGCGGCCCGATGCTTACGTGACTGCCGATGCGAAAATCGCCGCACCTCAAAAAGACAACGCCGTGACCTATGCGCGTGCCGTCGCCGATGTTCAGCTTCTCGCAATCAAGGTAAGCGAGGCCGATGCGAACGTTCCGTCCTATGCGATACCCGAAACACAACTTGTACAACGCCTTTTTCAGCGGCCCAGGCATTACAGCGATTGTAATTAGCGCGAGTTTTCTCAATCCTCACTTCTTCCTATTCACCAGCCGCAGGCGCGGGGCGGCCAGAACCTCTTCACGGCGGTTGCCACCAAAGCTCCGATGAAGATGATCATCGCCGGACGCGCAGGTAATGTATAGCGGGCCTCAGCCGTGTACGGCGCATAAATCAACGTGATCACTATCACCGTCAGGTAAAGTGGGAGTAAGGCCCCCCACCTGTTTCGCAATAACAGCATTCCCGCCAACCCTGTGATCAGTGTTACGATGGAGACGGCGGACGCAGCCAAACGCGCCGCGCCGCCCTGGCCGAGCGTGTATTTGGTTATCCACAACCTGGGGATGTGTTTTACCACCAGCAGCAGGTACGCCGGCCAACGCCGCTGGATCTCCACCTTGGCGCCCTGAGCAAGCCGGTACTCCTTCTCAATCAGTTCCGCCCCATCCACAAAGTTATTCAAGTAAACTGCCGAAGAAAGCCGGTCGCCCGTGGCGACCTCTTGTTTCCCCACCAGGGCGCTCTCACCCTCTCTGAGCTCTTCGACTAGGTACGTAAGGTTCGTCCCCGTCCCGCCCACTGCCAGAGGGGGAAACCGGTGGAAGCAAAGGTAATTTCTGACGACCCAGGGAGTAACCACCAGCCCTATACCAAGTCCCGTGAACGCCGCCGCGGTCACAAACTTTTTCGCGCTGCGTAACACGAAACACTGAATCAGTAACGCGACTATTACATAAAGAACTATAAACGCCTTGACCAGAGCGGCTAATCCTATCGTAACGCCGGCTGCGAACCACAGGCTCGTCTTCCCCGAACCGTAACCCGCCAGGATAATCAGATAGAGCGCCAGAACTACCGTAAATGTGAGCAATATATCCTGGGAAAGTATGCCGCAGTGAATTGTAGAGTATGGGTTGAGCCCGTATATGAGCCCGCTGGCGTATGCCACCCCCGCGCCGAGCAGCTTCATCGCAATCAACCAGACAAAAATGCCGGTGAGGCTGTCAATCAAGGCTTGAGCCAGATAGGCCGCCCAGTGAGAGTGGCCAGCCAGCGAATAGACTACGGCAAGGAACGTGGGGTACCCCGGCGTCCTGAAAACCCCTGGCACCTTAGGTTCACCCAAAGTCGCAGTGAACCCACGGCCGTTGGCGAGATTCCACCCCACCGCGTCGTTCCAGAGAAGGTCGTTGGCCGGCGGCATAGCCATTCTGCTAACGACAGCCAGCCTGAAGGCAAAGGCAATGATAAACAGAGCGATCAGCCACGATACGTTCCTATAACTTCGCCGCGAGGCGTCAGTTTCAACCATTGGTCACTTTCCCAGGGACGTTGCGCTAAGGAGCGCATCCGCGAAACGCGGGGCATGTATATCCAGGGAGTAGCGCTTAGCTATAGTTTCCTTCCCATTCGCTGCAAGTTTCTCGCGTAGCGCTTCATCATCTAACAACTGGTCGAGCATCCGCTCCCATTCCTCGACCGACCCGGCCAGAAACCCGTTGGTTCCATGCTCGACCACCTCGGCAGTCATCCCGACCGGCGAGCAGATGCACGGCACGCCGGAAGCCATATATTGAATCGCCTTGAAGGCGCACTTACCACGCGCCCATTCATCGTCCCGGATCGGGTAGACCCCGATGTCCAAACTGCTGAAATCGCGGATCTCCGTCTGCAAATTCCACTCGCGATTCTCTACCTGAACTCCCGGGACTTTTACCTCGCGCCCCGCCCCAATCACTCGAAACACGAAATCGCGCCGGAGAGCGAGGTTTTGTAAGGCCGGAGCGATCAATTCCAAGTACTGAGCCGTCGAATGACTCCCTATCCAACCGATTACGGGCCTGGCAACCAGCCGCGGTTCCGGCGTGGCGCCGGCGAACTCGTGGGTATCAACGACGGTGGGGAGTATCGTCACCTGCCGGTTGTAGCGGCGCGCGAAATCGGCCAGGTACGTGTTACCCGCTATCACTTGCGTGCTCATTTCCAAAATTTGCTTAGTCTTCTCCGGGTACTTCAACCAGGTCGCGAATCGGCCATAAGTCGGGCTGATATAAGGCACGAAGACCGCGTCATCGAAATCGAAGACGATCGGCCTTCGCACCACACGCTCGAGCAACCATTCGATCACCGGCGGTCCGAAGAGCATCGCCTCCCGCAAAATGCAGACGACGTCGTAGCGGCTCGCGCGGATCACGTCGGCCACCCTGTCCGCCGCCGCCCGCAAGAGGCCGGCGGCATTACGCGTCGCCCGACCAGACTTGTACAATTCTCGAAAGAGATCGCTCGACATAAACGGCGCGAGTTTGCACTCGAAGCCGCGCGAACGCAAATACGGCAGAAACTGACTGACGCGGTAACGCGTATTGGCGGCTTCAATTGGACAGGGTGTCAAAAACAGAACTCTCATCGCGCTTACGCCTGTTTCGGTTGCGCCAGGACGGGGCTTCCAGCCTGCGAGCGGCGTTTGAGCAATTTACGTATCTCGCGCTGTTCGAGTCCGACCATAGCGAAGATCAACAGCCATGGCATCAGTTGTGTGCGCTGCCGGACGATCAACCCGACGTTGCCGAACATCATGCTGTAAAGCAGCCCGAGTCCGACGATAAATATCAGGCTTGGCTGCATCTCGCCGAAGCGCGTCTTGATCGCGTGCCAAAGCCCCGGGATCAACCCGAAGAAACACAGCCACCACCAGACCAGGACCTCCGGCAGCGTCAACAGCATTCGCAGACTCGCCCTCCCTAATTGCCACGGGAATGGCGCGAGCAATAGGTGGGCCGCGCCCACCGCAGTCCCGGCCACCAACCCTGACGACGTATTCAGGTTATAACTGCTTTTTACTCCGGAACCGGCGCCGTAGGCGATATTACCGCGGAAATCTTGAATGCTGTTGATGCTGAATCTGTCTATCTCCGCCTGACTCCGCGCAAGAATCCCGGTGGATACGGCGAGCGGTATGACGAGCGCAGCGATGGCCAATCCCGAATAGATTGAGAATTTCCTCTTGCCTATCTGCGGAATGACCAACGCCACCAAGGCCGCCGCCGCCGCGATGTAAGCCGCGTAAAATCTGAACGGCAGCAGGAGTATGATCGCCGTGCCGCAAAGCAGAATGTATCGGAACGAAAAACCTGACAGTTTCAGGTGTACGCAGGCATAGAGAGCGACCGTCTCCAGGAAAATCACCAGCGGCTCCTTCACCGTCTGCGCCGACCACACGATCAGCGACGGAAAAAAACACGCAAACCATCCAACTCGTATCGCTACCCAGTTTGAAAAAAGGCTCCTCGCAACTCGATAAGCAAACACAACCGTCAGCGCGCCGAAGAAGCAATTCAATGCAGCCGCAGGCATCCGCCCTGGCGCATCGGTCAGATAGAATAGTCCGCCGAGCAAATAGTAGTAGCCCTGATGCCTCTTGTAGAAAGCTTCAGACAGCATACCAGGCAAATCTAGTAGGCTGACGTGCTGCTGCCCCCAGTCGTTCATCAATCTGACGCCCAGAAGCCACCCGCTTGAATCTTCATCGCCAAGCACCCGCACGAGACCGAACTCGTAAATCACTATCGAGGCCGCGAATCGCACGGCGAGCGCCACCAGAAACAGCTTCACCTGCCAGTGCAACGCTTGCCGGTGATGGTGAGTGATTCTGAGCAGATAAACGCCTAGAGCCGCGAGAGCAAAAATCATCAGAATGGCAAAGGCCAATTCATTATTGGATTGTGTATTCATTAGGTTCAATTACTCCGGGCGCTTGGTTACTTGCAAAGCCTGGGCGATTGCCGTCGAGCAATTTCTGGTAAAGACGGCGATACTTGACACCGCCCACGCTGTTCACATCGAACCGCGCCAGCGCCACCTCACGGCAGCGCCCGCGCAAATTTTGATCCGACCGCAACAGCTCGATCTCATCGAGGGCGTCCACATAATTCTTTGACGTGAATCCTCGCACGATTGCTCCCACTCTCTCGCTCTCAACCAGGTCATCCAGATCGCCGATCCCGGCGTTGCTCACAACCGGCAATCCGCAGGCGAAATATTCGGCGACTTTTGTCGGCGACGACGCCTGCTTCGAATAGCACGGCTTGATGAACGACAGCGCCATATCGGCCGCCTGCAGGTAACGCGGGACGTCGGCGGGCGCAACTCTGCCCACGAAAAAATCGCCTTCGCGCAATCCCGCGTCGCACAACCGCCGTTCGATCTCGCCCGCATCGCTCTGCGTCAACACCATCGCGAACGTCGAACGATCCCTGGCCTTCGCCGTCGCGAAAAAATCCACCATCTCATCAGTTAAATACCAGCCGCCGAAGGAGCCAACGTAAGCGATTACCCGGCGATGATCCAGCTTCATCTCCCGGCGAACCACTGCGCGCGACGATTCGTCAATGCCGCGAAACCTCAGCGGATCAATACAACAGGGGATCACTTCAATCGGCCTTCCCCGCCGGTCTTCGGTCTTGCAACCGGGGAACAGTATCTCGCGGGCCTTCTCGGTCAGCACAATGAAGGCGTCCGACGACTTCACCAGCTCCCGCTCAACCGCTTTCATTCCGCGGTAGAGCAGGCCGTTACCCTTCCACACACCGGCGTCGGCGTACTCTTCAGGCATAAAGCCTCGGATGTCGAAGACCAGCCGCCCGCCGCTTCGCCATTTCGCCAGCGCGCCCATCGCGGCAGCGACGTGTGAGCGGGCGTGAAAGACCTCTACCTTCTCGCGCTTTGCCAACCACGCCGCGTATCGCGCACCGGCGGCGATGTCGTAGAGCGTCGCAGGCAAGGAAGGGCGTTTGTGGTATGGCAACAGATGCCATTTGATTCCTTCGGCCAATAACCGCGAATGGGCGTCTGCAAGGTCTCCCTCGCTCCATCCCGTCCGCCTCCCCGGCTCAAAGGTCAGCAGGCTCACCTCAACCCCGCCAGCCACCAACTGTCGCAGGTAAGGCAGCACTTGCGTCTGCACCAACGGCTCCCGCAACCCGAGGTAACAAAGGTAGAGCGTATGCATCGTCACTAACGATTCCCCGCCGTCTGATCGCCTATCTCTTCGAAGATGCTATGGCGGATGCCGCCTCGCTCTCGAATAGCTTTCCACCAGCCGGCGAAAGTCGCGGCGTCAATCGTCAGCAAAACCAGGGTAACTCCCACTAACTGCGCAGGGTTCAAAGACCACAATAAACCTCGCCCCTCGCGTTTCGCCCATATCCCCTTCCACGCTCGCGCCCACACCCCGATCACCGGAACGAGCAGAAACCACACACTGAAGCTCAACGCCAGGGCAATGAAGACGAGCCAGACCGCATACTGCCTGGCGATACCGTAATGCCAATCGCTCTGTTTGCCGATCCAGACGTTATGTTTGGAATAGAGCGCGAAGCGCCGGAAAGTAGTCTTGAACGTGGGTTGCATTCGCCACCACACCGTCGCTCGCGGCGCCCAGCCGATTTTATACCCGCGACGTCGTATGTTCTCCATAAAGATCAAATCCTCCGCCGCGCGCAGATCGGGAAACCCGCCGACGCCTTCCCATACCTTCCGGCGGATGAGCGACGAGGGGATCACGGGTCCACGCATCGCTTGCCCCATCTTCACGTGTTTCGGCGCAACGTAAGCCAGGGCTGCGCAACGCTCGAAGAATGTTTCGACTACCGGCTCGTAATTGCCGTAGACCACGTCGGGTTGATCGTTATGTTCGGCGGCCTCGACCAGACGCTCGAGCCAAGTCGGCTCGACGTGAATGCCAGCATCAGCGAACGCGATCCAGTCGTGCTTCGCCGCCGCAACGCCCAGGTTGCGTCCTTTCCCGGGAGTGGCGTCGCTGACACTCACCACCCGAACCCAGCCATCCAGCGAGTGAAGCTTCGTCCAATTCTCGACCTTCTCTGCCGTGCCATCCTGTGAGCCGCCGTCCACAACGACAACCTCATCGGGAAGCCTGGTCTGCGCGGCTACGCTCGATATCATCTTCTCAATCGAGTTCAATTCATTTTTTACCGGCACTATCAATGAGACTTTCATTCAACTTCTCTTCGGGTGAAGAAACAATACCTGTAATTTTGATTTGCCGAAGGCAATAGCCTGCAACCATTAACACCAGCCCCAAAGTGGATAATAGGCTGGCGGTCATCAACGCGATTCTCAAACCCGCCGGGATCGGAGTCGCCGCAGGCCTGGCCAATGCCGTGGCCAGGCCGCCGGATGTCACTAACAGCAGGAAAGTGTAATCGGTCGCCAACTGATGAGAAGCCGCCACCATACAGGCGAATGGAACTACAATCATCAACGACCGATCCCAGTCGCCGGTTAATAGTAATGGGACGAATGGTAGTGCTATGACAAAGGCCCAATGGCGCGGGCCGATCTTTCCGTGCCGCACCAGATTAGCAACAACGCTCAGTGACGCCACCAGTACTAAAGGCCACAAGGCCGCCCACAACCAAAAGTAGGCGGCTTTGTAACCATTCGCGCCACTCAGAACACCCGCAGTGTATCTCATGGCACCAACCAACATAGTGAAAAAATCTCCCGAAACCGTCCCGCTGATCATTTGCTTGTTTACGATGAATACCGCCCCCAGTAAAGCTACACCGACTGCGGCAAAGATAACGCGCCTGCGGCGAACAGCTTCAATTGCCCAGACCGCAGCCAACAATGCTCCGTACTCCTTTGTGAGCACGGCCAGGCAGGCGCAAGCTAGGGCGGCGACAAATAGATCAACCTCAAGAGCGGCGAGAAACAGGCACGTCAGAAACAGCAGCGTAGTATCAACCAATACTGGCGTGCGACCGAATACCGCACTCAGGCCGTACCCAAACGTCAGCACGATCGCGCACTGTAAAGCCGTAGAGCCTCCGTACCTCTTCACCAATCGGGCCAACAGAATCAAGGATGAAAACAACTCAATCGGGGTTAGAAGTTGAAACGCTGACTGATGAGACAGGCCGGAAACGGAGGAAATCAACGCGGCCAGTCGCGGCTTCAGGATACGGGTGTTATATGGGGCGTTGGCCGATTCGCCGCGGGCAAGAGAGAGATATTGTACGCCGTCCGGGGATATGTAGTCGCGCCCGCCCTGAGCAATAAAGTAATAGGCGTAAATGGCCGCTACTGCCAACAACGCAAAGGTCAGCCATAATGCGTTGTTAAAAGCTCCGGTTTCATTGTTGCTCTGTTCGAAACTCAAGTCTTTCAATTTCAGGCGTGCCGCGTCAGGCGGTAGAATGCGTCTCTCGTATAGCTGTAAATGCGCGTCCCACTGAACAAACAGTAAATGAATTTATGAAGCTGACGAGGCGCTATAATCACCTGTGGATAGGTCTTCAACGCCAACCAGGCCATTCGCTTTGCGGATTTGCCGTCGCCGCCTTTCAGGTAGTACCCGCCGCTGGTGAAGTACATGTTTGCCATCGCTTTCTTTTCCAACTTGCGAATGCTCTCCGGTAAATCTTCTCTCGCGAAGAAATCGCGGTACATCCGCTCCAGCTCAGGGGCGGCTTTCCTGGCTTGCGACACAGTCTTTGATTCGGAGTGCAGCCGGTAGGTGGAAAGCAACTCGGGAATGTAAGCAATTTGGCTCTTCAGTCCCGCACGGAGCCAGTAGTCCCAATCCATGAAGTAGTAATAATAAGGGTCGAGCAACCCTGTGTTCTCAATAACCCCCCGTCGGATAAACGCCGATGGCTGAGGTATAGGGTTTTCACAATTTATGACAAAGTCTTCGTAACTGAACTGAAGCAATCGTCTGGACGGCTCTATGGGTGTGCCGTCTGCCTGCGTAAAGAGCGTATCCCCAAAAACTATTCGCGCGCTGGGGTTGCTCAGGAGGTAATCAACCGCTCTGCTAACCGCGCCTGGAAGAAAAGTGTCGTCGGAATTTAACCAGGTCAGGATATCACCGGTGAGCATCTTCCAGCCTTTGTTGATCGTGTGAGTTTGCCCAATGTTTGTATGAAACGACCATTTAATCCTCCCATTATACTGCTCAAGAATCATGCGCGTTTCATCCGTCGAGCCGTCGTCGAGCACAATATACTCGATATAAGGGTAGTCTTGAGAAATAACGCTCTCGATAGTCTCACTGAGAAATGCCGCCTGGTTATATGAAGGCGTTACCACTGAAACTACTGGAAGCTTTTCGCGCGTCAATCCTGTTGACATTATTTCATAAGAAGTAGATGTAGACACCGGTTTGCGCCACTGGGCGCCACCCACTAGCAACCGCCTGATGTGTCGAGATACCAGGAGGGAGATTTTCCGCCACAACCAACACTGAGCCTGTTCGGCGCAATGCATTCATCACTTGAAGCTTGGTTTTGTCATCGGCTTTCCAGTAATCCTCAACATCCTCATGGAATATTATCTCGGCCACAATCCTGAGTTTGGCCAACCGCGCCCACTTCGAGTTGAAGTTGTCCGGATCCAGCGAGCTTGACGTTATAGATGCTATTTTCGCCCCAGGCATCACCCCAAACTTTTTTACCTCTTTTGCTACATCGAGGCACCTAACATGAGCCGTTCGAGTCACACTCAGTGCATGGTAAAAGTTTGAGCCAATTGAGAGGGCTAAAATCAGGAACAGCACGATCAAAGTCAGGCCTCGTCCTTTAGCTAAAGTTGAGAAGGAGAGGGATGAAATAATACCGAGCAAAATAGTCACAATGAAGGCGGAAACAAGCCTGGCTTCGACATGCACAAGCGAATATAACATCATCATTGACGTTGAAGGAAGCAACAACCACCAATGAGCGACAACCCCTTTGATAAACCGTGCACGATTGCCGCGAGAGACCAGATAGGCGCTTATCCCGGTCATAATCAACAACCCGCGGCAGGAAAATATCTCCGCGTAACGCGCAAGATTGTGTATAACGACTCGGGCCTGAGTGCCCAAATTAAAGTGAATCGCCACACCTTCATACCAGTAGGAAGGGTCATACCATATAGGGTAAGTAGCCTGGAGAGGTCCGGCAAATTCATAAACTGCTGGTGAATCAGATATTTTCCTACTGGTATGGGCAGGAATGCCCCAGTCCACTCTCTCCCCTTGCCAATGCGCCCACTTCACCCCGTTAACTATCCAAGCGTAAGCCAACTTTCCAGTATCGCCATAAGTGAGGCGCCCCTTTGATCGGGAAAGGGCGGTAACATAAGGAGTCGCTACCATCAGAAAACAGCCGAGTACAAGAGCAGTGCCGGATAAAAATGCGCGGCGGCCCCTAACGAGGGAAAGGCTTACAGCCAGAAAGATAAAAGCGCCCAGAAACATCACTGTTTTTGACAGATAGCCCAAGCCAAGGATGATCCCCAACAACGCAAAAGTTCTTGGCGAAAATTCTCCCATGCGAATGCGGATCAGTATGCCACCAATTATATAAACAATAGCAGCAACGAGGATATCGGGGTTCAGTATATTAAACGGAATCAGAGCCAATGTTGACCAGAGAAAAATGAAGTGCCCCGTTAAAAGAAAAAACCATTCAGGTATACCTCCTTCTATAACAATGGTACGATGGTATTTGATCAAGTTGTGGAGGAAATAATTGAAAGAAGCGAGGGTGAAAAAAAAGATGATCATGCTAATTAGATGGGCGACAGGGTACTCCCATTGCATATCAGGTTTGATCAGAAACAACGCTGAACCTACTAGCCAGCTATACAGTGGACTCCAGTAACCATTAATGGCTGAGTTCCAGTCTCCGCGAAAATATGCATCCGCGACGTCCAGGTAAGAAACTCCGTCGGCCGTAATTGCATAGCGATAAACCCAGGAGTGAAAAACGCCGGCTACTGCCGCCACCAGCCAAAGGAAAAGCCTTAATTCTCTCAACGATGCCTGTCTCATAGCTGAGTGTCAATGATCTCCTCGCAAATGTCAGTTAAACTGCGAGTAATCGACCAACCCGGGAAATGTGTCTTCATCTTGTTCAAGTTACTAATGTAGCAAATATGGTCGCCAACGCGGTTATTAGGTTCATACGACCAGTCGATGGCTCTGCCTGCCAGCTTCTCGATCAGGCTGATGCACTCCATCACAGAAGCGCTGTTCTTTCTCCCTCCGCCGATGTTATAAACTTCTCCGGGCCGGGGGTTGTTTATAAAAGCCTCGAATGCCCGGATCACATCATAACTATGAATCTGATCGCGCACCTGCTTGCCCTTATAACCGAACACCGTGTAGCGATCCCCATTGACAGCCGTCTTAACCAAATAGGATAGAAATCCGTGCAATTCAACCCCGGAATGTGATGGCCCCGTCAAGCAGCCGCCCCGAAAAACACCGACTTTCATTCCGAAGTAACGCCCATATTCCTGCGCGATGATGTCGCCAGCCAGTTTGGAGGCACCGAACAGCGAATGCAAGCTCTGGTCAATGCTGAAATCCTCCGCTATCCCGTCCCTGTATTTTTCGTCGGAGTAATCGTAACGCGTCTCAAGCTCGACCAAGTCGAGATTGTTTGGCGCGTCGCCGTACACTTTGTTAGTGCTCACGTGAATGAAAACCGCGCCGGGAGAATACAGCCTGGTCATTTCCAGCAGATTGATCGTGCCCACGGCATTAACGTCAAAATCGATCAGCGGAATGTCGCGCGCTTTATCGTGCGAAGGCTGCGCGGCGCAATGGATCACAGCGTCGAACGAAGACTCCTTGAATAGCCCTGCCAATCCTTCACGATCCCGAATGTCCAGGTCAACGTGCTTGAAATTCCTGGTGCGGCGCTCGACGCGTATCAGATTCCACCGGGTGTCGCCCGCTGGGCCGAAGAAAAATCGGCGCAAGTTATTATCGAGCCCGGTGATCCTGTACCCCAAACTGTCGAAGTAGAGCGACGCCTCGGAGCCGATCAAGCCGCTGCACCCTGTTACCAAAATGCGCATGTAACTTAAACCTCTCTGTCCGCTAATCCGCACGGACGAAAACGCTGTCCGCCTGCACGATTTCTCCGGTCGTCGGGTGCATCATTTGTTGAAGGTTGCCCCGGTACACATAGCCGGCGTCGCGCATCAGATGATAGATCCCGTCGAAGAGGGGCTGTGATTCATAAAGCTCGACGAATGAGGTTTCGATGATCGCGACTTTGACGCGCTTCAAGGTTTGCGGCGCGCCAGCGATAACCTTTGATTCGTAGCCCTGTACGTCTAATTTCAACAACAGACCGTCTTCAATGGCCAAATCTTTAACTGCATCATCAAGGCGCCTGCTTTCAACGGCGGTCGCTTTTTCTTGCTGGCCTTCTATCGTCTCGGGGAAGGCTTCCCGGTGGAGCTTGGTCATTTTCAGGAATGAAGATGACGGCGTATGGATACTCCTGTAGAAATTAAGCTTGGCGTTCTCTTCGCCAATCGCCAACTGTAAAGGGTGGAAGTCGGCTTCAGGTTCGAGCGCGCGCTTGAGGGCTTCGTAACATTCCGGCAGCGGCTCGAAGGAATAGATTCGGGCACCCGGCAGAACCGCGTGCATCAACCTCGCAAACTGCCCGGTGCTGGCGCCCACATCCAGAATCGTCTTGATATTCAATGCCCGCAACCATGGCCTGCTGTACGCCCTAAAGTGATCATAGTCGATTCCCTTTCGCCGCAACCCGAAGGCTTCGGGGTGACGCATCGTTACCAGACCACGGTAGATGGTTGCGCTGACGTTACGTAACATCTTTATCCCCGCACGCTCCTTTGAACGACAACTCTCATCCGGCGCAACCATAAAGGATAACGTGACCGACAGCTAGGCATCAGCGGGTAGTCAGGCACCGGCCGGCTGACTGCGTCCGCTGGCCCATCGACTAATCTTTCAAACATGTCTGCGTAGCTACTTACCATATTCTCTACAGAATACTGCCTGCCCGTTTCCCACGCCTTAATTCTCATTTGCTCTAGCAACTTCCTGTCGCGGAACAACTCTTCGATCAAACGGACAAAGCCCTCTGTATCTCCGACCGGCGCCAGAAATCCATTGACACCGTGAGAAATCAGTTGGCGGTGTCCACTTTCTAAATCCGTAACAACAGGAACAACGCCGTTTGCCATTGCTTCGAGTAGCGACACAGGCAAACCCTCATAGGCAGAAGTCAAAATAATAACCTCCGCTTGCCTTAGTTTTTCAATAACCTCATCGCCTGGCAACCAGCCATAAAAACTAACCCTGGATTGGGAAGTTTCGTCCGACAGCAATCGTTTTACCTCGCTGGCTTCAGGCCCGTCGCCGACGATGTCCAGGAGGAAATTCACACCAAGCTTAGCTAATTGCTTGATGACGACGACAAAGTCGAGAATCTTTTTTTGCGGTTGTTCAAGTCGGCCGACTAAAATCAGGCGGAGCGGCCGGGGCGCAGATTCTTTAAATCGTCGTCTCAACTCCTCCTCGGGCTCAATAGCTCTTACTCCATAAGGTATATGCACAGCTTTGGAGCCGGTGATCCCGCAATAATTGTTCAGCTTGCGCGTTATTTGTTCACTGACACCGACCGCGGCGGAAAGCAGCTTTGCGTAATGACGTAGCGGCTCGTAAAAAGTCTCGGAGTCGGTGTGAGCTATTCCGATTGTTTTGACTTGAGGCCTTAGAAGCGGCAACGCTACCCAGGCCGCGCCGGTAGAAACCGAGGCAATGTATACATCCGGGTTATGATTATTCACCCACGCTGCCAATCGCGGCGCGATGTATTCCATCAAAGCGCCGGCATTCCAGAGGCCGGAAACGAGATCGGCCCCGGCGCGCCGTAATTCCTGCTCCTGCGAAGCCAATGGCCGCAGACCCGACACCACGCTTGTTCGCCAGTTGCGAGACGCCAGTCCCGGGATGAGGTTCAACAAAAATGTCTGAGCGCCACCATAGATCGGCCCCCCTAATGACGTATCCACGATAACTACTCGTTTTATCTTCGAGCCTTTCATCTATGATTTAACAGCGCCCGAGCGTCCAGCATCTGATGCGCAAATGCTTTCAACAAAAGCATCCACACCTTTCCTTCAGTAGCTATACGCCTGGCCATAATGGCCTTGAGTAAATGATTGATAGCTCGCAGCCATTTCCGCTCGTTAAACGCCCTGCAAGCCAAGCCAAAATTCTGATGAAACTTAAACTCCCGGACGACATCCTCACCAAGCCGGGCAAACACCGGGTCTGCTAAAAATTTGGCAAGCAGGTACTTTCCCTTCTGATACATTAACTCAGAGTCGCTTGTCATAGTGCTGCCGTCGTGGCAGTAATAAGCGTATATCCCGGGCAGATAGCGAAATGAGTATCCACGGCAAGCAAGTCTAAGCCATAAGTCCCAGTCTTCGGTTATCGTCCTGTGCTCGTCAAACCCGCCTTCCCTAACAAGGACGCCACGCCTGACTAGCGGCGAATGTACTGGCATAAAGTTCTCTCGGATCAGCCTGCTAACCGGCGACTCTCCGGGGGCCAGAGGCGCAGAAACTTCGCCTACGTGCATTTGATCCCCGCCCACATGGGCGTAATCCGAGTAAACAATGTCAACAGACTCTTCTTGGTCAAATATGTGAATTTGAGCTTCAAACTTGCGAGTCGCGATAAAGTCATCCGAATCCAAAAACTGAATAAAGTCACCTTTGGCCAAAGAGAGGCCTTTGTTTCTTGCTGCCCCAAGCCCTTTATTCTCTTGACGAAGGTAAGTCACTCTGCTTTCGGCTGCCCACAGGCTGGACACGAGATCAGGTGTGTCGTCTTGTGAGCCGTCATCAATAATGATCACCTCGAAGTGCGGATAGGTCTGTGCGAGAACGCTGGATACACTGCGCTCAAGGAAGGCTGAATGATTATAGGTTGGGACTATAACACTTATTAAGGAGGTGGGCATCACCTGTACACCGCCGATAGATTTAGTACGCTTGCTGTCTCCTCGCCATTCCAACTAAGGCGTATTTCACCACTGAGGCCAGCCTCCTGGCCCGAATGAGCTTCATCGGGCGGAGCTTCACAGCCTTAAGAAGGTGGTTCACAGCCTCAAGAAGATCGCCCCGCTGACACGTAAGATAGTAACCGTCAAGGTAGGCTCCGAACAGGCTGTCCCTAGCTTCTCTCACCGCCCGATCAATCTCTGGGTTATATTTCGATACAAGTAACGTGCTGCTCAGGTCGGCCCGCTTCCGCCTTAACGAGCCAAGCATCTCCAGTCTGCGCGACGCGTCTATGTCAGCAGCTACGCCGGCGCTTACGTTAGCCCCGTGCACGCGATACTTTGCCAATACATCCTGTGTAAACGCGATCTTCCAACACGTCGAGATTCTAACCCACAGTCCCCAATCGCTGTAAAGAACATCTTCATCCAGCGGGCCAGCATCGTTAAAGCAGGCGCGGCGAAACATGACTGTCAAACACGGGATGACGTTATGCCTGATTAAAAACGACGTCTGATCGACGCCGTCTGTTATGCTCTCACCGATTATCTGCCCAACTTCCACACCACCAGCGTCAATAACCGCGGCTCTGGAATAGACTAGCCCCAGAGCGCTGTCCCCCCCCAAAATTTCGAGTTGGCGCTCGACTTTACTCGCGTCCCATATATCATCCGATCCGAGCCAGCAAATATAATCCCCTGTCGCTTGTCGAAAAGCGTAGTTTGCGGTGGCAGAAACTCCCTTGTTCATACGGTTTTCGTGCGTGTATACCTTGATCGAAGGATAGGCCGAGGCATAACGCCGCGCCACCTCCAGACTGTCATCGACAGATCCGTCGTCAACGATGATTATCTCGCGTACAGAGAGGCTCTGAGAAAGGATGCTGTCGAGTGTGTGCGGAAGATAGTCGGCATGGTTGTATGAGCATATGCAAACGCTGACTTCAGATTTGACAGTGCTTTGACTCATAGTCGCCTGCGCGAATCTATCTCAGGCAGAACTGTTTTATGGCCTGTGTCACCAACAGCCGCTCATATTCATCCATCTGCGGCCAAATTGGGAGGCTCAACTCTCGCCTCGATATACTTTCCGACACAGGGAAATCGCCCTGCTTCCAGCCATAGCCGCCGTAAGCGGAGGAGAGATGTGGTGGGATTGGATAATGTATTAGTGTCCCTATGCCGCAATCCTCAAGAAAAGACTGCAAGTCATTTCTCTGTTGACAAAAAACCGGAAAGACATGCCACACGGGATCAGCCCAGGCCGGGACGAACGGTAAAGTCAAACCAACAACGTGTTTGAGATCGTTCAAATAACTAGCGGCTAAAGCTTTTCTGCGGACGTTCCAAGCATCCAGATACCGCAACTTCACGCAAAGAAAGGCAGCCTGCAACGGATCAAGTCGCGAGTTGTACCCTGCCACCTCGTGATGGTACTTAACCTTCGACCCGTAATTCCGCAGCAACCTGACTTTTTCCGCTATGCCGCTATCGTTAGTCACCACGGCCCCACCATCGCCCACAGCCCCAAGGTTTTTACCCGGGTAAAAACTGAAGGCAGCAGCATCTCCCAAAACGCCCACCTTCTTCTCCTTATATCTCGCCCCGTGCGCTTGGGCGGCGTCTTCTACGACTAACAAGTTGTATTTGCGGGCGACCGAATTCACCGCGTCCAGATCAGCAGGCAGGCCATAAAGATGAACGGGAATTATCGCCTTCGTGCGAGAAGTAACCGCCTGTGAGATCAGCTCCTCGGGCATGCTGTGCGAGTTAGCTTCGACGTCAACCGGTACCGGCTTCGCCCCCACCTGTGAGACCGCCAGCCAGGTAGCTATGTAAGTGTTCGCTGGCACTATTACTTCGTCACCCCGTCCGATCCCCACTGCCCGGAGGATCAGGTGCAGAGCCTCCAGCCCGTTGCCCACGCCCACGCAGTGTCTGGCGCCGCAGTACTCGGCGAACTCCTGCTCAAACCTTTCAACCTCTTCTCCGAGTATGTACCACCCGGACTCCATCACCCGGCTGTAGGCGGTGTCCATTTCTCTTTTCAACTCAACATACGACGCTTTTAAATCGAGAAACGGAACCTTCATCACTTAAATTCGTCGGATCGCTTTCAGGAATTCGTTATAGTCACGATAGTAATCGGACTCATCATACAATTCCGAAGCTAGGGCCATACAGACAGACCCCGAAGAAAAATTGTCCATCTCTCTCCATACCATGGGGCAGATATACAGACCGTAGTACGATCGGTTCAGGTGAAATCGCCGTCTGTCCCGCCCGTCACCCAGGATGACATCGAAGCTGCCGGACATCGCGACGAGAAACTGCTTTAATTTCTTGTGCGCGTGCCCGCCTCTCTCGGCGCCACCCGGCACGTCGTAGGTGTAATAGACCCGCTTAATTTCAAATGGTATGTGACGGTCGCCTTCGATGAATGTGAGATTACCGCGCGGGTCGGTGATTTTTGGCAGTTTTATGATATAGCAGTCATCAATCGCTGACATAACTACACCAGCGCTGGTTATTTTTCACTTCTTGTCCGCAGGTTTGGCAGGCACGCCCATAACCAAACTGCCTGGGGCGACGCTCTTGGTTACGACGGAACCTGCCGCGACTGTGGCGCCTTCACCGATTTCGATGCCGGGAAGCAGAATAGAGCCAATCCCGATCCTCGCCCCATCGCCAATATTGGGGCCTATCATCTCATCGCCGTAGCGGTCGGCGCCTATGCTGTTGTCGTTGGCGGTCAAAACGCCGCCGCTGATGAAAGCTCCGTCGCCGACCGTCATGTTACCGGCTAGCCACGCGTGATCCATCACCTTTACCCTGTCACCCACAACAGTTGAGTAATTGACCGTCACGTGCCTTCCAATCACGCACTGTGACCCGATACGGCTCTGCTCTCGGATTGATACCGCATCTCCGATCAAGGTATGGCTTCCGATCTTGACGTCGTAGTAGATCACGGAATGAGGGCCTATCACGCATCCTTCTTCTATAAAGACTTCCGGGGCGCAGGTAATCGGGCGCGCGACCGCTCCTGCTGGCTTTGGCATCCTTCCGAGGTAAACGCCGGGAAATATTTCAACGCCGTCGCCTATAACCACCCCCGGCTCGATAATTACATTCGGGTGGATGACAACATTGTTTCCAATAATGACACCCACCCGAATAACGCAAAACTCCGCGATCCGAACATTTGCTCCGACATCGAGAGTTTCTACCACAGAATATTTACCGTTCATCAGTGTCTCCGGAATGATCGCGGCTCTTTATCTTGAAATGCCTGGTAGATGGTATCGTCAGCTATGCTGCCGCTCTCGGCCACGTAGTCGTCTCTGGTGAAACGCCACTTCATCGAAGGTGACTGAAACACGCCGTCGTGAGCGTTTAGACCCAGGCCGTAAATGCTGAAATCGCCGAAGGTAGCGGCAGCTAAAGGAGCCGCGGCGGTCATGTCGCTTCGCGTGTGCCCGCCTCCCCACGGCCAGACTAACACGTGAATCTCGTATAAGTTGGGGATCAGTCTGAACTGCGGCAACCACCCCTCCAAAGTGCATCTGCCTTCCAGGTAGCCTAACTTAAACCCGTCGTACCAGTTATTAAAGTTACAGGCGATTACGCCGTCGGCTCGCTTGATCCCGAAATTTATGAACGGGTTATCGACGCGGCACCTGGCGTTCACGTCAATCTTTATGCGAACCTTCTCGCCGAACCTGAAGTTGCGTTTGCTAACGCCGTCCTCGCCGAACATCTCAAACGATTCGATCTCAATGTCCGGAGGGTCATCAAGATTTGCCCCGTCGCCCTTGTGGTTATAAACGTTCCTGTCGTCTTTCCCTTTCGACAGCGCATGGCGGAACGTCTCGATCACATCCAGGGGGGATCCTTCGGCCTTGATCATACCGGACTGTAACAGTATTGCGCGATCGCTCGAGCTTTGGATAGCGGCCATATTGTGCGACACGATGATGATCGCCATTCCGCTCCCGGTCAGCTTTTTCATATGGTTGAGGCATTTCTGCTGGAAAGCCAGATCGCCCACAGCCAGCACCTCGTCCACGAAGAGTATCTCCGGCTCCAAATGCGCAGCGACGGCGAACGCCAACCTTGTGTACATGCCGCTCGAGTAATGCTTAACCGGCGTGTCGATGAACTTCTCAACCTCGGCAAAGGCGACCATTTCATCGAACTTCCTCTGAATCTCGGGACGGCGCATGCCGAGGATGGCTCCGCTGAGGTACACATTCTCGCGCCCTGTCAGCTCGGGATGGAAGCCAGTGCCGACTTCAAGTAAACTCCCTACGCGACCGTAAAGATCAACTTGACCCGTAGTTGGTTCAGTGACTCGGGAAAGGATTTTCAGCAGTGTGGATTTGCCTGCGCCGTTGCGACCAATAACTCCGAGTACCTCACCTGGCATCACCTCGAAGCTGACGTCTTTGAGCGCCCAGATGATGTCATCATCCGAATGCCCATTGCGCCGAAACCAATTAAGCGGAGACCGCGCCGCGTTGGCGATTGATTCACGCAAGGTAAGGTAAGGCGCCTGGCGCGCGCCAATGTGGTACTGTTTGCTTAGATTTTCTACCCTGATGATAGATCTCATCGAACTATAGGGAAAACACACCAAGATGTTGGGTAACATCTTCACTCAGTCTGTGGCAGCGGGCAGATAACGCCGTTCACCCAGGTATAACCAAACTTCTCCAGAAAATTTACCACGTGCTTCTTT